>Ga0136846_1231132_pt1 | contig 38472 bp, 48 predicted proteins | sample HopSoiMetagenom2_FD_96841 | JGI IMG/M metagenome (GOLD analysis project Ga0136846, IMG submission 96841) | Grasslands soil microbial communities from Hopland, California, USA - 2 Assembly 2016 (version 4) | ecosystem: Environmental > Terrestrial > Soil > Grasslands | place: USA: Hopland...
CCGACAATGATTCCGAGAATTGCACCGGGGGTCATGATTTGCCAGTAATACGCCGGTTGGCCCGCCGCCGCCTGGAGAAGCGACACGCAGAACGCCAACGCGAGTCCCACCGCCATGCCGAACACGATCGCGAGCGGGAGTGAGCTCGTCTTTCGCGCGAACCAGCCGATCAAGAGACCCGTGATCAGGCCCTTCACCGTCGAGCCGATCACGATCCCAACGATGCCGGCGCGCACGTTAGGGTCGTCACCCGCCGACACGAGGGCGGAAAGGCCATCCGGGATTCCGAGAAGGCCGCCGAGGAGCATACCGAATACGGGCTTTTTCATAGTTCGCGTGGCGTGGTGAAAGGGAATTGGGAATCGGGAATCCAGGCTCCCCATTCCATTCAACGCGGACGTACAGTCCTTTAACGGCCGAACACGGCGAGAAACGTCAGGCGCATGAGCAGGTACGCGAGCACCAACAGAATCGGCGTGCTGTGGCGCAGCGCGAGGCGCCGGGCGCGCTCGAAGAGGTTCTCGTTGTACGCCGTCACCCGGTCTCCGGCGCGGAACGCGGCGACGTCGTGGGCAAGCGCAGTCACATCGGAATAGCGATCGCGTGGGTCCGGCGACATGGCTCGACGAATGATCGCGCGGAGCGGGCGCGGAACGTCTCCCGCTCCATCCGAATGCGTGCTCTCCGGGTTACCGGTACAGAGATCGCGCAGCAGCGCGCCGATCGCGTACACGTCCGCGCGCGCGTCCACCAGCGACGGATCGCCCGCAGCCTGCTCGGGCGCCATGTAGCCCGGCGTCCCCAGCACGACGCCATGTCCCGTCGTCGGCTCCGCGTGTTCATCAGTGCCGGCCACGGAACCGACACCTAACGACACCGTGGTGTCACCCACGATCTTCGCGACGCCCCAGTCCATCACGAGGACCTCGCCGAACGCCCCTACCATCACGTTCTGGGGCTTGAGGTCCCGGTGAACGACGCCGTGCGCGTGCGCGAACGCCACGGCCTCGCACACGCGCTCCACAATCGTCAGCCGCTCGGGCAGACTGACGCCGGGCAGTTCGTGGAGTGGAGCGCCGCGTACGAGCTTCATCGCGTAGAACACGCGGCCGTCCGCCAGCGTGCCAACGTCGTGGATCGGTACGATCCCCGGATGCTCGAGCAGGGCCAGCGTGCGGGCTTCCCGCATCATACGGGCGGCAATATCCGGCGCACCCTCGGGAAGCCGAACGACCTTGAGCGCGATTTCCCGACCCAGCTCGCGATCACGCGCGCGGTAAACCGTCCCCATGCCGCCCTGGCCGATGCGACCCACGATCTCGTACTTCGTGCCCGTGAGATCGGGCGCCTCGGCGGCATCGCGCAGCCGACGCAGCGCAGCGTCCGACAACGCGCTCATGCGGGCCGTGACGTTGGATCCGCGCCAAGGAGCTCGCGTGCCTCGAGGCGGAACTCCTCGTCGGTCGCGCAGAGCGACCGAAGACGCTCGAGCAGGAGACGGCGCAGCTCGCGACGCGCGAACGCCAGGTAGTTCGTCACCTGCGTGACCGGAATCGCGAGCTCGGAGGCGAGTTGCGCGTACGTCGGCCGAACGTCGGCGTTGTCGTCCAGATCATACCGCTGAAACACGGCGAACTGCTTCGTCTTGCCGGCGGCTTCGCACGATGCGCGCAGTGCGCCGACGGCGTCGGAGAAGAGACCGCGGACCCACTCCTGACGAAAAAGATCGTCCTCGTCATGGTCCGCGTGACTTGCCGCACCGGCGCCGTGCGCCGCAGGGTGAGTGGAGAGCTCGTGCTCCGCGGCGGCGAAGTCCAAAGGGACGAACGACACATCGCCCCCCCGCTTGAGGCGCCCGCGAGCCTTGATCTCGTTCGCCACGAAGCCGTCGAGGCACAGGCGAAGGAAAGTACGAAAGCGCGCCCGCGCCGGCTCGAAGCGCCCGAGTGACCCCTTCTCGAACGCGCGGGCGAAGAACTCCTGCGTCAGGTCAGCGGCGTCGTCACGGTCACGACGCCATTTGATCCGGACGTACTTGTACACCGGTCGCCAGTACGCCGACACGAGCGCGTCGAAGGCGACGCGACGCGCGTGAATGTCGGGACTCGCAATGCCGGCGACGACGGAGTGACGCGTGGCGGGGAACGATCCCACGGGCGAGGGACGGCGAGAGAAGCGAGGAGACGGAGAGGCGGAGCGACATCGTAGGGACCGAGACCGCGACGCGTCAATACGACGAGCACGCAACTGGTACAACCGGTTCGCGCCGCACGAGCCGCTGGCCAATCGTCGCGACAAAAGCGTCCCTCGAAACGCGTGTGGCCTCCGCCATCGGGCGCCCCGAGATCGCACTGAGGTCCCGTGTCAGCGACCGGGATGATGTGTAGCCAACCAGCCGCGCCGCCTCCGCCACACGGATGGTGCCTCCCGCGAGCAGGTGGAACGCGGCGTTCACGCGCGCGCACGCGAGCACGGTCCGCGCGGGGCAGAACCCTACGCGCGCGAGCCAACGGTCCAGCGACCGACGAGTCATTCGCGCGGCAACCGCCAGATCAGCAACCGATCGCACCTGCTCCGGGTGCGTGAATGCCGCCTGAATCGCCAAGGCGACGGGGAGGGGGAGCGCCTGAAGTGGCGCTTCGATCGCGCTCGCGACGCTGCCCCATCCGCCGGCGGCGACGGCACGATGAACCGCCAACGCGATCGCATCGAGGGAGTCGTCGACTCCACGAATGACGATCTCCGGCGCACCCGAACGAATGAGCGTCTGCACGACCCGGATGGCCGACGCTGTGACGGAGACGTACCCGATGACCGGGATATTGGGCGCGAGAGTCATCGCGTGGGTGAGTGCGTTCAGCCGACCAGGCGCACAGTGATCGCCGCCGGCGCACGGGTCGACGATCGCGACGTCACACCGCCGATGGTGCAGGTCCGACACGAGCGCACCCCACGTGCTGGCGTTGTGGACACAGTGCGGCGGTGGGAACGCGTGGTGGACGTGCGCGAGCGATTGCGGCGAGAGGTAGCAGCAGATGAACACGCGTGCACTCGGATTGGGCACGCAATGATACGCGGGTGTGTTCAGCTCACCGACATCGATTCATTGCACGGGCCGTCGAACGAGCGCACGCGAGCTGCCGCGCGGCCCCGGAGCGGATTCACCAGCGCGACTCCGGCTCGCGTCCGTCGTCTTCCTCGTCGTCCTCGAGGTCGTGGTCCGGCGTCCAGTTCACCGCGAAGTCATGCGGTTCGTCGATGGTTTCGCCGCCGCCATCCTCGGACTCCAGCGGTGCTTCCGCGTCGAGAATCCGTCGAGCTTCGTCGGCGTCCTCGCGGCGCACGGCGAGGCGCACTGGATACAGCAGCGCCATCGAGGGGATCATTCCGCCGGCGGTATCGCGCATGATGGCGGATGGAATGTTGTGTGCCTCGAGCACGAGGTGAGCCATCGTTGCCTCCACTTCGCTCGAGTATTTCCGAAGGACGATCACTGCGTCGTCGCTCACGCGAGGCCTCCCTGTCGTGGTCACGAACGGTCGTCCATGGGACGTCTCGAATGACGATAATCACCGTGCGCGCCGGTCGCGATGCAGGCGTGTGACGAAACACGAAGGGCCCGCTGCTAGCAGGCCGGGCCCCTGGCGCCGATCACGAGATCAGCGAGCCGTCAGTTGCGGGGCGCTGACGCGGTGAGGTCCGCTTCGGGACGAAGCTTCCGGTAGGCTTCGACGGCGTGCTGCATCGCGAGCAGGGCCGAGGCTTCGAGCTCGTATTCGACACCAAGCGATGTGAGCTTCGTCACGTCGTGTGCTCTGAACTCACCGGAGGCGCGGTCGCTCAGCGAGTGGCGACGATTGTATTCCCGGCACGCGAGCCAGAGGTTGTTGGCCTTGTGCCACCAGTCGTCGCGCCGTTCGCCGTTGACGCCCATGCACGACGACTCGTACGAGGCGGCGGCACTGGTGAGCTGTTCGTCGCTCGCGGCGACGAGCCGCAGCGCGGCGATCTGCTCGGTCTCGTCCGTGTTCATCTCGATCAGCCGTGCATAACGACGGTGCTGTCGGCAGCACTCGGCGGCGGACCGGAAGAGGACGTCGGCCCTGTCGCAAACCGTAGGATGGGAGCCGCTGGTGGCCGCGGGACTCGTGGAACGGCTCTGCTTCGTCTTCGGCATCGGGGGCGGTCGCGAAAGGGACTCGGTTGTGTAGACCGGGACGTTTGTGAGGGCGGCTGTCGAGATCGCGCCGCACCCACATGATAATCAGACGACACGTGCCCGCGCCGGGTCAATATATATTGTGGCGGACTCTACATTACTGGCGACTGGCGACCGCTGGGAACTGGGAACCGAGGCCCACTACCGGCAGGACGGCGATTCCTCGCCTCCGCGCCTTCGGCGCTGCGCTCGGAATGACACGCGCCGTTTTCCGTCGCCCGTCGCCCGTCGCCCGTCCCCGCCAGTCGCCAGTCGCCTACTTCAACTGCTCGTTGTGCTTGTAAACGAGGTCGTTGTAGGTCGCGTAGCCGCCGCGCGCGGCTTCCTCGGCGAACGAATCCACCGTCTGGAGCAGCTGGGTGCTGAAGTAGCCGGGGACACTCTGAGGGTGCGACCCGTAGAACCCGCCGCCGAAGTAGCTCCGGATGATGACGCTGTGCGCGTTGTAGGGGAGCGTCCGGACGCTCGCGGCGAAGGCGTCGAACGTGCCTTCCCGCATGAGATAGAACTCCACGTTCGACACATAGAGGACCGAGAGCTTCTCCCCGCGCTCGCTCATCACGCGGCCGATTTCCTGCAGCGCGTGAGGGCCCGCGAGGTTCCCGACGACGGGAATCACGAGGTTCCTTGCCTCCAGCGACTTGAGGTACTGGAAGTCCTCTTCGCTCGCGAGATAGTTCGCCTGCTTTCCGGTGAGATCCTTTTCCAGCAGCAGCTTCCGCAAGTTCGGGTAATACTCCCGAGGCGCCCGCCCGAGGCTCGTGAACTTGAGGTCGAGGCCCGCGTCGAAGAACGCCTGCTGGATGTGGCTGACGGTCTCGAGCTCCGCCGGCGTCACAGGGACGCCATAGCGTCGGAGCTTCGCGCGAACTGCGCCCCGCGTCGTCTCGAACTGGTCCGGGTCCGGCGCGCTCTTGTCGATGAAGTCGACGATCTCCGTGATGGGGCGGCGGTTCCACTTCGATACGTCGTTAGGCACCGCGCGTCCCGTCAGCAGCGCCAGGTACTCCACCCGGTTCCGCGACATCTCGAACAGTGCCTTGAAGAGCAAATGCTGGAGGAGGTTGTCGCGGCGGATGTCGACAATGAACGCGACGCGCGGCCGGACCTGTGCCATGTACGAGAAGTTCTGATCAGGCCCGACGCCTACGTACGCGCCGCCGGTGACGCCGATCCGGCGCATGGCGCCGAGCACATGCAGGTACGACGACTCGTTGGAGATGAGGTTGTCGGAATCGAAGTACCCGCCCGGCTCCGAGATGCGCGCCACGAGTGCGGCGAACGCCGAGTCGCTGAGGGCGGGCGCCGCGTCCTGCGCCGCGACGTACGTGATCGCACCCTCGGCGCGCTGTCGGGGTTCCGAGAGCGGTAGGAGCGCAAGCAGCGCGGCGGCAAGGAACGACTTCGTCAGCATGGAGCGGGCAATCGAGGGGGCGGCGTGAACGTGACCCAAGCGATTCCGAGTGCGAGCGTCATGCCGGCTGCGCTGCCGCACGCAGGTAGGCATCGAGAACGGTCCGGCCGAAGCAGGTGAGGATCACGCGCTGCAGGGTCGGATCGGATTGCAGGAACGATCGAACCTCGCCAACCGCGATCGAGGCGGCTTGCGCAACCGGGTATCCATAAACTCCGCAGCTGATCGCCGGGAATGCGATCGTCCGCACGTCATGCTGTGCCGCGAGGCGCAGCGATTCGCGGTACGCGGATGCGAGCAGCTCGGGCTCCCCGTGCGAGCCCCCTCGCCATACCGGTCCGACCGCGTGGATGACCCACCGAGCCGGCAGCCGATAGCCGTGAGTGATCTTCGCATGGCCCGTCTCGCAGCCGCCGAGCGTACGGCATTCCGCGAGCAGCTCCGGACCGGCCGCGCGATGAATGGCGCCATCGACGCCACCACCGCCGAGCAGCGAGTTATTCGCCGCGTTGACGATCGCGTCCACGGCAAGCGTCGTGATGTCGGCCTCGACGACTTCGATGCGGTTCATGCGGCCAGGATCATGTCGTTAGGCCTCGGCAGGCGACCGATCGCCGCGCCGCAGCAACAGGAGCGCGAGCAGGATCGCGCCGCACGTGACTCCGACGTCTGCGAGATTGAAAGTCCAGAAACGCCAGCCGCCGACGCCGATGTCGATGAAGTCCACGACGCCGCGGTACGTGCCGCCGGGCGTCCGGAACCGATCCATCACGTTCCCGATCGCACCGCCAGCCACGAGCGCGAGCGCTGCCGCCTGCAGCCGGTCCTGCGCCGGCGTCGATCGATACACGCTACCCAGCGCGACGAGCACACCGAGGGCGAGCACGGTGAAGCCCACCCGCGAGTGTTGGCCCAGCGAGAACGAGAACGCCGCGTCCGGGTTGTAGGCGAGCGTCAGGCGCACCACATCACCGACGACGGGATGCGGCATGTGCTCCGGCACGAGATGCTCCTCGGCCAGCCGCTTGGTCGTGCAGTCGGCGAAAACCAGCAGGAACAGAAGCGGCCAGAACGCCTTCGCCTTTCGTGTCAGCATGTGCGCACTCCGAATGCGGCGCTGTCCACCGCGATGCCGCACGTAAGACCCATGGCACCGTCTCGGAAAGGTAACGATGGAACGCGCCGCTCATCGACCGGAAAGTGCGGGGATTCGGTTGACTTCCAAGCGGGCCGACCCGTTCGCGCTCGCACGGACGAGGATGCCGGTGGATGTGGCCCGAACTGCGAGAACGTCTCCGGTCGCGATGCGCGCCACGAGGCGGGCGGTCTGGCCGAGCGAGCGATTCATCCCACGTTCCAGCCGCTGACGCGCCTGCTCGACGAGGTCCGCAACGGGGAACCGTGCCCGGGTTCGAAGCAAATCCTGAACGTCGCTGCGGCGCATCCATTCCAGGCCGCGCACAAGGAGGTCCGCGCTGCTGACGTCGTAGGCGAGATCCGGCACGTACAGCTGTCGGGTTTCGGGGTCGAAGCGTGGCGTTCCCACGAGATACACGATGCCGCTCGCGGCCCCGTCGAAGCGGAGGGCGAGCGCGACACGACCGCCGCCGATGCCCGAGAGCCGCGCGTCCCGGATTGTGATCCACCGGACGCCTCGACGGACTCGCTTGCCAACGACGTTCTTCGTGAGAACGGCGTTGGCGAGATCGTAGCTGAGCTCTCCGTCGAGAAGGACGTGAAGCGCCTGCTCATGCTTCGCCCGCTCCCGCTGGAGGGGAGGAAGTGAGTCCGTACCATCGGGCGGCCGCGGTCCCGTGACGACATGCGGCTCGCCCGAGAGGCCGACGTCGAGCGACAGCACGCGCGCCGACCCGACAATAGGTCCCAGGTGAACCGCGCGCGGTTCGAGAAGCAGCCAGACGCTGTCGGACAATCGGATCGGCCGCTCGAGGAGTCGCCACCAGTTGTCGATGCGCGATCGCACGTCCACCGCCGCGATCTTCTCGTCGAGCTGCACGAGCCGCTTCTCGAGCTCCGACCTCGCGGCCGCGACGACGCGATCGGTGACGTCGACGTTGAAGATCGTCACCTTGCACTGGTCACGCCGTTCGCTGCTGAATGGAGCGACGGAGGTGACCTCGCTCTTGCCGCGAACCCCCCAGCCGGGCGTTATGCGGAGGGTCGTCGCGATCGCAACGGCAACGCGAGGCCGAGGCCCACTCATCCCGCACGACCCGGAGACCTCGGCACCGAGTGGCGTTTTGTACCAGCCCTTCCCCTGGTACTCGAGGACGGTGGCAACACGCACTGTGGTGCCCTGGCGCGTGATCTCGAACGGCGTTCGTTCGGCGGCGAACGCGGTCGACATGCGCCGGTTCGTGGCGCTTCGCCTTCGGGTTGCAATGTCGCCGAACGTCCGGGGCACGGACGCCTCGAGCGTGGCGAACGCCGGGGCAAGGTCGTAGGTGATCGGCGCGTCGACGCTCGACGGCGGCAGCACCGGGAGCGAGTCGCCGGCCGCATCGGAAACGGTGGCAGGGGGAGGGGCATCCACCTTCCCGCCGATGCAGCCTAACGCGGTGGCGAGGAGCGCAACGGACAGTACCTGCCGTCGAATCGAGATCAGATCGACGGACCTGACGCTCCCGTCCGACCATCGAGCAGGCGGCATCCCTAGCCTTTCCGGTGCTTGCGGATCCAGTCCTCGATGGACGCGGGCAGGAACATGTTGTCGGCGATCGCCGCGACCTCTTCCGCCTCCTTCCACGCCTGCTCGAGCAGCGCGAGCTCGCCCTCCAGTGCGCGTCGTTCGCTGTCCTCGTGCGCTGCCATCTCCAGCGCGAGGCGCGTCGCTTCCGGTAGTGCGGAGATCTTCGGCGTGTTGCGGTTCATCCCCTGACGCGCGGCGACGTCGAACAGCCGCACCGGGTCGTTCGCGCGCTCGATGAGCGAGACGGCTTCGGCAACGCGTTCACGCGAGCCCCCGAACCTGTTCATCTGCGGCAGCAACTTCCCCAGCGCCCGGATCGCGCTCTCGCCCTCCAGCGTCACGATGGTTTTCCGATGGGGCACGCCGAGCTGCCAGCCTGCCCGGTCGAGGCCAACGAGCCGGAGATGTTTGAGATGCTTTGCGCGAACGGCTATCTCGCCGGCGTCGGGGGAAGGGAGGCGTGCGACGATGCGCTCGGGTGATCCCTTGACAATGCGCTCACCCAGTTGGCCAATGATCCACCCGAAACTGCCGATGCCCACCCCGACCGCGGCGCCGCCAGCCACCACCGCGCCTAACGCGCCGAGGCCGATGCCGACCTTGACGAACGCGGCTCGGCGCCGGCGGCCGAGCTGGTCACCATATCGCCAGGCGGCGAATTCGGGACGCTGGGGACGGCCGATCCGGACGAGCTCGAGCCCCGACGGCAGCCGGGCCAGGCCGATCTGGTCCGTCGAGATACGAAGCCGCGTGTCACGGTACAGGCGCTCGCAGTCTTCGATGGCTTCCCACCGTTCTTCGGTGGGGGTGAGGTTCCACTGGCGGCAGCGTCGACAGACGACCCAAAGCCGCCCGCGCTCGGAATCGAACGCGAGTCGCCGGCCTACGGGAAAGTGCTCGATCGTGTCATTGGCCTCGAGCGCGGCGTGGCAGAAGATGCACGTCGAATACATCTCATCCGAATATGTCCGGCGGTACGGGCGTCGGCGAGGCTGCTTGTCGCAGGCAGCCGACGACCGGCGGACGACGCTGCCTGCTGCCTGCTAGCGAACAAGGAAGAACGCCATTCCAAGGATCGCGTACAAAGCCAGCAGCAGGAGGCCCTCGAACCAGGTCGTCTCACCGTCATGGGCGATCGCGTTCACGCCGAACGCCACCGCCGCGATCGCGATCAGCTCGATCGGGTTCTGGAACACCAGGTTCATCGGGTGCCCCATGAAGTACGAGACGATCACCAGCACCGGGGCCGTCAGCAGCGCGACCTGCACGGTGGCGCCGACTGTGATCGTAAAGACCAACCCCATGCGATCGCGCCGCGCGAAGTAGATGGCCGACACATACTCGGCCGCATTGCCGACCACCGCGAGCACCGTCACGCCAAGGAAGAAAGGTGACAGGCCGAGCGACTTGGACGTCGCCTCCAGCGCCCCGGACACGAGCTCGGCCTCGAGCGCGATGGCTGCGGTCGCGGCCAGCAGGACGCCGATCGACTTCCAGAGCGGCCACGCTTGGCCGTGCATCTCGTCCGCGTCTTCCTCACGTGAAAAAACGTTGCGGTGGGTGATCAGCGTGTAGGCGATCATCGCGAAGTACATGATGATCAGCACCACGGACACGCCAAGGCTCAAGTTCTCGTCCAGGCGCGAGCGCTCGACGGCCGTCTGATTGAGCCCCCGTTCCGTGTAGTCGAACAGCGCCGGAACGAGCAGCGCGATGACCGACAGGATGAGAAGGCTCGACTGGAGGCCGGCACGCTCTCGCGGAAAGGTCTGCGTGTGGCGCTTCCATCCGCCGACGACGATCGCCAGCCCGAGCCCGAGGAGCGCGTTCCCGATGATCGACCCCGTGATCTGCGCCTTCACGACGTCCGTCGCGCCCGCGGCGAGGATGAAGAGCGCGATGATCAGCTCGGCCATGTTGCCGAACGTCACGTTCACGAGACCGCCGATCTCGGAGCCGGCGCGCACCGCGAGATGCTCCGTCGCGCGGCGGATCCACTCCGCCAGGGGAATGATCGCCAGGATCCCGACGACGAACACCCACACCGGCGACGCGTGGAAGACGTACTCGAGCAGCGCCGAGATCGGGACCAGCAGCAGCAGGAGATTGACGATCATGCGTGTGGGCTAGTAGCGGCCTTCGACTCCGGTGACGACACGGAACGTGTCGCGGGCGATCAGGAGCTCCTCGTCGGTCGGAATAACCCAGGCCGCGAGCCGAGACGAATGTGTCGTTATGCGGCCCTCGGCGCCACCCACCATGCGATTGTTTGCTTCCTCGTCGACCTCGATGCCGGCCCATTCCAGGCCGTGCAGGATCTGCGCACGAACCTCCGCTGCGTTCTCGCCGATCCCGCCAGCGAAGAGGATCGCGTCGGCGCCACCTAACGCGGCGAGATACGCGCCAACGTACTTGCGGGCGCGATAGCAGAAGATGTCGATCGCCAGACGCGCGCGGCGATCGTTGTTCTCGTGCGCTTCCGCGAGCAGCTCTCGCATGTCGTTCGTGAGACCCGAGAGGCCGAGGAGCCCGGAGCTCTTGTTCAGCAGACTGTCCACTTCGGTCGGCGACAGCCCCTCCTTCACGCCGAGAAACTCCAGGACAGCCGGATCGAGGTCCCCGGAGCGCGTTCCCATGACGAGCCCCTCCAGCGGCGTGAAGCCCATCGACGTGTCCACGGAGTTCCCCCCGTCAATGGCGCACGCGGAGCAGCCGTTGCCGAGGTGAAGGGTGATGATGCGGGTAGCCTCGCGAGCCACGAGCGTGAGCTTGCGCCATCGATAGGCGACGTAGCGGTGCGAGGTGCCGTGGAATCCGTAGCGTCGAACCTTGTGGCGGCGGTAGAGCTGATACGGGATCGCGTAGAGATACGCTTTCTCCGGAAGCGTATGGTGAAAAGCGGTGTCGAACACGGCTACGTTCGGAAGCTCGGCGCCTAACACGGCGCGCGCTGCTGCCACGCCTTTGAGGTTGTGCGGATTGTGGAGCGGGGCGAGCTCGATCATGTCTTCCATGCCGCGCAGCACCGCGTCATCGATGCGGACCGAGCGTTGAAAACGCTCTCCGCCGTGCACAACCCGGTGCCCGACCGCCTGGATCTCGCCGACGCTGCCGATGACGGGGCCTGATTCCGCGGACGCCAGCCACGTGACGATGTACTCGATGGCCGCTCGCACGTCACGCATCGGCGCCGAGCCGCGCGATACGGCGTCGCCGCGACCACGCAGCGTGAAGACCGCCTCGCCTCCAATGCGCTCGATCGTTCCGCGCGCGAGCTTCTCGTCCAGATGGTTGGCGATGCAGAGCAGGTCCGTGCGAACCAGCTGGAACTTGAGCGAGGAAGAGCCGGCGTTGAGCACGAGCACGATCATACGGGTACCTCGCCATTCAAGATCGTCGCGAGCTTTGCACCGTCGATGTTCCCGCCCGAGACGACGCAGACGACCTTGCCCGGAGGGCGATGGCCTAACGCCGCGGCCAGTGACGCCGCGCCCGCACCCTCCGCCACGACACGCGCGCGCTCGAGCAACAGGCGAACCGCGGCGGCAACCTGTTCGACGCTCGACACCAGGGCGCCCGCGAGCACGGTGCTCACGAGCGGCCACATCTCCGCGAGCACGCCATTACCGCCGATGCCGTCGATGAAGCTCGGGCTCCGCACCACGCGCACAGGGGCGCCGGCGGCGAGCGCCGAGGTGAGTGGCGTCGACGTTGCGACCTCACATCCGAACACCTGCACGTCGGGTCGCAGTGCGCGAATCGCGGTGGCGATCCCCGAGCTCAGCCCGCCGCCGCCGAACGGCACCAGCACGGTATCGACGTCGGGTAGGTCCTCGACGATTTCCAGGCCGATGGTCCCGTTCCCCGCGATGACAGGCGGGTCAGACACGGGGTGGACGAACAGGCCGTCGATCCCGGGATAGGAATGTTCGACCAGCGTCTGCCACCATCGATCGAACGGCACCTTGATGATACGCCCGCCGAGTCGCTCGACCGCATCGACCTTGGTCTGTGGTGCATGGTCCGGCACCACAACAGTACAGGGGACGCCAAGGTGCCGGGCGCTCCACGCGACCCCCTGTGCCATGTTGCCGGCGCTCGCCGTGTAGGCGCCGCGGGCGAGGCGGTCAGGGTTGGCGCTCAACATGGCGTTCGCCGCGCCACGAAGCTTGAAGGAACCAATCGGCTGGAGGTTCTCGAGCTTGAGCCAGATCTCGCCGGCCGCGTCGGGGACCTCGAGCCTAACGAGCGGCGTGCGGGTCACGATCCCGGCGAGCCGGTCTCGTGCCGCGCGAATGTCCTCGAGCCGGATTTCGTCAGGCGTGGGCATCGCGCAGCCCACCGAGCTCGAGCCATTTGCCCGCGCCGGTGGCGATCGCGCGGTCGTAGATTCGGCGAGCCGCCGCGACGTCCTCGATGGCGAGTCCCAGAGATTTGAACAGCGTGATCTCCTGCGGCGAACGACGGCCCTGAGCTCGGGGCGGGTCCACCAGCAACTCACCGATCTCGCCTACGATGTGGTCGTCGCCGATCAAACCCTCCCGCTTCGGCACGAGGAAATCCCCGCCTTCGTTGAGCGTCGATTCTCGGCGATCGACGTACAGGCGCGACTTCGCGACCGCGGCGCTGTCGAGCTCACGAGACGTCGCGAGGCTGGCGCCCACGGCGTTGACGTGCGTGCCCGGGGCGATCCAGTCGCCGAGCAGGACGGGCTCACGCGACGACGTGATGGTGCAGACGACGTCTGCGCCATCCACCGCTTCACGAGCGGACGGACACGCCACGATGCGCCGACCGGTCGCACCGAACTTCTCCGCGAATCGACGCGCGCGGTCGCCGGAGCGACTCCACACGCGGACTTCGTCGATCGGGCGCACCAGGCTGATCGACTCGAGATGCGTCTCGGCCTGTACGCCGGCTCCGAGCAGCGCGAGCGTGCGCGCCTCGGGGCGCGCGAGCAGGCGCGTGGCCACTGCCGTTACCGCGGCGGTGCGCAGTGCCGTGATCGTGCTCGCGTCGAGAATCGCGATGAGGCGCCCGAACTCCATGTCGAACAGCAGCACGGCGCCCTGATGCGAGTCGTACGGCGTTGCGTCGTTACCGGGGAAGACGGTGATGACCTTCGCGCCGAGCGCCGATGGCTCGCGCAGGGCGGCCGGCATGAGCGCGAACGCGTTAGGTCCATCGGGCAGCCGGACGACCGTTCGCAGCGGAAGCAGGGCGCCACCGAGTGCCAGCGTTCGAAGCGCCTCGGTCATGGCATCGACGCACTCGGACATCGGCAGCAGGGCCAGGACGTCGCCGTGATCGACGAACAGGGTACCGGCACGCGGCTGTGTCATACCGCCTTGCGGGGGCCGGAGTGTGAGAGCAGCAGGCCGCGAAGCATCTCGATCGCTTCGCCGGCGCTCATGGCGACGCGGACGAAGTCGGCGTCGAGCCCTCGAAAAAATTTCGCCGTGATCTCGTCGCATCGCAGCAGGATCACCGGCTTCTTCGCACGCAGAGCGAGCGCGACCTCGGACGCCGTGCCTGCGTTCATGCCGCACACCACGAAGGCGTTGGCGGACAGCGCGATCACGGCATTGCGCGCCTCGCCAAGTCCGGTCGCGAGCACGACGTCCACGGCGGGCGAGGCGCCGAGCGTGTCGTGGCTTGGCAGGATGCCGATGGTGAGACCACCGGCGGCGCGCGCGCCTTTCGCCGCGGCACCCATGACGCCAGCGACCCGTCCGCCGGTCAACACCGCCCACCCGGCGTTTGCGACGAGCTCACCGATGAGCGTTGCGTCGTCCATCTCTCGTTGGCCGGCGCCTTCGCCTGGCCCGAGTACACCGATCAGAATCCGTCGCATGGTGAGGGGATGCTAACGAAGCCGGCTCTGTTTCGCGACGGTTAGTCGTCCGCGTTAGGGGACGATCCGCGCCGTCTTGATGAAGTCGAGCTTCGGGAAGTTCTTCGTCAAGTACGCGTTGCCGTCGCGGGCGATGCGCTCCTGGTCCGGGCCGGAACCACCCGGCGCGCCCTCGCCGTACCCCGAGTACAGGCTGTCCACGACCGACATTCCGTCCACCACCTGACCAATGGGCGCGAAGCGCATTCCGTCGAGGTTCCTGTTGTCGGCGTAGTTGACGAAAAGTTGCGTGCTCCGAGTGTCCGGGGCACTGCCGGCGGCAAACGTCACCATCCCGCGCACGTTGCTCTGCTTCACGGAGTCGTCCGGGATGGTGAGCGGATCCCACGCCGCGGTGACGCGCGGCGTGCCGTTCATGCCGAACTGCGCCATGAAGCCACTCAGCACGCGGAAGAACCGCGCGTCGTCGAAATAGCCGACTTGCACCAGGTGATAGAAGCGATCGACGCCATGAGGCGCCCAGTTCCGATGCGCCATGACGGTGAAATTGCCCTTGCTCGTCTCGAAGGAGACCTTGAACGAGTCCGGCGCGGGCGTCGCGAGCGCGCTCTTGTCCGGCTTCGTCAGTGCACTACTCGCCGACCCGCCGCTGCCGCCCGAGTCGGACTGACAGGACGCGCCAAGCACCGAAAACGTGATGGCGACGAGCGCGCACATACGGCGGCGCGAAACGAACGACAACGACATGGCGTGAGCTCCTTCGTGGGCAGAAAGTCCGCGAAGAAGTTAGTCGCCGCCCGATGACGTTGCGAGCTACTCGGCCGCCATGGAGATGCGCGGGTCGACTCGCGTCGCACGACGCGCCGGAATGAACGTCGCCACCAGGGCAACGATGCCGAGCAGCGCGACGACGAACACGAATACGCGCGGGTCGTGCGGACTCACGCCATACACGAGCCCGCGCAGCGCCTGTGCCGCCGGCATCGCGAGGACCATCCCCATGACGAGCCCCAGTATCGGCAACCGCATTCCCTGCGCGATGACGAGCCGGCCGATCGCGCCGGGCGTGGCGCCGAGCGCGATGCGAATGCCGATCTCTCTCGTGCGCTCGCTCACGAGACTCGCGACGACGCCAAACACGCCGGTCGCGGCGAGCACGAGTGCCAACGCCGCGAACGCCGACAGCACCCCGGTCGTGAACCGCTGCTTGGCCCACGCGCCGCCAAGCTGCTCGGTGAGCAGGCCGAGATCGTAGACCGCGAGGTCGGGGTCGACACGCTTCAGCGCATCCCGGATGCCGCGCATCGTCGCAGCGGGATCGCCGGCAGCTCGCACCATCACGGTGCGATACGCGTACGTGAACTGCAGGTACGACGTGTAGACGGCCGGGATGCGGCGGCGATCGTCGCCTTCCTGGTACGGCACGTCGCCGACGACGCCGACCACCTCCACGCCCGGGTCAGGCGAGTTCCAGTCGGCTCGACTGCCGCCGCCGAACCAGATGCGCGCGCCGATTGGATTCTCATTCGGCCAGAACCGCTTGGCCGCCGTCTCGTTGATGATCGCGACCGCGGGTTTTCCCTCGCGGTCCGAGTTCTGGAACACGCGACCGCGCAGCACCGGGATGCCCAGCACGCGGAAGTGATCGGCGCCCACGTAATGACGGCGGATGAATGGGGCGTTGCCCGGCTGAGGAATGGGACGCCCAACAATGTACAGTGAGCTGTTCGCGCACGACGTCGTGAGTGGCGCGCACCCGTCGACGGTCGCGCCGCTAACGCCCGGTACCTCGCGAAGCTCGGCGAGGAGACGCTCGATGAATGCCGGCGCCGAGGCGGTGCCGTACTTCGCTTCCGCCGGCCGCACTGAAAACGTGATGACGTTGCGTGGGTCGATGCCCAGCGGCTCGCCGCGAAGACGTGCGAGCGTTGCCAACATGAGACTTCCGCCGGTAAGCAGCACGAGCGCGAGCGCGACCTCGATGGCGACCGTCGCGCCGCGCAAGGAAAGCCCCGATGCCCCGCCAACGCGCGTGACCGCGCCGCTCTGACGCAATGTGGCGCCAATGCTCGAACGCCCCGCCGTGAGCGCGGGAGCGAGGCCGCACAAGAGCGCGGTGACCATGGTGACGCCGGCGGCGAATGCCAGGAGGACCGGGTCGAGCTTCGGGCGGGTGAGCTCGCCGATGCTGCCCCAGAAATTCGCCGGGCTGATCGCCCCCGCGGGCGGCGCGATGACGCGCGTCGCCCACCACGCCAGCGCCAGACCGATTCCGCCACCTAACGCCGCCAACACGGCGGATTCCGTCAGGAGCTGCCTGACGAGTCGTCCACTCGATGCGCCGAGCGCGCGCCGGATGGCCATCTCGCGCTGTCGCGATGCCGCGTGGGTGAGCAGCAGGCTGCTGACGTTCGCGCACGCGAGCAGCAGTACGACGCCAACGGCGCCGAGCAGCACGAACATGCCGCGTCGGGTCGCGGCGGCCACGCGCACGTCGCTGATGGGCACTGCTGTCGCCCCGAAGCTGTCCCCGGGCACTTCGGACTCGCTCGGAAGCTCGCGTTGGATCGCCGCGCCGACGGAGCTCAGCTCGGCCCGAAGGGCCTCGATGGAGACGCCCGGGCGGAGCCGTGCGACGACGCTGGTAAAATCCTGGTTGGTGGTCAGGTATTCCGGATACGTTAGGCGTGACGCCTGAGTGGCCGGCACCCACATCTCGGCTCGGCCAGTCAGGCCACGGAACCCCGGCGGCATGATCCCGATGACCGTGAGCTGGCGTGAATTGACGCGAACGGTCTGGCCGATGATGCCGGGATCGCCGCCGTATCGCCGCTGCCAGAGGGCGTGACTGAGGATGACGACCATGGAGGCGGACGGAGCGTGGTCCTCGTCGGCCGAGAAGAGGCGGCCGCGCATGGGACGCGCGCCTAACGTTGCGAAGTACCCGCCGGCAACGATCTCCGCGCTGATTGGCTCGGCGTCGGTTTGGCCGGCGAGGTTGACGCTGGCGAGCCCGTAGTCGCCGATGCTCGACGTGGTGGTGAGTGATTTCTCGAGGAGCCGAAAGCGCGGGTACGACCAGCGATAGCGTTCCGTGCCGCGAGCGGGCTCGGTGTGCGTGATGAAGAGCATCGCGAGCCGGTCGGGCTCGGGAAATGGCGGCGGTGTGATGAGGGCCGCCTCGGCGATCGCGAATGTGGCGACGCCGGCGCCGATCGCGAGGGCGAGCGTGGTGATGACCGAGAGCGCGAGCGTACGGTTACGGCGAAGCAGGCGGAACGCGAGGCGGAGATCGGCAGTCGGCTCGGTCATCGAATTTCCTGAATGAGTCTCGGTTGACTCATAGATGCCAGCCGGCTGGGGTGCGTTTGAATATTGCGGTGGGCGTAAGAAGGCGCCGTATGGGGTCAGACTCCTTTTGCATCACTCCATTGCTGAGCAATGGAGTGATGCAAAAGGAGTCTGACCCCATACGGACCGAAGTTACGCTTGCCCGACCTCGCGATAACGAAAGCACGTCACGGCGTGGTCGTTCACCATCCCCGTGGCCTGCATGAACGCATAGCAGATCGTCGTGCCGACGAACCGGAAGCCGCGCCGCTTGAGGTCCTTCGACATCGCGTCCGACTCCGGCGTGCTGACCGGCACGTCGCCTAACGCACGAACCTTGTTCACGCGCGGCGTGCCCTCCACGAACCGCCAGATGTACGCGTCGAACGACCCGAATTCTCGTTGGACGTCGACAAACGCTGCCGCGTTCGTCACGGAAGAGTCGATCTTCAAGCGATTACGCACGATCCCGGCGTCGGCCATCAGCCGCTCGCGCCTCTTCGCCGTATAGCGTGCGACCCGCGCGGGATCGAAATCGTCGAACGCCTTGCGATAGGCGTCCCGTTTCCGGAGAATCGTCTCCCAACTCAATCCTGCCTGCGCGCCCTCGAGGATCAGAAACTCGAACAGTCTCTGGTCGTCGTGCAGCGGCACGCCCCATTCCGTGTCGTGATACGGGATGCTCAGCTCCGACCGTGCCCAGGTGCAGCGTGAGACGTTAGGCATAGAGGTGTTCCGGGTCCGCGGCCGCGAGCTCCACGTAGAAACCGGCGAGGCGGTCCGCCACGGCGTCGAAGTAGCGGGCGCCCTTCTCGGGCGTCGCCGCGTGCGGATTCCCGGTGCCCGTGTCGTCCGTGACCTTCGTCCACCGGCGCGGTGCCCAGGCCCAGCCATCGCGCAGGCCGGCGACGACAAAACGGCGCGCGCGTCCGTCGCCCGCATCGGAGAGCGGCAGCACGAGCTCCGGATTCAGGTGCTGCACGAGGCTCGTCTCCATCTCACCAGCATGATCGCCCGGTTCGTTGAAGAACTGCCGCGCATCGATGCAGGTGTACCAGTTCACGGTGCAGACGAACATCCGGACGTTCGGCTGCAACTCGCGGATCATCAGGCGGAAGTCGTTCCCGCCATGGCCGTTCAGGATCACGAGCTTGCGCACGCGGTGCGCGTCGAGCACCGACGCCACGTCCCCGAGCACCGCCGCCTGCGTGGACGGGTTCATGTTCATGCAGAACGGGATGTCGAGCTGTCCGGTGTTCACGCCGAACGGGATGCAGGGCAACGCCAGCACACGGGCGCCACGCTCCCACGCACGTCTCGCGGATTCCGCCGCGATCGCCTCCGTCTCGATGACGTCGGTGCCGTAGGGGAGGTGGTAGTTGTGGGCTTCGGTAGCGCCCCAGGGGAGGATCGCGACCTCGTACTGCGTGTCGCGAACCGCCTTCCAGTTCGTCTCAGCGAGGATGTATGGGCGTCCGGCCATGGAAGTCCGCGGTGAGTCGCGGATGCCCGTCGACCATCTCGTAGAACCGTACGCGATCGGGCTGGTCCGCTTTTGCCAGCAAGATGATCTGCCCGGTGTGCATCGAGAAGTGCTCGACGACGTGATAGATCGCCTCGAGCACGCTCACGTCGTTCGCCTGGATGGCTCGACGCGTCTGGAGATCGGCCGCCGTCAGCGATGCGAGCACGCGGTCGACATCCGAGATCGTCTGCTCCAACCGGTCGATCAGCATCGTGATCGATACGGGCGTGCGCTGGTCGAACTCCGACTGACGGTCTCGCACATCGCGCGCGCCGCCGACCCCGCTCACGATCCACTGCCGAGCGTTGCCGGCGAGATGGAGCATCAGGTTCCCGATGCTGTTCGATGCTTCGTTAGGCCGCGCCCAGACGACCCGCTCGTCGAGTACGGAGACCGCCAGGCGGATCTTCGTGAGGTACTCCCGCAGGTAGCGACGCGAGAGTGCGATCATCGCCGTGCCTGCGTCGCGATCGGCCCCCAGCGTGGTGACGGAAGGAACGGAAGGATTCGTCATGGCGCCGCGATGTCGGCCGGTTCGTCCACGAGACGAAGGAAGCGCGCTACGAAGCTGCCGAGCGCCGCCCAGCCGTCGGGGGCGTCGCCGAACCACCGGTAGCGCGTCTCGTTCAACTCCTCGCCGAACGTCAGCTCGTAGACGGTCGCATCGAGTGGCGCTTCGGGCTGGTGCGGACAGCACGTCAGCGTCGCCGACGAGACGCGCTCCAGCATTGCGCCGACCGTGACCGGATCCACGTCTACCCTAATCGATTGCAGCGAGGGCGCCTGGAAGCCCGTGAGCTCCACTCCGACTGCCGTCGCGCGGGCGCCGGTGCCGATCGTGATCTCGCGACTCAGGCTCGCGGTGGCGAGGTCCAGTGCGCGATTCCAGATCGTCCGGATGACGTAGAGCTCGCCCGTCGCGGTGCAGCGAATATCGCGGGCGACCGGATCGTCGAACGTGGGGATGGTGAGGAGGAGGGCGAGACGCCGGCCGTAGCCGTTTTCGCCTGGGCGCCCGTCGCGGAGTTGCTGGATCGCGACGTCGAAGGCCGAGCGCCGGAGGTGAGCAGGGAAACGCATTCGACACTGCACACGAAAGGGTGCCGCCAAATCTGGCGCGGGAACCGGGAATATGAAATGGGCGACGGGCGACTGCTGGGAACTGGGAACCGAGGCCCTCTACCGCCGGCGATTCCTCGAGTCGCTGCCGCTCGCTCGAATCACGCGCCTTTTCGTCGCCTACCGCCTGCCGCCTGCCGCCAGTCGCCAGTCGCCAGTCGCCAGTCGCCAGTGACCAGTTACTTCAATCCCACGCCCACCACGCCCGCGCCCTTCGCGATGTCGATCGCGGTCACGACCTCTTGGTACCGCACACCAGGGGCGGCGCGGACGATCAGCGTCTTCTCCGGACGCCCGTCATAGATCGCTCGCAATTGACCCGCGAGCTGGGCGCCTGCGACGACGCGGGAGTTGATCGCGTACATGGCACCAGGCCGCACCTCGAGCACGATCGACGGCGTGTTCGGACCCAGCAGCGGCGTCGGGTCGGGAAGCTGCGCCGTGATGACCTTCTGCTGCGTCAGCGACAGGTACATGAAGATGATCAACAGCACCAGCAGCACATCAAGAAACGGCGTGACGTTCGGCTCGGCCTGCATTCCACCGTGCACCGCAGTTCGCGATAGACGCATCGCTCACGCTCCCGATGAATTTGCTCCACGGTAGCGGTCCCGCATGACGTCCCCGTTGCGGGAGCATTGCAGGAGAATGAACGACGCGTTAGGTGACCGTTGAGCGCGTTGCCAGGCTCAACCGGAACGCTCGGCGCGACAGTTGCGAACGTGTACAGTGCCCACCCCCACCCCACTGCCACACTTGCCCAGCGGAGGCACTGATGGCCGACGATCGGCAGACGACCGCCGAAATACCCGCACAGAACACACCGACGTCTGTCGCGACACTCGGCCCCGACTGGGAGACCGAGGACGCGTACTGGCAGAGCGCCTACCCCGAGCGCTCGTACGCACGCGCCGACAGAAGCTACGAGTACTACCGAGCCGCGTACCGCTACGGCACCGAGCGCGCGACGCAGTGGCAAGGTCGCGAATGGGACGATGCGGAGCGAGAACTCAGCGACTCCTGGCCCGCGATCAGCGATGTCGCCTCACCCATGTGGGACGAGATCAAGGAAGCCGTACGCGACGCATGGGATCGCATCCGCGGCAAATCTGAAGACGACCGAACTCACATTCGATAAAGCGAGGCGAGACGCTCAGCGCTCGCGAATGAAGATCGCCTGTGCGCCCGCGAAGTCGAGAATCAGCATGTCACCGGCGCCGAGGGTGAAGCGCGTGGACATCATGTGCGAGGCCGCCGGATTGTCGGTCTCGAGCAGATCACCAGTCGTGCGATAGACGAGCGGCACCACGAGCTCGCGGCCGTCCACCGACAGGATGTAGCGCAGATGACCGCCACGCTGGAACTCCATGCGCACCCCTGGACCGAAGTCGAGCGACGGATCGCTCCTCAGGAGTCGCCAATGGCCGAGTAGCCAGAGCGGGGCAGGGTCGTCGAACGCGGGCTGAGTCACGCCGGGTCGAGGAGGAGAGTGGCGGACAGAAAGCGAGCAGAGTGGGTGCCACTCGAGTGGCAAGCGCGTCGGCGCCAAGATGTTTTCGAGAGACTGGCTCGTCCAGCGCTCGTCGCGGCTGCGCGGGTGGCAGACAAGTTGCCCGAGGTTCCGTAAACTCGGTAGCGGGAGCGTGCAATGGCTGAGGTTCTGGTGGAATTCGATGCGGTGTTTCGAGGTCCCGACGGGCATCGTTACGCCCCGAAGGCATGCGCTCGCGTCGCAGAAGACGGGCTATGGGAAGGGTGGCTCGAGTTCAGCGATCTCGACACTGGAGACGTATTTCGGAGCGGACGGGAAACGACGCAGCCCTCTCGCGCCGACACGATGTATTGGGCGACCGGGCTCACACGGGTCTACCTGGAAGGCGCGCTCGCACGTGCGCTGGTGCCGGTGCGACGCGCCGAACCCGCACACGTCGACGTAGAGCCGGCCTTCGATCGGCCAGCACCGCCGTTCGCTCCGATCGAGGTCGCCGGGCCCCGTGCCGTGCTGGACCCGTTCGAGGTGTACGCGCAGGGAGAGCGAGTCCTTCGACAAGAGCTCTCGGCTCTCGATCTCGATCACCTGCACGCTATCGTGCGGGCCTACGGGCTTCGTGGTGGCGTTGGTGGCGACTCAGTCGTCCCCGCCGTCGTCGCCGAGTATATCGTCGCCGAGATCCGCTCGCGCCAGGCCGAGGTCAATGTCGACTCGTTAGGCATCACCGAAGACGTGCAATAACCTCGTCGAGGATCGCGAGCGCGCGGGCCAAATCCGCGCGCTCGTCTGACGCGAGTGCGCGGACCTCCTCGGTCAGCGCCGCCACGCGACGCGCTCGCCCTCGAGACAGCAGGGCGCGTCCCTTCGACGTCGCGCGGATGCGGGTGAGCCGCTTGTCCTCCGGGTCGGCTTCACGCGTGACGAGGCCCGCGTCCTCCAGCGCAGAGACGAGACGCGTCATTGTCGGCGGCCGCACCTGCTCCGCGTTCGCCAGCTCGCCCAGCGTGAGCGGCCCGCCGAACACGATGACCGAGAGCGCGGAAAGCCGTGGCGCGCTCAGGCCGGACGTCGCGTCCTCGCGCCGCAACCGACGCAGCAGATGAATTGCCGCCGAATGCAGGCGATCCGCGATCACCTCGGCGTCATCTTGGCTCTTGCGCGCGGATTCGGAATCTCGCATAATCGTTAGCACAGCTAACGATATTGCCGCGCCGGCGATGCCGCCAGGCCTTCGCCTCCCTGCCTTCTTTCTCCGGAGTCGATCATGACCGCGAGTGTGACGGACCAGGTAGCGCTCGATCGCATCGGGCAGATTGCCATCAATGTCAAGGATCTGGCGCGCGCGGTGCGCTTCTACCGCGACACGCTGGGCATGCGGTTTCTCTTCGAGGTTCCGAACCTCGCGTTCTTCGACTGCGGCGGTGTGCGCCTCATGCTCAGCCCACCCGAGACGCCGGAGTTCGACCACCCGGGCTCGATCCTGTACTACAAGGTAGCGGACATTAACGCGACGTTCGCCGCGCTCAAGGGTCGCGACGTCGCCTTCATTGACGAGCCGCACCTCATCGCGCGGATGCCCGACCACGACCTGTGGATGGTGTTCCTCCGCGATTCCGAGGGGAACACCCTCGGCCTCATGAGCGAAGTGCGGCGTTAGGCTAAGAGGGTCGCTAGGTCCGGTACGCGACGAGCACGCCGTCGCGTACCGGAACGATGGACGCGATCCAGTCGCTGGATTCCATGATGCGGCGTGTGACCGCGCGCACGCCCTGGGTGTCGGGCGACTGGTCCGCGTCGTCGAGAATGCGGCCGCTCCAGAGCAGATTGTCGATGATCAGGACGCCGCCACGGCGCAGCTTCGGCAGAATCACATCGATCGAAGCCGGATAGTCGCGCTTGTTGATGTCGTTGAAGATGAGATCGAACGGGCCGTCGGTCGCCCGGAGGGTTTCGACCGCCTCGGCGACGTGGTACCTAACGAGGGCCGAGTAGCCGAGCTGCTCGAGGTGTTTCCGAGCGCGATTGGACAGGTCGGTGTCCCACACAACGTGATGGACTTCGCCGCCGCCGTTCTCGCGCACCGCGCGCGCGAACCACGCGGTGGAATACCCGTAACCGGATCCGAGCTCGAAGACCCTTCGCGCGCCGATCATCCGCGCGACGAGATAGCACAGCTGTCCCGACGCAGGCCCGATGATCGGGAAGTTGGTCGATTCGGCGACTCGCTCCATGTCCCGCAACTCAGCGGGGCGTTCAGGAACGAGATTGTCGAGATAGGTGGCGATTGCTGGGTCTAAGAGGTTCATCGGACACTGGTAATTGGTTGCTGGTATTGGTAATTGGTTATTCGAACCCGCGGGATGCTCATCGTTGCGCGAGGAGCTTTCCGGGGGTTCTGATTACCTGTAACCCATCCCAGTAACCAATTACCAGTGCGTTGCGCCTTACCAAAGCTCTACCCCCGGTTGTCCCGCGTAAGCCATCCCTTCGAGAATGCCGCCACCCTGGACATCCCACGCCTGGCGGCGCGGGTCGGGTGACACAGCGATCGAGGAGCCGTCGCTGAACGCGAGCGTCAGTGTGCCGGTGCGCGTAACCGTCACGCTCCGAACGCCGAGCCCTACGAGCGCGAGACATGGTGCGAGGCGCTCGGTGTCCGCCGGGTCGATGCGGCGGACCGCGCCGCTGGCGAGATGCGCGAGGAACGGCGCGGCAAGACGAACGTCGGCCGAGCCGTCGAGCGACCACGTCTGAATCCGTATCGAAGACCGGTCGATCACGAGCTGCGTGACGCGATGATCGAGCAGCACCCAATGGTGCTCGTCGTCGGACTCGATCAGCTGGGCATTCACGCGTGCTGCGCCTCGGGCCGCTGGGCTATGGCTTGATCAGAATCGGAGTGCCGACGGGGACGACGCTCCAGATCTCTTCGATTTCCTCGTTGGTGACGGCGATGCATCCCTCGGTCCAGTCGAAGTCACGGTGAGCGGCGCCGACCCACGCCTGTCGAGCCGGCAGACCATGAATCATGATGTCTCCGCCGGGCGAAACGCCAAGCGAGTGCGCTCGCGCTCGATGCGCCGCGTCAGGATATGAGATCTTGAGCGACCGGTGGTAAAGGCTCGCAGGATTCCGCGCCTCGATTCGAAAGAGCCCTTCAGGTGTCCGGTTGTCGCCCACGCTCACCTTGTCGCCGACTGGCCGCTGCCCGAGCGCGACCAGATAGCTGCGCAAGAGCGTGCCCTGACGATACAGCGAGAGTCGATGCTGTGATTTCTCGACGACGATGCTGTCGGCAACGACACCACCGAACGGGGGGACGATGGGCGGCTTGGGCACGGCGTGCAGGCTATCGGCGTGGCCGACGAGCGACAGCGCAACCGTGCCGACGAGGAGACTCAGCGGCATTGCCGGCCAATCTAGAGCAGCGTACCGGCTCGCTTCCAGTCCGCACTCGGTCGCACGTGAAGCTCGAGCTTGCCAGGCGGTCAGATTTCCGCCTAACGACTGCCATCACGCCGGTTGTCTCGCTCAGATCCTGGCCGGCTCCGCCACCGTCCGCTCGCTCTCGACGTTCCCCGTATTCAACGTCCCGGCCGGCTCGAACAGCACGACCTCAACTTCTTCGTCAGCAACCGGGCGGTGTTCGACGCCGCGCGGAACGATCAGGAAATCGCCCGCCTCGAGCTCGATCGCGCGATCGCGAAGCTCCATCCGGAACCGCCCGCGGTGCACGAGGAACATTTCGTCTTCGTTATCGTGATGATGCCACACGAACTCGCCCACGAATTTCACGACTTTCACGTGCTGGCCATTCAACTCGCCCACGATCTTCGGTGACCAGTGCTCGGAGAACGAGCCGAACTTCGATACGAGCCTGACTTTTTCCATCGACGCTAGCACTCGTGAATCAGGTGGCGCCGATGCACTCGAGGAAATCGGCGAACATGCCATAGGCTGTCGTCGTAAGATCGGGGGCGAACGACGTCATCGTCAGTCCCCCGGGAAAGACCGCCGCGTCATAGTGCGTGACGAGCGTGGCCCCTGATACCGCGAGCGCACTCCCCGCGGGTACCTGCTCGGGCTGGACGCGCGCGTCGACCGCATCGTGGTCCACGGAGACACGACCGACGAGACGATACGGATGCCCGTCGCGGTGAGCGGCGCGGATGATCGTGGGGTCGAGGTCCCGTATTCCCGTTCGTTGCACGTCCGCGGGCCGCAGCGCGCGCTCCAGAATCACGTTCGATACGGCACACAGCTTCACGACCGCGTCCCATCCATCCACATCATACGTGGGATCCGATTCAGCGATGCCGAGCGCCTGGGCTTCGCGGATGCCGTCGTCGATCGAGCCGCCGCGCTCGACGGTCTCGAGCACCACGGTCGCCGTCGACGTGAAGACGCCGCTCACGCCGCGTATCCCCGCCAGCGGAAGGCACCGGCGCACGAGTGAGAACACGGGCGCGCCGTCCATCACGGCGGCCTCGAATCGATACAGCTTCGCGTGCGAATCGGCCAGCGCGTTCAGCCGCTGGTAGCCGTACACGACCGGGCCCTTGTTCGCGGACACGGCGTGGACCCCCAAGCGAAGCGTCTCGGCGAGATAGTCCAGTGCGGGTTGCCCGGTGTGCGCGTCGAGCGCGATCGACTCGAACACCACGTCGGGCCGCGCGGTGAGGAGCCAATCACCGATGTCGTAGCATCGCGTGGCCGACTGAGGGCTCGTCGGCGTTAGGCCGGCCGCGTCCGCCCACCATCCGAGCGATCGGCTCGCGACGCCGGTGGCCTGGCACGAGACGCCATAGCGAACGGCGAGCTCGCTCCGCCGCGACTCGAGGAGTCGCGCCAGCGCCTTGGCGACGTTGCCGAATCCCAGGAACGCGACCGCGTATCGGCGCACTATCGCACGGTCGCCAGGTCAGCGACGGCGGATCGAGGGCGGCGACGCCATCGTCCGAAGCTCGCGGGCCTCATAGAGGCACGTCGCCACGACGATCTGCGTCACCAGGAGCAGCCCGCCAACGGCGAGCGCGAGCAGGCCGGGCCTGCCTAACGTTGAAGCGTCCGGTCCGACGAGACGCGCGATCGCGACGACGGCGTTGAAGAGCACGTAGGCGCTCAGCAACGCCGCGACGTACCAGACCTGACGGTTCGGTCGTCCGAGCCGCAGGCAGATCGCTCCGGCGAGGAGCGCCGTGCCGATCCAGTGCGCGAACAGCACGATCGCCGGTCCGCGCAGCGGAAACTGGATCCCGAATGCCAGGACGATCGCGATGACCGCGTAGACCCCCTCGGCGTACCGGGCGGTGCGGAGTGCCGTACTCGTCGTCAAGCGAAGCTCGTTAGGCCTCGACCGTGTAGTCCACCTTCACGTCGGCGACCGCGACCGCGATCGTTCCGAAGAGCGGTCACCGGCGCTTGAATCCTTCCACCAGGGCCGCGGCGCGCGCGGCGTCCGTGCCGGACAGCACGAACCGCAACTGAACGGAGTTGAATATCGTGAAGTCGGTGCGCGGCTGGTTGCCGCGGTCGACGGTGGCGGTCAGCGTGGCAGCAACGTGACGGAGGGGAACGCCGTCCGCCTTGGCGATCACCTGGAGCAGCTCGACGCCGCAGGACGCGACGCCGGCCAGATATGCCTCGGGTGGCGTCACCTCTTCGCCGGGACACCCGTTCTGGACGGGGCCATCGATGATGAAGTGATGATCGCGCGCGTTGCAGAGCACTCGCCCAAAGACGTCGGTCGAGCGGGCACGAACCTCGTATTCACGAATGGGCTGAGGGGCGGTCATTGCACGAGTGCTGGAGTCATAGCCGGATCAAAAGGGGCAGAGCGGATCAAGGGGTCAGAGCCCTTGAAATCTCGGACCTCGATTTTCATTGAGATCACAAATTTTCAAGGGCTCTGACCCCTTGATCCCCCCTTGATCCAAGAGATCTCGAATCAAACGACTCTGACCCCTTTGATCCTAGTCGAACTCAAATCTCGGTGCGGCCTGCTCGGCCGTCACTCGCCCGGGCACGATCTCGGCGATCGCGTAATTCTCCGAGCGAACCGGCGCGCTCGCGAGCCGACGCAGCATCATGATCTGGCCTACGTGCGTCAGCCCGTCAGCGACCGGGCCCTGCAGCAGCTTCTCGGTCTTGCAGCCAAGCGGCCGGTCGGTCGCGAGGTACTCATCCAGGCGAGTGAGCGCGGAGAAAAAGCGAGCCGACTCCGCGTCCCAAGTTCCCGGCGTAGCGACGTTCCACTTCTGATTACCCTCCGCCAGCGAAACTCCCCACTCGAGCAGATCGCCGAGGTGCGCGAGGATCTGCAGTGGGCTCCGCGTCGCGTCACCCACTCGAAAATCAGCGAGCTCGGGAGGGGCGTTGCGGATTGCCTTGGCGCCGCGATACGCCAGCGTGGCCACCGCGTGCCGAAGCAGCTCGCGTTTGCCGAGTGCGATGTCGTTCGAGGGTTCAGTCATTATTTGCTCGTGACGTGACCGAACCCGATCAGGCGTGGACCCTCGAGGACATCGAATTCCACGCCGGCAACGAGCTCGGATTGCAATCGGCCGGGGTTGGAGAGGCGGATGGTGGCGTGGGCTCCGGCCCCCGGTGTCACCGGCTCGGACGGCCCGGCGACGAACTCCACATCAATGAGCCGCCCATTCCCGCCGCGAACGCGGAACTGCGGTCGATACGCCACCGGCCACTCGGAGCTCAGATCGAGAGGAGTACGGCGACCTCCTTCGTCGAACGGAAGGAGTTCTATCCACACCTTGATGTAGCGAGCGGCGCCGTTAGTCCCCATGCGCCGTTACCCTGCCTATCGCGGGCTCTGCGGTCAAGACCCGATTCGCATAAGGCGTGGCAGGACGCGGCTAGCCTCCGCGCTTGAAGTACTGCACGGCGCGCTCGTGCTTCTCGGCCGCGCCGCGCGATGCGAAGGTGCCAAGGTTACGGCGATGCCCTGTCTTCGGGTCCTTCTTCTTCGAATACAGTCGGTAGCGACCGTCCTTCAGCTTGCGAATCATCGAGTCAGGCGATCGGGGTTGGCGGAACCGTGCGCGCGGCCGGTGCACCGCGGGCGAACGCGATGTAGTCCGTCGATGCAGGTTCCCCGCCACCACCTCTGATCAGGAGCGCGATCTGACCGCGATGATACGAGCCGTGGAGCGCGACGTGAAGGAGAATGTCTTCGGTCGTGCTGCGGAACGCTCGGCCGTCGCTGGTTCGATAGTCGATCTCACGATCCAGATCATCGGGGCCGAGCGACGACACCAACGCGTTCAACTCCGCGGCGTTCCGCGCGGCGAGCGACGCGGCCTGTTCGAGCGTCAGGACCGGCCAGACGGCGACGTCGGATGGTCGGCCAGCGAGACGCGCGAGCCACACGGCTTCGGCGCCAAGCACGTGCGAGTAGATCGTCAGCGCTCGCGTATCGGGTGTAGCCGATGCCCGCAACGCCCCGAGCGCCGCGGTGTCTGCCCACTCGAGATGCTCGATGAGCCTCCGCAGGTGGTCCGACATTCAGTGCAGGTTCAGTGCAGGTTCAGTGCAGGTTCAGTGCAGGTGCGCGAACAGCCACTCCACGACGCGTTCGGGATGGACACCGTCGCGCTGTTCACGCGCCAGCGGGTGGTCCAGCTCGTTGGCGAGAGTGAACGTGGGAATCGTGGCCGGACCGGACAGCGTTACCTCGCCCGGCAATCCGAGCGTGGACGAGTAACAGGTGAGCGCGTTCGCGAGCGTCGCCTCGAAGGGAGGCTCGTCGTACTGTGCGGGATTGTCCCATAGCTCGCGGGTGCGCACGAACGCCGCTTCGCTCACCTCGGCCCAGACGCCCCAGGCACATGTGTCGGCCTCGCCGCGAACGGGCATTGGGAGAAGCACCCGGAGGAAAAACCGCGGGTCGGACGTCGCGCCATCATCGAGCCGGCACTCGTCGTTTCCTACGGTGGTGCGGGTGCTTCGCTCCTCAGGGGGTACAGCCAGATACGCGTCCGGGTAGGTGTAGCTCGGTTCCATCTCGCTCAGGTCGTGCTCGCCCCCGCACGTCCCGCACCGGACTTTGTCCATGGCATTTGTCCCTCTTAGTCGCCCGCACAATCGGCGACGGCGTCGCCGATTCTCTGATCGCCGGAGAATGCGACGTGTACCGCTCCATGTCCAGACTTTTTTCCTGCAAGGGTACGTTAGGCGTACGGGTCGGGCCCGACCCGGTACAGATGTTTTGCGCTGTTTTGCTTGGTTTGGGGTCAGACTCCTTTTGCATCGTTACAATGCAGCGGTCGGTCGGAGGTCATCCAGAGCCACGCGTTAGGCCCCCGCGGCGATCCATCGACGGGCCCAGCACCCGGTAGTGGCGGCCTGTTCAACTTCCGATGGGGCCGCCCCGAATCCGCAGGCTCAGCGCGAGCCGACGCTCGGCGAGCCGGGCCAGCGTGTCCGGCGCGAGATCCGCGGCACGATCCGCGTCGTGGATGAAGAGGCCGCAGATCACCGCCACGCGCGCCCAGGTCGCAAGCGATTCCCACAGCGCGGGATCATGAGGCAGCCGATCCAACAGGGTGTCGATCGCGTCGCCCAGCTCCCACTCAGGCGACGCTGGGAGCGCGTATGCCCACACGCCTGTGCGCTGAACAATTGGGACTCCTCCGATGTCGATCGCTTCGCCTCTGCGTGCCGCCACCGTTGGCGGGACGCCGAGCATACGGGTGATGCGCTCGGGGTCGAGGTCGTCGCCGGTGACGCGTAGCTCGATGTCCAGCCTTTCAATGTCTCGTCCGTCCGCGGGATCACTCACGCGGAGGCGCCCGGCGTTTGTGCGTCGCGCACACGGTCGCGGATCTGGGTGAGGTGATGCTTGAGATGGAGCACGTAATCGCGCATCAGGTCGTCCAGCGTCGCGGGCTCGTCCGCCGAGTAGGGCTGCCATCCCAGCTGATCGAGGTTGTGTCGGTCATGCTTTCGATAGCGGACGTCCAACGGGACGGCGGCCATCACGCGCGCGATGTGGCGGTTATAGGCATGCCAGAGCGTGACGACCTCATTCCATGGTGCCATCGCGTACTCCTGCAGGCGCACCCACTCGTTCTGCGCATATCCGGGGAAGACGAGGTCATCCTGGCCGGGCGCGCGGACGAAACGCGTATGGTTATTGGCCGCCGAGTCGATGAGATGGCCGATGATCTCGATCGCGGACCATGCGCCCGGTTTCGGACGCCATCGGGCGACCGCGTCGGGGACGGTGTTGAGCCACGCGGCCGTCTCGTCGGCGGTGGTCGCGAGGTCGCGGATGTAGTCGGTGTCGGCTGTCGTCGTCATGCGGCTATGGCGTGCCTAACGTGTAGGAAACCGGAGCTCGATGGCGCTGCCGGGCGACACCGACTCCCACTCGGTGAACAGCTCCGCCCGTCGCTGGCGGATGCGAGCGAGGTCGTCGTCGGTGAGCGTCGGTGGAGTCGTCCGGATCTCGTGCTCGCGGTAATAGATGGCTGTCTTGTCGTTGAAGTCCTCGGCGGACCACCGCGCCTGCGATGCTCGCTCGGCATCGAGGAAGCCGACGATCAACTCGGCCACGCCGGCCTCCTCGGGCATTTGCCCGCGCGGCCACGGCGGGCCGAAGTCCGAGATGTTCCAGCCGGTAGCGATGAGGCCGTAGAAGGCAGAGCGATACTCGAGCACGGTCTCCACCGCGTAGTGCGTGAGGTCGTGGCGCGGAAAGAACAGTCCCTGCGCGCCCTGTTGGCGCTGCCAGGTCACTGTCCCATCGGCGCGAGTGCAGCTCAACGCGGCGGTGCCGTCGGTGTTCTTCTTGATGCGAATCGTTAGGCCCGCCATCAGAACCCTGCCCACGCGTTCGTGACCAGACGCAGCACCGATTGCTGCGCGAATCGGGTCTTGTAGTCTGCCATGACGTGCTGGACACGGGCCTCGACATCCGGCGTCACGAGGTGAACGAGCTCGACGACGAAACTCCGTTCCCGAACGAGTTGGCCGTTAGGCGCGCGCCACTGGCCGGCGGCATCCCAGACCGTCGCGCCTTCTGGAAACGCCGGGGTGAGCACAGCCCGCACGAACCCATTCCAGGCCGAGTCGCTCACGATCGCGGTGTCGCCGATGTTCCGGCCGAAGTAGAGACGTTCCACGTGCGCCGCCTTGAGGCCGGCCGGTCGATTGGCCTGAACGCAGGCTGCGGCGCTGGCCGCCGTCAGCGCGATGGTGCAGGCACGTAACCAGGGACGTGGCATACGCTTCCACGCTCCACGAAAAGGTCGGCAACGATTGAGTCAGGCGTCGACCCGGCAAGCATACGGGGCGGCATCGTCGGTTACCAGTGCCAAAAGCTCGGCCGCCAACGCGTCTCGCGAGGGGTTTCGATTTCTTGCTCGTTGATCCATCGGTCGCGTGCGTTTAGCGTCCGTGCATGAATCGGCACGCCGTTCTGCTCAGGACGCCCGCGGTGGCGCTGGCGGAGTTCGATCATCCCGCCGGGGCGGAGCATTCCGATCCGGATCACGAGGTGTCGGCGCAGGAGTCGATCAGCTTCGTGGAGGACGGCACGTTCGACGCCCATGTCGACGATGCGCATTGGACGCTCGGTCCCGACACGCTGTTCGTCACGCGTCCAGGGTTTGCATTCCGCTGTCGCCACATCGACGACGTGCCCACGGATCGATGTCTCACGGTGTCGTACTCGGAGCACGCGGTCGAAGACCTCATGCGCGTCGACCTGCCGCCGCTTCGGCCACCGCTCGTTCGCATGTCCGCGCGGCGGCAGTTCCTGCGTCATCGCCTACGCTCGTGTGTGGCCGGAGATGAGGTGCGGCTCGAGCTGCTCGCGGGCGCGCTGTTCGAGTCGGTCACCGCAAACAGGCCGTCGGCGCCGGCGCGGATGGAGACTCAGCTCACGCCTCTCATGCGGCGCATCGAGCGCGCGGTGCAGCTGATCGAGACCGACTACGCCCGTGCGCTCACGCTCGGCGACCTCGCGTCGGCTGCGGGACTCAGCACGTTCTACTTCGCGCGCGCGTTCCAGCGATTCGTCGGCGTGCCGCCACATCGGTATCTCACCGGTGTTCGGCTCCGTCACGCCGCGAAGATGCTCGACCAGGGCGCGGCCGTGACGTTCACGTGCTACGAGGTGGGGTTCGGATCGCTGAGCCACTTCGTCACCGCGTTCCGCAAGCGCTTCGGTGTCGTCCCATCGGCCGTACGACAAGGCCGCCACGTACACGCGCTCCGCGCGGGGTTGTCGTCGCCGTCCTGGACGGGCTGAGAATCGGGGTCAGAGTCAAGTTTCATCATTCCAACGCAGGCAAGAACCCGAAAGCATTTCGATCGCGCGCCGGATAGGTTGGCCGTGCCTGACGCGAGGGCGTTAGGTGCAAGGCCTTCGGGCCACGACCTTATCCGAGTGGAGATCCCGTGATGCGCGACGTGCTGGTGACCCGGTGGTCAGAGATCGGCGATAAGATGATCAGGCTCGCCGAGGAGTTTCCGGAAGATCGATACGATGCTCACCCCGTGGCGGACGTTCGTTCGTTCGCGGATCAGCTGCGTCACGTGGCGTTCTGGAATCGCTATGTGCAGAAGACGCTGCGTCGAGAGGAAGCCGACGGGCAAGCGAACGAGCTGTCGCGGACGAGCTACCCGACGAAGGCGAAGATCCTGAAGGCTCTGCGCACGACGTTCGACGACGTGGCGAAGGAGCTGGCCGGGATGAACGGCAGCGCGACGACCGCGGACGCCGACACCATGGTGTCGTTCATCGAGCATGGCGGGGAACACTATGGCCAGCTCGTGGTGTACGCGCGCCTCGCTGGGGTGGTCCCGCCGGCCTCGCGAGCCTAGCGCTCAGTGAGCGCGGTGCCGAGCGTGTTGCAGCACAACACCGTCAGGAAAATGAGCGCGCCGGGGAAGATGCCTAACCACGGCTCCGACGTCATCGTCGTCTGCGCCTGATACAGCATGTTCCCCCAGCTCGCGGCGGGCGGCTGCACGCCCACGCCGAAGAAGCTGAGCGCGCTCTCCAGCAGGATCCCGCGGCCGACCGCGAGCGTGGTGGCCACGGCGGCCGTGGGCAGCACGCCAGGCAGCACGTGGCGCACGACCACGCGTGACGATGCTGCTCCCACCGCGCGCGCGGCGGTCACGAAGTCGTTTGCCTTGATCGACTGCACTTCGGCGCGGACGACGCGGGCCGTCTCCATCCACCCGGCAGCGCCGACCAGTAGAACCAGGACGGCAACGTTAGGTGCGAGAATCGCCGCGGCAATCATGAGGAGCGGCAGGCGCGGTATTGCCAGCATGGCATCCGTGATCCGCATGAGAACAGCGTCGATCCATCGACCGGTCCAACCCGCGGTCGCGCCGATCGCGACGCCGAGGAGGACGCTCACGGCGGCCGACACGAATCCGACGGCGAGCGAGACACGCGCGCCAAACAGTACGCGGGTCAGTAGATCGCGCCCGAGCTCGTCGGTGCCGAACCAGTGTGAGACAGAGGGTCCGGCGCGACGATGCGCCAGGTCGAGCGCGTCGAACGCGAACGGGGAGATCACAGGAGCCAACGCGGCGAGGACCACGAGCGCGATGAGAGTCGCGCCGGCGATCACCGCCTGACGAGGAAGCCGGGTGGTCGCTCGCATCACGACGCGTTTCTCGTGCGGGGATCGAGCGCGTGCACCGCGACGTCCGCGAGAAAGCTCAGCATCACCACGGCCACCGACGCGCACATGAGAAACGCCATGAGGACGGTGTAGTCGCGCTTGGCGAGCGCCTCGGTGAACAGGCTCCCGATACCGGGCCACGCGAACACGCTCTCGGTGACGACAGCGCCCGATGCCATGATCGACGCGTCGAGCAGCACGACGGTGGCGAACGGCAGCAGCGCATGCCGCAGCGCGTGTCGCAGGACGATCCGGGTCTCGGTCACTCCGCGGGCACGCGCGGCGTTGGCGAATGGCTGCGCGAGCGCGAGTCGAACCGACCCGCGCAGGTAGCGCGACCAGCCCGCCGCGTGCGCGACCGCGAGCACCGTGACCGGCAGCACGAGGTGAGCGAGCCGGTCCGCGAGTCCGCCGCCGATGAACGACGCACGCCCTGACGACGGCAGCCAGCCTAACGTGTTACTGAACAGCAGCTGGAGTACGAGGCCGAGCCAGAACACGGGAACCGACAGGCCGGCAACGGCGCCGATGCTGGCGGCGTGATCCACGCCGCGTCGCATCGCTGCCCCGACACCGACGCCGATGGAGACGATGACGGCAACGACGGTGGAAATACCGACGAGCTGCAGCGTGGCCGGAACGCGCTCGAGCATGCGTTCGGTCACAGGACGGCCGTCGGCGTAGCTGTAGCCCCAGTCGCCTCGGACGAACGACGCCAGCCACGACAGGTACTGGGCGCCTAACGGCTTGTCGAGGCCCATCGCGCGTTTCAATCGCTCGATGTCTTCGGGGCGGACGTTCGGGTTGTCGAGGTAGAGGCTGAGCGGCCCGCCCGGTGCGGCGTGGATCAGGCCGAAGACGAGCAGGGAGATGATGAGGAGCAGCGGAACGGCCTGCGCGAGGCGTCTAGCGGCGAAGGACAAGCGGGTGACTGGGTGTTGGTTTCAAGGGGTCAGAGCCCTTGATCCGGCGGATCAAGGGCTCTGACCCCTTGAAACGCCGGTTGGGCCGAATTCCCACTCGTGTACGTTCCAGAACGGCCCCGCATTCGTCGGGTTGCCCTTGAAGTTGCGCAGCGACGCCGGCACGGCATCGATCTTCGCGGTGTTATACAGCACGAGCTCCGGGACGAGCGCCGCGACGCGTCGCTGCGCCGCACGCAGCAGCTCCGCGCGTTTCGTTTGGTCGACCGTGCGATCGGACGCGTACAGCACGCGCGTCAGGGAGTCGTCGGCGAAGTAGTTGATGTTTCGCCCGGCCGGTGGCGTCCGGTCGCTGGCGAAGACCAGCGTGATCTCCGGGTCCGCGCCGGACTGCCACCAGTGCAACATCGCGTCAAAGTCTCCGCTGAACCACACCGAGCTGATCGTCGTGCCGTCGATGAGCTTGACCGACGCGTTCACGCCCACGTCGCGGAACTGCCGCTGGAGTGCCTGCGCGACGTTCTCGCGGATGGCGAAGCCTGCCTGTGTAATGAGCGTGAACGCGAGCGGGTGGCCGTCCTTCGCTCGCATCCCGTCGGGCCCGCGCTTCCAGCCCGCTTCGTCCAGCAGGCGATTCGCCGCCGCCGTGTCGAACGGGTACCGCTTGACGTTAGGCTCGTACGCCCACGACAGCGGCTGGATCGGGCCGTCCACCGTCGTCACCAGGCTATCGAGGATGGTTCGGACGAGCAGCTCGCGGTCGATCGCGTGCGCGAGCGCCTGACGGACGCGCAGGTCCTTGAATGGCGGGAAGTGTTTCTCGTTCAGCGTCACGTGCTCATAGCCATTGCCGAGCACCTGGTTGAGCCGCACCGACGGGAGCGCGCGGAGCTCGCGCACTTTATCCCACGGTACGAGTGCCACGAGGTGCACCTCGCCTGACTTGAGCTGGTTGATGCGCGTGGTCGTGTTCGGGAGGAAGCGAAAGAGAATGCGGTTGATCTTCGGGTAGTCTGGGCCTCGCCAGTAATCGTTGACCTTTTCGAGCAGCACGTACTCGCCGGTCTTCCACTCGACGATGCGGTACGGGCCTGTGCCCATCGGGTTGCGATTGTAGTCGTTCGCCTTGTCGATGTTGCGGCCCTCGAGCAGGTGCTTCGGCAGCGTGCCGCGGAAGAACTGCATCTGATAGGGTGCGTACGCTTCCTTGTAGTGCACGACTGCGGTGAGCGAATCCGGCGTGTCGACGGACGCGATTCGGTCGAAGCCGTCAGTGCTCTCGGGTTTCCAGTCGCCCTTGTTGATCGCATCGACGGTGAACTTCACGTCCGCGGAGGTGTGCGGCTTGCCGTCGTGCCACTTCACGCCGGGCCGGAGCTTCCAGGTGACGTCCATGCCGCCATCGGGGCGCATCACGACGTCGCCGTTCTGAATCGTGGGAATCTCGGCGGCGAGCACGGGGACGGCGTTCATCTTCTCGTCGTTCGTGACGAGCCCCTCGACGACGCAGGACTGGATGTCTTCCAGGATGTGCGTCGCGTAGCGGTTCATGGTGTCGGGCTCGCGGTCGTAGCCGACGATGAGCAGGTCGTTGGATGGCGCGGCTCTGCCAGCGTCCTTTGCGCAGGCGGCGACGGCGAGCATTGTCATTCCGAGCGTAGCGCCGAAGGCGCGGAGGCGCCTGCCCTGAGGAGCGCCAGCGACGAAGGGAGGAATCACCATCATCCCGGTAGAGGGCCCGTTCCCTCGGTCAGCATGCGAGCAATGAGAGGCACTGGAACCGACCCATAGCCAAGCAGCTCCCCGTGAAATCGCCGAAGAGAGAACCTCGGCCCCTCACGTCGCTGCATCTCGGTGCGCAAATTGTGAATCCCTTGCGTGCCTAACCAGTACATGATTGCCGTACACGGAAACATCGAATTCTTGACAGTCTCTGCTCGTGCGGCGTCCGCGCTCATGCCCACGCGTTCGCTGTAGAACGCCATGGCTTCGGTGAACGACATGGTGCCCTGATGAAACTCGATATCCACAATCGCGCGCGCGAGCATGCGCACGCGCGTGTGCTGCTCCGACACGCGCTCGAGCGGGGTGGAGAACCCGAGCTCCTCCATGAGGTCGGTGGCATAGCACGCCCAGCCCTCCGCCATGGTTCCACCGCAGAACAAGCCGATCCGGTTCGCGCAGTCGACCGCTGCCACCTTGCCCACGCGTGATCGCTGCTGATTGTAGGCGAACCAGTTCTGCACGTGATGGCCGATCGCGCCGTGATGAACGACATGATTCAACTTGATCGTGCTGTTGTTCCAGGTGCGGAGATGCTGCTCGGCCGCCGCCGGTTCGCTTGGTAAGGGCGGGATGACGTAGTCGACCGTCGTGTATGGGTCGAACGGGGCGGGGGAGCGGTAATACAAATAGTAGAGGTATGGCGCGGCGTCGGCGGTCCATTCGGGGAAGGGCACATAGCGAATCGGCCAGTCAGGCCAGCTCACGACGTTCGCTTTCTCCGCATGCTCCCGGCATGCACGCCACGTGTCGTCGAATGCCTTGAAGTACTCGGTAGCCGATGGACGGTCGGCGGCGAGCTGCGCCTGCGAGTCCTGCCAGGATCCGGCCGTGGAGCGAGCCATGACGTCGAGCTCCGACCGGGCGGCGTCGAATCGTTCGCGCAACTCGGCAAGAAGGTCGGCGCGGGAGCGCAGGCAGAAGTGACCGCGAGACAGCAGCAGATCGAAGAGATCCGGCCCGCATGACATTGCCGATTCAGGCGCCTCCGGCTGCGAACGCAGCCACTCGGCAAACTCATGAAGGTGCCGGCTTGCTGCCGTGGCGGCGTTGAGTAGTTCTGTCGTGCGTGGCGTCGAAAGGTCCAGCGCGGCAGTCCACCGCTTAACGCCTTTCCCGAGAAGCACGGTCGCGCCCTCGCAATCGCGGGCGGCGCGGTCGACCCACCGCCGGGGCAGCGGCGTCCCGACACGATGACCGAGGAAGCGAGCAGTGCCAGCTGCTCGAGACGCCGCGGCGTCGGACCGCGCTTCCGGCGACGCGAAGTCTCGAATCATCAGCGCGACGATCGAGAACACCGCCTCGCCGGTCCACAGCGCCGGATTCCCCCTCGGCCCGTGGAGGCTCGCATTCTCCGCACGCTGGATCTCGAGGAATCCGCGCGCGAGTTCGGCGTCGAGCAGGTCCGGACTGGTTCGAAACGCCGCGGCGGATGCCGG
>Ga0136846_1208993_pt1 | contig 38341 bp, 28 predicted proteins | sample HopSoiMetagenom2_FD_96841 | JGI IMG/M metagenome (GOLD analysis project Ga0136846, IMG submission 96841) | Grasslands soil microbial communities from Hopland, California, USA - 2 Assembly 2016 (version 4) | ecosystem: Environmental > Terrestrial > Soil > Grasslands | place: USA: Hopland...
CTGTCCCGCCGGCTCCAGTGAAACCTACATGTTCGCTCTCTATGCCCTGCCTAGGCGCCTCTCGCCCCAGGCCGGATTCGATCCCCGCGCCCTGCGCCGAGAAGTGCTGCAGATCTCAGGCAACGTCGGGCTCCTGCCCGCTCTCTACGCACGGGGCTAGCGCGGAAAGCTTCCTCCCCAATCAAGAAAGCAACAAAGGAGAGAAAGATGAAACGACCAATACGAACGAGACTGGCATGGATGGCGTTGCTCATCGCAGCCGTCGCTTCCCTGGCCCTGGCCGGGACGGCAGCGGCGAAACTGACCGGTAAATACGCCCCGTCCTCCCAGTGCCCCTTCAACAACGCCGAAGCGAGGAAATGCATCTACTCGGTGACCGAAGGCGGCGAAGTGACCCTCGGCAAAAAGACAGTTCCGATCGTAAACGCGGCCACCCTGCAGGGCGCCTATGGACCCGCGGATGAAGAAAACTTCTCCACATTCATCGCGGCCACCAACGGAGTGACCCTCTCCAAAGCACCGCAGCCGGTGCCGGGCGGGCTGGCCGGGCTGGTCAATTGCAAAGAAATCAGCAACTTCCTGCTGCGCGTCAGCTGCGAAGTGACCTTCGAAAACGGCCTGACCGGCGTCAACTCGACCCTTGAGCTGGCCAGGCCGGCAAGCGAGATTCGGATCAGCGAAAGCCACCTGGGCGAAGAAGAAGGGATCGCGCTGAAGATGCCGATCAAGATCCACCTCGAAAACCCGTTCCTGGGCGAATCCTGCTACGTCGGCTCGAGCAGCTCGCCGATCACCTGGAACCTGACCGACGGCACGACCAGCCCACCGGCCCCGAACAAACCGATCACCGGCAGCGGCGGAGAAGGCGAACTGCTGGAGGAAGGTCGGATTCTCGTGCTGAGGAAAAATGTCCTCGTCGACAACGCCTGGTCGGCGCCGGGGGCAAGTGGATGCGGAGGCCTGTTCTCGTTCATCCTCGATCCGATCATCGATGCCTCGGTCGGCGTCCCGGCCGCCGCGGGAGAAAACACCGCGATTCTCAAAAACACGATCAGCGTGGCGTCAGCGCTCGCGGTGCGGAAAAACAACGAAGAAAACCCGTAAGAGGTTCGATGGTGGTAGGGCGGAGGCCGCCGGGACAATCCCCGGCGGCCTCTTCAGTCACGGGCCTGGCGGCTAGGTATTGCTGATACCCGCTCGTAATCACTCGTATAGGACCATAGCTAAGTAGCTAATAGTGAGAGGAATGCAGATGAGACATAGGAAGTTTGAACTGAAAGCGCTCAGTGTTTGCCTCGTGGCGGCGCTTAGCCTGATGGCCGTGGCGGCCGTCAGCGCTCAGGCGGCGACATGGTTAGAGTCGGGCGTAACGACGACGACGACCTTAAAAGTCATCGGTGTCAAAGACTCCGAACATTGGACACTCGATTCGGTTGCACCAGTCATCGGAGGAACACTCGAATTCTTATGCAACGAACTGGTCTTCCAAGACGGCTTACTGTTCGCGGATGGAACGGGCTTAGCCGAACTCGAACTCAAAGGCGACTGCTTAGCGTTCGTCAAAGGAGTCAAACAGGTAGCCTGCTCGCCGAAAGAACCAGTGATTGAGAAGATTAAGATAGAACAGTACTTACACGAAAAAGAAGCCTACTTCTTATTTTCGCCCGATAGCGCTACATTAACGTTCACGGTGCTGCAGTTCGGACCCGAATGTGCGTTCGGCGAAAGAGTGGAAATCAAAGGCCACTTAATAGTGAAGGATTGCACCAAAGAACCGTTAGTCGACAAGACTAAACACTTAATTGAACAGGTGCAGGGGACGGCACTCGACTTAGAAGGTCACAAAAACTCACTGGCATTCGGTAAAAATGCGATGACGCTCTTAGGTAGCGAGTGGCTGGAACTCGAATCCAAAAAAACCTGGGCAGGTCACGTGTGATGCCCTTTTAGCAAGACGTCTAGATAGCGCCAAGGCCGGCTCGGTGCAGGGTGCCGAGCCGGCCTTGGCAGATTGGCTGTAGATCCGGCCGACGCCATTGCACAGCAACTTCGGCGGCAGCCGTCCGCCCTCCGCTCCGAAAAAGTTGAAAGCCGGAGCACAATCTGGTACCAATTGAGTACTTTCAGGTACTAGCGGAGAACTTCTGCATATCGCGGGGGCTCCGAAGGAGGATGCGGGCTTTGCAGCAATGGCTCGGAGGAGCGCGGTCATGAGGGTGACGCGGGAGGCGTCAAGGGTCTCAACGGAGGGGCCCGAGACACCGCAAGCGCTCTTCGGCAAGCTCAGTCCCGGCCCCGGCAGATCCGCCGCCGAAGTCGCGGAACATCAGCGCTGGCGGCTCTACACGGCGATGATCAAGGTTGTCGGCGAGGACGGCTATCAAGCGGTCACCGTGCGCAAGGTCGCGCGCTTGGCCGGAGTCTCGACCCGGGCCTTCTACGAGCACTTCGAAGGAAAGGAGGAGTGCTTTCTCCGTACCTTCGAATTGATCGTGCGACGCGCCGCGACCCGGATCGAGGCCTCATTGGGCACCGAAGCCGATTGGCGAGACCGCCTCCATGGGGCGATCGGCGCCTTCGTCCATGCCGTTGTGCGGAAACCATGCCCAGCACGCCTGGCGCTCATCGAGGCCTCTGGCGCCGGGGCCGCGGCGGTCGAGCGGATACGCGCCGCCGAAACTCTATTCGAGGCGATGCTTATAGAGAGCTTCATCGGGGCCCCTGGCGAATTTAAGTTGCCGCCCCTGCTCGTCAAAGGGGTCGTGTCCGGCGTGTGCGGCGTGGTCCGCACTCGGCTCATCGCCGGCCGTGAGCGGGAGCTGCCTGGCATGGTGGACGAGCTGGTGGACTGGGTGATGTCCTTCCAAGGCGAGGCAACGGTCGAAATCGAAAAGCTCGATCTCCGGAGAACGCCCTTGGACTCGGCTGTCCCGCCGAGGTTTTCGCCAACGCTCCAGCGCAACGGTCGTCCGATCGAGGACGATCGCCCCATCATCCTCGCTGCCGTCGCCAAGCTGGCCGCGAGCAAAAGCTACTATCAGCTGACGGTTCCCCGCATTCGCGACGCGGCTGGGGTATCGCTCCGTAGCTTTGAAACCCATTTCGACAACGCGGAGGATTGTTTCCTTGCAGCTCTCGAATTCCGCGTATCAGCTGCCCTTGAACACGCCGCTGGTCAGGCGGAAGGAGATGATTGGGCCGGTGACGTCTATCTGACATTGGAGGCCCTCTGCGGCAAACTGGCCACAGATCCGGTGTTGTACGCAGTTGCTCTCTCGGAGGCTTTCATGACGGGTCCGTCCGGGGTGCGCTGCCGGGCAGGAATGATGGTGGCGATCGCTGAACGCCTCTGCGCCAGCGCGCCGCCCGGGCAAGGTCTCGGCCAAGTCGCGGCCGAGGCGTCGGCTGGTGCCGTCTGGGCTGTCTTGCATCACTGTGTCATGACTGGGAAGGCGCGGCAGCGGCTTCCCCGCCTGCCGGCAACCCTTGCCTATTTGATCCTGGCACCGGCAACCAGAGCCGGAACCGTCGAGACGCTCCCGTCCCACTCATGGACCTGAGCGTTAAAGCGTTGTCCGGAAGTGTTACCTGCGCACGGAAGGGCCCCTTGACGAATTAGGGTACATATGAGAACTTGCTGCGGTACGAGTAAAGCCATGCCTGCACAGCAACATTACGAAAAGGAATGCAATACATAGCTCATTTCGGCGAGAGGTCCTATTGGGTTTGGTGTGGATAGCGTGCAGGGACATTGAGAATCTGCTGCCAATAACCGGGCTAGGAGCAACCAGATTCGGCGCGGCTGTCGACCACTTGAGCGTTTGAGGCAATAGGTCGGTCGGCCGAGTCGGATGAAAACAGGCAAGAGGAGGGGGAGTTCGATGTACTTGCGCATACGTGAACACTTCAACACAGGAGCAATTATCCTTTCGGTGATCGCCCTGGTCTTCGCGGGAATAGGCGGCGCTTACGCCGCGTCGAACAATCACGCGAGAGGAAAGACAGCCGCCAAGGGTCCGCGTGGTCCACGCGGAAAACAGGGACCCCAGGGCCCATCTGGCCCGCAGGGCCCGGCGGGCGCTAAAGGGGATATCGGAGCACAAGGAGCCGCGGGTCAGAGCGGCAAGTCAGTCGTGGTCTCACCGATTGCAGCCGAAGAAGGCAAGTGCGAAGAACGGAGCGGCGCCGAAGTCACCAAAGAAGGCGTCACCTCGGGTGTCGAAGTCTGCAGTGGGGAACCGGGAGCTCCCGGTGAACCTTGGACACCCAACAATACGCTACCCCCAGGAGCTGTCGAGACGGGAGCCTGGTCGTTCAACGCGACGGAAGCTAATGGCTCAAATATCATCGCAGCGATCTCGTTTCCGATCAAACTGGAAGCGCGTCTGGGAGAAGAAGAAGTCCACTTCCAGCCGCCCGCTTCTGCAGGGACGCAGGCCGAACAGGAATTCAAAGCGTTCTGTCAGGGTAATGCGGTCAACCCCAAACCTACGACGGGCAATCTGTGCGTCTACTACACCGAAGGCGAAATCACAAACGCGACATTCACGGAAATCGACGTTCCGTATCTACTCGAAGAACCAGGCGCAGGACTGACCGGCGCAATTATCCGACTTAATTACTCAGGTGGTCCGGGCGGAACCGCTCGTGGGTTCGGGACCTGGGCTGTGAAGGCAGCCGAACCCTAGCAAGCAGGCGTCAAAACCTGGCCGGCCCGGCCAGGCGCAATAACCGCACCAACGGACGGCACTATGCCGCCCGTTGGTGCGCTAATGCGGGTTCGCGATAACTCGGCGAGTTCGAAACCATTACGCCCGATGTCCCGACCGGCATCAGAAGTGCCTGGGGAGCGCAGCAACCATGACCGAGCCCGGCTGAAGATAGAAAACGCTTCCGCTGATTTCTTGACCGGTGCCCGGTAGACCTGCGAGCCTGAAAATACATGGGCAACGACTGCCCATTCTAACCGTAACTCAACGAAAAGGAATGATGATGCGAAGCAAGATTGGACGCAGGCCTCTTAGCGCGGCTATTGTCGCCGCCCTCGGGCTGATGGTCTTTGCCGCTTATGCCCTTGCGGAAAACTTAAGCAATGGCGGCACGGCCGGCAACTTCAAGGTTGAAGGCTCCTTAGCCTTATCCGTGGGCGTAACATTCACCGGCGAACAAGAGGGAGCCGGCAAGCTAAAGGTGCCGGGCAGGAACCTGACCATCTTATGCCAGAAAGGCGATGTCCAGGAAGGTAAAGTCCTGAAAGAAAACGAAGCGTTAGGCAAGGTTCTGTTCTTAGAATGTACGGCTAACAATCTAGCGGACACGGAACCACTACCGTGTACAACCCATAGCACTGGCCAGGAAAACGGAAAGATCTTGGCCACGGCGATCATTTTACCCAAGTTACACGAAACCGAGTTATACCTTTTATTTGAGCCCGACGGTCCGGCTGGTACATTTTTCACCACGATTGAACTCTTAGGTGCAGAATGTCCACTGCCGATTAAAAACAATATTTCAGGCTCGGTTGTCGCATTAGTGGACAATGGAAACGAAGCGCTTACGCACTTAATTACCTTCAGCGAAGCGATTCAGAAATTATTCCAGGTAGGCGAAGCTGGCGACCACCTGAAGTTCGGCACGTTCGAGTCTTACATCGAAGCAAGCGCGAATGTGACATTGAACGGTACGCACGTCAATAAAAAATGGTCGGTCGAGTAGGACTGGACCTGAGTTTCAAACAAGTCGCATTGGTCAACTAAGCGGATAAATAGTCCAGCAAACGGCCAATGGCTGAGTACGCAGTAACCCGCTACCCTGCCTCTACGGTTTGGGTAGCGGGTTTTGACAGTAACAGGGGGAAGCAATGAAGCTGAGCAGGGAAGCAAGTATTGAGAAAGGGAACAGGATGAGAAGGCTAGGTGTTTCCCGCCAGGGGTCAAAGGGCAGCCGGATAAAGAATCGGTGCACTGCATCGAGAATGGGCCGCGATACCCGACGCTCTGGCGCGATTGCCTTGGCTCTCCTTGCTCTTCTTGTCGGCAGCGCCAGCGCTGCCCCTCCGGTGATTGTCTCGACGAGCTTTTCGGGGGTCACGACATCCTCGGCTGTTCTTCGAGCCGAAATAGACCCGAAAGGCAAGGAAGCTCGATACCACTTCGAGTACGGCACCTCGCCCTGTATATCCAACTCGTGCACGAAGGTGCCGGTCCCCGAAGGCGCCATTGCGGCGGGCGCCGGAGCGGTCTCGGTGGCGCCGCTGCAGATCGAAGGCCTGGCGCCGAGCACCACCTACCACTTGCGGGTCGTGGCTAAAAACCCTGAAAAAGCCGAAGGGACCGAAGCCGTCTTTACAACCCATCGCTTGTCCCAGGCCTTTGGACCCTGCCTCGACGATGTGTTTCGAACGGGAGGCCTAGCGCCACTTGGCGAACCCTCCGCCCTCTTGCCCGACTGTCGGGCCTACGAGCAGGCGAGCCCGGTGGAGAAGAACGGCGTCGATGCCCGCGGGCGGTTCACCTGGGCGCGCACGTCCCTTGAGGGCAACGGGATCGTCTACGGTGCCACCAGCGGGATCCCGGGCGCGGAAGGCTCCCAGGAACTGCCCTTCTACCTTGCCACCCGCGGCGGCGGGGCGTGGTCTACGCAAGGCCTCCTGCCACCGCCCAGCGCTGGCCAGAACGTCGCCATGCTGGGCTGGTCGCCCGACTTTTCGCAGAGCTTCAGTGCCGCCGATAATAAAGTAGGTCCACTAGAGGACATTGCCTTGCTAAGCCGATCCAGCACCGGCGGTTCGCTGAGGGAAGTCGTCCCCTACGGCAGCGGACTTGAAGCTCCGAGGCTGGCCAGTTCGAGCCCGGACGGATCAAGGGTTGTCTTCGAATCGAAGACCAAGCTTCTGCCCGCAGCCGTCGCGGGCGCCTCCAACGTCTATTTCTGGGATCGCTCCAGCGGGAAGCTCAGCCTAGCGAGTGTCCTGAACAGCGCCTCCACCGAAGGCGAATCGCCGCCCGAAGGCGCCTTCGCGGGCGCTTACGACTGGATCGGGGGCACCAGTTCCTCAAACCTTCATCGAGGCGGCGCGGCGGCCAGTTACTACACCCACGACGAGCACACGCTCGCCAGCTCGGGCTCAGTGATCTTCACCGCCGCCGGCACGGGACAGCTCTATATGCGGGTCAACCCTGGCCGAGCACAGAGCGCGCTGGATGGGGCAGGCAAATGCACCGATGTGGCAAAAAAAGCCTGCACGCTGCACATCTCGGCGACGCAAAGGACGTTGGGTAAAGGAGAAGGCGGCACCGATGCGGCCGGCACGCAACCGGCCGCCTTCATGGGCGCGGCCGCCGACGGTTCGAGCGTGCTCTTCACTTCTTCGGAGAAGCTGACCAACGACGCCACCACCGGTCCGGAACCATCCTCCGCGGCCCTGGGTCGCGCGAATATCGTCGACGGCAGCGGCAAGGACCTCGAATTGTGTTTGGCCAAGGCCAAGGGAGTGGCCGTAGACGGCTCCCACCTTTACTGGGCCAACTCCGGCGCAGGCACGATCGGACGAGCCGATCTCAACTGCAGCAGTGCCAGTCGGGAACCGCAGTTCATCACGGGTGCCGACAACCCACAGTACGTGGCTCTCGCAGGAGGATACATCTACTGGACCAACGCCGCGGATGGGGCCAAGGAAGCGGGCACGATCGGCCGCGCAAAACTCGGCGCCGGTGGCGCCGAAGAAGTCGAAGAGGACTACGTCGAAGGCGCCACTAATCCACAGGGGATCGCAGTGGATTCGGAACACCTCTATTGGGCTAATGCCGGTAACGAAGACGCGACGCGCACAATCGGCCAAGCGAAATTGGGCGCTGGCGGAGCCGAAGAAGTGAACCGGTCATTCATCGCGGTAGGAGATGCATCGCAGAAATTCACTCCGCAGGGGATCGCGGTCAACGCGACCCACCTCTATATGACAATCGATGGCGCGCAGGAATTCAGCTACCTCTTTCGCTACGACATCGGGGGCAATCCTGTGAGCAGGGAGATCTTCTTCGACTTCGACCACCGCGATCTGCCGGGCGACCGCGGCGTGGCCTTGGACGCCTCCCACGTCTACTGGTCACGCCAGGGCGGCGACTCGGTCGGGCGGATCAATCTCAACCTGGAAAGCGCCAGCGCCGAACGCGCATTCATTGGGGGGGCGGGCCATCCGGGGGGCTTGGCGGCGGACGCCACGCACTTGTACTGGTCGGTGAATGGAGAAACTCCGGTCAACCCGGGCAACGACCTCTATCGCTATGAGCCGAGCACCACGACCACCGGCCAGCTGAGTGACCTAAGTGTGGACGAGGCTGACTCCGGTGGGGCGGAAGTGCTGGGGCTACTCGGGGCGTCCGAAGATGCGAAAAAGGTCTACTTCGTCGCCAACGGGGTCTTGGCAACGGGGGCGCAGCCTGGCGATTGCAAGGGAGCGGCGGAAGGGAGCCTCTCGTTCAGCGGGCAGTGCAGCCTCTACATGACAGAAGAGGGCGAGCCGACGCTCTTCATCGCTCGCCTCGACGCGAGCGGCAGCATGAGCGATGCACTCGATTGGCTGCCAAAGGGGGAACTCAGCGGACAGATCGAAAAAACCGCACGCGTCTCAGCCGATGGCAGCACGGTTCTCTTCCGCTCTCAGCGCAAGCTCAGCGCGTACGACAACGAAGGCGTCCCCGAGCTTTACCGCTACCACATCGGCGACGCGGGACCAAGTTGCATCTCTTGCAACCCGACCGTGGAAGCTCCCGTCGGGACGCCTGAATTCGGCAACATCAACTTCTCCGCGATAATCCCCGCGGATCCCGCCTTCGTGCTCTCGCGCAATCTCTCCGCGGACGGCAGGCGCGCGTTCTTCCAAGCCGCCGACCCGCTGGTCGCCGCCGACACGAACGGCGCGGATGGCTGCCCCAACGAAAAATCCTCAATCGCCGTATTCCTCAGCTGCCAGGACGCCTATGAGTGGGAGGCTCAGGGCACCGGCTCGTGCCCGGAAGACGCGCAGGACGGCGGCTGCCTGTACCTGCTTTCCACCGGCAAGAGTGAGCACGCCTCCTTTCTCCTCGATGCGTCGCCGAGCGGAGACGATGCTTTCGTCGCCACCTCCTCACCGAACCTGGTCCGCCAGGACCAAGACCAGCTGGTCGACGTCTACGACGTCCGCGTCCAGGGGGGGCTCTCGGCGCAGAATCAGCCGCCACCACCGCTCTGCGAAAGCGGCGAATCATGCCGTCCGACGACGAGCGCCGTGCCGGGCTTCCAGGCGCCCGCCACGGCGACCTTCGCTGGTCCTGGCAACGCGAAAAGCGCCTGCCCGCCCGGTAAGCGGCAGTTGCACGAGAAAGGCAGGCGCCGCTGTGTCGCAAAACATCGCAAGCACCGTCATGGCCATCGCAAGCACGAGCGAGCTGCGAAGCATGGAGGGGGAAGCAACCGATGATCGTTCAGAAGAAGAGCCTCGTGCTCATCGCCGCGGTTTTCTTGGGAGCTTGGTGCTCGCTAAGCGGCCAGGCGATCGGCGCACCCGCCAAAGCAGCCTGGCTGCTTGACGCCACTTCCCTCCCGACGAACCTGGCCCCGGGCGCCGAAGGGGAAGTCTTCCTATACGCGGCCAACATCGGCGAAGCACCGACGAGCGGCGCTATCACCTTGAGCGACACGCTGCCGCCTGGCGTGACGCCGTTCAAATATGAAGCCCATAACAGTCAGCCAATGGATCCCCCCTCGGATCCATCCTGCTTGATTTCCCCGCCCACCATCATCTGCACAGAGCCGAATCCCCTCCCCCAGGGACGCCACCTGGAAGTGCGCGTCTTCGTAAAAGCGGGGGCGCTGCTGCCAGAAGGGGACCTGCCGAACGAAGCAAGCGTCAGCGGCGGCGGTGCGGAAGGAAAATCGACCGCGAACCAAATCCACATCAGCGCCACGCCGGCCGCCTTCGGCTTCCTGCCCGACTTCAGGGCGCTTCCCACCGAAGGGGACGGCTCGAACGCCACCCTGGCTGCTTCGCATCCCTACGGGCTCACCGCCGACTTCGGCTTCCCCACGGAAAGGGTTCCGGGCGGCGCCCTGCCTCGCGGGGCGGGGCACGTGCGCGATATATCCGTCGACCTGCCGCGGGGGGAGATCGTCAACCCGGCGGCGACTCCGGTCCTCTGTACCGAGGCCGAACTGGTCACCGAGACTCCCGGCTGCCCGAAAGAATCGACGGTCGGCACGCTGACGGTGCGGAGCGTCGAAGCGACGGTGAAAGCCGCAACCTTTCCCATCTACAACATGGTGCCGCCGCCGGGCCAGCCGGCCGAGCTGGGAATGGACGCGTTCGGGGCTGGGATCTTTGTGCACGTGCAGGGCGGCGTGCGAAGCGACGGGGATTACGGGATCAGTGGCACGAGCAGGGACATCCTGGCGCTGACCGTTCACCCAGTCTTCGGCGTCAGCGCCGAATTGTGGGGCAATCCGTCCAATCCCGCCCACGATAAGGTGCGCGGTCTCTGTTCCTTTCCACACGATCCGCCTGTATGCTCGGCGGAACCCACGAGCACCGCCCTGCTAACCCTGCCGAGCGATTGCCCGGGCCCGCCGCGAAGCGAAGTGCACGCCGACAGTTGGGAGGAACCGAGCCCTCCCAACCAGCTGAAGCAGATCAGCTACGGAGGGGTCGAAACCGAGGATTGCGGCTCACTGGAATTCGAGCCGACGATCGAGGCGAAGCCGACGACCAACTTGGCCGATTCCCCTTCGGGCCTCGACGTCGACTTGCACCAGCGCCAAGACTTCGAGTTCGAAGGTCGCTCCACGGCGCCGGTCAAAGACGTGACGTTGGCCTTGCCGGAAGGCCTCGTCGTCAATCCCTCCCAGGCAGATGGTCTGGGAGCCTGCACGGGCGGCCAGGCCGGCCTGAGGACCGGCGTGGGGCAGAGCCCGATTCACTTCAGCAAGGACCCCGCGCAGTGCCCGGACGCCGCGAAGATTGGCAGTGTCGAAGTCACCAGCCCGCTGCTTCCCGAATATGACGGAGCGGGCACGCATATCGCGGTCGATCCTGGAACGGGAAAAATCAAGCCGCGGCCATTGCACGGCTTCCTCTACATCGCAAAGCCCTTTGAAAACCCCTTCGGCTCGCTCCTGGCGATTTACCTCACCATCGATGATCGCCAGAGCGGGGTGGTGGCGAAGCTCGCCGGCGAGGTGAAAGCCGATCCCGCCACCGGGCGGCTCACGACGACCTTCGAAGAAAACCCGCAGCTGCCGATCGAAGACGTGCGCGTGCACCTCTTCCCCGGCTCCCGGGCGGCGCTGCGCACGCCACCCGCCTGCGCTACGTACACGTCCGCTGCCCACCTCGTGCCCTGGAGCGCACCGGAAGGGGCGCCGGTGGATGAAAGCAGCTCCTTCCAGATCTCCGCCTCGCCCGGCGGCGGCCCCTGCCCGGCCGCGGCTTCGAATGCGCCCAACGTGTTCAGCTTCGAAGCCGGGACGATCAGCCCCAAGGCCGGCGCGTTCAGTCCCTTCGTCCTTAAGGCGGCGCGAGCGGACGGTACGCAGGTTCCCTCCGGCTTCGAAGCGACCCTGCCCAAGGGCCTGATCGGCAGGTTGGCCGGCATCCCCTACTGCACCGAGGTCCAGATCGCCAAGGCCAGATCGCGCAGCCATCCCAACGAAGGCGCGCTTGAGCTCGCCGACCCAAGCTGCCCGTCGGCCTCCGAAGTCGGCACCGTCGATGTCGGCGCCGGCGCCGGCCCAACGCCCTTCCACACCCTTGGCCGCGTCTACATGGCCGGCCCCTACAAGGATGGGGCAGTGAGCTTCGTGATCATCACCCCCGCCGTCGCCGGTCCCTTCGACCTTGGCACGGTGGTAGTCAGGAGCGGGACCTACGTCGATCCCGAAACGGCGCAGGTGCGGGCCGTCTCCGATCCCCTGCCGACGATTCTGGAAGGCATCCCGCTGGACGTGCGCTCGATCGCGCTGCGCTTGGGCCGGCCTGACTTCACGCTCAATCCGACCTCCTGCGAACCGATGTCGGTGCTCGCCACCGCCACCTCCGTCTTCAACCAGCCAGCGGCACTGAAGAGCCCCTTCCAGGTCGGGGGCTGCAAGTCCCTCTCCTACAAGCCGGCCCTCACCACCCGCCTCTTCGGCCCGGTGCGTCGCGGCGGCCATCCACGCCTTCGTACCGTCTTTAAGGCAAAGCCGGGCGAAGCCAATACGGCTCGCATCGTCTTTGCCCTGCCGCACTCGGAGTTCATCGACCAGGCTCATTTCCGCACGATCTGCACCCGTGTGCAATTCGCAGCCGATCAATGTCCGGCCGGTTCTGTCTACGGCCACATCAGGGCCATCACGCCTCTGCTCGATTACCCGCTCGAAGGGCCGCTCTACCTGCGCTCCTCAAACAACGAGCTCCCTGACGTGGTTGCCGCTCTGCGTGGCCCAGCCTCCCAACCAATCGAGATCGACCTCGACGGTCGTGTCGATTCGATCAACGGTGGCGTTCGCACCACCTTCGCCGCCGTCCCCGACGCCCCGGTGACGAAGGCGATCGTCAGCCTGCAGGGCGGTAAGAAGGGCCTCTTCCAGAACTCGACCAACATCTGCAGGGGTACCCATCGTGCTTCCGTGCAGCTTCGCGGCCAAAACGGCAAGGCCCATCAGGTCAAGCCCCTGCTGAAGGCCCAGTGTGCAAAGAAAGCCTCCCGTCCGAAAGGCGGAGCAAAGGGCCGGTAGGCCCGTCGAGACCAGATCTTCTTGATCACTACTGATGTCCCAGTCCATCGAGCAACAAGGAGCAGTGACAAATGCGAAAGTATCTGAAGACAACGGGGGCGGTGGGCGTTGCGCTCGCGCTCGCATCGCTTGCCTCGTTCGTCGTCGCTGGGCCCGCCTCAGCGAAATTGACGGGTGAATTCACCAAGTTCGAATTCTGCCCCTACAAAACAGTGGGTGTGCGGAGGTGCATCAACTCACTCACCTCAGGCGGCGAAGTTGTGCTCGGCTCGAAGAAAGTGCCGATCGAAAAACCAGTGACCCTCCAGGGCGGCTATGAAGAAGCGCCCGAAGAAGGGCCCGAAGAAGGCTTTGCGAAATTTGTCGAAGCCACCAACGGGGTGACGCTTTCCAAAGCGCCCCAGAATGTGCCGGGCGGCCTCGCGGGAATCGTTCCTGAAGCCTCATCGCCGCCGCTGGTCAAAGCGCTGATCAAATTTTTCTTCGAAAACAGCCTGACCGGCGTCACCTCGACCCTCGAATTGGCAAAGCCCGCCAGTGAAATCCGGATCAACGAAACACACTTGGCCGAAGGTCTCGGTGTAACGCTGAAACTACCGGTCAAGGTCCACCTCGAAAATCCCTTCCTGGGCAAATCATGCTATGTGGGTTCCAGCAGCTCGCCGATCAAATTGGAACTGCGCCCTGACACGACCAGTCCGCCCAAACCCAACGAACCAATCAGCGGCAATCCCGGAGAAGTCACCTTCCTTGAAAGCGCCAGGATCCTCAAGTTGAGTGGGGTCGAACTGGTTGACAACGCCTGGTCCGCTCCGGGACCGAGCGGCTGCGGTGGGATCCTCTCCTTCCTCGTCAACCCGATCATCAGCGCGCAGCTTGGTTCGACAACGGCCGGGCACAACAGCGCGAGGCTGAAAAACACGATCTGGGAGGCGACGGCAGCGGCGGTGAAAAAAAACTTTGAAACCGAAAAATGAGGCCCCTTAAGGGAATTCATTCGCAAGGAGAAGATCAAAGATGAATCGTAAGCAAAAAAGTATCTTCCTGCGGGGCCTTCTGGCTGCCTTGGCCATCAGTGCCGTCTTCGCCGGCCCGGTCAGCGCCAGCCCCGCCTGGAATTTCGAAGGAAAATCGCTGGAAGGATCGGAAGTTATCCTCGGAGCTGCTTTTGAAAGCGCTCTGACCATTCCGGGTCTGACCACCAAGTGCGAAAATTTCCTTTACAAACTCACCATTAAAAATGAAGCTGGGAGCGGTAAAGGGGAACTAACCGAAATGCCGCTCTTCAACTGCACGACCGATAGCCCGGCGTGCGCGGTGAAATCGATCGGGGCGGAAACCCTGCCCTGGCCGGCGCACCTGACCAAAGTGGAACCCAGCAACTACATCGTGATCGAAAAAGCCAAAGTCGGCATCGTCTACAGCGGTGAAGAATGCTCCCTGGACGGGCTTTTGGTACGGATCACGGGAACGGCTGGCGGCCTTATCGACAACACGGCCGAAACGGCCAGCTTCAATCCGGCCAGCTTCAGTGCGACAAAAACCGAATTGAAAGCTCTCAGCAGCAAAGCCGAATGGGGCGGGGTCTTCCCGACGGAAGCGTTCCAATGGCACCGAAACCAGGCGCTGACGGCTTCCTAGCGCCAAGGGGCGAGACTGCGAGCGTCAGGTTTAGCCTGGCGCTCGCAGTGGCGCTTTGCCTGGCGATCCTCGGGGGATGCGGGGGAAGAGGTTCTGGGTCAGGCGCCGAGAGCGCCCAAGGGACATCAGGCCCTCCTCAGGCTGGGGCAAAGAGGCCGGCTTCTTCGACACCTCTTCCCGCCTCGCCCGCCGCGGAAGACGCACCGAGGCACGGCAAGGAACCTTCGCCGAGTTCCAATGGCGATGGGGCCAAGAACGGCAAGCGGATCGTCGTCCCAAAAGGACCGCCCGAGCCGGCGCCGACGCCGGCAGAACGAGCCCGGGCTACGGTAGCCGACATTGTCCTCTCGAGCCCGGGGCTCGCTCCCGCCGGAGGCGCCGCCGTCTCCTTGCCCGCTGTCTATACCTGTCGTGGCAATGACATCTGGCCTGAGCTTTCCTGGCGAGGCATGCCATCGAATACGGCTGAACTAGCCCTCTTCGCGATGAACGTGCAGCCGGTCCAAGGCAAGCTCTTTTTCGACTGGGCCGTCACCAACATAGACCCAGGCTTGGAAGGGCTCGAAGCCGGCAAGCTGCCGAAAGGCGCCGTCGTCGGGCAAAACAGTTTTGGGAAACAGGGCTATGAGATCTGCCCCCAGCGACCCGAAACCTTGATCTTCGCCCTCTACGCGCTGTCCCAACACCTGCCGGCTGAGCGCGGCTTCGATCCGCACGAACTGAGGGACCGGATCCTGAAAGTCTCGAGGGATGCCGGTCTCCTGGCCGTGGTCGCTAGATAGAAGACATCGAGTGGGAAAACTTGCTTTCGGGTTGCGTCCAAGCAATCCTCGAAGGACCGCTTTGCAGGAATGCCTGGAAGGGAATCCAGGTCATCGAGCAACAGACTTGAGGGAGGAAGTGTGCGCATGAAAAGAGCTTTGGCCACATTCGCTTTGTCAGCGGTTATTTCGGCTGCACTCATCGTCTCCGCTTTTGTGAGCATAGCGTCGGCAGAACTGACTGGAGCCTTTGCGCGGTTTGCCTTTTGCCCCTACAAAACTGCGGGCGTCGATCGCTGTGCCCATTCGGTGACCAGCGGTGGCGAAGTTGTTCTCGGCTCGAAAACGGTGCCCATTGTGAACCCGGTGACCCTGCAAGGGGGCTACTCTGAACCGGCTGAAGAAGGCGAAGAAATTGGCTTTTCCAAATTCTTTGGAGCGACGAACGGGGAAACGCTTTCCAAAACGCCGCAGCCAGTTCCGGGCGGCCTGCTCGGGCTTGTGCCTCCTGAATCGTCGCCTTCCCTGGTCAAAGCGGCCGTGAAACTCGCGGCCGAAAACGGCTTGACGGGTGTCAATTCCACCTTGGAACTGGCGCGACCGGCGAGCGAGATTCGAATCAGCGAAAGCCATCTCGCCGAAGGCCAAGGCGTCGCCTTGATCCTGCCGCTCATGGCGCACCTTGAAAACCCGACCCTTGGCAACTCTTGCTATGTCGGCTCGAGCAGCTCGCCGATCATATGGGAACTGCGCACGGATGCAACGGAACCGCCTCCCCCGAATGAATCCATCTCCGGTAACGCCGGGCTGATCAACTTCTTCGAAGGAGGGAGGATCGTCGAAGTCGAAGGCGCCGAGCTCGTCGACAACGCCTGGGCGGCCCCCGGCGCACATGGGTGTGGCGGCATCTTGTCGACGCTGATGGATCCGGTAATCAACGCCACGGCAGGCTTGCCTGCTGCGGCGGGACACAACACCGCGATCCTCGACACCGCCATCAGCGAGGCAAAGGCCTTTTCAGTCAACAAAAACGACGAAGAACATCCATAAGGAACATCCATAAATGGCTCAAATTATCGAGCAAGTTAGGAGCAGGGAAGATATGCGAAAGCAGCGCAAGACGACGGGGGTGATGCTTATGGCGGTTCTCGCCGTAGCGTTCGCCTCACTCTGGTTGGCGGGGAGCGCCTCGGCGAAACTGACCGGTGAATTCACCAAGTTCCAGTTCTGTCCCTATAAAACGGTCGGTGTCTCCAGGTGCATATATTCGCCGACCACCGGGGGAGAAGTCATTCTTGGCAACAAGAAAGTGCCGATCGTCAAAGAAGCCGTTCTGCAGGGTGGTTACACCGAAATTGAAGAAGGCCCAGAAGCTGGCTATGCCCAGTTTTTCGGCGCCACCAACGGTCAGACCCTGACCAAAGCACCGCAGCCAGTTCCAGGGGGTCTTGCAGGCCTTGTGAACTGTAAAGAAATCAGCAACTTCTTGTTGCGGATCAGCTGCGAAGTGACGTTCGAAAACGGGCTCACTGGTGTCAACTCGACACTGGAGCTGGCGAGGCCAGCGAGTGAGATCCGCATCAACGAAAACCATCTCGCGGAAGGCCAGGGTGTAGCACTGAAACTCCCGGTCAGGGTCCATCTAGAAAACCCGTTCTTGGGAGAATCCTGCTACGTCGGCTCGAGCAGCTCGCCGATCAGGTGGGAACTGAGGACCGACACGACAAGTCCGCCGCCGCCCAACACGCCAATTACCGGCAACCCCGGAGAAGTCGAATTCCTCGAAGGGGCACGGATCCTGAAGATCAAAGGGGTCGAACTTGTCGACAACGCGTGGTCGGCGCCTGGAGCAAGTGGCTGTGGAGGTCTTTTCTCCTTCATCATCGATCCGATCATCAACTCCTCTGTTGGCGTGCCGGCCCCCGCGGGCACCAACACCGCGAAGCTGAACAACACGATCTATGAGGCTACTGCTGCGGCGGTGAGAAAAAACGACGAAACGAATCCGTGATCTGTACAGGGGTCGGGCGTTGAAGTTCCTCTAGCGCCCCCTGATTTCGACAGCGAGCGTCGGGGCCTCCCCGGCGCTCGCGGTCGTTGTCGTCTGTATCCGTATATTCGGGTTGATGCCCGAATATTTGCCCCCTAGGACCTTCAGCCGATGGCCCAGCGGATCCCCCGCGACGAATCGCTGAGCCGCGTCCACGGCGTCGGCGCTCTGTTTGCCGCCGCCTACGGCAACGTCGGCTCCTCGATCTATTACGCGCTCGGGGTCACGGCGGCGTTTGCGCTCGGGCTGACGCCGGTCGCCTTCGTCATCTCGGGGCTGATCTTCGCCGCCACGGCGGCCACCTATGCGGAGGCGACCGTGATGTTCCCCGAGGCCGGCGGCTCCTCTAGCTTCGCCCGCCACGCCTTCAACGAGCTGATCAGCTTCGTCGCGGCCTGGGGGCAGATGCTCAACTACGTGATCACGGTTGCGATCTCGGCCTACTTCGTCCCCCACTACCTGGCGGTGTTCTGGGAGCCGCTGGGACACGGGCCGGGCGACATCATCGCCGGCGGCGTGGTCATCGTCTTCCTCGCCGTGCTCAACATCCGCGGCTCGCAGGAGTCGGCCAAGCTCAACCTGATCCTCGCCGTCGCCGACCTCGCCACTCAGGTCGTCCTGGTCGGGATAGGCGTCGTGCTGGTGCTCAGCCCGCAGGTGCTGGTCGACAACGTCCACCTCGGAGTCGCCCCGACCTGGAGTGACTTTGCCCTCGGCATCGCGGTCGGGATGATCGCCTACACCGGGATCGAGACGATCTCCAACATGGCCGAGGAGGCCAAGGACGCGGCGAGGACGATCCCGCGCAGCGTCGGCCTCGTCGTGATCGCCGTGCTCGGCCTCTACCTGCTGATCCCGGTGGTCGCCCTCTCGGCGATGCCGGTGGTCCAAAACGCCGCCGGGCACTACACGACCGCGCTGGGCAGCGAGTTCGCCAACGACCCGATCCTCGGCATCGTCGAGAACCTCGGCCTCAGCTCCGGCCCGACCGAAGTGCTGCGCTTCTACGTCGGCGTCCTCGCCGCGGTGATCCTGCTGATCGCCACCAACGCCGGCCTGATCGGCGTCTCACGCCTCACCTACTCGATGGGCCAGCATCGCCAGCTGCCCGAGGGCCTGCGCCAGGTCCATCCCAAGTACCGCACCCCATACATCGCGATCCTCGTCTTCGCCGCGATCGCGATGATCACCCTGGTCCCGGGGCAGACCGACTTCCTGGCGACGATGTACTCCTTCGGCGCGATGCTCTCCTTCACGATCGCCCATATCTCGGTGATCCAGCTGCGCCGCAACAACCGCGATGCCGAGCGCACCTGGAAGCCGCCGCTCAACTTCCGCGCCTTCGGCTTCGAGGTGCCGCTCACCGCCGTCCTCGGAGGCCTCGGCACCTTTGCCGCCTGGATCGTCGTGATGGCGCTCAACCCACGCACGCTCGCGGTCGGCATCGGCTGGATGGTCCTCGGCCTCGTCATCTACGTGCTCTACCGACGCAACCAGAAGCTGCCCCTGACCGAGACGGTCAAGGTCCTGACGCCGGAGCCGCTCGGCGTCGAGGAGATCGAGTACCGCAGCGTCCTGGTCGCCTTCGAGGACGACCAGCCCTTCTCCGAGGAGGTGGTGGCCACGGCGATCAAGCTCGCCTCCAAGCGCCGCCGCGGGATCCACGTGCACTCGATGCTGACCGTGCCCACCCACCTGCCGCTGGACTCCGATCTGCCCGACCAAGAGGGCGCGGCGCAGAGCAAGATCGAGCAGGCGAAGCTGATCGGCGGTCAGCGGGTGACCGGCCACGTCGAGCGAGTCCGTCCCGGCCAGGCCGGCTATGACATCGCCGACGAGGCGAAGTTGATCAACGCCGCCGCCGTGGTCGTCGGCCTGCGCTACCGCAACGGTCGCCCGCTCTACGACAAGACGCTGCAGACCGTCCTCGGCGAGCGCCCCTGCCGCGTCATCGTCGTCTCCGAACAGGGTGCGCAGCGGGGTGGCGAGCTGGTTCCCGCCCCTGTGTGAAGGGAGACTCCTCAGCGTGACTATCCTCGGTGGCGCCATCTGCTGATGGCTCCTTAGAATCAAGAGCGATGGCCTCTCCCGAGCGGATCTACCAGGGTTCCGTCCGCGCTCTCTCACTCGTCTTCGTTGCCCTGGGCCTGCTGATCCTGATCAGCACCCTTGCCAACGGCGGCGGCCCTCTCTCGGTCGGCACCCTGCTGGGCATCGCCTTCCTCGCCGTCGGCGCCGGCCGGCTCTGGATAGCGTCTCGTACGTGAGCGAGCCCGGGCAAGTCGAGCAGCCTTCGAAACCGCGGCTGGAGCCGCTCCTACAGCGCGCCACCGGCGTGCCGGGGCTCTTCGTCGCGGTCTACTCCTCGGTCGGCTTCTCGATCTACTTCGCGCTGGGCGTCGTCGCCGATCGCGGCCTCGGGCTGACGCCGCTGATCTTCCTCGTCGCCGGCCTGCTCTTCGTCCTCACCACGCTCAGCTACGTCGAGGGAGGCGCGATGCTGCGCGAACGCGGCGGCTCCTCGAGCTTTGCCCGCAACGCCTTCAACGAGCTGATTGCCTTCATCGCCGGCTGGGCGATCCTGATCGATTACCTGATCGTCGCCGCCCTGGCGGCGATCTCGGTGCCGCATTACCTGGAGCCGATCTCCTCGGACCTCTCGGAGGCAGGCTGGGAGATCGGCATCGCCGGCGCCGTGATCGTCGCTGCCTGCACGCTCAACATGCTCAACATCACCGGGCGCAGCCGTGAGCGGCCGCTGGCGATCCTCGCCCTCGCCGACATCGCTCTGCAGCTGGCCGTGATCGTCGTCGGCGCCCTTGCGGTCCTCCATCCCGACCGCCTCACGGACCAGATCAACCTCTTCACCAGCCCCGACTTCCACGACATCGTCTACGCCTCGGTGGTGGCGATGCTCGCCTACGCCGGCATCGAGGCCGCCTCCGACCTCGCCCCCGACATCAATGTCGATCCCCGCGACCTCAAACGCATCGTCTCGGTCGGCGCCCTGGCGGTCCCGCTCGTCTACGCCGGCATGGCGGCGATCGCGCTCATGGCGGTGCCGGTGATCGCCGGCCCCGACGGGCCCCAGACCGCGCTCGGCAACGAATTCGTCGAGGCGCCGGTGCTCGGCGTGGTCTCCGCTTACCACCCGGTCTGGGTCTCGCACCTGATGCGCTGGGCGGTCGCGCTGATCGCCACCCCAGTCCTCTTCTGGGCCGTTACGACCGCCCTGCTCGGCGTCTCCCGCCACATCTACACGCTGGCGATCAACCGCCAGATCCCCAGCTGGCTGGGCAAGCTCAACAGCCGCCATGCGACGCCGCAGGTGGCGATCGCGATCTCCGGCCTGATCGCGATCGGCCTGGTCTTGCCGACCAACGTCAAGCTGCTCGCCGGCCTCTACGCCTTTGGGGCGATGCTGGCGATCACGATCGCCCAGCTCTCGATCCTGCGCCTGCGGGTCTCCCAGCCCGACCGTCCGCGCCCCTTCCGCGTCCCCCTCGACGTCGAGTGGCGTGGCGCCCAGCTTCCGCTGCCGGCCATCTTCGCCGCAATCGTCAGCGCCCTTGCCTTCGTCAGCGTGCTGGTCTACCACGAGACCGCCCGCTGGGCCGGCCTCGGCTGGATGACCTTTGGCCTGCTCTTCTACGTCGTCTATCGCAAGGGCTTCGAGGGGACGACGCTGACCAAGCGGGTCTCGGTCAGCGAGCGGGCGCTGACCAAGCAGCTGCCCGAGGTCGCCTTCCGCAACATCCTCGTGCCCGTTTTCGGCACCAAGCTCGACGACGACATCATCGCCACCGCGGGCCGGCTCGCCGCGGCCGAGCAGGAGGAGGCCGAGAGCGGGGAGGACGAAACTCGGCTCGACCTCATCTACGTGATCGAGGTGCCGCTGACGCTGCCACTCGACGCGCAGCTTTCGCCCGAGGTCGAACACGAGGCGTGGCGGGCGCTGCAGCGCGCCAGCGACGTCGGCGAGGAGTATGCGGACGTCGAGGTGACGACCGAGGTCGTGCGTGCCCGTGGCGTCGGCGCCGGCATCGTCGAAGCGGCGCGCCGCAAGGGCACTGAGGCGATCGTGATCGGCGGTGAGCCGCCGACGAAGATCAGGGGCGGCGCCAGGCTCGGCGGCATCGGCGCCGCCAAGCCGGCCGAGATCGGCGCCGCGACCGAGTACGTGCTGAAGAAGGCCCCCTGTCGCGTGCTGCTGACGGCGCCTCCGGAGGCGCCTGAGCGGTCAACTGAGCCCTTGTCGGCCGGTTAGCGATTGCCGCAGACTTTGAACCCAACGTCGCCGGCGAGCTTGTCGGATTCCGCGAAGATCTTGTCCGCCGAGCGGAAGAGGGTCTGAGGTTCTTCGGCTCCTCTTTCGATGCCGTCTTCGACCGCGCTCAAATACGCGTTGACCTTTGCCTCGTCGCCGCTCGGTGCGGCCAGCGCCTTCAACTCATCGAGCTGCCGATCAAGCGCCGGTATGCCGATCGTTTCGATCACTTCGACTTCGTGAGCTTTGGTTTCAGACGGCGATTCGCCGCTTTCCCCGATTTCTTTGATGCCCTCTTTTTCCAGGTAAGAGCCGAGTTCGGATTCGACTTCCCTTTTCCCTTTTGAGCAAATTGCATCAGCCTGCTTGATGAAGGTCGATTTGGTCGGAGGGGGCGTTTCAGCGATTTCCTGACTGTCGCTGCTGTCAGCGCCACCGCTGTTGCCACCGCCCCCACCGCTGTCGTCGCTGCCACTACCGCCGCCACAGCCCGCCAATGCAAGGCAGGCGATCACCGAGAAGCCGAGGATGAGTCGTTTCATCGAGATCAAAGCTCCCATAGCGGCAGAAGAATATAGATTAATCGGAAAGCCCGTCGATTCCGGAGCTCGCTTCTATCGCGATCGTGAGGTCCGAGCAAAGCGCGGACGAGAGCGAGTCATTGATCTAGACTCACCGCCATGTTCATCCTGATTGTCGGCTGCGGCCGAGTCGGGTCCTCAGTGGCCCGCGCAATGCTGAGTGAAGGCCACGAAGTCTCCTGCCTCGACGAGGACCCTGAGTCGCACGCGCGGCTCGAGGTGGGGCTCGACAAGGGCTGGGAGGACCTCGGCGGCCAGTTCACGGTCGGCGCCGGCCTGGAGACCGACGCACTCCTCGCCGCCGGAATCGAGAACGCCGACGCCTTTATCGCCTCGACCGATGGCGACAACACGAACATCGTGATTGCCCAGATCGCCCAGCGCCGCTATGAGGTGCCGACCGTGATCGCACGCATCCTCGACCCGCTGCGGGCCGAGTGGTATGAGCGCCAGGGGATGCACACGATCTGCCCCACCCGTGTCGCGATCGACATGCTCGAGAGCGCCGTCCGCGAAGGCGCCCCGCGTTCCGCCGGTTCCCCCGACGGCAACGGCGCGGCGGAAGCCGCGTAGGGGACGGACGGGCCGCATGTACATCATCGTTGTCGGCGCGGGGAAGGTGGGCTGGAACCTGGCCCGCGAGCTGCTCGACAAGAAGCATGAGGTGACGGTGATCGAGAACAACCGTCGCCGCTACCTGACGGTCGAGCAGGAGCTCGAGCACAATGTCTCCTACGGCGACGCCTCGGAGCTCTGGGTGCTCGAGCGGGCCGGGATCCAGCGCGCCGACATGGTGATCGCGGTCACCGGCGACGACGAGGACAACATGCTGATCTGCCAGGTCGCGCGAGAGAAGTACGAGGTCGAGAGGATCATCGCCCGGGTCAACAACCCGCGCAACAAGCCTCACTTCGACCTGCTTGGGATCAAGCCCTCGGTTTCAGCGACCGACCTGATCCTCCGCCTGCTCGAGCATGAGGTCCCCGACTACGGCCTCGTCCACCTGCTCGACCTGCAGGAGGAGCAGCTGGAGATCATCGAGATGCTGCTCGGCAAGGACTGCGCCGTCACTGGCCGCCGCGTCGGCGACCTGAAGATGCCGGAAGGCAGCCTGCTGATCTCGATCCTGCGCAACGGCAAGGGCTTCGTGCCCGGACCCGACACGGTGCTCGAAGTGGGTGACGAGGTGCTCGCCGTGCTCGACCCTGGTCACGAGGAGCAGCTCAAGGTCCTCTTCGGGCCGGGCGACGGATCCAACGGCAACCGCAGCGACGACGGTGGCTGACCGCCAGGTCGACTTCCTCCTGATCGGCGGTGGCATGGCCTCCGCCCATTGCGCGGCGGAGCTGCGCCGGCGCGGCGCCGCGGGGTCGGTGCTGCTGGTCGGCCGCGAGCCCGAGCCGCCCTACGAACGCCCACCGCTCTCCAAGGAGTACATGCGCGCGGAGGCCGAGCGGGCCGACGCCTACGTCAATCCGCCCTCCTGGTATGAGGAGAACGGCGTCGAGCTGCTCAGCGGGACCAACGTGATGTCGCTCGACCCCGGGGCGCGCACGGCGAAGCTGCAGGGCGGGGAGGAGGTCGGCTTCGGCAAGGCTCTGATCGCCACCGGGGCGATGGTGAACATCCTTCGCGTCGAGGGCGCCGAGAACGAGGGCATTCACTATCTGCGCGCCTTTGGCAACTCCGACGCGATCCGCGCCGACGCCGAGGCGGCTGAGCACGTCGTCCTGATCGGCGGCAGCTACATCGGCGCCGAGGTGGCGGCCTCGCTGACCGCACGCGGTACCAAGTGCACGATCGTGGCGATGGAGGACATTGCGCTCTCGCGCAGCTTCGGCGAGGACGCCGGCCGCTGGTTTCACCAGCTGCTCGAGTCCAAGGGCGTGACGATCCACGGCGGCGAGGTCCTCGAGGCCTACGAGGGCGACGGCCGGGTCAAGGCCGTGCTGACCAAGAGCGGCCTCTCGATCGAGTGCGACGCGGTGGTCGTCGGGGCGGGGGTGCGGCCCGACACGATGCTCGCCCAGCGCGCCGGCCTCGAGGTCGACGGAGGCATCGTCTGCGATTCGAAGCTGCAGACCTCCGCCGAGGGCATCTACGCCGCCGGCGACTGCTGCTCTTATGACAGCGTCATCCACGGCCGCCGCCTGCACGTCGAGCACTGGGATGTGGCGATGCAGCAGGGCATGCACGCCGCCCGCAACATGCTGGGCGGGGATGCCGACTACGAGGTCGTGCCCTATTTCTTCAGCGACCTCGCCGACTGGGCAAGCCTCGAGTACGTCGGCCCGGCCTACGAGTGGGATGAAGAGATCTGGCGTGGCGATCGCGAGAGCGGCGAGTTCTCCGTCTGGTACCTGAAGGCCGGCCGCATCGCCGGTGCCCTAAGCGTCGGGCGCTCCGAAGACCTCGCCGAGGCGCGTCGCATGCTCGCCGACCGCGTCGACGTATCGGCCGCGAAGGCACAGATAGCCGACGCGAACAGCGATCTGTCGACGATCTCCTGACGCGCATCCGACTTTGACCCCGCCCGGAGGGGGTGGATGTCGGACGCCTCCGCCTCGGTCAGCGTCGTATCGCTGTCCCTGAGCTTGGGGTCTGAGCCGACCCCGCCCGCCCGTCAGTATTCTTCGCTCTTCGCCTTGCGCCCTGGTGTAATTGGCAACACGCCAGTCTCTGGAACTGGAATTTGGGGTTCGAGTCCCTGGGGCGCAGTCCAAAATGCCTGCAGGAGCGTCTAATCGCTTTGCTAGCTTCGCTTCACTCGTGAATCCTCGTTACAAGCTCCTCCTTGTCCTGCCGACCGTCGCTTTGGTAATCGTCGGCTGCGGTGGCGGCGGCGATGATTCGACCGCATCGGCACCGGCGACGACCGAAGCGACGACACCCGCGCTGACCAAGGGGGAGTTGATCGAACAGGGCGACGCGATTTGCGCCGAGGTCAATGCTGCAGTCGGCACGGTCGGCTCGAGCAGCACTGAAACCGGCAGTCCGGCGGCGCAGGCCGCCGACCTCTACAGCGGCATGGTCGCCAGCCTCGAGAACCTCGGCACGCCGGCCGAAACCGATGGCTACGCTGAATTCAGCAGTGCCGCCGATGAACTTTCGACGGCTGAGGGTGAAATCAAACTCGCGGCCGAGCGCAGCGACACGCCGGGCCTCGAAGCTGCCGAATCCAACGCCTCGGCAGCCCTTTCCTCGTTTCAGGAAGTCGCCCAGGAATACGGCTTCGAAGATTGCAGCGAAGGCCCCAGCGCGGTGACGCCAAGCGCGACGCCTGAATCCGGCGAAGCCGGAGCGGGCGAAGAAGTCGAAGCGGTCGAACCCGAAGCTGTCGAACCGGAAGCCGAAGCCGAACCAGCGCCTGAAGTCGCCCCCGAAACCGGCGGTGCCGGCGGCACCGCCGAAGGCGGCGGCACCGCTGGCGCCCCGGAAGGCGGCGGCACGACCGGCGGCGAATCCGGCGGCATCGGCCCCGGCTAGCCGCCGGGGCAATGCTTCCCCTGCTAAAGCCGAACCCGTTGTGCCATCGGGTGTAACGCTTTGTCCCCCTCCTGGGGGGCAAGCACGTTGCACCCGGGTCGCTCACACGGCTCACCGGTCGCCCACCCGGGCCGCCCGTGGGTTGCTCCTTGGCTCACCGGTCGCTCACTCGGGCCCGTCGTGGTCGCTCGCCCCGGCGCGTGGGGGTCGCTGCGGCTGGGTCCCCGCCTGAGTCGCTCACGCGGCAGGCCCCCGCCTGAGTCGCTCACGCGGCTGAGGACTCTTCCCAGGCGCCGTAGAGGCGCGAGTAGGGGCCGCCGGCCTCGATCAACTCATCGTGAGTGCCGTGCTCGGCGATCCGGCCGCCTTCGAGGACGACGATCTTGCCGGCGCGGCGGATCGTCGAGAGGCGGTGGGCGATGACGATTGCGGTGCGGCCGGCGAGCAGCCGTTCGAGTCCCTTCTCGATCGTCTTCTCGGTCCGCACGTCGACGTTGGAGGTGGCCTCGTCGAGGATCAGGATGCGCGGTTCGGCCAGCAGCGCCCGGGCGAAGGCGACGAGCTGGCGCTGTCCGGCAGATAGCTGCACGCCGCGCTCGCCGACCTCGGTCTCGATCCCTTCCGGCAGCGCCGCGATGAATTCCGTCGCGCCGACGGCTGCCGCGGCGTCTTCGATCTCCTCCAGGGTCGCCTCGGGCCGGCCGAAGGCGATGTTCTCGCGCACGCTGCCGGAGAAGAGGAAGCCCTCCTGAGGGACGATTCCCAGCTGCCGCCGAAGCGCCTGCTGGCGCACCCCGCGCACGTCGTGCCCGTCGACCAGCACCTTGCCCCGCTGCGGATCGTAGAAGCGCGCCACGAGCTTCGCGAAGGTCGACTTACCCGCCCCCGTCGTCCCAACCAGCGCCAACGTCTGCCCGGGCGGCACATGCAGGTCGATGTCCTCCATCGCCCAGTCGACCCGCGCGTCCCCCTCCGGCTGACTTCGCGGTTTGTTCCGCATAGCGGAACTAAGTGCGAACTCAGCGTCGGCAGCTGCGCCGTCAGCAGCCGTGCCGTCGGCAGCTGCGTCATCGGTATCTGCGGATTCACGATCCGCATCGTCGGCGTAGGAGAACCAGACGCCTTGCATCTCGATCTCGCCCTGGATCGTCTCGAGGTCGATCGCGTGCGGTGCGTCGACCATGTCCGGCGCGGTATCGAGCAGGTCGAAGATCTTGTCCAGCGCCGCCATTCCCTGCTGGTAGGTCGTGTACAGCTGGGAGAGCTGCTGGATCGGTTCGAAGAAGACGGTCAGGTAGCCGACGAAGGCGATGATCGTGCCGATCTGGATCGCGTGGTCGATCGCCTGCGTGCCGCCGTAGAGCAGGATCGCCGCGGTGCCGACCGAGGCGAGCAGTTCGACGCCGGGAAAGTAGGAGGCGTTGAGGAAGACCGTCCGCATGTTCGCCTCGCGGTTGGCTTCGTTCAGCTCGGTCATCGCTTTCATGTGCCGCGGCTCCTGACCGAAGCTGCGCACCACTCTCACCCCGCTCAGCGTCTCCTGCAGGTAGCCGGTGATCGCGCCGATTCGCTCGCGGGTTTCCCGGTAGGCGCCGTGGGAGACGATCCGGAAGACGACGCTGGCCGCGGCGATCAGCGGAAAGGTGATGAAGGTGACCAGGGCCAGCTTGACGTCGAGCACGAGCAGGATCACGACCACGCCGACCAGGGTCAGCACGCTCGAGAACATCGTTACCACGCCGTCGGTGACGAGCTGATTGAGCGCCTCGATGTCGTTGGTCATGCGGCTGATCAGAACTCCCGGGCTGCGCCGGGTGAAAAAGCCGATCGACATCGTCTGCAGGTGGGAAAAGACCCGCTCGCGCAGATCCTGCAGGGCGCGCGTGCCGACCCAGCCGACCAGGTAGGTCTGCAGGTACGTCGCCAGCGCGTAGAGCGTCGCGACGACGACGAAGGCAACGACGATCAAGTCCAGCGCGGAAACGTCTTCCGTGACGATGCCATTGTCGACCGCCTGGCCGGCGAGGTAGGGGGGAGCGAGCCCTGCTCCGGTGGCCACCAGCAGTGCGACGAACATCAGCGCCACCTTGCCCCGGTAGGGCCGCAGCAGCCCAATCATCCAGCGCACCTTGCGGGCGCGCTGGTCCTGGCCGCGGATCAGCTTCCAGACTGCGGCGAAGAGCAGCAGGATGCTGCGGAAACGGCCCGGCTCGGCGCTCATGAGAACTCCTCGCGCGCCCGTCGCCGCGGATTCGGACGCCCGAGAGTCACAGCGACGCTTTGCGCGCTCACAGTCGCGCCACCTCCTCGCGCTGCTCCAAGTCACGCTGCAGGAAGACCGAGTCGGCGAGACCGTGCTCGGCGATCTCGCGGTAGAAGCTGCAGCCTTGGAGCAGCTCCGCGTGGGTGCCGCGGTCGACGATACGGCCACCGTCCATCACGATCACCTCGTCGGCCAGGGAAACGGTCGAGAGGCGGTGGGCGATGATGAAGGTGGTCCGCCCTTCCATCACCTCGCGTAGTCCGCCCTTGATCGCCGCCTCGGTGGTGGCGTCGACCGAGGAGGTGGCGTCATCGAGGATCAGGATGCGGGGATCGGCGAGCAGCGCTCGAGCGATCGCGACGCGCTGGCGCTGTCCGCCCGAGAGGGTCAAGCCGCGCTCGCCGACGACCGTGTCGTAGCCGGCCGGCAGGTCCTCGATGAAGCCGGCGGCTTGGGCGCGCCTGGCCGCTGCTTCAATCTCCTCACGGGGAGCGTCGAAGCGCGGGTAGGCGATGTTCTCGGCGACGCTGGCGCTGAAGAGGAAGCTCTCGTCGCCGACGAAGGCGATCTCGGAGCGCAGCGACTCGACCTCGACCGAACGCACGTCGACGCCGTCGACAAGCACGACGCCCTCGCTCGGGTCATAAAGCCTGGCGATCAAAGCGACGAGGCTGGTCTTGCCGGACCCCGAAGGACCGACCAGCGCCACGGTGCGCCCATCTGCAACCTCGAAATCGACGTCGCTCAACGCCGCATCCGAGATTGACCCAACTCTGGTGTGGTCAACATCGGATGCGCCGGCGCCAAAGCCGTCGTAGCGCAGTGTCACGCCCTCCATGCGCACGCTGCCGCCGCCGGCGGGCAGCGGCGGCGCGCCCGGCGGACTCTCGATCTCCGGTTCGCGGTCGAGGATCTCGAAGAGCCGGTTGCCGGAGGCGATCGCTCGCTGCGCCATGCCCATCGCGACGCCGAGCATCCGCATCGGGCCGGCGAGGATCACCAGGTAGGTGTAGAAGGCGGTGAAATCGCCGAGGCTGAGGCTGCCGTTGATCACCTCGCGACCGCCGACCAGCAGCACCAGAGCGATGCCCATCTGCGGCAGCAGCCCGATCAACGGCGAGAAAAAGGCCTGCAGCTTGGTCGAGTAGATGCTCTGATCGAAGACCCTGCTGACCGCCCGTTGGAAGCGGTGCAGTTGGTATTCCTCGCGGGCGAAGGCCTTGACGATGCGGATCCCGGAGATGTTCTCCTCGGCCTCCGCGGTCAGCTCCGCGATCCGCTGCTGGACCTCCTGCTGGGCCGGCCGTGAGATCCGGTTGTAGCGGGAGGCGGTGAAGACGATCAGCGGCGCCGGGATCAGCGCGATCAGGGCAAGCACCGGGTTGATCGCGACCATCACCACGGTGACGAGCGTGATCATCAGCAGGTTCTGGGTGATGAAGATCAGGCCGTAGCCGAGGAAGAAGCGGATCGCCTGCAGGTCGACCGTCGCCCGCGACATCAGCTGCCCCGTCTGCTGGGAGTCGAAGAAGCCGAGCTCGAGGCGCTGCAGGTGTGCGTAGAAGAGCTGGCGGAGGTCAAATTCGACGGCGAGGGAGACCCGCCCGGCGACCAGGCGCCGCACCACGGTCAATCCCAAGCGCAGGATCCCCGCAGCGACGATTGCGAGGGCCAGCGGCAGCAGGTCGGGCTTGTCGCCGTCCTGGATCGCGTTGACGGCGCGCCCGATCAGCCACGGAATCAGCACCGTCATGCCCATCGCCGCCCAGGCAAACGCCAGGGAGCCCCAGAGCTGACGGCGGTAGGGCCGCAAAAAGCCCATCAAGCGACGGTAGGTGCCCACGGCACTCCACTATACAAAGTGAAGTATTGACCCCCGCTGCCTTGGGAAGGTCAGAGCTGGGTGGCGATCATTCCGATCAGCGCCGCGCCGAAGGCCGCCGCCATGCCGGCGCCGACTTGAATGATCGTGCGCTGCAAGGCGTCGAATCGCGCGTCCATTGAGTTGAAGCGGGCATCGACTGCATTGATGACCCCGTGACTCTCTGTCTGCAATGCGTGGTGCGAGGAGCGCGCTTGTGCGACTCAAATCGCACGAGAGGCAGCGCAGGCAAGGCTCAGCCGAAGGCGGCGGCCTTGGCGCTTGGCACCTTGCCTCCCGTGCACTTCGGCCCGTGGCCAGGGCGGGGGAGGATCTGGAAGTTGGTCACGGCGTGGAACGGCGTGGTCGAGCCGTCGTTCTCGGCAAGGGTGATGACGAGCCGGTAGAAGCCGGGAAGCAGGTCGTGGTAGTAGATCTCGGGCCGGGTTGCGGGCGAGTAGCTCCCCTCAGAGCCGATCCGCTCGGCGAGAACGCCGTTGGGCCCGGCGAACTCGCGAAAGTCGAAGGAGGCGCCGACGAGGCGCCCGTTGCCGAAGGGGCTGTCGATCGCGCGCTGCAGCTTGACCGGATCGACGCAGTCGGGAACGCGATTGAGTCCGAAGCGAAGGTGGCCCTCGCCAAGCTGCGGTTCGCCACCGAAGTGGCGGGCGGAGAGCTGGAAGTTGCCGACCTCGACCTTGACCACGACGGCGCGGCTGGTTTGGCGCGCGCCGTTGCGCGGCGAGACCACGGTGACGGTTGGGACGCCCTGCCGAGCCGCGGGTGCTGCATCGGCGCGCGTGCCTTCCTTGCCACCACCCAGCGCCAGGACGGTTGCGACCGTGGCCGCGGCGGCGACCAGGACGGTGAGGATGGCGGTTCGGCCGCGCATGGCTGCGAGAACCTTAAGCGAGCGCACCGACCGCATGCCCAGCGGAGTCTCGTTCGTCCCTGCAGCGTTATTTCCATCCGCTTTCCGGAGGGAAATACGAACGCATGTCTAACGTTCACGTCTTGATCCGACGCGCAGGCATCGTCATCGCGGCAGCGCTCGTCCTCCTCGCCCTCTCCGTGCCGGTCTCCCGGGGCGCGAGCCTGACCGACCACGTCCACGTCCTTTCCGGCACCAGGCCTGGGCCGGGCACCTTTGGCGGCGGCCACGACTTCCCCGGTGCGACCGTTCCGTTCGGCATGGTCCAGTGGAGCCCCGACACGACTCCGTCGGACCGCAACGGCCGCGGCGGCTACGACTACCGCGACTCCCACGTCAAGGGCTTCAGCCTCACGCACCTCGCGGGCGCCGGCTGCTCTCTATATGGGGACTTCCCCTTCCTGCCCACGACCGAGCCGCTCGAGGGCTCGCCGGCCGCCGCCGGCTCCTCGCTGGATGGCAAGTTTGAGCCTGGCTTCTCCCACGCGCACGAGACCGGGCGGCCTGGCTACTACTCGGTGCGCCTCAACCCCGTGGGCGGCGCCGATATCGACGTGGAGTTGACCGCGACCACCCGGACCGGCATGGCGCGCTTCACATTCCCGCGCAACCCGCATTCCAGCGTCCTGATCAACGCCGGCGGCAGCGCCCAGCCCGACGACTTCGCCGCCGTCCAGGTCGATCCGGCCCGCCGAGAGATCGACGGCACCGCCTCCAGCGGCCTCTTTTGCGGCCAGCGCCCCCGCTACCGGGTGTACATCGCCGCGATCTTCAACCGCCCCTTCGGCGAGTACGGCAGCTGGGAAGAGGAAAAGGTGACCGCCGGCTCGAGCGCCGCCGGCGACAGCCAGTCCCCGCCCGCCAACCCGAAGACCAGCGCCGACGCGGGCGCCTACGCGACCTTTGACACTCGCCACAACCGCGTGGTGACGGCCCGCGTCGGCCTCTCATTCGTCAGCGTCGAAGACGCTCGCGCAAACCTCGCCGCCGAAAACCCCGGTCTCAGGTTCAACGAGGTGAGGAGCCGTGCGCAGGGCACCTGGAACAAGATCCTGGGGCGGATCCGGGTCAAGGGGGGCTCTCACCGCCGCCTCGACACCTTCTACACAGCGCTTTACCACGCCTTCCTGGCGCCACGCACCTTCAGCGACGTCGGCGGCGCCTACATCGGCATGGATGGCTTGCTGCACCAAGCCGAAGACCGCATTCAGTACGCCGATTTCTCAGGCTGGGACACCTATCGGACGCAGATCCAGCTGCTCTCGATGCTGATGCCGCAGCGGGCAAGCGAGATGGTGCGCTCGCTGCTCGCCGATGCCGCCGAGAGCGGCTGTCTGCCGCGCTGGCCCTACGCCAACGGCCAGAGCATGACGATGGTCGGGGATTCGGCCGACCCGCTGATCGCCTCTGCGGCCGCCTTCGGCGCCACCGCGTTCAACCGCCAGGCTGCCCTCGCCGCGATGCTGAAGGGCGCCGATGAAACGTGTCGCAGCGCCAACGGCGAATATCTCGAGCGCCAGGGCCTCGCCTCCTACCTCACGCTCGGCTACGTCCCCTATGACCTCGACACCAACGTCCGCAACGCCAACTCGATCTACGGCAGCCCCGACGACGTCTGGGGCTCCGCGGCGACGACGCTCGAGTACACGGCCGACGATTTCGCGATCGCCCAGTTCGCCGGCCGGTCGCTGAGCGACAGATCCACCTACAGCCGCTTTATGAATCGTTCAGGCAACTGGCGCAAGCTGCTCAACCCGGGCAGCAGCCAGATCGAGCCCAGATACGAAAATGGCGCCTTTCCAGCTGATTACGACAACCTCCACGGCGGTGGCTTCGTCGAGGGCGACTCGGTCCAGTACAGCTGGATGGTCCCGCACGACCCTGCCGGCCTCTTCCGCGCGATCGGCGGTCGGGTGAAGGCGACGGCCCGGCTCGATCAATTCCTGCGCAAGCTCAACGGCGGCCCCGGCGCCACCCACACCGACCATGCGCTGCTCGGCAACGAGCCGACCCTGCCGGTTCCCTGGCTCTATGACTGGAGCGGCAGCCCCTACCGGACGCAGGCGGCGGTCCGCCGCGCCCTGCGCCTCTACAGCACTGCCCCTGCCGGCTATCCCGGCAACGACGACCTCGGCACGCTCTCCTCCTGGTACGTCTTCGGCGCCCTCGGCCTCTACCCAGAGGTGCCGGGAGTCGGCGTACTGGCAATCGGCAGCCCGCTCTTCGGCCGTGCCTCGATCGCGATCGGCCACCACAGAAGGGTGACGATCTCGGCAACCGCCCGGGTGAGCGAGGGCCATGGCAAGCACAAGCGACAGGTCGCTCTCAGGCCGGCTCAAGCCCCGTACGTCAAGGCGCTTCGGATCAACGGGCACAGCCACACCAAGCCCTGGACGACATACTGCGCCCTCGTCCGCGGGGGCGACCTCGCCTTCCAGCTGAGCCGCCACCCCAACCGCCGGTGGGGCAGCTCCGCCGCCGCGGCGCCGCCGTCCTACGGCCCTGGCCGGCCGATGCCAAGACAGACCTGCGCGCCTTGACCCTCACACCCACCCGCTCCGGCGCCCTCGGGGTGCTGGCCATGCTCACCGCGCTTGGCGTCGCGATCCGCTTCGCCAGCCTCGGCGTGCAGAGCTATCACCACGACGAGGTGATCACCGTCGCCCGGGTCATCCCGGGCAGCTTCGCCGACATGCTCCAGCAGGTGAAGGGGAGCGAGTCCAACCCACCCCTCTACTACGTCCTTGCCTGGGGCTGGGCGAAGGCCTTCGGCACCGGTGAGGTCGGGATACGCTCGCTCTCGGCGCTGTTTGGCGCCGCCACCGTGCCGATCACCTACTGCATCGGCGCCGAGCTCTCGAGCCGCCGCGCCGGTCTGATCACGGCGGCCCTCGTCGCGGTCAGCCCGATGCTGATCTGGTATTCGCAGGAGGCCCGCTCCTATGCGCTGCTGGTCTTCTTCTGCGCCGCGTCACTGCTCTTCTTCGCCCGCGCCCTGCGCAGCCGTCGGGGACGCGACCTGGCGCTCTGGGCGCTCGCTTCCGGGCTCGCCCTCTGCAGTCACTACTTCGCCTTCTTTGCGGTCGGGATCGAGGCGCTCTGGCTGCTGGTCGCCCTGCGCTCGCGTTGGCGAGCGATGCTGCCGGCGGTCGGCGCCGTCGCCCTCGTCGGCCTCGCTCTGCTGCCGCTGATCTCCGCCCAGGTCAACCCGACCCACATCGGCTGGATCGAAGAAAGCCTGCTCTCCACGCGCTTCTTTCAGGCCGGGATCAGCTTCCTGATCGGCGAGACCGGGCATGTCATCGCGGAGCCTCCGCGCGAGCGCTACGCGCTCTTGCCGGTGATCCTGATCGGCGTCGCCCTGCTGATCGTCGCCGCCCGCGGATCGAGACGGGAGAGGCGCGGCGCGGCGCTCGGCCTCGTCGTCGGCCTCGGCGTGCCCGCGCTGGCACTGATCGCGGCCCTGATCGGCAAGGACTACGTGGTCGAGCGCAACCTGCTGCCGGCGCTCGTGCCGCTCGCCGTCGCCGCCGGCATCGGCTTCGCGGCCGAGCGCGCCCGGCGCGTCGGCCTGCTCCTCGCCGTCGTGCTCAGCGCCTACTGGGTCGCCTATGACATCCACGTCACCCAGACGCCGAACCTGCAGCGACCCGACTTCCGCGCGATCACCGAAGCACTCGGCTCGCCGCGCGTCCCCCGCGCGATCGTGACCTGGAAGCTCGCCGCAGATCCCGTTCGCTTCTACCTCCACGACAAGTCGCTGCGCATTTTCAGCGGCGAGACGCCGATGCGTGAAATCGACGTGATTAGCAAGTCTGCCGTCGGGGAACCAGAACGCGTGCCAGCCAAGTTCCACCCAGTCGCCCGGATAAGGTTCGAGCGCCTCACCCTGACCCGCTACATGTCGAGCCGCGTCCGTGAAATCCCCTTTTACCTTCTGCGCGACGTGCGCACCGGCTTCGGCGTCAACGCCGTCGTAGCCGACAACCCCCGGGAAGCCGCCGAATGAGCGCCACCGAATTCGCCTATCGGCTCAGTGCCGCCGCTCGCCGTCCAGCCAGCTGGTGGGAGTTGTTCAAGTTTGGCCTGGTCGGCGGCTCCGGCTACCTGATCAACCTCGCCGTCTTTGCCCTGCTCAGCGGCAACCTCGGCATCCACCACATCATCGCCGCCATCGGCGCCTTCTGCGTCGCCTTCTGCAGCAACTTCTTCTGGAACCGGCACTGGACCTTTGCCGCCGGAGACGGCCACGCCGGCTTCCAGGCGGCGCGCTTCTTCACCGTCAGCGTCGCCGCCCTGCTGATCAACCTGGCCGTGCTGCAGGCATTGATAGGGGGGACCTCACTCGGCGAGCTCACCGCCCAGGCGATCGCCGTCGCCGTCGCGATGCCCTTCAACTTCCTCGGCAACAAGCTCTGGACCTTCGCTTAGCGGCAATCGGTACCCGAGCGTCTCTCGCTCGCTAATATTCCTGAGCAATGGGGGAGGCAAGCGCAACCGAGGTTCCACAGGATTGGTATCGCTCCGCGTTCCCGCCCGAGGAGACGCTGAAGCGACCCTGGGCGGACCGCACCGGCGTCGAAGTCGATCGGGCGCTGGCGATGCTGGGGGCGCAGGGCGGCGAGCGGGTGCTCGACATGGCCTGCGGCACCGGTCGACACTCCCACGAGCTGGCCCGCCGCGGCTTCGATGTCGTCGGCGTCGATATCTCACCCGACCTGCTGGCGATCGCGGAGGCCGATGCGGAGACCGAGTCACTCACGGCCTCCTTCGTTGCAGCCGACCTGCGTGAGCTCGACTTCGACGAGGAGTTCGATTTCGTCCTCAACCTCAACGACGGCGCGATCGGGTATTTCGAGACCGAGGAAGAGAACCACCGCACCTTCGAGGTCATCGCCGCGGCCCTGCGCCCCGGCGGCGGCAACCTCCTGCAGCTTCCCAACGTCCTGTATGCGGAAACGCATCTGCCGCAGACGACCTGGATCGCAGGCGAGGGCATGGTCGAACTGATCGATCACCGTTGGGAGCCCCGCAGTCGCTACTTAGAAGGGTCGACGATGCCGATTCTGGTCGGCGAGGTCTTCGAGGGCGTCTCGCCGATTCCCTTTCGTCAGCGGCTCTACTCGGTCGACGAGCTGACGCAGATCTACGAGTCGGTCGGCATGTCGCTGGCCAACGTCTTTCGCGGCAGCGGCAAGCCCCGCCCGCCGAAGGACACTCAGTTCGAGGTTTTTATCGCCGGCCGTAAGGCCTGACCGGGCCCCTACCAGGCCCCCTCCAGCCAGCGCAGCAGCTCGTCGGTGCGACCACGCAGATCGGGAGCCACGGAGCTCAGCTCCGCGCTCGCGATCTGAATCGCGGCACCGATCGCCAGCGTCGCCCGCGCCGGGCTCATCTGCAGGCCCGCCTCGAGGCGCTGCAGGGACACGGAGTCCCCGCGCAGCGACCACAGCGCATCGCGAGCCGCTTGGGGGTCAGACTCGGCAATATCGATTGCCGTCTCCACCGCGTCGCGGACGCGTTCCGCGGGGGGGCCGGCGGTTGCGGACTCCAGCATTCTCTCAACGAGTCGGTCGTCCAAGCGGCTCTCGACAACAGCCACCGGACCTCTGCCCTCTGTCATTCTGGGGTCTCCCTTCGATCTCAGCCAGACCCCGAAGTTCCGCCAAGTCCCGCCGGGGCCAAGCGTTGCAGACATCAGTGTAGACGTCGATGAAGACCATAAGCCCCCGTTGTCCAATGGTCAAATGTTTTTTGAAGAGGCGCAAGTAGGCTCGCGGCGAATGGGAAGATGGAGAAGATGAGCACCTCACGACCGAGCTACGACGCGGGCCAGATCGAGACTTCCCGGCAGGGGGCCTGGGCTGAGCGACGCGCTTTCGCGACCCCGACACCGGCCGAGGGCCAGCGCGCCATCTACATCAAGCCGTCAAGTCCGTTCACCTCGGGCAAACTCCATATGGGCCATGTCCGCGATTACGCGATTGGCGACGCCTACGCTCGTTTCCGCCGCGCCCGCGGCGACGCGGTCCTCTTCGGCTTCGGCTTCGACGCCTTCGGCTTGCCGGCTGAGATGGCGGCGATCGAGCGAAAAGTGCCGCCCGCCGAGTGGGTAGAGGCCTGCGGTGAGCGGATGCTGGAGCAGATGGTCCGGCTCGGCTTCTCCTTCGACTACGAGCGCGTCTTCTACAGCTCCGACGAGGCCCAGTACCGCTGGTCCCAGTGGCTCTTCGTCACCCTGCTCGAGGCGGGCCTGATCTACCGCGACGACACAACGGTCGATTGGTGCGATCACTGTCGTACGACGCTTGCCGCCCTGCAGGTCGAGGACGGGCGCTGCTGGCGCTGCCACAACGAGGTCCGCCTGATCCGCCGGCCGACCTGGTTCCTGCGCATAACGCCCTACCTGGAGGAGAACGACCGCCGCCTCGCCGAGCTGGCCGATTGGGACGAGATCTCGCTCTCCACCCAGCGCTACATCCTCGGCCGCAGCGACGGGGTGGAGGTGGACCTGGGTCTCCCGGGTGCGGGCCTCACGGCCTTTACGCCCCACGTGGATTCGGTCAGCGCGGCCAGCTTTGTGCTGCTCTCCCCGCGCCATCCGCAGCTGGAGGAGTGGGCAAGCGACCCCGCCGTCAGCGCACAGCTCGATGAGCTGCGCTCGGGCGGCTGGGAGCGCAGCGCTCGCGACGCCAAGTCAGTGCCTCTCGTCGACACCGGCGCCTCGATAAGCGCCCCGTGGAGCGACGGCGAGCTGCCGCTGCTGGTCTCGCCGCTGGTCGATGCCCGCTATGGGCCGACGGCGGCCCTCGGGATCCCAGAGGTCGATGAGGCCGACGCGACGATCGCCGCACGGATCGAGCGGGTGGGGGAGACGGCGCCGGCCGCAGGCCCCGATGCCCCGCAAATCCGGCAGGCGGTCCGCTACCGCGCCGCCGACTTCTCGATCTCACGTCAGCGTTTCTGGGGCACGCCGATCCCGATCGTCCACTGCGAGAGCTGCGGCCCGGTGCCGGTGCCCGAGGAGCAGCTGCCCGTGGCGCTGCCCCGCGACGTCGAGCCGACCGGCGAAGGGAATCCGCTGGCCGAGCGGGCGGATTTCGTCGAGGTCGCCTGTCCACGTTGCGGTGAGCCGGCCAGGCGTGAGACCGACACCCTCGATTGTCATTTCGATGCCCTCTGGCTCTGGGTGCCGTCGGCGGTCCCACCCGAGGCGCGGGCCGACTCGATGTTCAGTCACCCGGACCTGCAGCACTGGCTGCCGTCCGAGCGCCTCGTCGCCGGCTCTGACAGCGGTGGCTTCGTCTTCGATCAGCGCGTCGTCACCAAGGCGCTGCGCGATATCGGCCCCTTCGCCTTCCTCGAGCGCGGCGAGCCGTTCAGCGGCTGCCTTTTCCACGAGATGGTGATTGCTGACGGTCGCAAGATGAGCAAGCATCTCGGCAACGTGGTCGACCCCGACGAGCTGGTCGAGCGCTACGGCGCCGACACCGTTCGCCTCGCGATCCTCTACGCGGCCGGCCCCGCCAAGACCCTGAACTGGAATGACGGCGCCCTGCGCTTCGCCGGCCGCTTCCTGCGCAACGTCTGGGCCTACTCTCAGCAGCGCTTTGCAGCGGTCGCCGACGCGCCCGAGGACGACGAGGCCGCCGCCGACACCGAGTTCCTGCGCGAGCGTTTGCGCAAATGGTGCGACAACGGCCTCGAGCGGATCACCGCCAGCCTGGAGGACCTGCAGATGCACACAGCC
>Ga0136846_1213067_pt1 | contig 38288 bp, 59 predicted proteins | sample HopSoiMetagenom2_FD_96841 | JGI IMG/M metagenome (GOLD analysis project Ga0136846, IMG submission 96841) | Grasslands soil microbial communities from Hopland, California, USA - 2 Assembly 2016 (version 4) | ecosystem: Environmental > Terrestrial > Soil > Grasslands | place: USA: Hopland...
AATCCGTGCCAGGATGGCTATGCCACCCTTCTCCGTTCTCTCAACAAGACCGAGGCTGATGATGAGCCTCTATGTCTAAATCATCTCCTGGAAAGTAATGGTGTTGGTGATAACATGTGGGTGATATTCAATTGCATAACAGGAAGGGAGATGGATAAGCGGAACCTACTGGCTGATATAGTAGAAAGCGTGGAGTATATATGGGATGAGGAATATCCCGAGGAACAGAAGGGGATGATTAGGAAATGGTTTGGAGATTTGGTGATGGAGAAATAAATATGAATAATTTAGATAATTTGAGGCGATGTTATTATAGACTTTTTGATAAAAAAATAGAAATTTGTAAGAATATTGCAAATTTATATTTAGATTGGGAAAAGCCAATTCCTGATATTTCAGAAGAACATCGTAAATTTTACGATGAAATTGATGATTTTTTAATCTCGATAGAAAATGATGAAATTCCGTTAAATTCAAACACGATTAATATCTTAAATATTTTAATAAATAAATTAGATTTTTATTTTTGTATTTTACAGGATAATCAATCAGACAAAATCCGTGAAGAAAATTTATTAACTTAATATTAAAAATTTATGGTAAAAAAAATTAATTCAGGAATAATAATCCTTATTGCGGCTCTAGGAATAATATCAATTTGGTTTAGTGTCAATAGTTATCAATATGTAATGGAGCTTGAAAAGCATAATGATAAACTTCTCGAACAAATTTTAATCATTAATTCAGATTAACATGCGACAAAAAATTGTTGAATTTATCAAACACAAATATCTAGACTCTAGTCTATCTTATGATCATTGGCAAAATCATCCGGAGGCTAAAAATAGTTTAATAAGGCAAAGTCTAGATTTTGAGGCAGGTAGAAGAAATTTAGCGGCTGAAATATTGGAATTTTTAAATAATCTTAAAGAATAAAATTATATGAATGAGAAAAAAGAACAAGAATTAATTGAGGCATTAATAGAAGTTCAATCCAAATTACCTAAAGTACTAAAAGACGAGGAAAATCCTTTTTATAAGTCTAAATATACCCCTTTGGATAAACTTTTGGAAAAAATAAAACCTATTCTAAATGCCAACAAACTATTTTTAACTCAGATTCTAAAATTTGAAGGTGATAAAGAAATTCTAGAAACGAGAATTTATCATTCAAATGGTGCTTTTATTTCTTCAATGGCTCCGATTAAGATAAAAGAAGAACTCCAAATGGATAAACAAGGAAAAGTCATAGGATCAAAAGACACAAAAAATGATCCCCAAAAATATGGCTCAGCTATCACTTATATGAGGCGTTATAGTTTGGGCCCTCTTCTGGGAATCGCTGAAACTGAAGATGATGACGGTAATAGAGCAACTGGAAATACTGTGCAGAGATTAGCTAAGATAGTAGAGGAAGATCAATCAGAAGTTTTTGATAAAGCGAATAGGGAGTTAGAATTAAAACTTAAAAGCAAAATGTCAGAATGTACGACCTTAGCTGAACTTGAGCATTTCAAGTTTGGTAACAAAAAAGAATTAAATAAGTTAAAAAAATATGCTCCTTCCAGTTTTGAATTAATTAAAGAACATTTTGAAAAAATTGAAGAAGATATAAAAATACGACAAAGTCATATAGATTCAATTAACGAAGTTCCGTTTCCTGAAATAATTATTAATTATAAATAAAATCTAATTTGAATAAAGAAATTTATATTTTTGATAAAAAAAATTATGCTAATTGGCCTAGAATTGCAAACAAATTAACTAATAAGCTTAATAGTTTTTGGCTTAAGAAAAATAATAATAGTTTTTGGGTAAATATTAGTTTAGGCAATCAACCCAAAACTAATACTCAAACTAAAGGATTTTATAAACTTTGCGATATATTGGTTAATTATTTTAGAGAATTGACTGGCGAATATTGGGATAAGAATTTAATAAAAGAATTTATAAAAAAAAGAGTTAATTATATTAAGATATATCAAGGGATTGAAGTGACAAAATCTTTAAAAGAAGCAACCAAAGAAGATATGATTATCCTGATTGAGGAAGCTCAAAAATTAGGGGCCGAATTGGGTTGTGAGAATTGTTTTTTGGAGAGTTATGAGCAACAAGAATTTCTAAAATTCTTCAGCAGAAGAAAGAAAATTGACAACTTTACTAATTAAATAATAATAAATATGACAAAAATTGACATAAATGATTTAACGCTTAGATAAATTAAGGATTTAAACTCTTTTAATCCTAATAATAATTATAATACTAATCTAATAGATTGTTTAGAAAATTATTTTAAAGATCGATATGTAATAATTCGTACCTACTCTGCGAGGGTTTGAGCGGGATTTTTAGAAAAAAAAATCAAAGATGAAGTAATAATTAATGCTCCTGAAGCTAATCAATCATCCAATTGAATTATGTACCTAGATCAAAATAGTGGCTATAGTGGTGGCAGTAGCAGCTTTGGCAGTCGTGATGGCAGTGGTTATTAAAAAAACGACCAATGAAATATAAAAAAAGAGTTTAAATACTGGTTGTATCAAGCTCTATATCGAATAGAGTATGAGTACGCTTATAATACTATAGATCCTTGGCGAGTGGTATTGTTCAAGCATTTGGTTAAGCTATTAGCCGAAGAAGTTATAACATTTCGTGAATTCGATGTAGGCTATATAGGCTGGTATCACGGTCGATATAGTTTTGAAGCGGCATATAGCGCTATTGAAAAGGGAACGGCCACGCCTGAAGAATTATTATGCGATCTAAGTCAGGCCATAATCCAGCTGGCTACCAAGGTGGATATATGGAAGATGTCAGATGATGTGAGTAAAATAATAGGGTTTAAATATTTTAAGGAATAAATAAAAAAATGAAACTCATATATAAAGGCCAAAAATACATGCCGTGGACTTGCTTTGGTCGAGCTCTCGACCAATTCAACCTGACTCAGAAGGAATTCGGAGATATGTTAACCATATCAGAGCAGGCAATCACAGGCCATAAGAGACGAGGCAGATTCCCATTAGGATATTATGGATTATTTCGATCGAAGATGGTGGAGAGCTGGGTTGAGGAGTTGAATAAGAAGATTAAGGTATTGGATCAAATATTTGAGGGGGAATAATGGAGAAGCAAAAAAAATCCGAAGTAGTAATTATGGAGTGGTAGAGTTTTGAATGAATTTAATTATATTAAAGTTATCGGTAATATTTATGAAAATCCTGAATTATATGACAAACTTTGAAGAAATCGAAATGGCATTTGACGAGCGTTTAGATTGGGCGGTAGAAATAATATGTGGAATAAGATATGATTAGGGAGAAAAAAATATAATTATTATTTCAATATCTACATTTTTGTTTATACTGTTAATTCTAATTAGTGCAATTATTGGTCTACTTATTTTAAGTAGCAGCTATTATAAATTATTTATTAAAAATAAAAAATAAAAACAAATATGTTTATGGGTTTTAAAGAAATTATCATATCAATTATATGTATTTTCATATCTTTTATGATTTTTTATAGTTTCCAGGTGATAAAAACTTCAGAAGTAGGTATAAGATCAACCACAGGAGTAATTCACGAAAAGTTATTAAAAGAAGGAATACATTTTATGGTGCCTATTTTTCAAAATATTCAAGTATTCTCATTGAGACAAAAGCAAGAAACTTTTGAAGTATCTCATACTCAGACTACAGATATGCAGCCTGTGATGGTGAAATATAGAGTATTATATGCTATTCCCGAAAATAAAGTATTGGAAAATCTAAAAACTATAAGAGGAGATATATTCGAGGTTTTAATTGCTCCTAGAGCTAATGAAAGTATTAGAGATGCTTTAGCTAAATATAGTGCAGAAGAATTAATTACCAGTAGAGATGAGATTAGTACATATGTAAAACATAAATTAGCTGAGAGAGTTAATAACCAAGCTATTATTGATGATATTAGCATAATAGAATTTGATTTTGAAAATGAGGAATGGAAAAACGCTGTACAACAAAAAGTCATAGCTAAGCAGCACGCAGAAGCAGCGGAAATTAAGAAACAGCAATCACAAGCGGAAGCAGACCAGAAGGTTATAATTGCTACGGCAGAAGCAGAGGCCATTAAGATTAGGGGCAACGCATTGACTAATAATCCTAAGATTGTTGATCTAACTATTGCGGAAAAGTGGGATGGGAAGACACCTCAAACTGTTATTACTAATGGTAATAGCAGTATCTTATTACCTATTAACAAGTAAAACAATGATAGAAAATAAAAAAAGAGGATATTCTGCGATTGGACTACATCACCCTAAAGACAGTAATAATATTGGTTCTGTATTAAGAATTGCGGGAAACTATCAATCAAGTATGGTAGTATGTTCTGGCCGAAGATATAAAGTAGCGGCAACTGATACTATAAAAACTTACCGTCATACCCCCTTTTTACAAGTTGTTGATTTAAAATATGTTATTCCGTACGATTGTGTACCAGTAGCAGTTGATTTAGTGCCAGGAGCTACTTCGTTGATTGATTACACTCATCCACTTAGAGCCTTCTATATTTTCGGGCCAGAAGATGGTACATTACAAGATGGTGTTCTATCATGGTGCAGAGATAAAATCTATATTCCAACAAATTATTGCATGAATCTAGCAGTGACTGTGGGAGTGGTATTATATGACAGGCTGGCAAAACAATTACAAAATAAACAAATAAATCAGATATTTAAGGGAGAATAATGACAATATTAATCCTGCTCAGTGCTATTATAGGTATATTAATTTATAAATTAATGCAAGCTTATAACAGGATTAATACTTTAGAACAGATGGTTAATTATCATTTGCGGGAATTGGCTGCGGCTAAAGAACCAGATAATTATAACTATCCAACTATTTATTATATGTCAGAAAAAAAGAAATATGTGAAACTAATAAAATGAATAAATTACCATCTGAAATTCGGACAATCATAGAAAAAGTACATAATAGTACTTGTGGTAATATCGATAAGCTGATTTCACATCTATTATCCGATGGAGGGAGTATAATTAATTATGGCCCTCCCACTCTACAGGAGATAGATCTAGCATTTAAATATTTAATTAATGAACTTGAAAAAAATGAAAACTCAGACCATATTAATAATATGGATAGGAATTAGTATTATAGGCAGTATTATAGGTGGACCAGAATTTGCAATTCAAGCATTAATTGGTATGATTGTAGGACTAGTAATCTCTAATTCATGAGGAAATAGTTCAACTAATTCAGTTACATTATGTACCTAAATAAATATATTGATCAAAATAGTGGCGATGACTTTGGTAGTGGCAGCTAAAAAAGAAGATAAAATCCAAATCCAATTCGGGCAGTTGATTAATAAGTATGCGGCCTTAAATAAATTAAATTCTGTTTGGTGGACTTATATGCCTTTGGGTGAATATAGACTACCAAGCACCGCTTCTATGCTTAAGAAGAAAGGAGTGAAGGCTGGTATGGCAGATTATTTATTTATCAAAAGTAAGGATAATTTTTTATATCTTGTATGGATAGAATTTAAGACTGATATAGGTAAACAAAATCCTAATCAAATCTTATTTCAAAATCGTATAAATAATTATCAGAATTCAGTTTATTTGATTGCTAGAAGCGTGGCAGACGCAGTTAAATTTTTAGAAAAATACGAAGTATTAATCACATCTTAATAAATTTATTATCAATATATTTACCAGCCATTTTTCTATTTTTGGAAGTTTGATTAGCAACAGAAATATGTACGCAATTTTTTTCCAACAGAAGTTGATCGTATAATATATGACTGGATTTTATTGTAAAAAATACCGCAGCTAAATTCCCAAATTCCGGACAATCAAAGTCCACAGCGCAACCTATTAGGTGCTGACTATCTGGCTTACCCCCAACTAATTTATTTGTTGCAGGATTTCTATATGCAGAATGAATATTTAATGGGCAATCATGTCCGGCTAACTTAGTTAACAAGTCTCTTATGGCTTGAAGAAGATCAGCAATTTTTGATAGATTCTCAATAATATAAATATCATCTGTATAATTATTTATATTATGCTTTTTTGCAATTTCTGATTTAAAAAACTCCTCTGGTTCAAAATTTCGCCTTTTCAACAAATCGTGATCTATAAACATTTAGAATTCCCATTTCTTTCCCACAAAAATAAAAAGACGCATCTACTTTTTAAGTAAATGCGTCCGTTATAACCACTAAAAAACTTTAATTTAAGTAAAATTAAAAGTCAAATTATAACACAACACAACTGCACCCGACCCTCACTTTTGCTCGTGCACTACCCTCTAATTCAAGATATGCTTCAGGTTTTACAATAGTTTTTGGAGCTTTAATTTCATATTTTTTTTCCATTATTTCTAAGCAGTTAGAAGCGTTGTATTCTTCTATGGTTTCTTTTATTATTTCTAATCCTTTATTTTTGCCAATTTTATTGGCTTGAAAATGACGCAGATAATTTTCGGCTGCAATAGTAAACGCTTTAGAATTATCATTTTCTATAATAATCAGAAATTCTTCAAAATCCACGTCCGGATCATTATTATTAAGCCATTTGTTAAGGCTTTCTTGAATTTCTTTTTCAACTTGGGTTTCTAAAATTTGTTTAGAAATTTTATAAAAATTCTTATTTTTTAAGTTATAAGGATGCTCCACGGTTCTTGAAACAATTTCTAAAAACGTACTATTTACTGCAATAGAAGTATGAGAATCAATCTTATCTTGAATCTTTTTTTGCATCTCTATAGAAAATCTACTTAATAGATTTTCAACATATTTTGCATAATGATCTTTATCGCGAAATTCATTTATGACTATTTTTTCTAAATCTTGCATTTCGTAAATTTGACTGTCATAAAAAATTTTTTCTTTTTCAGAAATTTTTAAAATATTAGGCATATATTATTTAATAAGTTATTTAAAGAATGTTACAACATTTGGATTTTTTTTTAATTTGCTGCTCGTCATTGTCGATATTAATATAATCATTCACCTCAATATTGGCTGACGGAAGATTCACTAATTGTAATACTTCTTGATTCTCAAGAGCCGGCTGAGTAAGATAAGCTCTTAAGTGATGATAATGTTCTAAAATATATTCTATGCAATGGTTTGCACCTGAGCTTCCCGCTTCTTTAGAAAGCGCTTTAATAATATCTTTAATTTGATCGGAAGATTTAATTTTAGCCGCTATTAAATCAATTATCAATTCTAAAGCTTTAGAATTATCATTGACAATAATTATTCTAGCTTGATCAAATACTTCATTGTTTGCAAAATCTTCAGTAGAATATTCAAGCCATTCAGTAATAGATTGACTAATTGCATAAGTTAATTCTTCTTTACAAATTGCAATTGTAGTTTTAAGAAACTTTTCCTCATAATAACCTACTAAATTAGATATATTAGTAGCTACTTCTAATATAGAAGAATAAATTGCAACTCGACAATTAACATCTTCAAATATAGATTCCTGATTCTTTAGTGTGATATCTAAAAAGATATCTTTCTTTTTTTCTATATAAGTTACTAAAAGTTTTTGAGCGTATATTTTATATAGATTCTCAAATTGCTCTTCAGGCAAACTTCTATGTCTGTCAAAAAAAGTCTTATCGTAACCAATTAAAGCTTTTAACTTTTTCTCTAATTTTCTCTTATTTAAAAAAATATAATTAAAAAGATCGGCAATTTCCTGAATTTTAGGCATAAAAATTAAATTTTAAATTAATAAAATTTCATCTTATTTCAGTAATAATTACTGTCAACTCTTGTAGCAATGAATCTTATAGAAAGATTGATAGTCATCTAAGAATTTAAGTAATTTATTACTTATTATTTCTAAATCTTTTTGGGTATAAGTAGCATAATAAAGTGAGTTACAAAAAATGTCTGGTTTAGTCTTCTGTGTATTGTGACAAGCGTTTAGTTCTAATATCCCTATTATCATTAGAACGTTTAATATAATCTTGCTGAATTTTTTCAATTTCGTCCAATGTAGATTCATCTGATTTATTTTTAGCGCGTTTCTTACCATAATTAACCCCTGTAAAAAATATTGTTAATATAAAAATAATTGAGCTAATTATTGTTTCTATCATCCTTATTTTTTAATTCTTTTTTTATTTCTAAAATTGATTGAATCACCATTAAAGTTTTATAACCTAATGTTCCAAATAGCAAGCTTAAAACAATCTGAAAACATAAATCTGGGTCAGCGGGTATATGATATAATCCGAAAAAGAATAAAATATTAGCTAACGCTAAACCATTCGTACCAGCTATATAAATTTTTAAATTTCGCGAATTAAGAAATTTTTTAAATAACTCTTTCATATTAGCGTTTTTTTTTGAAATTATTCCTCATTTGTTCTAACATAGCTTTAATTAATTCCACATCTTCTTTTTTATTCATGGATTGGGATAATTTTTCTAGACCATTATCTATTCTTGATAATTGAGAATTAATTGCTTTTAATTCGGAATCAAAAGTTGCATGTAATGTAGCCTGTTTTATATTTAATCGATTAATTTGGCTAAAAGCCCATTTAAAAGCCCCAAGTAAACCTATACTAATCAGGTTAAATCCATAATCTAAAATATTTGATAGAAAATTTACCATATTCATTGGATTGATAATTTTATAATAATATTTGTTGCCCAACTAAAGCAGTAAAAGAAACGGTGCCAGAATTAATAACAGTTCTTATCCTCTGATATTTAGCAGCGGGAATTATTCCGCTTAAAGTCACAGTTTGTTTATTAATTGAATTTAGAACGCCACTAATTGAATTATTTCCCTGGGCTAAGGTCATAACATTAGAAGTAAAATTTGAATCATCCGCATATTCGAGATAGACCGTTCCAGAAGCCGTACCCAACAATAAAGAACTAGTTTGAATATCGACCGAATAAAATACTTGACAATCTCTAGTAGAAGAAATTTGATTTACTGAATTTAAAATTGGAAAGATAGCATTAAAAATTCTAGGAGCCGACCCTCCGCCACGCTGCGTCCAAATGAATGAACCATTTTCCCCGTCTACATAATCATAAATAGCATTATTTGTAGTATCAAACCAATAAAATTGACTGCGAAAATTCTCAATATCTAAATCATAAGCAGCAAATAAAGCTTCCACCTCATTTTCTGTTGCAGCAGGAGTAGTCGAACTTATATAATAATAACCACCTAGCCCATTGGACAACCACCCGTCGGCATAAGACAACTTAGGAGCTAAATAAAAAAATATAAATAAAATAAATATAATCTTTTTCATGTTTTTTAAATTAAATTAATTCAATTATTAAATATCCAACTAAAGAAGTATCAGAAGCATTTGTTGATTTAGCCGTAAAACCTATGCCAGCTGATTTACTTACTATTTCTGGATTGCCTTGCGACACTCCTGCGGCAGTTTGAATGGTCATCAATATTAATGAGTTAGCTGTAACAGAAGTATTACTTATTACAACATTAGTTAAGCCATTTAAAGTAAAAGTTCCGACCTTTGCATTTGTGCCAGATTTTATCTCTAATGTCTTTCCAACCGTACTTATCAATAAATTACCAGCAGTAACATTAATATCTGCTGTTGAATAATCTATTCCAAAATATTCTGTAGTTGCATCCTTAGCTATTGAGAAATTATGGCTAGCGCCAGAACCATTCTTATAAAGTGCCCATTTATTTACTCCGGCAGACTGTAAGAATAACCCACATCCTTGAGCGGCAACTGCTGCATTAATCGATAAATTAACATTACTTCCAGAATTTGAAATTGTTATCTGATTAAATATAGGGCTAGCTGTGCTTTTAACAGATTGATCAAACCAATCTGCCAAGGTCGGATTACCAGTCAAAGTGATCGTACGCGCCGCATCTCCTGGAGCTATAGTAAGAATTCTATCCGCTGTAAGATTACTACCATTTGTTATCATAAGATAATTACTGGCATCTATATCTAAAAGTTGGAGATATGTGTTTAGCTTTGCAGAAGAAGCCGTAAAAACTCCTCCATTAAGATTAAGAGGAGTATTGCTAGGATTGGACTGATATATAACAGTTCCACCTAAACCAAATGCTATAGAGGAGCTATCAGTGCCACTAAGAGTTAAACTATTGCTACAAGTCAAAGTTTTGCCATCTGCAATAGTCAACGTAGCATTAGTAGCCGGAGAAGTTATAGTTAATTTATTAATACTAGTTGCTGTCGCTACTCCTAGATTAGGAGTTGTTAGTACTGGACTAACAGCAAGCACAATATTACCGCTACCCGTGGTTCCATCTGATAATTCAGAAGCGCTTATTTGTGACCAAAGTGGTGCTGTTGCATTTGATCCATTTCCTTGGCTTTTTAAATAAGTAGAAACAGTTGATGGATTGCCCGGTCTTTTATTTAACGTATTTGTAGCAGATGCATATATTATATCTCCAATAGAATAAGAAGTAAGACCAGTTCCACCATATATAGCCCCGATAGCAGTCGCATTCCATGTTCCGCTTGTAACAGTACCTAAAGTTGTAATGCTAGAACTTCCAATAGAAGGGGCATAAGAAGAAGAATTAGTATAAGCCGCAGTTCCTAAAGTGCCACCTGTATCAATATTTAATATTGATCCATCCATACCACTAAGAGTTAAGCTATTGCTACAACTTAAAGTTTTTCCTTCGATAATTGTCAATGTGGCATTAGTAGCCGGAGAAGTAATTGTTAATTTATTTATGCTAGTAACAGTTGCGACTCCTAAATTAGGAGCAACTAAAGTTTTATTAGATAAAGTTTCGCTACCACTTAAAGTAGCTAAGGTACCGCTAATAGGTAAAGTTAAATTCGTATTAGCTGTTAAAGCAAATAATAAATTAAAATTACCAGTTGTAGAAAAATTACCAGCTAAACTAATAGTTCTATCACCACCATTAACATTGAAATACAAATTCTTAGGTGACCATGGGCCAGCAAGAGCGGGAACATTCAAAGTAGTTTCAGTTAAGCCTCCGACCCCAATTTTAACACTATTAAACTGTGCATCAGATGTATTACCTAATTCTAAATTATCTTGAGCATTAGATATATTGGTTAAATCACTTAAATTATAGCTTGCAACCAGTCGAGCATTTATTTGGGCTTGTATTTTTTCTAAAGCTTGTAAAATAGTATCGGTTCCAGAAATACTAACATTTGATCCTGAACTATAACCACTAAGTATAGTAGCTAAGCTACGAGCATTGGTGTAATATAAATTAATACTTCCTTCTTCTATCTCATCAGAATCAAGTATAACAGTTCCTACTTGACCATTAACAGAAAACACGATACTTGAGGCGCTTTTACCCCACGTTTCACCATTATATAAAACAAAGTCATTTATATCAAAAGTAATATTGCCTGAACCTAAATTTTGAGTTCCAGATACGCTAACTAGATAAGTATCCCCAGCAGTACCAGTTCCATCTTGAAGATGAGGAGTATTAGTAGATGCGTTCCAATTTCCCTTAAAATTTAAAGCATCAAAATAAATCTGATCAGTAGGTACTCTACCATTTTGATCTAGTGAAGCAATACCATTGGGCTGCCCTCTAAGTCTATAAATATTTGCGGTAGGAACGGTAAAAGAAGGAACGGTGGACCAAGTCATTTTATACCTGTAATGGAATTGTTACAGCAGTAATAGTGCAATCTCCACCAGATTGACTATTATTTGAAATGATTTTTAGAAATTCAGCTCCCATAAAATCAGCAGCCGCAATCAATACATATCGACTTTGAGATACGTCATAGGTTATCACATTATTATTACCGTCAACTACAGAAAAATAGGTACCATTCAAATCTATAGAACCTTGAAAAGTAATTGAAGTACCCGAAAAACTAGAAGAAATACTTAACGCTACTAAAGTAGTATTTTGGCAATCTATAGCATTGCTGACAGTTTGACCTTCTAAAATTGTAGTAGCCAAATATTGTCTTGTGGTATTAGACATTTTACACTAATTCATATATTATTTTTATGGAAAGAGTACCAGCAGTAAAACTATTTTCACCATCATAATCGGTTCTTAATGATATTGTGGTGTATATATTGTCGAATAAATTCGCGCTATCATATGTAACGCCACTGCTTAATAAGCTTACTAAAGTTCCCGATAAATTTAATTGGGAATAAGGTATGGTTGCTACAACTTCTTGGGTAACCAAATCCAGTATGTTCATTCCGGGACTACCACCAGTTGCACTAAATCCAATTGAGACTGATAACTTGATATCAAATAGTCTATATGATTTTCCTAGCGGATTGGTTGGTACTAATACAATACCGGAATTGAGTTGAGTATACGATATATTATATACATTTTTGATAAATGCATTGCCAGGATATATAGAGTCAAAATCATTTTCAGAGGAATTCCAAATAGGTGTGCAATTATTTGCAATAGTAGAACCGCTTACCGCTTTATTAGCATCAGTATATAGTAATTGTCCCGCAGATTGATTATTAAGTGTGAGATTCACTCCCGAAGCTAACGAGATATTATTAACGGAGATTCTAAACTTCTCCACCAATGGATTGGAAACATTACCGGGCGTCTTTAAGAAAGTGACCAAATCAGCGCTAAAATTACCCTGATCGATAGCTGCTATATTTGCATTTGGCTTAGTAATAGAAGCAGAATCTGGATAAGTACTAAAATATATATTAGCAATTGAACCAATTCCTCCTGTGCTATTCTGTATTATCAGACCGTCTGTATCGGATGAATGTTGAATATGAGCACGATACTGAGGATCTTGCTTACCAATTCCTAAACGATTATTGGTATTATCCCAAAAAAGATTAGCATTATCCTGAGATATAGTACCATCCACACCAATAAATAAGATCGAACCGAGGGTAAAGCCTGCTATCTCTAAATTACTAATATTCAAATTAGCAATAGTTGCTGTTCCGGTAACCAGAAGGTCTTTTGTGCTTATAGATGGAGCAAGATTAGTAGTCATGAAGAATTGAGGACTATTTAGTTAAGGATTTAACAAAAATTAGTTTCTCAAGGAAAGGAAAAAGATATGTCTCAAAAAAGATTCGGCTAGGAAATTACTATAAAACCTAGCCTTATATATATAATATAATATTAAAATTAAATAATCAATTAAATATATCCATATTCTAATATAATGCCAACAATATTACCTGCGGTAGCATTTCCAGGTGTTCCTACATGACTTGATCTAAGTATGATTTTGCTCATACTATTATTACGATAATTATTTACGTTAAAATCTGTTGGAGTAAAAGTTTTACCGCCGCTGGCAATTGCACTAAATGGTACAGTTAAATATTCAGACCCATTTTCGTCTATAATTGCCACATTGCCAGTTCCCGCCAAAGAACTATCGCCTGCAAGCCATAACTTATTTACTAAACATCTTTTCCCGGATGCACTAAGATCAACTAAAGTATAACCTGAATTAATTTCAGAAGCACTTATTGTACTTCCTCTAAAAAAATAAGCATGTACATCTGGTTCTTGTACCCAATCGAAATTTTGACTTCCTGAGTCCCAGGAGGGGACACAATTATCCATAGCAGTAGAACCAGTTACTATCTTGCTTGAGTCGGTATAAAGAAGTTGATTTGCAGATGCTTTATTCAAAGCGAGGTCTACTGTAGAAGCTACTGAGATAGTGTCATATGAGATTCTGAATCTCTCATTCAAAGGATTAGAAGAGCTACTAGGTTGTTTAAGAAAATAGACTAAATCCGCACTAAAATTACCCTGATCGATAGCTGCTATATTAGCATTGGGTTTAGTTACTCCAGCAGAATCTGCATAAGTTGAGAAATATAGATTTGTAGTTGAACCAGAAGTTCCGGTTATATTTTGTAGAGTTAGACCGTCAGTATTTAATGTATGCTGAATATGAACTCGATAAGCTGGGGCATTTCGTCCTACTCCTAAACGATTATTGGTATTATCCCAATATAGATTAGAATTGTCTTGAGATATTGAACCAGCAGCTCCTACAAAAGGTATAGACCCAGAAGTGAAATCGGGTAAAGTTGCACTAGAAATAGTTAGATTATTAAATGCACAATTTCCAGCACCATCGCGTATAGCTACAGTATTATTAGTATTAATAGAAGAATAAGGAATACTAACTAATTTTTTAGATGAATCAGTAGCTACAAGTTCAGAAGGTTGTAAATCAGGAATAATCAAATTACTAATATCTAAATTAGCAATAGTAGCGGTTCCAGTAACATTCAGATTATTAATAGTAGCAGCTCCTGTAACTAGTAGATCGATTGTTTGCACAGCGGGAGATAAATTAGTGGTCATGAAGAATTTAGGACTATTTAGTTAAAAATTTAACAAAAATTAGTTTCTCAAAGGGAAGAATTATATTTTAATACAAAAGAAAAATATAATCAATTCATTTATAGCATTCTCACTAGTCGAAGGGATAGATACAGTAGTATTAGGCATTATAATTTAATTTGCGAGTAATAAAGCAGCTATTAAGCTGAGCGAAATCATTATTCCCATGTGTATTTTTTTGAAACTTCTCACAATACCCCTCAGAATAATATTTGTGATTTTTTTTTCTAGTATAATATAAACAATCATTACAATTCTGATCAATATTTTGGCAATCATAAGCTTCCTGCCTATAGCCTTCCGCTTGGCATTGAAGATGGCAAGCATACCATATAGGCCCAGTACCTTGATTAACTGACCAGTAGCTATAGGTGAGAGATATATTATCAGTAGTTAATGGTTTATGACAATATCTGCACTTGTCCCTAAGTATCCATGCATTAAGATGAGTAGCCGAAATACGGCTTAGATTATATCCAGCTTTACGAAATTGCCAACAAAGGAAAGTTAGGGGTTTTTTGTTAGGGATGGTTAAGCCTTGAAGGCAGAGGCTAAAGAATAATTGCTTACATTCTTTTTTGTGCAATGCAGTAATTTTTTTTCTCATATTATATTAAATTGTGTTAACTAATACCATTAGTTACATTTATATATGCCTCTAAAATAGCCACCTTAACGGCCGCACTAATTCTAAGCTTGAAAGTAAATTCTCTCCCCCATCCCAGCCTATACCAAACTATTTCTGTCTGATAGTTGCCGATTTTTCCCAATGGTTGCCACATTTCGTTAGACCAGGTATAGCCGCCATCAGTAGATATCTGTAACATAATCTGAGGATTTGATCCTTCACCACTAGTAAGGCCAATACCAGTATCCATTTTAATAAGAAATCTATCCAAAGTAAATCTATTTGATTGTAAATATTGATTTGTTGAAATAATTTCTCTAAAAATAGGATCCCCATTTTCCGTATAATTTGTGCTATCTATCTCATATATGATTCCCTCCTGATAATCACCGATGAGATAGCGCCCAGCAAAGAATACCGAACAATTAGCACGCCATCTAGTAGTATTATAGCTTTGCCGCTCATGCCACAAGTTAGTAAGTAAGTCATATTCCCATGTTACTCCTTCTGTTGGGAAGGTGAGGGCTAAGAATTTATGGCCATTATCAGTGTAAATAAATGAAAAAGCATCTGATATTACAGTGTATTGTCTTATCGCGGTATCTATAGCGTAAGTTGATATTTTCTGGGCCTCATAACCTTGTGCCACATACACGCTTCTATCATCTCCTAGCCAATATATACCTGTATCATCCGATGAGATTGAAAATTTGGCTGAACAGCCACGCTGAATATTAGCCCCATTTATTTGTTGGAATGGGAAGAAAGGGTTCCCCGAATCATAATATATCTCAGTAGTATATTGCTTGAAGATCCATAGCTGGCCTTGATTAGCGAAGATTCTAACGATATTATCAGATTGACTCTGAACTAATGTGTAATCTAGTGAATTATAGATAGTAGTATTGTTGATCCCAGAAATAAAAAACTCGTTACTATTTTGTTTGGAAAAAATAGTGTAACCATCCGAAGTATCTACACTACTTGATAACTTATAGTCAGGGCTTGTTATTTCTTCTAGAACAGTGCCATCAGTGTAGAAGCTTCTACCACTAGCCGTTAGTATTGTTAGTTGGCTCCCATTATCGGTTAGCATTACTCTTCCGGCAATTGTAGGTAAGTCACCTAAGTTAGTTACATTGAGAGCGGTATCAATCTTATAGACAGTTACACCACATATAATATATAGATTAGCTCCCATTATCTGCATTCCCCACACGGGATCAAATTGATCTAAGTTCTCTACTAAGGTTAGACCGCAACTTCCATATAATACCGCTTTAAAGGCCGATTCAGGGGGTAAAGGCTCTAAATACATATTAAGCAGCCTTTCGTCTGAACCACTCTTGCTGGAGGCTTTATAACTATTTAAAGCTAATGTTATTGGGATTGGGTCACTCATTAATAGAAATCTGGTTGAATTTTAATTGATGTGTAGCGCTCACGGTCATAGCCTTCGAGGTTGAGGAAGAGTGAATCACGAGTTTGTTGTAAATCGGCTTTTCTATCTTGACCAATACCATAATCAGGAGCTAGAATAATAGCTAATTCATAAATTAAGAATAAAGTCCACTCCACTGGAAAGTCTAAAGTATCAGTTGGTCCGCCTGCATCATCAAACATCTGCTCATAAGTGAATTTAATGATATCAGTTACATCCATAGGAGCTGGCCACACATATATTGTACCATTAGTCAGTTGCTTGTCGTAATAGAATTGGATAGGGTTACCTGTATTATATTTATTGACTAAATACTGATAATCCAATTGAGACAGCTGAGACATAGGAGTATCAAAATTAGAGCTATTTCTGCGTCTAGCACTAATAATTGCCTGGGGCATATTGATCTTAGTCTGGTACGTATAAACTACATTCAGAGTACTAGCGCTATAAGTTAAGGGATCTGCTATGGTGATAGTAGTGCCCACTATATTGGTTATAGCGCTCCAAAATAAAGTGTTATTATCTTGAATAATTCCTATAAAATAACCGACTACGAAGCCAGTGGTATCAGATACTACTATAGAAGTAGCGGCGGAAATAGCATCTGCATTTAAAGTAGTTTGGCTAAAATTATCAGTAGCGTTACTGGTTGAGCCATTTAATAAATAAGAATTCTGACCGGGAACCAAAAATAATGTACCTTCTGCTGTTTTCCAGAGATAGCGTCCATCAGCTTTTAGTGATTTAATTATTAAGTTAAGATATGTAACAGCATCATTCATCTCTTCACTCGTTAATATTCTGAATGGTGTCTTAACTCCTATCTTAGAATAAGCTTTTTCGATTACTTCATTTCGGGTTAAGCTAAAATTGTTAGTACCGCTAGTGGTCATTTAGGTTTAGAATAATTAGGGTTGTTTTGAGAATCTTCAAGAGCCTTTTTGATTAAAGCTTGTTCTTCCTGATATAATATATCGAACTCTTCTTTAGAAATTACTTTCCATCCTTGAATAAAGCCCTCAGAGATAGCTACCGCATTAGTTTTGAGGTTTTTAAAAAATAAAGGCATAAGTTTATAAAATTAATTAAATTTAAATTGAATTTAAAAAGGACTGGATAAGTCAACAAAACCTAATGCATACAAATAATTCGTTGCTCCAGGTGAGCTAATATTATTTATATGGGTGACTGCGCCATCATCGCAATAAATAAGCCCGGTTGCCGAGGCGCTTTGGCCAGAACCTGTATTATTGCCACTTGCAATTACCCCGCTCGGCTGAAATAGATTAGTTATTATTTGCTGATTGCCAAATACTTGTAACCCATTAGCTCCTGCACTACCTGTATCAATTTGCATCGTGATTTTTCCTTCAACTGTAACCCCATCGGGGAAAATATTATTTACTGTTACGTTTGAGATCGAACCGCTGCCATTAAAAATAAATAAAGGAGTTATAAAAATAAAAGTATTAAATGCCTGAAGAAATGGCAGTATATTACCGCTTCCATCAGTTCTTATCCCCCCCAATAATTTCTTATATTGAGTATAACCAGTAGGCAGAGTAGGACTAACATTGCTTGCTGAGAATATAAAATCAGAGATTTTGTCGGTAGGATTATAAATAGCATAACAATAATACCATGTAGTATTAGCTTTAACACCTGTATCCAATCCTCCTTGATTCGTTCCTGCTGCCCAGTTAACATCTAGCTTCTTTGTCAGGGCGGTTGCTATTATTCTAGCGCTGCCATCTGGCAAAGTATAGTTACCCGCTGAGAAGTCTATATCGTTATTGGGGTCCGATACATTATTAGCAATTGTAATTAAGGAGGGTAAATAACTAACTCCCACTTGTGTGGTAGTAGCAGGCGTGATATTTTCTGGACTTAAGTAAGGTTTATATGGGTCAAGTACAACAAAATTCTCTCCATCATTCCAAATAAATTGGGTTCCTACTATATCATTATCTTCAATAGGAACTAAATTACCAGTGAGATCGTATTTAAGGATAGGTAATACTGTTAGAGTATCTGAATCTAAAAATTGTAGAGTAGCTCCCGCTTGAGATAGCGCATGAAACTCGATTAAGTAAGCTTGTGTTGATGAATACTCAGTTAAACCTAAATCACTAGTTAGAGTATAGGCTAATCCTGTACCGCCTGTAGTACCTGCAAAAGCTATAGGAAGAGGATCAAGTATGGCGTAAGTAATCTGAAAAGGATCAGCAGGATCCGCTTCCCATATCTGATTATCATTAGCATCTTGCAATATTACTTTATATAGCGATGTATCATTTACATATATATCTCCAATTCTTCCTGCTGAATCAGCTATTACAGGGTTTGTGTTGGGTATGGTTAGATCAATATCAGAATAAGTATTTTTTAGATCATCTGTACTAGTTTCATAGAACCATAGTTTAAAGCCTGCGCCTATGACGCCTAGGTTACTTAATACTTGTTCTCGTGGCAGAAAGAGTCTTTGAGACATTTTAGTTTAGATTTGGGTTTGGGTTTGACTTTTAAAAGTTTGTGGTTAGTTTTATTTGTAGTTTTTACAAAAATTACTAAAAAAATTACTAAAATTATGCTTACTTCTAAAACTAATAAATCAAAGACTAATAAACCAAATAAGCCAAATCAAGAATATACTTGGTGGCAAAATATTTATTATGGTTCTAGTATTTTATTTTTTACAATTTCGTTTGTTGTTCTCATTTTGTGGATAGCGTATGATAAATTTTTTGGAGATCCTGTCGATAATAAAGAAAACATAATTTGTAGCTGTACTTTACTGACAATATCTCATTTATATTATCTTAATAAATCCCCCCTTAAAGATTTAAGAACTACCTCATTATATTGGTTATTAGCTATCTGTATTTTGAATCTAGATAGCTATACTGGAATTCCAATATTAATAACTTTAATTATTATAGAATATTCTACTAGAAAATCAGATAATAATTTAAATAAAAATGAATTAGAATCAGATTCTGACTTAGATTCATAAATTATCCAAAAAATCTAAAATTTCTTCTCTAATATCTGGATTAGCAGAGGCTATTTTAGATAATTCTTCAATATTATTTATAACTTGACTTAAAGTATTTTTATTCATTTTTTCAGAAGAAATTGGAATTTTAGAGGCCTTAGCTAACCAGTTAATAACTGATGGATTGGTAAATAATTTTGAGCTAGTTATATTAGCTAATGCCAATCCTGCTAAGGTACTGCTTAATCCAAATATTTCTCCACTTGCTGCAAGTCCTATCATATTACCTAATCTCTGATGTGTAGCAGTATTACTAGTATTTGCTTTTTTCTCGACTGATTTAATGCTTTCAAGTACTTTATTTAAGTTATTGAGAGCTTTAATTTGTTTATTATCAAATAATGCTGCCCTTGCTTCCGGAGCTAAAGTTTTATAATTTTTTATAAAAAATGATGGTGAAAAATCACCACTTTGATTTTTACCAAATTTATCTAATACGGTTGATCTAAGTAATTCTTTTTCAGTAGGATCTAATGTTTTTATAATCGCATTAATTTTATTTCCTCCCTGCTTCGTTCCACTTAAAGCTTCATTAAATATTTTTTCGGGATATTGATTATTTATCAATTTAGTTAACTTTTTTTCAATCTCTTCTCGTCCTTTATGATAAAAGGAGTTGGCTTTTTTAAATTCTTGTAAAGCTCTAGGGCTTTTAGCTTCAAAAGCTTTTTGCATATCCTCACTTAAGGCCCCATATAATTTTTTTAGGGCAGCATTATTTGTATCTCCTACCAACAAGTTTTTATCTATTTCACTGCCAATTTCAGTTCGATAATATTTTGCTGTTTTATAATCCAATTTATTTCCGTTGGCTTCTAAATCTTGTACCATATCATCCATTATTCTAAATGCAGCATTTGTTTTTGCTCTATTATTTGCCGCTCCTTCTCTAGGTAAATTTTTTATGGTTTCTAAAATACCATTTCTAATATTATCAGTATTTATGGATTGAGTTGGTTTAACATGCTTATCTAATCTACTATACATTTTACTAGAAACATTTTTAAATCTTTTAACGTACTGTCCAGCTCCTTTTTGGATTATTTCACCAGCAGCTTGTTGAGTTATTGGTTCCGCTGGTGATATTCTTTTTATTTGGTTTTGTACTTGTTCTAACGTTCTTTCTCTAGCAGCCTCTAATTTTCCAGCCGCTCCGGGGATTTTTTCTAAAGTAGACTCAAGACTTTTAATTATTCCTGATTCAGAAACCTGTCCTAATGTAGGTTCCACTCCGGCTTTTTGAAATGCTTGTACGGCTTCAGAGTTAACTCTGGGTGATATTCTCCTAAACAAACCTGTCGCCGCCTCTTTAGGATTAAATATACCATGTAATCCAGCCCCTAATGCACCAGAAATAGCGGCGCCCCCTACCGCTTCTTCTGGTATGTCTTCTAAATTTCTGGCATTGCCAGCACCATATATTGCACCTAATCCTGCATTACTAGCAGCGGCCCCTTTTAATCCTGATAATCCTGCTTTACCTGCTAATCCAGCGGCTCCTATTCCCGGAACTATTCCGCCAGCTAATTCAGAAGAAAAAGATATACCTGGATGCTGATTACGAGCCTCATTTAAAGCTCCCCTTTCTTCTCCTCTTATATCTTGATATAAATCACTAAATGATCTGCCATTATCTTTACCTGTAGCCTTTAATAATCCAGCCGCTGCTCCTCCTATAAGTTCATCGCTAAAACCTCCTGTAATGCCACTTAAAAAGCTTTTTGTTCCCGCTTCTAATTTGGGTATTTTATAGTTTTTAATTTGTTGTTTTGTATATCCTTGACTTGTAGCATACTCAGTAAGTTCTTCTTCGGTAGCGCCTCTATCAATCATTTTCCTAATATTAGATTTTACAACTGCTATATTACGCATTAATCAATCCACCCCCTTTTAAGACTGGTTTTTTGTCGATGCTCTTTTTCTATTGTACCACCTTTTTGGTGATAGATTTCTTTCGATTGTTGCTTCCAAGCTTTATCAAAAGTTCTGCCTCGTTCATCAGAATTAAGAGTGCTACCATAATTATTAATCCATTCATTAATAAAACTTGGTTTTTCTGAGATTGTTTCAAGCAGAGCTTTTTTATTTCTTATGATACGCATATTTGCTTCTGGACTTTTATCAGAGGATGGTTTAGTACCAGCGGCTAAAGTTATATGAGAATCTATAGCAGAACCTTTAATTGAGTTGGCTATTCTTATTGTTAATTCATTACTAATAGCCTCAAATTCTTGTATACCAGCTATTCTTTGGGTTGCTACTCCTGGTATATTTTGAGCATATTTAGCAAAATTTGCATTAAATTTGCCTGTCTTTAATCCTTGATTTAATAAATCTTCTGCTTGATTTAATAAATCTATATTTTCATCTGCTTGTACCGCATTTTCTCTAGCAGAATTTATAATATTAGTATCAATTTTGCGTGTTAAAGCTGGGTCATTAGCAGTTCCTTGCATATTCAATTTATTAATTTCAGCCCCATATTTAGCTTGTCTGGCATATTCACTATTTATTCTTGCTTGATCTAACTGCTGTCCTACTTGCTGACTTTGAATTTGAGCTTGTAATAATTGTTCTTGGAATTGTCTCTTTTGATCATTTAGAACATCATTTATCTTTCGGGAATTGTTTCTAGTAGCCAGCAATCCATTATAAACTTTATCGCTATAGTCTCTAGGCATTTGGCTAATATCTGTTCCCTGCTCAGCTAATGATTGTAAATACATTTTATAAGCTTCTGGACGCTGAGAAAGAGGTAGGTTGATTACATGATTAGCCATTTGGCCTTGGGTTTCTTGGCGGTATTGTAAGGCATTAATTAAGGCTGGTACGCCTTGTGGATTAACCAAAGCATATTGGGTAAGTGAAGCTAGATCTCCTCCCGCTGCTTTTTGCCCGGAATTCTGGATTTGTTGCTGTAGGTTTCTTTGTCTTTGTTGTTCTTCCAAGAATGCTTGTTGCTCAAGCTCTTTTCCTCTTATATTTTGGCCAGCCTGATAGGCATTAAGATAGCTATTAGCAATATTAGGTTGATTAGGAGAAGGCGAATAGTCTTTCCACATACTTAACAAGTCAGCCATCTTAACAAAATAAAATTATTATTAATATATTATATAGCAGCTCCCATGCCACCTGCACTTCCCATTCTACCTGCACCAGCTCCTGCGCCTGCAAAAGTAGCTAATTGATTAAGCATATTATCAATTCCTTTGCCCCAATCATAGCCGGGTAATGAACCCCCTAAAGCTAATTGAGATAAGATAGGAGAATAATTACTCATCACATTTGCCTGGCCCATAGCAGCATTTTGACCCATACCAGCATACCCCATTAAACTATTTATATAGTTATTATAATTTTGAGAAGCTAAACCAGAAGTATAGTTTGTTGCTTCTTGTAATTGTCTTCCTGAATAAGTATAACCTCCTGCGGCTGCTTGCCTATCGATTGCTTTTTGTCCTTGTTGCAATGCAAATTGATAATCAGGTGATTGATAAAATAAATTGTTTCGTTGTTCAGGATTTAGAGTATTCATAGTACCATTAGGCCCCATTTGTTGTCCAGTTAGAAGGCCATTTAATACATTTAAACCCTGTTGTCCCGCAGTATTATAAGGAGCTAGATAACCTAGAGCTTGATTTTGAGAGCCTAACTGTTGAGAATAAATATCATTATAAGCTCTTTGTTGTTTTTTGGCATTTTGGCTAGAAAGATAAGCCGATGCGCCCATTAAAAGAGGAAGAACCATTATTTCTTTTTTCTTTTTTTGTTAATAACCTGAACAGCCTTTTTATCAGCTTTCATATCAGCTTTTGAGCTTTCATAAGCTTTTAAAGTCATTTTCTTAGAACAATTCTTTTTCATAATTATTTCTTTTTTTTACTCTTTTTAGACTTTTCTGCTTTACTCATTGCAATAGCAATACTTTGTTTTTCAGGACGACCCTCATGTCTAAGTTTACTGATATTAGAACTGATAACTTTTTTACTTTTTCCTGATTTAAGTGGCATATTATTTTCCTTTAACTTTCTTTAATCTAGGATTAGATTTTTTAGCTTTAGTAGATGCTTTTCTACTTGCATTAGCAAGAATAGCGCTAGCTTGTTTTTTACTATATCCTTCTCCTTCTATTTTATTTTGGACTGCTTTAAAGCCAGGATGTTTCTTTTTCATATTTTAGCAATCAAATAATTGGTTGATTTGAGTTAAAAATTCTTCTTTGCATTCAGCTTTATTCATAATGATAAAACGAGAATATATATTATATTTTTTAGTTTCAGGATTATAGCTTTTTTCTGGTTCTTTAATCCATAATAATACTGAGTCTTTTTTGAGCTTTAATGAATCTATATAGTCTAGAAAAGTTTCTAAATAAGAATCTACCGCTTCTTCAAGTGAAGAAAACCATTTAGGATAATGCCCATTAGGATATTTTTTTCCTCCTGCTGTTAGAATAATATCATAACGCTGTATCTTTCGATAAAAAGATTGTGTTATATAACTATCAATAAATTTAAGATTATAGATATTTCTTTCTTGTAGGTATTCTTTTAATGATTCAATATTTATACTTCTAAGAATATACCATTCATTTTGCTCATCAATTAAATCATCATAAATAGTTAAAGTTAAAGACTTGCTCATATTATTTTTTTTTCTTATTATTACCTTTTTTAAGTCCTGCTATAGATATAGCTTTTCGCTGAGGATAATATTTATTCATTAATTCTTTGACGCCTGGGCCTAGAGGATCTTTTTTATTTTTTTTCATAATTTTAGAAGGGTTTAACATTTATATCCATATCTGTAGGACTAAGATATACATTTTGAGCTTCAGGACGAGCAAGAGGAACTCTGAGTCTTTCTCTTACTACAGGTATATCTAATTGCGGTTGTTTCTGTTCCCAGAATCTCCTTAAAACAAAAAGACTATTCCATTGTCTTTTACAGAATTTAGCTTTAGTTTTAAATCCAGATGCATCACAGATTACATTATAATCCCCTGATCTTTTCATTTTTATCTATCACTTTGTTGGCTAACAAAAATAGTCATATTATCACCAGAATTATAAGAATTAATTAACACTCTTAGACAAGTAGGTGCTTCATCAATATTATATTGATTATTTAGTGAATTAGCAATATCAAACCAAATCCAAGAAGTTTTAGCTAATTGTTGTATTTTATCTTGAGAATATTGAATACCATAATCAATAGTAACTGAAGTATCAATACTAACTTTAACTCTTGGTTTTCTATAATTAACAGGAATTGGCTGAACTTCAATAGAAGCTTGAATACCAATATCGAAACTATCAGGAACAATTGAACCTGATAAAAATACCGTAGTAAGAGTTTTATAAAATTTTGTTGATACTACAATAGCATTTTCTGTTGGGCCTGTTATAATTTCAGTTTGAGGATTTCCTTGTACATCTGTACCGGTCAAAGTAATAGTAATATTAGAATGATCAACATTATCATTATTTTGAATAGAAACTATATGAGCTTGTCCATCTGTAGTGGCTGTACGTGCTAAAGTATAAGCGTTTGAAGTAAAATTGGCTACAAAATGTGTTAAATCATAATTTACGCCATTTACAGTATCAGGTACATCAGCTAAATTTACGGGTAATTTAATTGGTCTCATGGATTACCTCTCTTTTTGTGCTAATATATAATCAATACTCATAGTTTTTGCGACGGCTTCTCCATTTTGTAAAGCAAAAGATACAGTAAGCTCTTCGTCATTTGGAAGATTAGCAATATCTGCTTTACCTAATCTTGTAGGGTTGCGACTATCCGTACCAGCAAAATATTCAATCATGCTTGATCCATCATAACGAAAGCCAATCGTTATATATGTATTATTTGATAAGGTAGTTATGGCTGTAGCAGAAGTTACGGTACTGTTCTTAACAACATGAAAATCAAGATTAGCATCTCCGTCATCTTTCTGAAAATATACCCCATCAGTAACTGCTAAAGGAGTTGTATCAGTGATTTGTAAACCAATAACTAAATCAGATTGGATTGCGTCCGAAACTTTAAATCTAGCTTTAAAAACTAGAGGTTTTCCAGCTTCAAATAAAAATGATTCTCCTATTTTTTGAAGAGCAACCAGATCGTTATCTGCCGCTGTATTAGTTAGAAGTAAAGCTCCCCCATCTTCATTAGCTAGTGTTTCGGTAGCTCCTGCTTGGGTTTCAGTAACGACCCAATTGCCAGCAATATAAGTATCAAAATCATCAAAATATTCGTGATATACAGTAGGGTCTACTGTCTTGGAGTAACCTAGAATATTCTGAGGCATGTTATTAGTAATACCTTGATCTAAATTTGTGGTAGGCATTTTAATCGGTTCTTTTAGTTAAAAAATAGGGGGCAAATTATCACCCCCCTTTAAGTTTATTCACCTACACCTTGACTGGCATAAGTTGATCTCCAATCAGTCCACCCGAAAGAACATCTTAAATATATTTTATATTTTGTTCCATCAGTGTCGAAGTCCTTATCTGCGCTTAGTTCCGGGGAAGTCCGATCAAAATATTTTAAGCCGTTTTTAGCATCAGTGATTATATAGTAAGCTGTGGGAGCACTAGACAGATACTGATTCTCGAAAGTTCCTTGAGGAAACATTCCTAAGGCTTTCATAGCATTAATATCGTTGTTTGCTGTGTCGGATCTAAGAACGGAGCCTGTAATTCTTTCTGCTTCAAATCTTAAGGCAGGTGGAATAATAAGCTTTTGTCCTTTAATGGGAATATAATTTCCCATATGATCTTGTGCTGTACCAATCTGAATTAATAGATCTTCTAAAGAAGTTTCTGATAAAGCTGCTGCTGTAGATAATATATTGCTTTGATTAGAATCTGCCGTTGGGTGAGAAGCAGTATACAAAGGCACACCATCTCCTCCTAAATAGTCAGAATCAAAACCAAATAAGAATACACTAGCGGCCAAAGTTTCGTAAGTACGAGTAGCGGCATCCTTAAGAAAGCCCATTCCCTGAGAAACAAGATTTAGTTCATACTTAACGTCATCTTTAGCTTCTCTAGTTAACATAAAGCCTAAAGAAAAGGCATTATGTGTATAAGTCACATCCCATTGTTGTTGCCAGCTAGTATAACTAGTTGGAGAACCTTCGGGTTTGTAGTTAGTAGTTGTAAATTGTGAGTAAAGAACATCCTTTACGAATTGTTGGTCATCTTTGAATTTTTCAAACATTGGTGACCATTGCATTTTGTCTAGCGAAAAATCGCCAAACCATGTGTCGACATAAGGTTTTAGACCGGCTGGAAAACTACCAGTGGTTACTTGACCTATACCTATTCCTGTACCTGCCATTTTTAATTTTTGGGTTTTGGGTTAATATTATATACCGGCAACAATATTTGCGTCAGTTTGGTTGTTAATTCTTACGACCCATTGTGCATTAGTTCCAAGTGCATTATTAGGAGAGGCAAAAAGGCGTAAGATTTTGAGTTGGAATGTAGCAGTTGTAGCAACTGTACTAGAATTAAGCTGCGCTCCAGAAGTTCCAAGAGAAATATTACCAGTATTGGTATAAATTAAATTGGCATTTAAGCCAACTACTGTTTCATCAAGTGCAACCACTCCATCATCTTGAATAATGTATTCCTGCATTGGATCATCAAAGACCATTGCTATACGCTCATTATTTGCTTTATTATATTTAGTGAAAAAGTCGCTGCTGCTTGGTTGAAATCCAGCAATAATTCCGGTAATTTTATTTCCATCGCCGGCTGCCGCTTTACTAATTGAAGGCATCGTTCCAGGATAAACTAATTTACCATCTATTTTGGAAGTGCTATTGGAAGTGCCTGTTTTTATTATGGGGTCGCCCATAAATAAAGCTGCGCCATTACTAGGAATGTAATAGTAGTTCATATCAGGCATTTTTCCGTTTGAAGTATCTATCTTCAAACCAAAAGGTGTGGTTGAATTTGCCATTATTAATTAACTGTTTGATTGTGATAAAAAATAAATTAACTTGGGTTTCTCAAAACAGTAATTTTCTCAATTTTATTGTATTATCTTTTTTGGCCTGGAGCTCTATAAAAGATAGGGGTAAAATCTTTGGGTTTCTCAAATTTTAGGTTAGAGGTTTGCTGGGTAACACCATTGAATATTTGGTAATTCTGCCTTAACCTAGTTTCTTTCTTTTTTTCTCTTATACTATCACCTATAATTTTAGGACGATGCATCAAGTAATGATATATATCTTTGCCTTGAGATGTGGCGCCAGCAAAAACTGGCTGCATATCCTCCACAAATTCCCATCCTGCCATTATTAAAGGAGTGATATGTTTGGCTTCAATCTCATCAACTGCCCAATAATAATCATAATCCTCTCTTTTATGCCGATATTCAGGCAAATTTTTATCCAAATGCGTTTTACTGCCATGAATTGCATGATTTGGAACCTGATAAGAAAATTTCTTGTCAGGAGATATTACAGTTCTAAAATTTTCTGATTGTTTCTCAAGGGATGGCTGATTAGCCGGAACGTCAGGGGATTTCTCAAAATTGACGTCATCATTAATATTAGATAACTTTTTTAGATTATTGTCAATAGTTTTGTTCATAATGTATCGTATGTTTTATTTCTGTGGATTTAATTTAAAATAATTTGCTACATATTGTTCTCTAGTTATAAGTCCGCTTGCCACTCCCGCATCACATAATCTTTTATCGGCAGGAGGAAGGTTCCAATATGTTTTTTTGCTTGATATTGAGCCAAAAGCACTATTAGTTGAAGATTCTACATGGATAGGGGGTTTTGTTTCAAATTTACTTGGATATTTTTCTATGACTTTTTGCTTCATAGCCTGTAAATTATTTCTCATAGGTACTTTATGCAGGGTTTGACTAATGACTTGCTGAAAATAATTATCAGCCTCTAAAGTCAGTTCTGGATCAGATCCATACCACGAGTTTTCCTGCATCCAACTTCCAATTGCAGCTCTTTGATCATGATTTAAAGGCTGAGGTGAGTTAGAATCATAAGGAGTCTCAGTAGGCTCGGGTTCTTGAAATTTATATTTAGTTTTTTCAAGTTCTATTTTTTGTTTTTGTAAAGTTTCCCATGATTGAAAATCCTGATCTTCTCTAGCTTGCATCATTTGTCTCTCGAGATCAAAAGCTCTTTGACTAATCTCTCTTTCTTCTTTGATCTTATTATAAGAAGCCAGTTCTTTGATTTGCTTATTCATATCTTGAATAATATGTTTAAGCTCTTCATTTTCTTTGCCTAAATCTCTTAATCTTTCATTACGAATAGGGGCGATTTCTTGGGCTTTTCTATTAAATTCTTGATAATCCATCCAGGGCCTATCAGAACCATCTTTATTTTTACCTCCAAAAAAAGGCTCACTTCTCCAGCCGCCTTGCCATGCTTTTTTTGCCTCTTCATCAAGACTTTCATATTCTTCTTGTTCAAGCCTTTTTCTTTCTTCGTGGGGTATATTATAAATATCTACTTTACCTTCTTTTACATCTTCTAAATTAATATTTTCAATTTCAGGAGTTTCCTCTTTAAGCGTCTCCTGAGTAATCTCGGTTGGTATAGTTCTATTGGTTAGCATATTGAATTTTTGTTTAGCTTTTAATTAGGATTTTCTTGGGGTACAAACCCTAGATATACATCATTTACTAGCGCAGTTGAAATGAGGTGATAAAAATATTCATCCTTACCTATAAAATGAACACCTTTAAATTTTCTATATACGATTCTATCACCTAGTTTTGGTTTAATATCAGTATCATTAAACGCATCCTTTCCAATTTGAACTAATAAGCCATCTAATTGATTATGTGCAGCAATAATTCTTGCATCTTCAGGAATTTCTAGACCGCCCGGAGTTTTAGGAGGCATAACCCCATCTAATAGAAGTAACGCATAACCGGGAGGACAATGATATTTTTCGATATCAATTTTCATAAGAGAGTTTGTAGTTGGTTAATTAAATTATTATTCAGGTAATTTATATAAATCTGAATTTTGTAAATCAGTATCTAATCTTTGAAGTTCACCTATAACATAACTTATACCAAAAGCTACGCCTGCTAATTTATTTCTTAATTCCTCAGAACTAGAAGAAACAAAAAAGCTATCACCTAATTGATTTAAAAATAATAATCTTTGTTTAGCTAATGCTTCTACAAAAGTTTTTGCTAAATCACTTTTTGCTAACGAGACTAATTGTTCTTTATTCATAAAATTTAATTATTAATTAATAAAAAAGGTTAATCGGTAATTTGTGAATTTACAGCTGCCGGTCCACCTTGCATTTGCTCTTGTTGCTGCTGTTGCAATTGTTGTTGTTCCATTTGATCTTGATGTTGTTTTTCAGCAAATTCTTGTTCTCTTAATTTCATTTCGGCTTCTATTTGTCTATGTATAGCATCTAGTCCGCTTTCGTATTCGGCTAATTGATGGCCTTTTTCTTTTGCTTCTGCTTCTGCAATATTCTTGATTGCCTCGCTTCTTTTTAATTCAACATTAGCTAAAATTTCTTGGACTTTATATTTGGAATCTTCCAACACTCCAGCTACTTTAGTTGCTTCAATCTCTAATTCTCTGGCTTTATTTTGTTGTTTTACCATTTCCATTTGAACCAATGGGTCAGGTTGAGGTTGAGGTTGAGTAATTAATTTATCTACCTCTTCTATGCCGTATCCTTCTAGGATACGCTTTCTTAACTCTAATCCTTGGAAATAAGGATCATTCAAAAATTGCATTAAGAAAGTGGCTGTGTTTCTGCGTTGTACGTCTGTAATAGCATCTATATCAGCTACAGGGACTATATCAAATTCATCACTATTAAAATCCTGCTTAACATCAACATCAATTAATTTTTCGTCTAATACACGCGCATATTCTTCGTTAGTTACATATTCTTTATTTAATTCAAATATCTTTTTTAACTCGCCTTTAAAGGCTACATATATTCTTTTGTAGATTGCTCTAAATTGTTTTAGGCCTTGTTCTACTTGGCTAAGTTGAGTTGTAGCAGCTATATTTTGTGGCCCATCTCCCATCAAAACATCACGTAATAATCCTAAGTCTTTGCCTGCTTCCGTCAAAAATGATAACAATGTAAATAAAGTAGAAGATGGTTCAGGAACGGGTAAAGGTACAATATTGTCTTTTAAATCACTTCCGAAACTATCTGCAAATTTCCATTCGCCGGGCCTAAATTTAGTTTCTCCGCCAATGATTTTCATATTCTTAGCTAGAAAACCACCCCCTAAGTTAGATAATGTAGCTGAGTCAATTAGTTGATTAATGCATGAATCAATCGACATATTTATATTAAACAGAAGATGCCCTAAGCCCACACCATAAAATGACCCATCCGCACTGGGAAAGAAAATATAGCGTTGAAAAAAATGTTTAGCTTTAATGGCACTAATTTGATTTTTACTATTATAAGTAATATCTTCTTCAGTGAACCTAGGTACCATTCTAACAATAGTGCCAGTCTGCTCATGAATAGTGGTAATATATGGTTCAGGGTAACCGTCATTATCTAGATCGAAGAAATTATGTTGTTCTAAGAAGACATGAATGCCAGTATTGGCATAAGTATTACTAGCTTGATTCTCGATATCAAGTTTGGGTGCTGTATTAACGTCCCCGCTATCATTATCAAAATCAAATTCGATAAAGATTTCTTTTCTGATTCGTTCTATGATTTCCTGCTCATAAAGTTCTATTATATGAGTGACGGGAGCTTTTTCTAGCGAGCGTGCTTTATCATTTAGAATTAATTTGTCGGGGAAAATTAGTTGAGAATCGGGGGAGTTTGTGACAGGATTATTAAAAATCTTACGGAACATGGTTCCGGTTACTGCCACAGCAGTAAGTAAAGTATCCGTATCTTGTTGCCATTCAGGCATTTGCTCAAAAAGCTGCCAATTCATGAATATTGCTACACGTTTTCCACGCTTTAATTTAGCACCTATATTTTGAAGAACTATTTGACCACTTTCATCCGTCATTTCTTCACCAGATACAGTAATAACAGGCTCACCATCATCTTTGCCAATGACCTTCGCTTTGACACTATTATTGTCCTTGATCATCTCGGGATAACAACGTGCAGCAAATTCGAGGGCAGCGGTAGAAGTAATGGGAAATATTACATTGGAACAATTATCCCAAGGAGTAGACTTTTCTTGGGAAACCTGAAGAGCAAGCTTAACTATATCAGCTAACTGTTCTTGTTTTTGGTGTCTGGAATTAAGATCATCTCTGTATCTATCCAGAACTTGCTGTTTTATGTCAGTTTTTTGTTGCTCGTCCAGTAAGATGACCAGATTAGGAGCCTTTAAAATTTGGGTTAATTTCAAGGTTTTTTTGGGTTTAATAACCAGTTACGGTATTTTGCGGAGTATACTCATAAGTATAATTCGCATAATCTTCAGCAGACTCAGCTAGAGGGAAAGTTACCCCTAATTCTTCATCTTTAATTCTTGCCAAAGCATCCAACATATCATCATGCGCACACGTTGGAAATTGATTATATTCTTCCTTTACGAAAATATCAACTAGATTTTCATACTTACCTTCATAATTTTGTTTCATTAATGAATGAGGTAAAAAGATTCTACCCTGCTCAAAATCAGGAATTAATCTTTTTATTCTTTCTTCTTTTTTTAATTTTCCTCCCAAAGCTTTTATTTTAAAGTGATAATTAAGCTGGTCCATTCTATATTGAATGTGCTCAATATCAGCCTGCATGCTGTACTGCTCGTATCCTACGATGAGCGGTTTATATTTTGCTACTAACCTAAATAAAGTCTCGGTACGCTGAGTTAGAGATAATCTGTCGCGTATTATGTCGCGTACATAATAATTGTCATCACTCGAGCAGGCGATAACCCACATTACGGTGTAATCAGAGTCTTTTTTTAATGAACTGGCAGGGTCAACAGTAATATATACATTAGCCTTACCCTTATTATTAAATTCAGCATATTGTAGCCAGCTCCACCTAAAACTTATAAGTGACTCTAATATAGGATTTAACAGCATTTGGGTAGCAAAAGTATTAGGCCCCATATCCAGTCGTTTCTTTTTTAAAGCCTCATGACTTAAAAATACTGACACTCCATCTGCCTGTCCGTTATTGGTAGCTGCATGAATACGGGGAGCTGCCGATTGACGTTCTAATATGGTTTGATAGCAGTCATTAAAATGATAACGGGTACCAACATAACGTACAATGCCCTTATTCGTGCCCAAGTTAGTCGACATCTCCCAAGCGATACGAGTTTTCTTAATCATCTCAGAACTCTGAACATAATCCAAAGTCACCATATCATCATAAACGCGCAAGAAGAAGTGTTTCCCGGTCGGTTGAGCATCCACTAGTCCCCACGCTTCTAATGTTGATTCTTTAGGATTTGATCTACGTTTTACAACAATCCCGTCGTCTTCGCTCCATTTAGGGGCATCATTAGTATTGTCCCAGAATATATCAGGGAAAAGTTGTTTTAATACACCATTTGTTTCAAATTCTACTTTGATTTGACGTAAAAAGCCTTTAGCGAGGGGCCTAGTAGCAGAAAATATGCCAATGGTTACTTCTCTACCTTCCCATTCTATTAATGGTTCTTCGCCATGAGAAGCTAATATATCTTGGATGGATTTAGCAAATGTAATTATTGTGCTTTTATAGTGATCTCGGGCCCATAAATCAAGATGTCCATTAGGGCTTTCCTCAACTTCTTTGGATCGATTTAATAACCATTGATTAGCAACATCTCTACGATTAAGTACAAACCACAACAAAAAATATAGATCAGTACGTGCTAGTCTACGATAGATTGGTATTTTTTCGGCTTCGGGAAGTTGACGAAGCTTAAATAAGGCTGCTTCATAACCCCCAACTGTATTTACATGCCGTAATGGTGACGGCGTTAAATTCATGTGGTTTGTTTTATAGTTGATATATTGGTAGCAGAAGTAGGAATCGAACCTACGACTGCTCTATCCTGCAATAATATAGATTTATTTTTCTCTCAATAAATATTCATTAGATATTACTTTAAAACTGATTATTTTACCATTCACATAACTACAGCTTTTTAGTACAATTCCTTCTCTACAATCAGAATTCAAACTTGGACCTTCTGCAAATTTTAATAAATCTTCAATAGAATCATATTCTAATATACGAGTTAACGAATTATCATCTCTGCCAATTCCAATTTTAGGAATTCGTAAATAATCTTCTTTTGGTTGGAAATTAAAAATACTACAAACTATTCCATTTCGGACCAAAGGTAATATATAACCTTGATTATCTATATCCCAAACATCGAACACGTAAAATTCATGTCCTTTAATATTTTCTGGATTGTTCTGTATTCTTTCACCTATTATCTCTCCCTGAATTGCAATATTTCTTCCATATTTTTTTAGTGATTCAAATATATTATACTGCTTTTCTATTTTGTGATAAACGCTATCGCCTTCTGGCTTTAATTTAAAATTTCGTGTACATAATCCAACTTCTCCGTCGTTATAGAAATAAGTGGCGGATGTCCCATCTAATTTTAGGGTGGTTTCAAATAATATATGTGAATATAACTCTTTATATTTATGCCAGACATTTTGCATTCTAACTTGATCAGTTTTGGGTATAAAATGCGGGAAATTACAAACACCTTGGGCTTTAAGTATGGTGGGTATAGGAACTTCGTATTTAATGATACTTAATAGATCAGTTATATCATCATCTATTTGCCACTCCTTATTTTTTAATTCCTCAAATTCATTAATGGGCAAAAGTAATCCCTGGCTAAGTTGGCCTCTTAGTCTTATTGTTCTAATTCTAAAGCCTTCTTTATCTTGATCTTGTAATTTTTTATAGCAACCTTTACGCAAAAATTCAAATTCAGGACGAATGGGTAGAAAAGAATCTATTTCACAAAACACACATAATTGATCTTGCTTAAATGCTCCTTTTTTTATAATAATATCCCACCCCAATACTGTAGCTATTTCTAGACTATCTGCATTAGGATGTTCTTTGATTTCGAGGATTTTTTGAATACTAGCTAATTTTCTCATTCATTTCTCTGTTTAATATTTTGCTATTTTTTTAACTAAGTCTCTAAATATTATAGCTTCTTCATAAGTTAGATTACCAAAAGGCCAATCAAAATAAATATGGATTGGCTTATTGGAATCTCCTGTATTTGTAAAGTATCCTTCTATATTTTTATCATCCCATAGATATTCCATGTTGGAAGTATCTATAATTAGATAATCATGGTCATGATTCAATCGTCCTATTCCAAAACACTTAGCTTTCATTCTACTATTTCCTTTATTTTATTATCAATTGCGTCCCCATTTAAAGTTTTCGGCCCTAAATATTCATCTATTTTCTGATCTATATTTTGAATTGTTAAATTAATCATTGGCTGACTTATATCTTTCTGTTTATTAAATTCTATTCTACTCAGGAACATATCTATAGCTTTTAGTCTTGTCTCTTCCCGCTCACCAAACAAGCATATTTTATAAAACTCATCTGAGATACGCTCTATTCTACTTATCCCTCGCATTTCGGGATCTAGCTCTTGCACCCATTCTCGCAGAAAATCGCTAGCTGCTTCAGCTTTAATGCGTTTTGTTATATTATTATTTACTTTATCAATAATAATATCTCTATTGGACATGTTCAACCTCGTATTCTAACTTACCCAGGTATCGAGCGGGTTGCTTATACTGAATTTTCTTCAAATCATATTTTGGATTTTCTTCTATTTCAATATTATGTACCTTAATTAGGGCGATATCTGCTTCTTTATGAATGTTAGAAATATCCTTACCTATCTGATAATAGATGGATTTGAGACTATCTCCATAATAATGTATTTTTTGGGGCATGTTAATTCTTATTAAGCTTGGCTAAGCCTAGGAAAAAACTTAGCCAAGCAGGATTTATATCATGATGCAATAATATAATTAGCTATTAATTCTAATTAAGCAATAAATTTTTGACGGGCTATTATTAGATAAATACTGGCGTTGAAGATATTTGTTTAATGAAAATTAATAAATTTATTGTATTTTATTAATTAATAATCATTATTTGATGTAGTGAACTTACAGCAAATTATACACATTTTTTGGAAAATAAAAGTACTAGTTCACTGTACCCAGGCGATAATAGGTATTCTGTTTAAAAAATTAACTAATCTATGCATGACTTCTATAATAGTTTCTTTGATGCTGTATTAAAAGAAGGTAGCATTAATATCTGGTGCATCTGCTACTATTATCAAATCCGTACTAAATGGTTCTGTATCCCCACTTCAAGTAATGTTAGATACATTACTTAGTAATCGCTATAAAGATATCTCATTATGTCAAGTATTGTAACCCTACCTTCCGCCAGTGAAAATGCTGTAACTAATCAACAGAAATTTACTCAAAGTTGGTTTATGTTTCTTCAAGATATATGGCGAGCAGTACGCCGTAATCTAGGAATAAAACTTGGAGGAACTGTTAATATTAATACTGCCGCCATATATAATACTGGGACAGTAGAGAGCGATCTAATGACGTATGATATAGGAGCTAATACTCTCGTGAATAATGGTGACTATATTGAAGTGGTCGCATGGGGAACGTTGGCGGATAATAATAATCAAAAAATGATTAAATTGTGGTGGGGAGACCAGATAATATATGATACCGATTCTAATGTGGCTAATGGGGGCACGTGGCAGTTTAAGGCCACTATTATTAGAATTAACGATGATACTCAAGAGATCTGTACAGAGATGTTATCTAATTGTCCTGAGCTTCAAGATGATGGAAATTATCCAGTTATACGGGAATTGGGAGAGGAAGATCTTACTCTTCCTATTACCATAAAATGTACTGGAGAAGGAGAGGAGGACAATGATATTATTCAGTTAGCTATGATTGTTAAATTATTTCCATATAATTAGCAGAAAAAATTCACTCAAACTCTTAAATCTAGTATAGCGTGAAATTGAACATCTTTTTGTGCTAATCTTATGGCAGATAAGAGATTGTTGTAAACCTTATCAAAATCTTCTATCAAAAACTGAAGCTTTTCTTTAGGTTCGTACTCAAAAAAATCCATACATTTTCCACCTGCAAGATTAATACTAAAATAGCGCGAAAAATAGCTATTTTCTTTTTCATAAACAATATGTGTGATTAAATCTAAATTAATTTGTATACTTGCCCCGACATAATTAGAAGGAAAGATTTCTACAAAGTGCATTTATAATTTATATATAATATTGATATTTATTGTAATTAGACATTTTCCCGCAATTATAACAATCTTATCCCCTATCATGCTATCAGCATTGCAGGCCTTAAACTCATAATGTCCAAAAGAGTTACTTTCTTGAATGATAGGGTGTTCTGGTCAGAATAGGAAGAATCGAACTCCAAACCATACGCTCTACCCAATTGAGCTATATTCTGTAATTATAATTCTTCTTCCGTTTTTTCTATATTAGATTCATGATTGCAAGAATCAATATACTTTTTGATAGCGGATGGCATTTCATAATTTACATGTTTCCGCCAATAGCTTTTTATAAAATCAGCATTCTGTTCATTAGAAAAATTTACAAAATATTTATCCCAAATAAATGAAAATTCTTCAAAATCTATCATCTTTGACATTTCATCTATATATTTAGTAAAATGATATTTTACATAGCCATAATCATTTGGAGCTATATCTAATATTTCGATCAATTCTTTCATATTTACAAATTAGTTATTTTCATTCCACATTATTGATTATTATATTTAATTTTTTCCCTCATATAATTAAAGAATCAGCTATAGTACATCATCTTTAATTTCTTGATGCCATTGGCGTAAGACATCTTGTATAATATCAATTGTCTGATTTGAGATAATCTTAGCTTTTTTTAAATCACACTTTAAATTTTGATTTTCAACCTCTTTTTCTATTAGATCTTTCCAGATTCGCGGTGTCTTAATTTCCTTAACTTTGCGTGGAAATTTAGTTAGATTTATTGATATTGTGTCTTCATTAACATATAGTTTTTTTGTTAAAGTTTTTCTCTTAGATAATTTATTTTTTTCCAGGAACGCTAGGAATTCAAGCCTTTCCGGTTCTGTCAGATATTTGTTACTCATTTTTTAAATTCAAAATTAAATTGAAACACTCATTCCAATATAGGTAGACTTTCTTAAAAAATCAAGTAAATTCTTTAAATTATCTCAATAACTTATATTTTTAAGTTACTTATTATTATTAATATATATTTTATTTAATGATGATTATTTTTTCTTAAAAAATCTAAGAAAAAGTGTTGACATATAATTTTTTTAGATTTATATTTAAAAAATCAAGAACAAATCAAAATAAAAAATTAATAATAACAAAAACATAAAGGAATATATGACTGATAATATATTCGATATCTCCAACCAACTAATCACAGCTTCCAAGGAAGGCAATATCGAACAGGTAAAAGAGCTACTCTCGAATCCTCAGATTGATGTGAATGTGCAGGATGAATATGGTGATACAGCACTGATGTGGACTGCTCGTAATGGATATAAGGAAATAGCGGAGTTACTTATCACTCATGGTGCTGATGTGAATGTGCAGGATAAAGATGGCAGGTCAGCACTGATGTGGACTGCTCGTAATGGATATAAGGAAATAGCGGAGTTACTTAT
>Ga0136846_1221086_pt1 | contig 38261 bp, 32 predicted proteins | sample HopSoiMetagenom2_FD_96841 | JGI IMG/M metagenome (GOLD analysis project Ga0136846, IMG submission 96841) | Grasslands soil microbial communities from Hopland, California, USA - 2 Assembly 2016 (version 4) | ecosystem: Environmental > Terrestrial > Soil > Grasslands | place: USA: Hopland...
AAACAAGCCCCCCGCCCCCCGTAAGAGGTCTCTACTAACTGGAGGAAGAATCCCGCAATTCTAATTGTCGCCGACCCTCAATTCTAGTTGACGCCGGACAGGGCGTCTTCTACGTCGAGCTCCCGGAACTGGGGCGGCTCCCGGTCCATGGTGCCATCTCCCACCCCTTCGGCTACTACCGGGGGACGGACGCTGGATACGATGGGATGAACGACTCCTTCACCCTGGTGTACATCCCGGCCGGGCGGATCATCGCCACGCTCCGATCCGCGGCGCAGTGCCGCTCTCTCGCCTCTGATCTTGCCCGCCAGTGGGTGCGCTGGGGAGGGCAGGAGCCTGCCGAAGATCCCACGCCCGTCATCGAACGGCACCGCCTGGAAGCGGTGTAGCAGGACCGGGCCGACTCCTCGGGGGGCCGGCCCTACTTTTCTTCTTTCCCTTCCTTGTCCCACCGCGTGCGTGCCGCCCTGCGTGCGATCTCGCGGCGTTGGGCGGGGGTCAGGCTGGCAGCGCGCGCCTTCCCTCCCTTCGATCCCCCGAGCTTCCCCAGGGCAACAGCAGCGGGATTCTTCGGGGGACCGGCATCCTCTGGAGGGAGAGGAGCGAGCGTGCCGGTCAACTCGCCCACGACTTGGAAGGCAAGCTGATTCGAGTCGCGCGGGCGCCTAGGGAGAGGGTCGGGGTGTTCTGGCTTGCTTGGGCGTCTATGCATGGCCATAGTATGCCACAGCCCTAGCGCCCTAGTCTATGCCGCCACCGCTCAGCTCTCCAGTGTGATATAGGTGTAATGTGCTGGCCACCGCCCCATTGACACGGCAGGAAGCTGTGTTAGACTCACCCTCGTTCTCCAAAGATTGACGGCGTATAACAGAGACGACCATATGATAAGCCGGAAAGACATCAAAGCCGAGTTGGTTAGTATCGACAAGAAGATTGCCGATCTACAAGAGGAGCGCAAAAAGCTTCTTGCCTTTGACGAGCTATACGAGGAATTTGATTCGCGACTTTCCGCCACGGCAGTAGAGAGAGAAACAAATCGATTTGGCGATAAAAGCGGAATGACAATTGCTGAATACGCCTTGCATGCCCTAAGAATGAAGGAAGAATGGATGAACACTCGCAGTCTTATCCGTGTCATGCAGGAAATGGGCTTTCAGAGTCAGGCTCACAATTTGTACACAAATGTCTTTGGCACCCTGAATCGAGAAGTAGAGCGAAAAGACGTATTTACCAAGAAAGGCGGTAAATGGGGGTTGCGGGAATGGTTGGATGAAGAGGAAAGCGAGGAGATGTCATGAGGAGGGGCGAAAGCCCTAGCCGAGTGTCTGGCGCGGCGAAGGGCTTTAAGCGGCGGAAGTAAGAGGGGCTGGCTACTCAGGAAGCTATCTAGCTTTTCGAGGGCGGGTAGCGACCTGAGTAGCGCAGCTAGCCGGGCTGGTGCGCCCTAGTAGGCGGTTTCGGGGTCCAATCCCCTGGGCCGTCCATGCTGAGGGGTTTTGTGCGGTTCATACCTCACTACGCCCCTTCTGCGTCCGTCTGGCATTGTACAACTTACACCCAACGGAAGTCAAACTGACCGGAGAGAAGTTCTATTTTCCCTGGCAAAGTGCTTGACTTTCCCTTCTCGCCTAAGCATAATGGTCAGTATGGCAAACGTACTCAGCACCGCGAAGCGCTCCGCCGTCATCTCCGCCCTGGTAGAGGGGAACAGTATTCGCGCTACTGTCAGGATGACCGGCGTGTCGAAAAACACCATCGCCAAGTTGCTGGTAGAGCTGGCGGGTGTCTGCCAAACGTACGCGGATGAGAACCTCCGGAACCTGCCCTGCAAGCGCCTTCAGGTGGACGAAATCTGGGCCTTCTGCTACAGCAAGGCGAAGAACGTCCCCGCCGCGAAGAAGGGCGTTTTTGGCTATGGCGACGTGTGGACCTTCTGCGCGATCGATGCGGATACTAAGCTGGTGCCGTCCTGGCTGGTGGGGAGCCGTGACGTGGGATGCGCGACGGAGCTTATGCAGGACCTCGCGAGCCGACTGTCTAACCGAGTGCAGCTCACCACAGATGGTCACAAGATGTACTTAAGCGCTATGGAAGAGGCATTTGGTGGGGAAGTGGACTATGCGATGTTGCAGAAAATCTACAGTAACGCCCCGAGTGGCCCAGAGACGCGGTACAGCCCGGCGGAGTGTACCGGTGCTGAGAAGCACGCGGTGACCGGGTGCCCCGACGAAAAGCACGTTTCGACCTCCTACGTGGAGCGTCAAAACCTCACCATGCGGATGAGCATCCGCCGGTTTACGAGATTAACGAATGCCTTTAGCAAGAAGGTGGAGAACCATGCCGCGCAGGTTGCCGTCCACTTCTTCCATTACAACTTCTGCCGCCCCCATATGACCCTGAAGGGCCGGACCCCGTGTCAGGCAGCGGGCGTTGACTCCCGGCGGTGGAGCATTGAAGATATGGTGATATTGCTTCCGGACACCAAGGAGTCAAACTGACCCACTACCCACTTGGGCCGCCGTGGCCCTCACCGGGGCCGTCGCTGCCCTCGTCGGGGCCGCGGTGGCCCAAGTGAGGGCCAGCGCCGCCCCATCTTCGGGAGAGGCGGCCAATCACGCGTGTTCAGGAGCTGGGAGGCTGGGCGAGGGCGCGATCCGGCGGGTTCTCCCCGATCACTCCGCCGGCTTCACCCCGATCGCCTGGTACACCTTCGCCGCGTCGAACATCACTCCGCCCCGGAGGGTGAGGACGACGCGCCGGATGTCGGAGATCTTCGCCGCGGGGTCGCCGTCGACCAGGATCAGGTCGGCCAGCTTGCCGGGAGCGATGGTGCCCAGGTCCTGGTCGCGGTGCATGACCTGGGCGGGGACGAGGGTGGCGGCGCGCAGGGCTTCCGGGGCGGAGAGGCCGGCCGCCACGTAGTCTTCGAGCTCGCGGTGAAGGCTGAAGCCGGCGGGAGAGTCGGTGCCCGCCACGATCGGGATGCCCGCGTCGTGGAGGGCGCGGACCAGGGCGAGCGTGGCACGGAAGGAGTCGCGGTAGCGGGTATCCATCTCCGGCGTCCGCTGCGTGTTGCCCACCAGCAGGCCGCGCCGCACCGGGAGAGGCAGGCGGGCGGCCACCGGCGCCAGGCTCGGAGTCACCTCTCCCGGGCGGCCGGCGAACATACCCTCGTAAAGGTTGACCGTGGGATCGATGACCGTCCCCCTCTCCTTCAGCAGGCGCAGGAAGGCGCGCACGGGCTCGGACTTGAGGTCCAGCTCGCCGGCATGCTCGCCCACCGCCGTGAGGCGCGCCAGGGTGCGGGTGTCCACCCCGTCGAGAAAGTTGAGGAAGAGGAAGTTCGCGTGCTGGATCTCGTCGAAGCCCGCGCGCACGGCCTGCTCGGCCTTCATACCGAAGGGGACGTGCCCCGAGACGCGCAGGCCGAGGGCGTGGGCGCGGGCGACGATCCCCGGCACCAGCTTCGGGTCCAGGGAGCTGTAGATCTTGATCTGGACGCAGCCGGCCGCGGCGTAGCGGTCGACGGCCGCCAGGGCCTCCGCGTCGGTCGCCACCAGCACCTTGGTGGGCGCGGCGTAGGGGCCCGGTCCCTCAACGACGCAGGCCATGAGGAGGCGCGGGCCGATGCTTTCGCCGGAATCCCAGCGGCGGTGCAGCTCCAGCAGGGTATCGAGGTCGTTGCCCATGTCGCGGGCAGTGGTGACGCCGGCCGCGATGTCCAGCGGGCCGTCGGTCGCGGTCAGGTGCTGGTGCATGTCCCAGAGGCCGGGAAGGAGGGCCCTCCCCTGCGCCTCCACGACCTCGGCTCCCGGCGGGATCGGCACCTCGCCATCCGGACCCACGGCGCGGATGCGCTCGCCAGAGACGACGACGGTGGTGCCCGGCCGGCTCTTCCCTGTCTCGGGATCGAAGAGCCGGGCGCCGCGGATGGCGACGCCGTGCTCGGGCCGCCGGCCGAGACGGGCGGCCAGGGTGTGCTCCCACTCGGATGCCACCCTGCCCTGGGCCTGAATGAGGGCCGGGGCCGCGCTCTCCCAGCCTTCGCGGATGGCGGTCACGAAGCCGTCGTAGCGACCGAAAAAGAAGCCGCGGTCGTCCATCCAGACATAGGCCGGGGAGTAGCCGAGGCCGGTGATGGCGTCGAGGTGGACGGTGCGGGACTCCTCCCCCGCCTTCACCTTCACCTCGCCCGCGGGCTCGATGCGGGCCTCGCCCTCGGGCAGCAGGGAGAGGCGCCCGCCCTCGGCGCGCAGCAGGGCCGCGGCCAGGACCCCGATCTCCAGGTCGGTCTCCGGGGTGAGGTAGAAGACGGGGCCCGCCGGCGTGGCCTCGCCGTGCTCGGAGGCGCTGCTCCCACTGCTCCATACCGCCCGGCCGCCCTTGCGCTCGTAGCGGTCGTCCACCGGGTTCTTCCAGTAGTCGACGCCGGTGACGTGCAGGTCGAGCGGCACTCCGGCGTCGTTCAGGGTCATGCGGGCGGTGAGGTTCTGGCCCCGGCCGCGGTCGCTGACCTCGAGGGTCAGCACGTTCGCGCCGTCCGCCTCGGCGCGGAAGACCACGTGGCCGGCCTGGCGAGTGGAGAGGAACAGGGTGTACCGCAGCTCCTCCCCCGGCGCCAGGCGGACGGGGCCGGGCAAGGGCGCGCCGGCGGCCGGCAAGGTACAGGCGAGGGCCAGGAAGATGGAGAGCAGAGCGGTGCGCATGGACATCATCCCCCAAGATTCGAAAAAAAGTTCCTCGCAGCCACCCTGGCCTGGGACCGCCGGCGTCCCGCCGGCTGCTAACTTCTTCTTTTCTTTAAAAGAAGAAACGGAGTTAGCAGCCGGCGGGACGCCGGCGGTCCCAGGGGGGCCCACGGGGGCCCCAGGAGGTCCTACTGAATCGGTTGGACTTCGAGCGCCCGGTAAAGAGCCGCGGGATCGTACACCACTCCGTCCTTGATGGTAAGGACCACCCGCCGGACATCGCCGATGCGGGCCGTGGGGTCGCCGTCCACCAGGATGAGGTCGGCGAGCTTGCCGGGCGCCACGGTGCCGAGGTCCTGGTCGCGCTTCATCACCCGGGCCGGGACGAGGGTGGCGGCGCGCAGGGCGTCGACCGGCGAGAAGCCGGCGTCCACGTAGAGCTCCAGCTCGCGGTGCAGGGAGAAGCCGCACAGCGCGTCGGTGCCGGCCACGATGGTCACCCCCGCCTTGTGGAGGGCGAGCACCAGGTTCTCCATGGCGCGGAAGGAGTCGTGGTAGCGCTGCTCCTTACCCGGCGGCGCGGTGAGGCCGCCGCCCACGAAGGCGCGCCGCACCTGCGGCGGGAAGCGGTCGACCACGCCGGCGTAGGTGGGTCCCACGGCGTTGGCCGGCGCCATGTACAGCGCCTCGAAGGTGGCGAGCGTGGGATCGGAGACCGTGCCGCGCTCCTTGAGCAGGGCGATGAAATCCTTCACCTTGTCCGCATTCAGGTCGAGCTCGGCGGCGTGCTCGCCCACCTCGGTGAAGCGGCCCGTGGAGCGGGTGTCGATCCCACGGTCGAGGAAGTTGAGGACCAGGAAGTTGACGTGCTGGATCTCGTCGTAACCGGCGCGCACCGCCTCCTCGGCCGTCATGCCGTTCGGGATGTGGCCCGAGAGACGCAGGCCCTTCTCATGGGCGCGTTTGGCGATGGCCGGCACCAGCTTGGGGTCGAGCGAGCTGTAGAGCTTGATCTGCACGTAACCCATCGCGGCGTAGCGGTCCACCCAGTCGAGAGCCTCCTTCTCCGTGCTCACCAGCACCTTGGTGGGGCCGGCGAAGGGGCCGGGGCCGTCCATGAAGCCGGCCATGAGCACCCGCGGCCCCACGGCTTCACCGCTCTCCCAGCGCCGCCTCAGGTCCTGGAGCTTGTCGATGTCGTTGGCCATGTCGCGCACGGTGGTGACGCCGGCCGCCAGGTTGAGCAGACCGTCGTCGTCGCCGAGATGGGTGTGCATGTCCCACAGGCCGGGAAGGAGGGTCTTCCCCTTGGCGTCGACGATTTCGGCGCCCGCGGGTGTGGCGACCTCGCCGTCGTGGCCCACGGCCTGGATGCGGTTGCCGGCGACGACGACCGTGGTCTCCGAGACGAGCTTGCCGGACTCGGGGTCGAAGAGCCGGGCGTGCTGGATGACGAGCGGGCCCTTGGGCCGGTGCGGCAGCTTCGCGGCCAGTGTCTTCTGCCGCGCCGCCTCGGCGGCGTCCTGAGCCTTGGTGAGCTCGGGGACCACGCCCTCCCAGCCCTCGGGGACCACCGCCGCCCAGCCGCTGATGCCGGCGAAAAGGTTGTGCTGAGCGTCGAGCCATTCATAAGACGGGCTGAAGCCGAGGCCGTAGACGGCGTAGAGGTCCGCGGTCCGCTCCTTGCCGCCGGCCTGGACTTTCCGGGAATCGAGCTTCGCGATGTGGGCCTCGCCGGCGGGCAGCAGGGGCAGCCGGCCGCCGGGAGCGGCGAGGAGGGCCTGGGTCAACAGCTCGAACTCCTGGGGCGGCGCGTTGAGGCCGAGGTAGAAGGCCGGACCGTTGAGCTGGCGTTCGCCGTTCTCCGCCGCGTTCTTCCAGGAGGCCTTGGCGCCCTTCAGCTCGAACCGCTCGTCCACCGGCGTCTTCCAGTAGTCGGTGCCGGTGATGCGCTCGGACACCGGGATTCCTCCGGGGCCGAGACGGAACCGCGTCTCGGTCTTCGGCCCCCGTCCCCGGTCGTTGAACTCGAAGGTGCAGACCCGCTCGCCGTCCGGCTGGACGCGGGTCACCAGGAGCCCGGCCTTGTTGCCAGAGAACAGGAAGGTGTAGCGCGTCTCCTGCGGAGCCGGAGCACCGGCGGCGGGCGCGAGACCGGCGAGGAGCGCGAGGATGGAGACGAGACAGGGCTTCAACATGGATTTTCTCCCGGGAGGTGAAAAGCTACAAATCCAACCGCACCTTGTCCAGCGGGATCACCCCGCGCCTGCTCACCGGCACGGAGACGGAGCCGAGGACGGGTACGGCGAAGCGGAAGTCGGCGTCGAGGTCGTAGGTCGGCTTGGAGCTGGCCGCGAGGCCACGGAGTATCCGCAGGAGGTCCGCGTAGCCCACCGTCATCGGCAGCTCGACCGTGCTCGTGCCGGCGGCGATCTCGATGCGCTGGTCGTGCCGGCCCTCCAGCATGGGCTCGCCGTTCAAGCGCAGCTTGTAGCCGATGCCGTCCAGCACCATGCCGCGGCGGTTGAGGTTGTCCACCTGGAAGCGGAAGACGAGGTCGGCGCCGGCGAGCGAGGCGCCGGTCAACTGCACGTCGGTCAGAGTCACCTTGGGGGGGTGAGCCAGGTTCTGGTAGGCGGCGCAGGCGGTGAAGAAGAAAAGGACGAAAACGAGGGAGGGGACGGCGCGGCGCATGGGGCTACGTTACCACTCCACCCGCAGCCTCAGCTTCAGGTCCCGCTTCTTGTCGCGATAGAAGAGGAAGCCCTCGCGCCGGCCGTGGAGGTAGAGGTCGCGGAGGATCTCCACGTCCTTGCGGCAGTAGGCCTCCACCAGGTCGAGCCGCCCCTGGCGCACCCATTCCAGGGACTGGAGGCCGTCGGCGGACTTGGCCGTGCCCAGGGTCTCCTGCGCCAGATGGCCCATGCCCACCCGGAAGCCGAGACGGGAGTGGACGTCCTCCAGCAGGTCCAGCGTGGGCAGCAGGCGGGCGAAGTCCTCTCCCGTGTAGCCGGCAAGGACCTGGTAGTCGAAGCGCCGGATGTTGTAGCCGATCACCAGCGTCGCCGCGCGCAGGGCGTCCACCAGGGCACGGACCCCGGTCTCGGGATAGACCTCGAAGCGCCCCTCCTCCAGGTGGCAGAGGACGCCGATGGCGACCCCCATGCGGTGGGCCTTGTCCCAGCCGCCCACGTCCGCCGCCGAGCGCAGGGTCTCGAGGTCGAAAAGGATGGTGCGCGAGCCCTCCTCGCCCGGCGCCGGGAACCGCTGCCGGCGGACCGGAGCGAGCGCGCTCTGGAAGATCGAGGGCTCGGCCACGATGGGGACGTGGTCGGTACGGCGGGGCATGCGCAGGTGGGGGTGGCGGTGGCCGGGACCCTCGGCAGGCTCCAGGGCGGGTCGAGCCCCCGGCCCATCGTCCAGACCCGCCCCTACCCTAAGCAACTCCTCCCCCTCTCCCTCTTTTTCGTCCCTGCTGTCCCTGCCGTCCCTTTCGTCCCTTTCCTCCTTCTCCCCCGCCAACACCACCACCACCGGCTCCCCCCAGGTCACCACCGGCTCCTCGTGCCCCAGCAGCAGCCGCAGCACTCGCGCCGCGCCCCCCTTGTCGAGCGGCCGGTTGCCGTTGCCGCACTTGGGCGACTGCACGCAGGAGGGGCACCCCGTCTCGCAGGGACAGCTCTCCAGCAGCAGCAGGACGCGCCCGAGGAGGTCCGGGAGGTCCTGGAAGCCGCGGGCGGCGATGCCCACGCCGCCGGGATGGCCGTCGTAAATGAAGACGGCGCCCGTGCCGAGCTGCGGATGGAGGGGATAGGAGATGCCGCCGATGTCGCCGCGGTCGCAGAGGGCGAGGATGGGGAAGAGCGAGATGCCGGTGTGCTCGGCGGCGTGGAGCGAGCCCAGGAAGTGCTCCCCCTGCCGGCGCAGCGTCTCCTCGATCGCCTTGGGCGCCGCCCACCAGAGGCCCACCGATTCGAACATCACGGGGGGGAGGTCGAGCGGCGTCTGGTCGAGCGTCTCCTGGCCGTGGATGCGCTTGCGCTCGAAGCCCACCACCCGCTCGGTGACCTTGACGCGGCCGAGCCAGCCCTGGAGGGGACCGTCCGCCCGCTCCTCCAGCACCTCCAGGATCTCCGTCTCCTTCTCGGTCAGCGGCGTCGTGAAGTAGTCGAGGTCCGCCGCCGTGGCGATCACCCGCCGCTCCTCGCGCTCCAGGGCCTCCACCAGGTATTGCCGGCCGGCGTGGAGGTAGACGGCGCCGGGGTGACACTCGTGGAGCACCCGCACGCCGTCCACCGTGCCGATCGTCCGGCCGTCGGCGATGATGGCGAAGGTCTCCCCCGATCCCCGCAGGTTGACGGAGCGCTGGGGCCGGCGGCGCAGCGAGAAGATCTCGTCCCCCTCGGCCGCGGCCAGCAGGTGCCCCTGGCGCAGCAGCGTCTCCACTCGCGCCGCGTGGCGATCGGTGTAGGGACGATCCTCGGCCGAGAGCGGCATCTCCGCAGCGGCGCAGACGAGGTGGGCGCGGGAGACCGGATCGTTCACCGGGTCCACGATCAGCCGCTCGCAGGGCCGCTCCAGGAACTGCTCCGGGTGATCGAGGAAATACTGGTCCAGGGCGTCGGGCATGGCGACCATGGCGGTGAGCGACTCCCGACGATCGCCGCCATCGCTGCCACCGCGCCCGACTCTCCCCGAGCGCTGCCAGGTGGCCATCATGCTGCCGGGATAGCCCACCAGGATGCAGGCGTCGAGGCCGCCGACGTCGATCCCCATCTCCAGGGCCGAGGTGGAGATGACGCCGTCGAGCTTGCCGTCGAACAGGGCGCGCTCGATCCGCCGCCGCTCCTCAGGCAGGAAGCCGGCGCGATAGGAGGCCACCCGCGAGGCGAGATCCGGCTCCTGCCGGCGGAGCCACGAGTAGAGCAGCTCGGTGATGCGCCGCGCCTTGGTGAAGACGATGGTCTTCAGCCCCGCGTTGACCAGGCGGACGAAGAGCTGGAGCGCCGTGGTGTAGGGGCTCGCCTCGGGGCGGAAGAGGAGGAGGTGGCGCCCTTCGCGCGCCGCGCCGGACCGCGAGATCCAGTGGAACTTGCGGCCGGTGAGGGTCTCCGCGAACTCGCCGGCGTTGGCCGCCGTGGCCGAGGAGGCGATGAGCACCGGATCGCTCCCCACCGAGCGGCAGAGGCGCAGGAACCGCTGGAGGACGTGGTGGAAATGGCTGCCGAAGATCCCGCGATAGGTGTGCAGCTCGTCGAGCACAATCCAGCGCAGATCCGCCAGGAACGGCCCCCAGGCCGTCCAGCTCCCGAGCACGCCGAGGTGGAGCATGTCCGGATTGGAGATCACCACCCGCGGAAAATTCTTGCGGATCGCCGTGCGCTTCGCCGCCGGCGTGTCGCCGTCGTAGATCTCGCAGCCGGCGATCTCGGGAGGCAGACCCGCGGCCTCGGCGAGGCGCACGAACTTTCCCCGCTGATCCTGACCCAGGGCCTTCAGGGGGAAGAGGAACAGGGCGTGCCCCGGCCCCCCCCGCGCCGCCTCTTCCAGCGGCGGCACCTGGAAGATCAGCGACTTGCCGGAGGCCGTGGGGGTCGTCACCAGCACGTTCTCGCCCCGGCGCACGGCGGCGATCCCCTCGGCCTGATGGCTCCACAGCCGCGGGACGCCCCCCTGGCCCAGGGCGCGGGCGATGGGCGCCGGCAGCGGCGGGTCGAGCTCGCCCCATGCCGTCTCGCTCCCCGGCAGATAGGCCGTATACAGGAGCTGAGCCCCGAGCTTCGGCTCCGCCCGCAGGTCGTCGACGAGGGGGGCCAGATCGGACGGAGGAGGGAGGACGGCGGCGCCGGGGTTACGGGGCATTACCGCCTGATGGTAGCACGGACCCTCATCAACCCCGGCGTCAGCCGCAAAGCCTCAACAGGGCCGCTCGGTGCAGATGAACTTGTTGCTGGTGCCGATGCGGCAACAGGTCTGGCAGCAGCCGCCGAAGGGGTCGCAGGTCGTGATGCAGTTCGAGTCGGCCGCGGCGGACCGCGCACCCGAGACGAGGGCGGCGACGGTGAGCGCGAGACCGAGTCCGAGATAGGTCAGTTTCTTCCGCATGGTGTTCCTCCTGGCGAGAGGGGCGAACCCGGTCATCGGGTCCCCCATCTCTACGGTGCCGCGGTTGTGGGGAACGGGAGACGTTTACAACTGCGCCAGCAGCTCTTTCCGCTTGGCCTCGAACTCCTCCCTGGAGATCAGGCCGTCGTCGAGGAGCGACTTGAGCTGGCGCAGGCGCTCGGCGCCGGAGGGACCGGCAGCGGCGGCCGGCAGGGCGAAGCCGCCGGCGCGGTACTGCTCGGCGGCGGCCAGGATGGCGCGCTTGAACTCCAGCGGATTGGCGATGTCGGCGAAGCGGCAGACGCCGGTGTCGCTGGCGGTGTCGATCTCCACGTCGCCGTAGCGCAGGAGGCGGCCCCACAGCGACTGCCGCAGCTCGATGTTGTTGATCTTGTCGAGCCGCGAGTCCATGGAGCTCTTGGCCAGGATCCCCGTCTGGTAGATGACCCGGTGGTTGGTCAGCACGAACTCGTAGGAGCGCAGCCGGAACAGCCGCCAGGCGAGGACGACCGCCAGGCACAGGGTCAGCAGACCGGAGACGACGGCCACCCAGGCGTAGCCCGGCCAGACCGTGTACGCGAAGATCGTAAAGGCCAGGACCACCGCCAGCAATGCCACCAGCGGCGCCAGGGTGAGGCGGGTGACGTGGGCCCGGTAGAGGATCTCCTCGCCGGGCTGGAGCTGGTCCTGGGCGCTCATCGGTCTCCTCGCCGCGGCTCAGTGCCCGGGGGCACCCAGCCTGGTCTGCGTGTAGTCCCTCGGCACCTCGAACAGCGACGCCGCGACGTTTTCGTGACTCACGGCGGAGAGGTCCGTGGTGGTCGACGGCTGGCCCTTGACGTAGATGACGGTGCGCACCGGCACGCCCTCGGGCGCTCCGGCCTCCCAGGTGAATCCTGACGGGTGTCCCGGCGGCTGGCGCGCGCCCAGCTTCTCGCCCAGCGAGCGGAACGCGGCGACGTCGGCCGGGTCGATGCCCAGGCTCTGGGGATCGGCCAGCCAGACCTCCCGCACCTTCCTGCCCTCGCGGAGGACCTCGTACTGGTCCGTGGTGTAGCCGTTCACCTTCACCCCGGAGGCGACCTTCCGGTACTCCGCCTTGTACTCCGCGGGGCTCGGGCCGGTGCCGCCGTACAGCCCGTGGCGGTCGGCGTTGTCCTTCATGTTGTCCAGGATCTGCTGCTTCTGAGCGTCGGAGAGGTCCTGGCGCTCCTTCACCATCCTGGCGATGGCCGCCTGCTGCGCGGCCCCCGCCGGCCCGGCCGGGAGCTCGAACCAGGTCTTCTTCGCCGGATCGAGGACCTGGAAGCTGCCGCTGGCGGAGTGATAGAGGATGACGTGGCTCCGCCGGCCGGCCGCCGACTCCACCCGGAGCCTGCCGCCGTCCAGGTAGATCCTGTCGTCGGAGCTCCCCCGTGTGGACTGCTCCTTCAAGGTGATCACGGTGCCCGCCGGCAGGGCGGCGGGGAGAGAAGCGGCCAGCAGCGTCCAGAGCATTGTGCGACGAAATTTCATGATGACGGTCTCTCCTCGATCGCGGAAGGGTTGCGCGTGCCAGAGGAGATGCTACCGCACAAAAGCCGCGACGGGCTGGCTCGGTGATTGCAGGCTCTCTGAAATCCCATGCCGCAACGCCTCTTCGTCGTCTCGAACCGTCTTCCCATCGTTCTGGAGAAGAGGGGCGGCGGCTGGACCCTGAAGCCCGGGTCCGGCGGCCTGGTGAGCGCCATTGCGCCGGTGCTCTCCCACCGCGGCGGGCTCTGGGTGGGCTGGCCGGGCCTGCCGCTGGAGCGGGGCGGGGACTGGGAGCGGGTGCTGGAGGAGGGTTACCGCGAGCGGGGATACGACCTCGTCCCGGTGCTCCTCACCGAGCAGGAGGTCAAGGGCTTCTACGAGGGATTCTCGAATGCCATCCTCTGGCCCCTGTTCCACGACATGCTGGGCCGCTGTCATTTCGAGCCCCCCTTCTGGTACACCTACCTGGACGTCAACGAGAAATTTGCCGAAGCCGTGGCCGGGCAGCGGCGGGAAGGCGACTTCGTCTGGGTGCAGGACTACCAGCTCATCCACGTGGCGGAGTTCCTGCGGCGGCGCGACGAGAGCGTGCGGGTGGGCTTCTTCCTCCACATCCCGTTCCCGCCGCTGGACATCCTGCTCAAGCTCCCCTGGCGGGGACAGATCCTGAAAGCCCTGCTGGCCTACGACCTGATCGGCTTCCAGACTCCGCGGGACAGCCGCAACTTCCTCACCTGTCTGCAGAACCTGGTACCGGAGGTGGAGATGGAGGACGGCGGCGCCGTCACCGAGGTCCGCCTGGGCGCGCGGACGGTGCGCGTGGGGGCCTTCCCCATCGGCATCGACTTCCGCGCCTATGAGGAGACCGCCCGCTCCGACGACGTCAACCGCCGGGTCGGAGAGCTGCGTAGGAAGATCGGCCCCATCCATCTCATTCTCGGGGTGGACCGCCTGGACTACACCAAGGGGCTCGTCGAGCGGCTGGAGGCTTTCCGCAACGCCCTGAAGCGCCACCCCGGGCTGCGCGAGCGGGTGGTGCTCCTCCAGATCGTGGTGCCCAGCCGCGAGGGGGTGGCCGAGTATCAGTCCCTGAAGGCGCACATCGAGCGGCTGGTGGGCGAGATCAACGGCGAATACTCCACCGCCGGCTGGGTGCCCGTCCAGTATCAATACCGGAGCCAGCCCCGGCGCGACCTGGTGGCCCTCTATCGCCTGGCCAGGATCTGCTTCGTCGCCTCCATCAAGGACGGCATGAACCTGGTGGCCAAGGAGTTCTGCGCCTGCCAGGTGGACGACAGCGGCATCCTCGTGCTCTCCGAGTTCGCCGGCGCCGCGGCCCAGCTCCAGCGCGGCGCCCTGCTCGTCAATCCCCACGACATCGAGGGGATGGCCGACGCGCTCAAGGCGGCCTTCGACATGAGCGACGACGAGCGTCGCCGGCGCATGGCGGGGATGCGGGAGATCCTCCGCGAGCAGGACATCTTCTGGTGGGTGGACTACTATCTCCAGGCAGCCCTGGGGACGGTGCCCGACGACTTCCGCGTCCCCAAGGAGTACCTGCCGGCCCTGGATCTCGACGAGCTCCTGGACACCGGCTGATCTGATCCCGTATTTGATCCCGTAAAGGCAATGCGCCCCTCCGCCCTGGAACGCTGGGACGAGATCGCGGCCCGGCTGGAGGGCCGCCGCCCCGCCCTTTTCCTCGACTACGACGGCACCCTCTCCCCCATCGCTCCGCGCCCCGAGCTGGCGACGCTGCCGGCGGCGACCCAGGAGATCCTCGAGCGGCTGGCGCGGCGGGCGCCGGTGGTGATCGTCTCCGGCCGCGGCCGGGAGGACGTGGCCGCCCTGGTGGGCCTGCCCGGCCTCGCCTACGCCGGCAGCCACGGCTTCGACATCGCCGGCCCGCCCCCCGCACCCGGCGCGCCGCCATTGCGCTTGGAGGTGGGCCTGGAGGTGGGCGACGGCGTGCCCGAGCGGATCGGCATCGCGGCTGAACGGCTGCGGCGGGAGCTGGCGGACGTGCCGGGCGTCCTGGTCGAGCCCAAGGGCTTCGCCGTCTCCATCCACTTCCGGCTGGCGGACGCGGGCGATGTGCTCCGCGTCGAGCGAGCCGTGGACGCCGCCGTGGACGCCGTCCCCGGGCTGCGCAAGGCCCATGGCAAGAAGCTCTTCGAGATCCGCCCCGACCTCGACTGGGACAAGGGCCAGGCCCTCCTCTGGCTCCTCGACGCCCTCGGCCTCGACCGCCCGGACGTCCTGCCCTTCTATCTGGGCGATGACCTCACGGACGAGGACGCCTTCCGCGCTTTGGGGGACCGGGGCATCGGCATCCTCGTAACCGACGAGCCCCGGGAGACCGCGGCCGCCTACCAGCTCCACGATCCGGAAGAGGTGCGGCGGTTTTTGGAGCGGGTGGCGGGAGCGGTGCTTCTTTAGATCTGCTTTGCCAGATTACCTTCCCGAACCGTTGGCCCTCATCACCCCGGCCCTCTTCTCCCAGCCTCCCCCCCGGCCGCCGGGAGAAGAGGGAGTGGTTAGTCTGAAGAAAAGAAGAAGCGGAGCGATCTTAGCCCTCTCTCTCCCGGCGGCCGGGGGGGAGGCCGGGAGAGAGAGGGTTGGGAGAGTGAGGGTTGGGAGAGTGAGGGTTCGCCCCGAAGGGGCGCTGACAATCAGGCGGCATAGAGCGCCGGCAGAACTTCTCGACCTCGTCTGGGGGCCAGTCGAAAGGCAGGGCCTGCGGCTTGGCGGCCATGTCCCGGATTATAGAGCACACCCGCCCTGCCGCTCACGGGTTCGATATGCTCCGCCCGTGAGCGAAATCCAAGCCGTGCTGACGGCGCTCGACACCACGCCGCCGGAGCCGGAGCACCCGGCGGTGGAGGCCGGCATCCCCGGCGCGCTCGCCCGGATGAAGCCGGGAGAGGTCAACCTCCTCGGCCCCTTCGCCGTCCCGGGCCTCGCGCCGCGACTGATCCGGGTCTACCTGCCGCGCGGCTACGACCTGGCGCAGCCCCACTACAGCCTCTACCTCTTCGACGGCCAGAACGACTTCGACGACGCTCCGTCCTTCTCCGGCGGCTGGTACGTCCACGAGGCGGTCGAGGGGCTGGCGAAGTCGAAGCGGCCGGTGCCGGTGGTCGTCGGCATCGACCACGGCGGTGTGGAGCGGAACCTCGAGCTCTCCCCCTTCGCCTTCGGCGAAGAGCCCGGGAAGCTGGAGATCCTCCTCGACTGGATCACCGGCCACCTGATGCCGGTCCTTTCGGCGGAGCTGAGCCTGATTCCGGGACCCCTGGGAGCGGTGATCGGCGGCTCGTCGATGGGCGGGCTCGCCGCCTTCTGGAGCCACTTCCGTCATCCGGAGGCCTTCGGCGGCGCGCTGGTGATGTCCCCCTCCTTCTGGGTCGCGAACCAGGCCGTCTTCGCCGACGTCGCCGCCCGGCCGACCCCCGAGGTCTCCCGCCTCTATCTCGACGCCGGAGCCCGGGAGGACCGGGGCAAGGTGGTGGCCGCCGTCAAGGCCATGGCCGAGCACCTCGTGGCCCGCGGCTACGACTCCGACCGCCTGATGTGGCGCGCCGACGCCAGAGGCACCCACAGCGAGGCGAGTTGGCGGAGACGGCTGCCGGGGGCGTTGAGGTTCATGTACCGGCGAGAGTGACACCACGGGTGGTGACGATACGGCTCACCACCCGTTTCGGTTTCGGTGAAGGTGTAAAGCTCATGGATTCGCTACAGGGGGCGGAGGCGGCGTGGGGTTCAGCAGGAACGGGATGCTGGGAGCGAAGAAGAACTCGCCTCCCCGGCAGGTGACGAACCCGCTGAAGTCGAAGTTGTCGTTCTTCTCAGGTGCCTTGCCCCATTCCCGCGACCAGGTTTGAGGGGCGCTTCCGATCTCTTTTTGGCCCGCCACGGGATCCATTCCCGTGAGATTGCCGGACCGGTTCAGCCAGCTCGACTGAATCGCCAAGAACTGGTCGACAAGGTTGCTCTGAAAACAGAGGAACAGGAGCCCTTGCTTCCCCTCGGTCGTCTGATAGGGAGTGCCCCGCCGGACGATGCGCTTCTCACGCTCGCTCCTCGGGTTCGCCTTGCGGATGTGCGAATGCAGGGGACATCTGGTCCCCTGGCGATCAGATGCATAATCAAAATTGTTGAAAGTCCGCATGGAGCAGTCCGAGGGAACACGGTGGCTCAGAATTGGGGTGCCGTTCGCGAAGCGCCCCACCACCATCGCCCTCGCCCACTCCTCGTTCCCGCCGGTGAAGGCCGCCGCCAGTTGCTGGATGCTGGCCTTGAAGCGCTCCACATCCTGCTCCAGTTTGCGGAAAACCAGATAGCTGCCCAGGCAGTCTTCCTGTCCGACATAGGGATCCTTCTCGAGCACGAGGCTGAGAGGGGCCAGCGGGTTCCAGGGGTGGGTCCCGCCGCAACTCTCTTCGCGTTCGAGGTCGTCCTTCAAGAACAGAGGCTGGCTCCGGCCATCGACGTAGCCGAACGGCTCGACGGTCTCGTCGTTGTCATTTCGTAAGATAGATCCCTCTTCCCGAAAAATGGTCGCGCCCGCGAAGTTTTGCTCTACCTCCGAGCTTGCCTGTTCGACGTCCTGGGCCTTCTTCGCTGCCAGGAGGACCATCGCATCAATTGGACTTTTATAGGCGGTCTCATACTTCCCGAGATCGTCCTGAGTCGACCACGTCCAGTTGGCCATACCGCCGACGAAAGGCTGCGACGCTCCGAATCTCTGCTTGAGGTCTGCGCTGTCGAATCCCAGCGCTTGATAGCCCGTAAAGGTCAGGTAGAAGCTGGCAAAGATTGAAGAGTCGTCACCGCCACTCCTATGGCGCTCAACCTGTTGGAGCTGCTCCCATGCCGAGGTGAGGCGTGTGCTCGCAAAGGAACTGATTGCATTACGATTGTTTGTCACATCCGGACCAAACCGAATCAACAGGAGCCGCACATGAGCACGGCCATGCGACTTCAGGATGTTGCCTTGAAGATTGTGCAACATCGGACTGTAGCCATTGCCGGCTTCAATCGGCTCTTCCAGGGTCAGATCGATAGCCATAGTATTCCCTCCCGTAAAGATCTCTCATTACTTGAAACCGGCGGTCGGCGGGCACACGCTGCCACCACTGACGCCTCCCGAGACCGCAGGACCAGTCCGGCGCGGGAAGGGCAACGGTTCATCCAGGGAAACGCCTTCCGCCAGCTCGGCGTAGATTTCAAAGTCCGCCTCGGGCAGCTTCTCGGAATAGGCAGAACCGATCCCGATCAGGGAGTCGATCTCGATGCTCTTGAGTCCGATCTGGAGGTTGCCGTCGGAGGGGACTTTCAGGGCCAGAAGACTCGTTCGCATCCCGTTGTCGTCCCTGCGGGTGATCCTGAGCTCGACTTTCTTCTGGAATTCGACGGCGAAGAGAAAGCGAGTGGCGACGAACTGGTTGAACTGCTTGGAGCCGACCGGATCGAAGCTGCAGCGCTCCGTCGTCGCCGCGGCGGTGCGAAGCGAACCCTGGGCCAGACGGACGCTCGCCAGAATCGGCTGGTTGGCGGCCGGCCCGGCCTGAAGGATCGCCGCTTTGAGCTTGCCCTTCTGAGCCGGGAAGGCGTCTTCCAGGGTCGCCATCCACCAGAGCGAGGCCTTCTCCGCCTCCGAAGCGGTCTGACGGTCCTTGTTTTTCGGCTCCTCCGACGAGAGAATCAGCTCACCGCTCAGAGGCTTGTCGTCCAGCAGGATCTCCACCTGGTCGCCGTGGAGCAGGCAGCAGCCGGTCGTCATCCTTCCTTTGTCGTCCGGCAGACAGTTGAAATCAGGAAAGCGGGTGCTCGCGTCGACGTCCTGGTCCTGGAGTCGAAACTGGAGGAGCGGAAAGTGCTGGTCCAGCGTCTCGTTCTTCTGGTTGACGACGTGTCGGAGCGCGCGAGACTGAGTGAGCTTGGGCATGAGCAGGGTGGCCTCGGTAGGTTCCGAACCGCCGTTTTTGATCTCGGCGTCGAAGGCGAAGACGCAGAGGCCTGAGATGTCGATCTGGAGATTGGGCACGGTGTTCTACTCCTTTCTATCAGTGAACGCTGGCTCCGAACGCCTCGAAAGCGCCCCAGGTCTTGGGAGACCTTTCCGCGGGATCGCCGTGGGCGAGGAGCTCGAGCTGAGCCTCGCGCAGGGCACTAACGGGGTCGCCGTGAGCGAGCAGGTTGCGGTGGAAGACGTAGAACAGATGGGAAGTCGCGCGGTCGTCGACGTTCCAGAGACTCGCCACGACCGTGCGGACTCCGGCGGCCAGGAAGGCGCGGGCGAGGCTCGTGACCCCTTCTCCGCCGGGCACGTAGTCGCGACCGGAGTCACAGGCCGCCAGCACCACCAGCCGGGTCCGCGCCAGATCGAGAGGGTAGATCTCGCGGGCGTAAAGAATTCCTGGATCGCCACTCGGAGAAGGAGCCAGCACGAGCATCGAGAGCAGCGTATTCCGTTCGTCGACCACGGAGTGACCCGCGAAGTGTATCCATTCCGCCTGCCGGGCTCGCGCCAGGAAGGTCTCCTTGTCCGCGGCGGGCCCGGTGAGGGCTTGGATGCCATAGAGGGCGGCGATCTTTCGCGCCTCGTCCGCCGCAGCCGACAGAGATGACAGCAGGGGGAAACGCTTGCGATCGATGGCGGGATCTCCCACGGCGAGCCCTCGGGGCCTCGCCTCCGCCCTGGGCCCTTTCGACTCGTCGTGCGCGAGCGCATTGACATAGAGCGTTGCGCTGGGCGAGACGGCCACCGGATGGTCTTCCAGCAGATACCGGCCCGTCGTCTGGTCCACCAGGCTGGAGAACGGCAACGAGTGGAGGACCTTGTCGGGAATGAAGACCAGGCGCTCGCCGGTACCCATCACTCCGTACCAGGGTCGCACAAGGAGATCGAAAAGCTCCGACGCGGCTTGCCGCCGCAGCTCCTCGCCACCCGGCCGGAAATCGCGCGCGCTGGCGACCAGCCGCTCGAGCTGCTGGCGGGGAATCTTCCGCTCAAAGGAGAGCTCCCGGCCGGGCTCGTTCTCCCGCCGGATCAAGCCGACCAGGACGCGATCGGGAAGAACCGAAAGCTGGACCAGGGTCACCGCTCCCGGCAAGCGGCGGCGGATCTCCGCCAGACCCAACGCCCGCGGTTCCGCCGCGAGGAGCTTCCGCTTCTCCGCCGAGCTGGCGCGGATCCGCGAGGCGCTGTCCGGAAGCACCCGCGTGCGCGCCAGGTCGGCGTAGACGAGAGCCAGGTCGGGCCTCCCCCGCCGGAGCTGGAGGTCGATCATCTCGTCGAAAACCTGACTGGTCTCCTCGAGAAAAGCTAGACGCAGGTCCTCCTGCCGGGGGTCCTCCCCAAGCCTCTCATACGCCCTGAGCGCCGCATCGAGATCCTTCTCCGCCCGGTCGTCCTCGCCCGCCAGTCGATAGGCGCGGGCTCGCGCCAGGAGTGCTCGCAGCGTGTAGACGTGACGACCGGTCCTCTCATAGACGCTCGCGGGGCGAGTCAAGAGGGAGATCGCCGCCCGGGGATCGTCCTTCATCGTCAGGGTGGCGCGGGCCAGCGCGAGGTCTACCCTGCGGTGGCTTCGGACTCCCGTATCCTCGATGCGCTCGACTGCCCTGTCGGCCTCCTGGAGATCGTCCATCGCCTGCGCGTGCCGGCCCAGGCGGTCTTCGACCAGCGCACGCCAGAGGAGGGTTTCCGCATAGAGGACCCGGTTGCTTCGCTTCGCCTGCCGGAGTGTCTCGCTTTGAAAGCCCAGAGCGGCCTCTTCCAGGTTGTCCTGCAGCGCGGAGTCGGCAGCCACGCGAAAGATGAACGCCAGCAGCTTCGGGTCGCGCAGCTCGGGCGTGAGACGGAGGGCCTTGTAGGCATGCCGCCAGGCCTCGCGGTTCCGCCCGAGCAGTTGCAGGCTCTCGGCGAAGAGAGCCTCGACCGTGGCGGTATTCTCCCTTTCTCCAGCTCGCTGAAACCAGGCGATCGACTCCTCGTAGGAGGTGACGGCTTCCATCAGGCGCCCGGTGACGCCCTGGTTGAGGGCTTCCATCCACAGCACATAACCGAGCAATCCCGGGTTTGAGCCGTCCGCGAGGTCCCGCCGGAGGCGCTTCAGACGCGCCAGCGCCGGCGGGTAGCGGTTGCAGAGATGATCGTTGCAGGCGATTACGAACGAGACTCGCGCGGCGAGGGGACTGCCCGCCCTGCGGAGCGCCTTCCAGGCGGACTTCAGCCGCAGACCGGCACGGTGAGCATGGCGGTCGTTGTACAGCTCGTAGCCACGCCGATATTGGAGGTGGCCCTCGACCAGATCACGCAGGCGCCTGGCGTTGCGCGATCGGCTCGCCTCGTCGATGTGCGCCACGGACTGGCGGACGAGACGTTCGCCTCCCGAGTTGATCAGGGCCTCGCCGATCGCCCGCGCCACGGTGAGAGCGCGCTTCGCTGCCGCGGCATCCTTTCGCGCCAGAGCTTCGGCCCAGTCTCCGAGCGCCCGGACCTCGGCGTACTCCCGCGCCGCCTGCCGGTGCGCTTGAACGAGCGTTCGGACCGTGCCGACATCTCTCCGGAGGGCGGCCTGCCGGAGCGTCTCCTGCACGTCTTTCCAAGCGGCCTCCGCTGTCGGCCGCGCCAGTGCGTCGATGCGCTGCCGCGCTTCGCCGGACCAGGGAGAGCCCCCATCGAGGGCGCGGTACGCCTGCCATGCACGCCCGGCGTCGACCGTCAGGAAAAGCCGTTCCAAAGCGATGGCTTGGTTGAATCGCGCCTCGCGCAACGCAGGATCACGCTCGATCGCCCGCTCCACCGCCGCCAGCGCCCTCGCCAGGTCCTGTGGCTCGTCCAGACGCTCGGCTCGCACGAGGTATGCCGCTGCGAGATCGCTCCAGGCGCGGGCGTCTCCAGGCCGAGAGGCGCAGCGGCGTTCCAGCGACTTGACCCCCCGGTCGAGGTCCTCGCGGTCCTGGCTTTGCGCGACCCGGGCGCTCAGATCCCCCGAGGCCTCACGGGCCAGGTCCGGGGAATCGGTTCCGCCACGCTGCTGCGCGCCCGCGGAGGAGAGCGGCGGCCGACGCGACAGGCGCGGCGCTCCGCAGAGGGAGTCGGGGACGAGATCCGAAGCGCTCGGGTCCGTCCGGCAGGGGACGTATTCCTGTGCCGTCGTCAGACGCGGCTCGGCCAGCCGCCAGCTCCGGACCGACGCGATGGCGTCTTCCGGAGTACGACGCGCCCGGCAGGAGGGCAGGAACGCTCCTGCCACTCCCAGAGAGAGCGCTGCCACAACCCAGGGATGCCTCATCGATACGTCGGGATCGGAACCACCGTCGAAACCAGGGAATTGAGCCGCTCTCCTCAGGAGAGCCTGCGCTTTGTCTGAACGGTGGGATCTCGGCATCGCATGATACCAGAGGAAGCCCTCGGCTGAGCGCTGATCTCCCTGCGGGAGGGCTGTGGGGGCGGTCGACGCGGTCATCTCGCTTCTCGCGGTCCTTTGGGAGTCGTCGTCTCGATGGACGGACCCGCCGGGTTTTTTCCGTTTCACCGCGGAAGTGCCGGGAAGAAGCCGGGAACGTCCGTCCAAAATGCCGATCGGGATGACAGAGAGGAACATGGAATCAAGGTCCCCGCCCGTGGGGGGGCTCAGCAGAAAGGAGACGGCGATGTCAGTCAATAGGACGGTGCAAGCCGGAGGCGCCAAACGCTTCAATCCAGAGCCGAGAGACGAGTTCGCGAGCGTCGATCCGCACCTCCAGGAGGTCCTCCTGGCGAGCGAGGCCTACCAGGAGCCGAACCCGGCGATCGTTCGCAACGGCCGATTGGACGTCATCGCCCGGCTCAACGACAAGGCTCGGGCAGAGGACAGACTACCCGAGACCTTCGAGAAGGGTCGGGAGATTGGCGATATCATCACCGGTAACCTGCCGGTCCAGGACATCCTCAAGGCGCGCAAGCACCCCAACATCGCGAGCCTCAAGGCTGCGACGGAGCTGTACGCCAACCTCCATCATTCGGTACCCGACATTGGCTGTGACACCGCCTCTCTGCAGCAGGGGCTCCCCCGATATCCCGGGCTGGACGGCTCCGGCGTCATCATCGGGATCGTGGACACCGGCTGTGACTTCGCCCATCCCAACTTCCTGTTGCCGCGACGGGTGACGCGGCTCCTCTACCTCTGGGATCAAAACGATGGCAAGGCGAACCCGATGAAGGCGGGGCTCCCGAAAGACTTCGGCTACGGTCGCGAGTTCGATGCCACCATGATCAACCAAGCTCTCCTCAAGGACGACCCGTACACGGCCCTGGGCTACACGCCGGAGCCCGCGGCTCACGGCACGCACGTCATGGACATTGCAGCCGGCAACGGCCGGGCTCCCAAGGCAGCGGCCAACCCGGTTTCGACTGCCGTGGGAAACGCGGCTCCCGGAGTCGCACCGAACGCTCGGATCATCTTCGTCAACCTGAAGACGGACGACCCGGCCTCGCTGGGCAACTCCCGCCACCTCCTCGAAGCCGTCGACTACATCTTCAAAAAGGCCGACGACCTCACCACGCACGATGGCAAAACCCCGCCGGCGGTGGTCAACCTGAGCATCTCCACCGCCGGCGGACCGCACGACGGCACGACCCTGATCGAAAAGGGGTTCGAGCGGCTGCTGGAGAAGGCAGGGAGAGCGATCGTGATCTCGGCCGGCAACGCCTTCAGGCAAGAAGGACACGTGACGGGAACCATCCCGAAGGATGGGTACTACACGATGCAATGGCAGACCGATTCAATCGCCAAGAGAAATGAGCTCGAGATCTGGTATGACGGAAAGCCTCATCTGGAAGTGACTCTGATGAGCCCCCAGAAACAGAAGCTTGGACCTTATGGGCCGGGACAGACGGTAGACATCAAGGACGAGAGCGGAGTGAGGCAAGGCCGAATCAGTCACCGTGCGGATGACCCCAACAACCATGCCAATCAGATCGACATCCGCGTGCCGTTTGCGGAGGAGCCCTGGACCATCGAGCTGAAGAACAACGGCGAGGAGGTCTCCTTCCACGCCTGGATTGAGCAGGGTGATCGCGGCCGATCCCGCTTCCTCGCCGACACCTCCTCCGCTAACACCCTGGGTGCCATCAGTTGCGGCGAGAGCACGCTCACGGTGGGCGCTTACGATACCTACGCGAACGCCTGTCTGGCGCCTCTTTACGATGCCACCGCGGCAGGACCGACACGCGACAACCGTAAGAAGCCGGACGTCAGCGCCCCCGGCGTTCGGATCACAGCCGCCAAGTCCTTGGGCGGCGCCATCCAGATGTCCGGCACGAGCATGGCGGCGCCACATGTCACCGGGCTCGTAGCCCTCCTCTTTCAACTCGCCGAGCGCGCCGGCCTGGGACCCCTCGACGCCAAGATGATCCAGGCGCTGGTCCGCGAGGCCGCACGGCGGAATCCGCCCACGACCCGGGAATGGGACCCCCGCTATGGAGCGGGCCGGCTCGCAGGACCCGCGTCTCTGGATTACCTATTGAAGCAACCCTCACGCGCAGCCGTGGCGGATCTCAAACCTGGACCGCCGCCCGGACCACCGGCAGCGACAGCGACCACGGAGACTTTACCCCGCACCGACGGCGAGGCTCACGGCAGCGGAGGCAACGGCTTCCAGGATCTCGACCGAGTCATCCAGTTCCTGCGTGATCAGCTCGCCGGCAATGGCCACAATGGCTCCCACGATCTCAGCACCTTCGTCCAGACCGTGGCCGCAAAAATCCACGCAGAACAGGGCTTCCGATTGCGAGTGGAGCCTTTGAGCTGAGCCCAAACGACGCACAGGCTCCTCTCTCGAGGCTCCGAGAGAGGAGCCTGCTCCCTTGGTTGTACAATTCCCCCATCTTGACTCGCCTCGCCCAAGGAGCCTCGATGATCTCACTGCGCCATACCCTGCCGCCTCTCGCTCTGCTCCTGGCCCTCGCCGCCGCAGCTCAAGGCCAGCTCACCCCCGAGCGGGCCCTCGACCGGCGGGGGATCTCGGACCTTCAGCTCTCTCCGGACGGTTCGCGGCTGGCGTTCACGGTCTCGGAGCCGCCCAAGGGCGACGCCCGCAACTCGGACATCTGGGTGCTGGACCTGCGGACGAAGGAGGTCCGGCGGTTCGCCACCTCTCCCAAGGAGGATCGCTCGCCCCGTTGGTCCCCCGACGGCAAGCGCCTCGCCTTCCTCTCGAATCGCGAGGAGAAGACGCAGGTCTACGTCATGCCCGTCGACGGCGGCGAGGCCGTGGCGCTCACCAAGGGGAAGATGGCTGTCGAGTCTTTCAACTGGTCCCCGGATGGCCGCCAGATCTCCTTCCTCGCCGCCGAGCCGAAGAGCGAGGCCGAGGAGAAGCGGGAGAAGGACAAGGACGACGCCCGCGTGATCGACAAGGACGACAAGCGCACCCGCCTCTGGATCGCCGACGCCGTCTCGGGCGAGGCGCGCCAGGTGACCTCCGCCCCCTGGCAGGTCGTCGAGGCCCACTGGGCTCCTCAGGGAAACCGCCTCTACGTCATCGCCACCGACACTCCGGGCTCGGACCGCTGGACCGACCGTCTCTGCGCGGTGTACCTCGCCGACGGCGCCGTCCATCCCCTCGCCGCCCCCAAGGGACCGATCGGCGAGCTGCGGGTCTCGCCGGACGGCAAGTGGCTCGCCTATGTGGGCTCCTCCCAGGACGGCCCCACTCCGCACGACCTGATCGTGCAGCCCGTCGACGGCTCGGCGCCTCGGAACCTGACCGCTGGCGCGATCGACCGCCCCATTCAGGCCTACGCCTGGCGAGCCGACGGCGCGCTGATCGTCGAAGCGGCCGCGGGCTTCGGCAGCGTCTTTTATACCGTCACCCTGGACGGCAAGGCGGCGCGGCGAGATCCCCTACCGATACACCCTGGAGATTTCTCCCTTTCTCCCTCCGGCGCACTCGCCTTCGTGGGGCAGACGACCACGGCGGCCCCCGAGGTCTGGCTGGCGGCGCCCGGGTCCAAACCGCAGCCGGTGACGACGCTCAACGCGGCCTGGAAGGACGTGCCCCTGATCGCGCCGGAGATCCTCAAGTACCGCTCCTTCGACGGGCTGGAGATCGAGGCGGCCCTGCTCCGGCCTCCGGGGCTCGCGGCCGGCACCCGGGCGCCCCTGATCGTGCTCGTCCACGGCGGTCCCACGGGACGGTGGAGCGACGCCTTCAACCCCTGGAGCCAGCTCCTCGCCAGCCGCGGCTACGCCGTGCTGATGCCCAACGTGCGCGGCTCCACCGGCTACGGGCACAAGCTCGTCGAGAGGAACCGGGCGGACTGGGGAGGCGGGGATTTCAAGGACGTCATGGCCGGAGTCGACCACCTGATCCAGACTGGCGTCGCCGATCCCGACAAGCTGGGCATCGGCGGCTGGTCCTATGGCGGCTACATGTCCGCCTGGGCCATCACCCAGACCGACCGCTTCAAGGCATCCGTCGTTGGCGCCGGCATGTCCGACCTCGCCACCGAGTTCGGCACCGAGATCGACTCCGCCTACGACGAGTGGTTCTACGGCCTCCCCTGGGAGAACCGGGAGAAGTTCCAGGCGAGCTCCCCCATGACCTGGGTGCAGCGGGCGAAGACCCCCGCGCTCATCCTCCAAGGGGAGAACGACGTGGTCGATCCCATCAGCCAGTCCCAGCCGCTCTATCGCGCCTTGAAGCGCCTGGGTGTCGCGAGCGACTTCGTGGTCTACCCACGCGCCGGCCACGGCCTGCGCGAGGAGAAGCAGATCCTGGACTCGTGGCGGCGGATCGTCGCCTGGTTCGACCTTTACGTGCGGGGCATCCGCGAGGAGGCGAAGCCCGCCGCCCCCACCACTCAATCGACCGGCGGGTGATAGGCCAGGCTCGCTCCGATCCAGGTGCGGTCCTTGTTGAAGTCCACCCCCATCATCTTCCCCTTGCTCAGGCGCACGAGGTTGTTGACGAGCCGGGGGCGGTCCTTCCAGACGAACATCATCCGCACCTCGGCCTTGGCCGGGTCGTCCGGAGTTTCGATCACGGGCGCGTAGTCCACCTTGCGCTGGAGAATGAAGTCCTGCGGATTCGCTAGCGACCGCAGGCGCTCCGGCGTCGGCCCGATCTCGACCCCCAGGCCGGCAAAGGAGAACAGCGGCTTCAGAACGTAATTCTCCAGGTCCGCCGGCAGCTCCTCAAGATCGCTCACGAACCAGGTGGGCGGGCAGTAGCGGCTGTGAATGAACGGCAGGGAGAACTTGCTGATCTTGAGATACCAGTTCGGGTGCCCCACCCAGGTGACGTCCAGCTCGCGGCCAAAAATATGCGAGAGGTCGAGCCCCTTCCTCTCCACTTCATCGAAGATCACCCGATTGTAAATCCGCTCGATGGGCACCTCGCGGCCGCCCTGGGGATAAAAGAGACGGCCGCTCCGTTCGATCACCTTCGTGGCGCAGACGGTCCTGATCCCCAGCAGCTTCTCGGTGACATGGAAGTCGATCCGCGTCTTCTGCTTCTCGGGCTCGATCTCCAGCAGGACCACGTTCTCCGGATCGCAGCCGGCCACGATGACGTCGCGCAGGACGTCCGGATAAGTCTCGGGAGTCAGGCCGCCGAAATAGGGCGTCCAATCCGCGGGGATGGCCGGGAAGTTGGCGCGGAAGCTCTGCTCGAGCAGCCACTGGAAGCCGTAGAGCGACGGGAAACCCTGAAGCTCGATGAGTCGCGGCGTCAGCTCGCCGTCCTCCCCGCGCACGATGGCGAAGTCGATCTGGAGGAAGACGGTGTGCCCCTCGTCGCCGGGCACGCAGAGCTGTGGCGGCACCGCCCGGCCGGCCTCCTTCAGGTATGCCTCGGAGGTGACCGCCGCCAGGATCTCCGTCGAAGCCGCCACCAGCTCGCGGGTGAGCGCCTCCGAGAGAAAGATGGGCGTCTCGCTGATGCGGAAATCCGCCGGGCCTCCCCCGCCGGCCTCCAGGTCGCGCAGCAGGCCCGCATAGCGCTCCGGGGTGAGCTCGGCGTTGTAGGCACGGCGGATCTCGGGGACCATGGCGGCGGATTCTATCCCAGGGATTTCTCCGCAGCTTCGCGGCCCGCCATGACTCTTAACAGTGGCAGGGCATGTCGCTGCAGGTGAGACCGCCCGACGGGATGGTGCAGCACCACTCGCAGCACACACACTCCCCACCGGGGTTGGGCGGACAGACCCGCCCGCAGCTGGCGGCCTCGGCCGAGCGAGGCGTGAAGAGCCCTACCTGAGCTGCGGCAATCATCGCCAGAGCGAGCATCAGAAACGTCAGCTTCTTCCGCATTGGCACCTCCTTGAGAGTCGGAGGGGATGCGTTCCCCCCTATCAAGAGAGGTGCGTGCCGCGCCAAAGCCGCTCCTGCTGGCGATCAACACGCTCCGCTTGAGGGCCTCAATCCTTCGGCAACGGCGGCGGCCCGTCGGGGATATAGCCCTTGTAGACCGTGCCCTTCGTGCCGGCCTCGAACTCGCGGCGGATCTCCGCTCGCTTCTCCGGCTGCTCGAAGAGGTCGACCATGGTGGCGGCGAGGACCTTGGAGGCGTAGGTCAGCCCCTTGTGGCCGATCGACATGCCGCCGCTCGCCGCCACCGGCCAGGCATGCCAGGGCGAGCCGAGCGGCGCGGTCACCACCGAGACGTGCAGCACCGGCACGTTCCAGCTCACGTCGGCGACATCGGTCGAGCCGCCCTCCGGCCCGCCCGGATGCTCGTTCAACGGCTTGACGGCGCCGCTCATCCCTTTCTGCGGGATGCCGGTCTCATGCTGGATCGTCTTCGCGAACTCCTCCTCCGCCGCGGTGTACTGGATGGGTCCCACCCAATCCATGTTGGTCTGCAGAAGCCGCTCGCCGGCGCGGTTGACCAGCATCTCGTAATCTCCCGACTGGACCCGCAGCGTCGCCTGGACGTCGGCGGAGAGGGCCGCGCCCTGGACCATCTTGCGCACCCGCTCCATCAGCTCGTCGACCGAGGCGTGCTTCGTGTCCCGCACCCAGACCCAGACCCTGGCATGGTCCGGCACGACGTTCGGCACGTCGCCGCCGTCAGTGATGACGTAATGCATGCGGACGGTGGGCTGCACGTGCTCGCGCATCATGTTCAGCGAGTGGGTGAAGATCTCCAGGCCGTCGAGCGCGCTGCGGCCGTTCCACGGATCGAAGGCGGCGTGGGCCGTCTTGCCGTGGAACTCGACGACGAAGTCCACCATCGCCTGGGTGCTCTGGGTGTCGGCCTTCGTCTCGTCGGACGGATGCCAGGCGAGGACCACGTCCACGTCCTTGAACAGTCCGGCGCGGACCATGTAGAGCTTGCCGCCCACGGCCTCCTCGGCCGGCGTGCCATAGAAGCGCACCGTGCCCTGGAGCTTGCCGGCGGCGATGAGCTCCTTGACGGCCACCGCCGCCCCCAGGCTCGCGGCGCCGAACAGGTTGTGCCCGCACCCATGCCCCGGCGCGCCGGCGGTCACCGGCTCCTTGGTCGGCTGCGCCTTCTGGGAGATCCCGGGCAGCGCGTCGTACTCGCCAAGGATGGCGATGACCGGCCTGCCCTCGCCATAGCTCGCGACGAAAGCCGTGGGCAACCCCGCGACGCCGCGCTCCACCTTGAAGCCCTGGCCCTCGGCATAGTCGGCCAGCAGCCTGGACGACCGCTTCTCCTTGAGCGCCGTCTCCGCAAACCCCCAGACCTGGTTCGCGAGATCGACCAGCTCCGGCCGGTGGCGCTCCACCGAAGCGACCGCCGCCTCCTTGTTCGGTCCCGCCTTGGGAACGGGCGGCGAGGCCGCTCGGAGCAGGCTTGGGACGACCAGGAGACAGACGCAGAGAACGAACGCGGATCGGCGGCGATTCATCGGGCTCCCCCTTGGGACGGACGGTTGAGGTGGGGATCATACAGGAGGGGAGGAGATGCCCTCGAGTCTTTCCCTGGGACCGCCGGCGTGCCGAAGAGCGTGCCGTAGCAGCAAGGCCCCTCGCCCGCCTCTTGCCTGGGAGCGCCGGCGTCCCGCCGGCCCGGCTAACCCCAGCCGCTTCCAGGCAAGCTCGATCCTGTGCGAAGATCGCCGCTCTGCCGGCGGGACGCCGGCGCTCCCAGGCAAGGGGCTACACAACCGTACGGCGCAGCCTCGGCGGCTTTCTTTCCCAGGCTTCGCGGCCGCCGAGCTAAGGGCTATGCGTCGGCCCCCATCACCACCGCATGGAAGAGCGTGCCGTAGCAGCAAAGCCCCTCGCCCGCCACTCGCCTGGGAGCGCCGGCGTCCCGCCGGCCCGGCTAACCTAAAAACAACATAGAGGGAGAACCGCAACCCCCCGCCCACCCCCGCTCAGCAGGTACAGGTCCGCACGATCGTCCGCGGGCACGTATCGGTGCAGCCGACGGCGCTGCAGCCGGCGAAGCAGGAGAGCAGGCACGATTTGTCGTTCGTGGCCGCTACTCCGGCCACTTCTTCCATCTGGCGGTTGGACAGGTTGGCGAGGGTCTCACGGTGGAGGGCGAGCTTGAACGTCTTCTTCTTCATCGGGGGCTCCTTTCAGGATTGCGGCGATGGCGCTTACACGAACAGCGGGCAGTGGCCTCTCACGGGCACGAAGCAGCGGTTGCCACAGTCGGGCTGACCGCAGGCCGGGCAGCAAATCTGGCCCGGCAGGCATTGGGCGCTGCTCGTGCAGCCGGTGGTGAGCCGGGGCGCGGAAGGCGCCCCTGGCAGACGCTGGGCCACGCCCTGGGCCAAGGCGAGCGCTCCGCAGAGAACGGTCAGCAACAGGATGCGGGAGCCACGGCGAGGAGCGGGCGAAGGATGGTCGAGAAGTTGGCGCATGTCGGAATCCTCCATGGTCGTTCACAAAGGGAGGTGCCCGTCCGGTCCGGGCGCGGGACAGGCGGCGCCCAGAGTGCGATTGAAGAACGCCGGCCTCAGGCGCCTAGCAGAGGAACTTGCCAGCTTCCATGACCTGCTCGCCGTCGATCCAGATGTCGAAGTCTCGTCCCACGCAATCGATGTGGGTGGTGGAGACCCAGGTCTGGCCGGTGTGCTCGGCGTAGGGGTGGCCGAAGGCGATGTGGCAGCCAGGGATCTTCTCGTCCTGGAGGATGTTGCCCCGCACGTCCTTGACCGCGAGGTTGGTGCCGATGGCGAACTCGCCCACCCGGTCGCTGTTCTCGTCGGTCGAGGTGTAACGCCGGAACTCGTCCAGCAGATCGGTGTTGGCGCAGGCGAGGTGGGCGATGCGGTTGTCCACGATGTCGATGGTCAGCGGGGTCGATTTCAGGTCGCCGTACTTGCGGCAGAGGTAGTCGCCCACCACGCCGTCCACCACGAAGCGGCCTTCGACGTCGTCGGGAGCGGTGAAGATCTCGCCGCCCGGGAGGTTGCCCCACTTCTCCGGGGTGATGATGCCGCTGGTCTTCAGCCACTTGAGGCGCGGCGAGAAGGTGGCGAGGATGTCCGTGCCGCCTTTCGAGGTCACCCGGATCTCCCGCGCCGGCCGCGCCTTGGCGATCAGCCAGGAGCTCAGGCGGTCCACTTCCAGGAAGTCGGCCAGCATCCCCTCCTGCATGATCTGGCGATCGATGTTCACCATGTGGCCGTGGCGAATCCCTTTCCGATTCACCACCTCGGTCATGGCGATGCGCGAGCCGAGCTCGCCGCGCTGGGCCTGGGCGGCGAAGATGGAGACCTGGGAGCGCTCGAGGTCCTCCAGGATGGGCTGCGGCATGCCGGCGGCGAGCGGCCGGGGAGCGTAGTCCTCGAGGACGAAGACGCTGTGCTCCGCTCCCACAGCTTCGATCTCCCGCTCCAGGGCGGCGGCGATGTCCGCCGTCTCCCGGTCGGTGATCAGGGTGATCCGCTCCTGGGGCTGCAAGCGCAGGCAGGTATGGATGGCGTTATGGGCTCCCGGCAGAAACTCCGGGGTGACGGGGATGTTTTCGAGGATCATGTCGTCCTCCTAAGCAAGATCCAGGCCGTGGTGGGTCTCCCTCACAATGAAGGCCACGACTTCGCGGACGTCCTGCGCCTGCTCCCAGACCTGGAGCTGGCGGTCGGCGCCGGTGCCGGCGTTCAGGATCTGATGGATGTAGTTGATCTCCTCCCGGCTGCCCAGCTCGTCCACCACGTCGTCGATGAAGGCGAGGAGCTCGTGGATCAGGTCGATGCAGGGCACCTCTTCCTGCTTGCCAAAGTCGATCAGCTTGCCCTTGATGCCGTGGCGCGCGGCGCGCCATTTGTTCTCGTTGAGCAGCAGACGGCGGTAGAGGCGAAAACCCAGGTTCTGTTTGATCAGCTTGTGGAGCTTGACGGTGACGGCCTGGATCAGCGCCGCGAGCGCGATCGTCTCGTCGACCCGCATGGGCACGTCGCAGATGCGGAACTCCAGGGTGTCGAAGAAGGGGTGCATGCGGATGTCCCACCAGATGCTCTTGGGATTGTCGATGCACCGCGTCTTGATCAGCAGCTTGACGTAGTTCTCGTACTCGGACAGGCTCTGGAAGTGGTCCGGGATGCCGGTGCGGGGGAAGCGGTCGAAGACCTTGCTGCGGAACGATTTGAGCCCCGTGTTGCGCCCCTGCCAGAACGGCGAGTTGGTGGAGAGGGCGAAGATGTGCGGCAGGAAGTAGCGCACGGAGTTCATGATGTGGATCGCCAGCTCGCGGTCCGGGATGCCGACGTGGACGTGGAGGCCGAAGATCAGGTTCGCCCGCGCCACCTGCTGCAGGTCCTCGACGATCGCCTGGTAGCGCTCGTTGGGGGTGATCTCCTGGTCTTTCCAATGGGCGAAGGGGTGGGTGCCCGCGGCGGCGATGGTCAGGCCGTTGCGGCGCGCCAGCTTGGCGAGGTCGCTGCGCAGCCGCACGACCTCGCGGCGGGCCTCCTTGATGTCGCGGCAGATGTTGGTGCCGACCTCGATGACCGACTGGTGGAGCTCGGGCTTCAACTGGTCCAGCAGCGTGTGCTCGTCGTCGATCAGATGCTGTACATGCGAGCGCAGGTCTCCCGTCGCCGGATCGATGATCTGGAACTCCTCCTCGATGCCGAGCGTGAAGAGCCCTGCCTCGCTCATGCGTTCGACCTCGGCCCCACGGCTTCGGCGGTCGCCCCAGGCGTCGCAGACACCGCTGTCGTCGCAGTCGTCGCGGTGCCGGCAGTATTGGCGGTCTTGGCGGTAGCGGCGGCCTTGGCCGGGGCGGCCTCCACGCCAACGGCGTCGGCCGGCGGCGCCGCGGCGCGCCGCACGTACTCGCCCCAGCGCAGGTTGTCGCCGCCCTCGCGGTGCAGCTCGGCCTTGCGGATGGCCATGCTGGCCGCGGTCTCCACCACCCAGGCGAAGTTCTCCTCGCCGATCGACTTCAGCTCGGCGTCCGGCGCGGGGTTGCAGAAGTCGATGGCATAGGGAACGCCGTCGCGCACCGCCATCTCGACGGTGTTGAAGTCGTAGCCCAGCCAGCGGTTGAGGGCCAGCACGTCGTCATGCACCTTCTGGAGCAACGCGGGATCGACCGGCGGGCCGTCCTTGACGTAGCGCAGGTGGTGCGGCTGCCGCGGGTCGTACTGCATGATGCGAATGTCCTGGCAGTCGAGGCAGTAGCAGCGGAAGTACTCCCGGAAGACGATCTCCTCCTGGAGCATCATCACGAGCTGGCCGGTCTCGTCATAGGCCCTGAAGAATTCGTCGCGGTTGGTCACCCGGTAGACGTTCTTCCAGCCGCCGCCGGCGAAGGGCTTGAAGAAGGCCGGAAAGCCGATGTAGTCGAAGACCCCTTCCCAGTCCAGGGGGTAGGCCAGGTTGCGGAACGACTTCGGCCCGGTGTCCGTGGGGTGCTCCTTCGAGGGGAGGAGCACCGTCTTCGGCACGGCGACGCCGATCTTGGTGGCCAGGGCGTTGTTGAAGAACTTCTCGTCGGCGCTCCACCAGAACGGGTTGTTCACGACCGCCGTGCCGTTCAGGGCAGCGTTCTTCAGGTAGGCGCGGTAGAAGGGGACGTCCTGGGAGATGCGGTCGACGATCACGGCATAGCCGGAGGGCTCGCCCTGGACGAGCTTGTCGATGCGCACGGGCTCGGCGACGATCCCGGCGGTCCCGCCGGCGCGCTGCGAGTTGATGCGGTCGCAGAAGGCGTAGGGGAAGGTGTCCTCCTGGCCGAAAAGGATCCCGACTTTCTTCATAGGGTCAATTCCTCCCGATCTGGCTGGGGTAGCGGCAGTGTCAGACACAGCTCCGGCGAACAGTAGCACAGCGGCCCTTCGGGGCGGACCGTCACTGCCGGCCCCTGCCCAAGACCCTCATCACCCCGGCCCTCTTCTCCCGCCCCCTCGCCACCCCCCTCACCGGGAGAAGAGGGAGAACAGCAAGAAAGGACGACAAGGACAGCAAGGACAAAAAGGAAGAGGGAGATCAGCAAGAGCGCTCCAACCGGGTTCCCCTCTCCCGGGGATGGGGGTGGGGAGGGGGGCGGGAGAGGGGACAGGGGTGAGGGCTTCGGGGCGGAAGGCGAGGGGAGAGGAGAGGGTGCGGTGATGAGGGCCCACTTAAATAGGCCCGGGCATTGACTTTTCCTTCGGGATTCCCAAGAATATCTCCAGTCCAAGGGTCCACGACCTCCTTTCAGGAGCGGCGTGGCGGCTCCGATAGGGCTTGGGCGGCCCAAGGAGCTGGGCGGGCTGGGACCTGCCAATGACGGATTCGCCCAGGAAGGAGGTGGTCCAGTGATCGAAGGTAAACACGGTTCCATGGAGGTGGCGTCCTCGTAAGGGGAATCCTCCACGTGTCCGTGGCACAGGGAGGTTAGCCCGAGAGGGATAACCCAACGCCACCAACAAGGACCCTTGAGACCCCGGCCCCGAATGGGACCGGGGTCTTTCGTTTTCAGGGGTTACCGGTCGCCGGCACGATGCTGTTGAGGGCGTCGATGATGGCGGGGACGTCCTTGCTCTCCGTGTCGCGGATGAGGGCGACGGCCGAGGCCACGAGCCCGACGGGCTGAGCGATCAGCCGGCCCAGGAACTTCACCTTGTCGTCTATGGCTTGAACGGTGAGGGGCCAGGAGGACGGCGGCTGAAGGGAGATGATCTCGGCATGCAACCAGGCGTCGTCGCGGGCGGCGTCCAGGCTGAAGTTGAGGACTTCGACGGCGTCCTGGCCGCCGATCTTCTCCAGGATGTCCAGCAGAGGCGAGAACTCGCCGACGACGGCCTCCACCGGCGGCAGGAGGCTGGAGAGAATGGCGTTGATCTTGTTGAAGTCATCGTGGAAACCCTCGAGGGCGAGCCCCTGGAAGGTTTCGCCGGTCACCACGCCGAGGTCCAGGTTGATGTGGGCGTTGATTCCCACCAGCAGGTCCTGGAGGATGATGAGCCGGCCCGACTGGGTGGAATCGAAGGCCACCCGCCAGCTCTGGCTCGGCTTACCGCCGGAGCGGAAAGCGTCATAGGCCGCGAAGTAGCGATCGGCGAACAGGGCGTCGAAGCGGTCCATGCGGGGGCCGTTGTCGAAGTACCCGGTTTCGATTCCGCCCTTGACGGTGAGAGTGACCTGCCGGTAGAGAGCCGGGAAATAACCTAGCGGATCGCTCTTCGCCTTGCAGTCGGCGATGATGCCGTCGAGGATGTGAAGCACGTCGTCGATGTTCTGGGCCGGCATGGTGTCTCCTTGGTGGAATGCGGGAGAGCTTAACACCGAGAGCTGATAGGCTTCCGTCATGCACCCCAACGCGGAGAGAGTTCAGGCAGCGCTGAGAGCCCACGGCTGCTCCGGACAGGTCATCGAGCTGGCCGCCAGCACCCGCACCGCCGAGGAAGCCGCGGCGGCCATCGGTACCACCGTAGCGCAGATCGCCAAGAGCCTGATCTTCCTGGTGGGCGGAGACCCGGTCCTGGTGATCGCCTCCGGGATCAACCGGGTCTCCCTGTCGAGGTTGACCGACCACGTGGGAACGCTCGCCTTCCGGCCGGACGCCGGCACCGTGAAGCGCCTCACGGGCTTCCCCATCGGCGGCATTCCCCCCGTCGGCCATGCCACCTCTCCCCGGGTGCTGATCGACATCGACCTCATCCACCATCGCGAGATCTGGGCCGCCGCCGGCACGCCGAACGCGGTGTTCCGGACGACGCCAGAGGAGTTGGTGCGGATCACGGGCGGGAAGGTGGTGGAGGTGCGGGAGGAGTAGCGCCGCAAGGCGAGCGAACAGGTTGACTTTCCTCTTTTTGGGAACTAGGGTATCCATTTGTAATCGGAAGGAGGACGAAACCTTGCCCAGGCTACGAGTTCGAGTCACCAGCGAGGATGCCACTCTCGTCGACGAGACGACCCGACTGCTCCAGTCCCCCAGAAATGCCGCCGGCCTCGTCGAGCCCCAGTCGATCGAAGCCCTCCTTCAGAGTCTTGGAGCTCAGGGCTTCGAGCTTGTCTCATGCCGACGCGACAAGAATTGAAAGACTTGGCACGTCTCCGGTTACGGGAAGCGGAGGCACTCTTCGCGGCGGGTTGCTACAATGGGGCGGTCTATCTGTGCGGCTACGCCGTTGAAGTCGCGCTCAAGGCCCGGATCTGCCGTCTGCTTGGAGTGGAGAGCTATCCTGAAGGCGGGCGAATCAAGGGCGCCTACGCCGTCCATGATCTGGACCAACTTCTTCTCCTCGCTGGTTTGAGGGAGAAAATCGGCCTCCAAGAGGAGCCCCTTTTCAAGAACTGGGGCACTACAGTCCCCTGGAATCCCGATCTGAGGTATCGACCTCCAGGCACGATTTCAAGGCCCGAGGCGCTTGTCATTCTCGACGCGATTCGCCATCCAAAACATGGAGTGTTGAGGTGGATCAAAAACTACTGGTAAAAGGCCTACAGGCACTCTCCCATGAGCTGGATCAACGGTACGGACCGGTGTCGCTCCTGATGTTCCTCGCTTTGGTTCCTGGTATCAAGGATTATTGGAATCTCGTCGTCAGTGCCCAGGGCCTCGATCAGGCCGACCGCGCAACCGCTATCGGATTGGTGGTCGACCTGTTGACCGAGACCATGCCCCGGGAGATCTGGCCGAGCATTGGCCGCGTCTCGGTTCTCCGTACCGATGATCCCTTCGTGAAGGGTATTGACAAAATCAAGCGCAAAAACCAAGCGCTCGCGGAGGAAGACTCGGCCCTCTATCTTGAAGCACTGAGCGTCTCAGGCATCGAGATCCCCGAGGCGATCGTCCTGCAGCAGCCGAAGGCTGCCTAGCCGCGCAGCCTCGCCGCCACCCCCCGCAGGTCCTCGACCAGCCGCGCCCGCGCCTCCCGCCGGGAATCGGCGTCCGGCATCCTGAGGATGGCCGAGGGGTGGATCGTGGCGGTGAGCCAGGGGGCCCAGGGGGTCTCGAAGAATTTGCCCCTCTCGACGGTGACCTTGAACTTGGGACCCATCAAAGACTGCGCCGCCGTGGCTCCCAGGCAGACGATGATCCGCGGCTTGACCAAGGCCAACTCGGTCTCCAACCAGGGGCGGCAGGCCTTCACCTCGCCCAGGGTGGGCTTGGCGTGGATGCGCTTCTTGCCCCGCGGCTCCCACTTGAAATGCTTGACGGCATTGGTGACGTAGACCTCCTCCCGCGGAATCCCCGCCTCGATCAGGGCCTCGTCCAGCACCCTTCCGGCGGGACCCACGAACGGCTTGCCGGCCAAGTCCTCCTGGTCCCCCGGCTGCTCGCCGATGAAGAAGACCGCCGCCTCCCGCGGCCCCGCGCCGACGACCGCCTGGGTCGCCTTCTTGTAGAGGTCGCAGGCCGTGCAGTCCTGAGCGGCGCGGGTCAGGCTCGCCAGGGTCGGTCTTTCCGGGATGAAGGTGAAGGCGGAGGGGTGGATCGTGGTCGGCATGGTGTAGCGAGAATACAAGAAATATGCCGGGGATTCCCGCCTCCCCGTGACTCCCGGCCGGCCCCGGGCTCCGAATCCGGGAATCCCCCCGGTCGCGGCGCGGCCCCCTCGCCGTTGACACCTTCCCGCCCTTCGCTTTAGATTAGGTCGTGCACCCCAACGCGTCCCCTGCCCCTCCCACCGTCGCCGGCGGAACGGGTATCGTGGGCGCCATCCCGGCCCGCTACGGGTCGACTCGCCTTCCAGGAAAGCCGTTGCTCACGATCGCCGGCAGGCCGATGATCGAGCACGTCTACACCCGGGTGGCGCGCGCCCGCGGGCTCGATCGGGTGGTGGTGCTGACGGACGACGAACGCATCGCCCGGGCCGTGGAAGCCTTCGGCGGCGAGTGGGAGATGACCCCCGCCGACTGCGCCAGCGGCACCGACCGCATCGCCTGGGCCGCCCGCCGGTGGGGCGCCCGGGCGGTGATCAACGTCCAGGGGGACGAGCCGCTGATCGATCCGGAGGGCATCTCCCAGGTGGCAATGCATCTGGCGGCGATGCCGGGCGACCCGGTGGTGACCCTGGCGACGCCGGCGACACCCGAGGAGATGGAGAACCCGAACGCCGTCAAGGTGGTACTCACCCGCGACGGCTCGGCCCTCTACTTCAGCCGCGCGCCGATCCCCTACCCCCGTCAGGAGGGGGGATTCGCGCCGCTCAAGCACCTGGGGCTCTACGGCTATCAGCGGCAGGCCCTGCTGCGCCTCGCCGCGCTCGCGCCCACGCCGTTGGAGCGCAGCGAGTCGCTGGAGCAGCTCCGGGCCCTGGAGAACGGAATTCCCATCCGGGTGCTGGTCGTTGACAGAGGGTCGTTCGGGGTGGATACGGCGGAGGACCTGGAGCGGGTGGAGAGAATCCTGCAAGCTTCTTTCAAGGCCTGACGGAATTGATCCTGGGAAACGAACAAGGAGACGCGCCATGGCGACCAAGTTCATCTTCATCACGGGCGGAGTCGTTTCCTCCCTGGGCAAGGGGGTGGCCGCCGCCTCCGTCGGGGCCATCCTGGAGGCCCGGGGCTTCTCGGTGACGCTGATGAAGTTCGATCC
>Ga0136846_1238562_pt1 | contig 38259 bp, 28 predicted proteins | sample HopSoiMetagenom2_FD_96841 | JGI IMG/M metagenome (GOLD analysis project Ga0136846, IMG submission 96841) | Grasslands soil microbial communities from Hopland, California, USA - 2 Assembly 2016 (version 4) | ecosystem: Environmental > Terrestrial > Soil > Grasslands | place: USA: Hopland...
GGCGCGCCCTGCGGTCGATGCGCCGGCAGTCCTTGCGCCTGCCGGGAGCGCAGGCGCGCGACCCAGGTCGGGCGGCCCGCCGACTGGCCGGGACGGGCCGGTGCCGGACGTCCCCGATGGCGTGGCGGGCGGCAGTGTGGGCGGTGTAGAGGCGGGCGCGGATCCGATGGGCTTGGTCATGTCGGGTGGCGTCGGTGGCGGACAGCGCCATCGAGACACCAGTGACGGTAGCCGCGGGGGTGCGGGAAGGCGCGGAAAAGACGAAACGGTGCTTCAATTAGCGAAGCCGCCTACGCCGCAAATCGTATGACGCCGTGATACGACAAACCATGCACCGTGAGCAGTAGCGAAGACGGGATTCCATCGGGATCTCGAGCTCGCCGGGCAGGCTGTGCTTGTTGGTGCAGATCCTGAAACGCGTCCCGTGTAGCGCTTGATCTGAATGCGGTCGAGTTGGTCGTGGACGTCGCGCAGCCATTCGTACTCGTTCTCGCCCAGACGACGCGCTGGAGGCCGCATGGTTGCTGGGCTTCCTGACCCCCTCACTTCAAGGGAGCCGAATGGCGTGGGAAACGCGTGACGCTGGCAAGAGACAGCAACTCTGTCACGCACGTGGTCCTGCACGTGCCACGACAAATGCCGAAACTCCGTTGGAGTGGCGCCAAACACCCACAGGCAGACAAGGGAGTGTGCTCGATGACTACGATGGACACATGGCCGCGCGGTCCTGGCTTGGACGCCGACTGCGGCAACTTGCAGAGCCGCGTGCTCATCGTGGACGATGAAGTGGCTATGGCACGGGCGATGAACCGCGTCCTCAGACGTGCCGGGTTCGAGTGCCTGTTCGCAAGCAGCGGCCTGCAGGTCCGGTCGTTGCTGTGCACATTCAAGCCGGCTCTGCTGACACTCGACATCCAGATGCCGTGGATCGACGGCATGGATGTCCTGCAACTGCTGCGAGACTCGCCACGGAACCGGCCCTTCAAGATTCTCGTGGTCTCGGCGGCCCCGCGGCCGGAACGGGCGCTCGCAGCAGGCGCGGACGCGGTCCTGGCCAAGCCGTTCACCAACCAGGAATTGGTCGATACGGTCCTCGCCCAGTTCGGCACATTGGGCCGGGACCCGGTTTGCAAGGTCTCAAGGTCGTCGTGATGTGCGCGGGGATCGCTGCTGTCGAAAAACGAAATAGTGCTATTGAACGAATGAGCTGCTAGTTCCTGCCTGTTTCAGTGCGACCTTTGATCAAGGCCCGCTTCAATGCGGTTTCGAGCTTGGACATGTGCAACGGCTTGAGCCAGTAATCGTAGGCGCCGAGGCTCATGGCCTTCACGATGTCCATCGACAAGCTGTCGCCGGTGAGCAAGGTGATTCGCAGCTTTCCAGCGGCGATCTCTTCGTTCAGCGCTCGCACCACCTCCAGGCCGCCGATGTCGGGCAGGTGCATGTCCAGCAGCACAAAGTCGGGTTCCTCAGAGCGCGCAAGGCGTATGCCTTCCATGCCTGTATTGGCTGTCACGAGTGTGATGCCGGGGTAGCGCGACAACGCAGCCTCGACAAGTTCGATATTGAGAGGGTTGTCCTCGATGTAGAGAACTTTGCCTCGCAGGTCCAGTACTTCGGTCATGGTGTCGGTGGCGGTGTCGTGCGGCATGTGTGTCCTCGGGTTGTCCTCTCCCCAGGGGCTCTTGAACGATTGTGGATTCAGCCTCGATGAGAGTCACCCCCGGAAATGAATTCCCTCTCGCGAAGAGGGTGCCTTGGGGGGCGTGTCGAGCCCACATGTGGCAAAAAAAGGCCCGACCACGACCATATCGCGGCTCGACAAGTCGTTGCTTTCGGAGCATTCTCGACAGACAACGCGCATCAGCGCACATCACGCACAGGGACGGCGATGACGCACGGGGTTGGAGACGCTCTCGTCCAGGCCTTCAGCGACAGGATTGCCGCGTGCACCGGCTTGCGGTTCGACGCCGCTCGACACGCCGATCTGCACCGAGCCATTGATGGGCTCACTCAAGCCAGCGAGTCGGGCGACGCACGCGTCGAACTTGGGCAATGGCTTGCCCGGCCGTGGCTGCAAGCCGACATCGAGACGTTGGCAAGGCATCTTTGCGTCGGCGAGACCTATTTCTTCCGCGAGCCCGCTGCTTTCGATCTTCTCGAGCATGAGCTGCTCCCGCCGCTGATTGCACAGCGCCGGACCACCACGCGCACGCTTCGCGTGTGGAGCGCCGGTTGCTCCACCGGTGAGGAGGTCTATTCGGTGGCCATCATGCTGAGTCGACTCGTGCCCGATCACGCCGATTGGGACATTGTCGTCCTGGGTACCGACATTCACAGGGGCTTTCTGGCGCGGGCCGAGCAGGGTGTCTATAGCAAATGGTCATTCCGAGGTGTGCCTGACATGGTGCGTGATTGCTATTTCGACGCACTGGACGAGCAGCGCTTCGCTGTCAAGCCCATGCAAAAGCGACTGACGCAGTTTTGCTACGCCAACCTTGCGCAGCCAGTTCCAGCCGGCGCCTTCGACCTGATTCTTTGCAGGAACGTGTTGATCTATTTCGATCGTGATCAGGCGCGCTCGGCGGTGCGGCACTTGCGTTCATCTCTGACCGATGACGGTCTACTGCAAGTCGGCGCGACCGAGGCGAGTGCAGGGCTCTTTGACGGTTTTCGTGAAGTGCGGAGCGGCGATATGGTGGTCCACCGCAAGTTGCCGTGGTTCATGGGGCCCACATCGACCCAGCCTGCGCCAGAGGCTTCGATGCCCGTGGAGCCGCCTGTGATCGATGCGGAAAAAGTCGCCTGGGATCTCGTCGAGGCCCTCACCCGTTGCGAAATCGCGCTTCTGCGCGACAAGTGCGATGCCATGTTGCACCTGCAACACGCTGCCTTGCTCGAAGCGTTGCTGCGGCCCCAGCAGGCGCGCGATGCCCTGCGCCGCGCTTTGTTCCTCGATCCGACTCTCGTGCTGGCTCGTGCGGCGCTCCATCGGCTGACCTGGGTCAACAGCGGCACGCGTGCAAGCGGAGTCCCCGCATGAATCACGACATGCCCTCACGCAGCATTGATTGGGCCAAGATCAACCAACGCCTGGCCAAGGCGGAAGAGGCCATCATGCGCGGGCAGTCGCAGGCGCCCGAGGCCAGGCGCGCCGCACTCGAGGCGCGTGCACGCGCCCTCGCAGCAGAACCCGCCAACGCGAACCGCGGACCCGGCATGGAGGTCATCGAATTCTTGCTGGGTTCCAATCGCTACGCCGTTCCCGCGTCAAATGTTTGTGAAGTGCGACCATTGCAGGAGTTGACACCCTTGCCTTGCACGCCCGCCTTCGTGTCGGGCATCATGAGTGCTCACGGTCGAATCATTGCGGTCGTCGACCTCAAGAAATTCCTGGATCTTCCCGAGTCGGGGCTGACCGATCTGAACAAGGTGATCATCCTGCAGCATGCGGCCATGGAGTTCGGCGTGCTCGCCGACAGCATCGTCGGCGGACATCGGCTGCTCCTGGCAGATCTGCAGGCCAGCTTCTCGTCGTCGATGCAACATCGTGCAAACTGCATTCGCGGCATCACGCCGCAGCAGCTGACGGTGCTCGATGTGCAAGGCATTGCAAGCGACCCGGCCTTCGTTGTGGACGAAGAGGTTTCCGGATGAATATGTTCGTCATGATTCAGAACATCGACAGCCATCCGGCTGCACAACTACAGGCGAGGATTCATGGCCCGATTACACGGAGAACCGGCTTTGGCCGGTGTGGATCGCAAGCGAATTAGTGCAGTGTTCCACGCTCTGCGGAACTTGATAAGACTGATGGATTTGGCCGCGTGGCTAGTGTCGCGTCAAGCCACAAGTGTCGGTTGCTCGCGCCGCTGTCGGAGCGCAGTGCAAGGCGCGCCGACGAGTCATAGCCGTCGCTATGGCGAGGAGGCGCAACGCAGCAATGCGCTTCGAGAGCAAGCGAGCAGCCGGCATTTGTGGCTTGACGCGACACTAGGCGCGAACCGCAGCGATACCCGTGGTATCGCGAGGATTTGCAACGACGTCATGGGGCCAAAGACGCGGTCTTGTGTTCCGCATGGCGTGGAACTCTGCGCTGGAGCGAGCCGTCATCGGGTCCGCCCCTGGCGGCTGTCGCTGGTCACCGGTGCTGTGCTTCAGGCGATAAGCCCCGCCGCGGGCGCGGCCGATTCCGCCGAGAGCGTCGCGTCGAGATCGCCCGCGAGCCTGGCGCGACTGTCCATCGAAGAGCTGTCCGAGATTGAAATTTCGTCGGTGTCCAAACGCCCCGAGCGCTTGGCCGATGCGGCCGCCTCGGTGTACGTCATCACGCGTGAGGACATCCGCCGCTGCGGGGCCACCACGCTGCCCGAGGTTCTGCGGCTCGCGCCGAACTTGCAGGTGGCCCGTAGCAGCTCCAATGGCTATGCCATCAGTGCACGCGGCTTCAACGACGACAACGCGAACAAGCTGCTCGTGATGATCGATGGCCGCACCGTCTACACGCCGCTGCATTCGGGTGTGTTCTGGGATGTGCAGGATGTGTTCATCGGCGACATCGAACGCATCGAAGTCGTGAGCGGCCCCGGCGGCACGCTGTGGGGCGCGAACGCGGTCAATGGCGTGATCAACGTGATCACGCTGTCGGCGAAAGACACCGTCGGAACGCTCGCCGCTGCCATCGCCGGTTCCCAGGAGCGCGGCCTCGCGGCGCGGCACGGCGTGGCGCTGGGCGACGACGGGGCCGTGCGTGTTTATGCCAAGTCTTTTCGCTTCGACCACCACAAGCGCGCCAACGGCACGGACATCAACGATGCCTGGAACCGGGAGCAGGCGGGCTTTCGGGCCGACTGGGGCAAGGCATCGAACTGGACCTTGCAAGGCGACATCTACCAGGGCGATGCGCAGGCGCTTAGCCGGCCACAGCGCAACACATCGGGAGCGAACCTGATCGCACGCTGGAGCCGGGAATACGAAGACAAGTCGGGCTTGCAGTTCCAGGCCTACTTCGACACCTACAAACGTCGCCAAGAGGGCTTCTTCACCGAAGACCTCGACACCATCGACATCGACGCCCAGCACCATTTCCAACTGGGATCGGCTCACGAGATCGTCTGGGGCGGCGGCATGCGAGAACAGCGCGACAAGACCTCCGCCGCGGCGTCCTTCGCGTTCTCTCCGGCCGAGAGCAAGCTCACGCTTGCCAACCTGTTCGCGCAAGACACCTGGACGATACAGCCGCGCACCAAGCTCACCCTGGGCTTGAAGCTCGAGGACAACAGCTACACCGGCCTCGAATATCAGCCGAATGTGCGCATCGCCTGGAAGCCCGATGGACAGGCGCTGTTGTGGGCCGCGGTCTCGCGGGCAGTGCGCACGCCGTCGCGACTGGATCGCGGCTTACTGGTTTTCGCACCGCCCGGGGCGCCCAGCCTTTTGGGCGGCCCCGACTTCAAATCAGAGCGGCTCACGGCCTACGAACTCGGGTACCGGGGACAGCCGCGCTCCGACCTGTCGTACTCGGTGTCGACCTTTGTCCACGTCTACGACCGTCTGCGAAGCGTCGAACCCAACGGCTCAGGCAACTTCGTGCTGGGCAATGGCGTGAGGGCGCGGACCGAGGGCATCGAAGCTTGGGGCGGCTACCAGGTGCACGAGGGCTGGCGCGTGAACGCCGGCCTTTTGCTGCAGCACCAGTCCTTCAGCTTCGCGCCGGATAGCCAAGCTACTGGCACTGCATCCGGCAACAGCAACGACCCGAAGCACCAGTTCACGCTGCGCTCGAGCTGGTCGCTGCCGCGCGACATGTCGCTGGACCTCGCATTGCGCTCGGTCGCAGCCCTGCCTAGTCCCGCAGTGCCGGGCTACACCACGCTGGACGCACAGCTCGCGTGGCCCATCAGAAAAAACCTCGAACTCTCGTTCTCGGGCTTCAATCTGCTCGGGCGGCATGCTGAATTCGGCGCGGCGCCCGCCCGTGCCGAATACGAACGCAGCTTCGCGCTGAGGCTCCTATGGGCACTGTGATGCATCCACTCCAATGCGTGGCCGCGTCGATCGCATTCATGCTGTGGCTCGCTGTCGATGCGAACTCGGCCCAGGCGGCCGAGCCGCTCGAATACTCGGTCAAGGCCGCCTATCTCGCAAAGTTTCCGTTCTATGTCGACTGGCCGCCGCTTGCATTTTCAAGCCCGACGTCACCCATTGTGTTGTGCGTGGTGGGCGAGGACCCGTTCGGGCCGCTGCTGGAGGAAGCGACGCACGACCAGCAGTCGCAATGGAGACCTCTGGTCGTGCGTCGCATCAAGACCTTGTCTCGCGACTCCGGCTGCCATGTGGCTTATGTCGGGGCAGATTCGGTGCGCTTCGACTTGCTCAAAGGCAGTCCGGTGCTCGTGGTGACGGACACGCAAGGCGGCAACGGCGTGATCAACTTCGTGCTGCGCGACAACCGAGTGCGCTTCACCGTGGACGACGACACGGCTGCGCAGCACGGCCTGGGTATCAGCTCCAAGCTGCTGAACGTGGCGCTGGCTGTGAAACCGCGGGGACCTCGCTGATGTTCCGCTGGCTCATCAACATTCCCATCAGGCGCAAGCTGCTGCTCATCACGGTGCTTGCGAACGCGGTGGCGTTGCTGCTCGCAGGCTCCGCAATCGTTGCCTACGAGGTCTACACGTATCGCCAGCAGCAGTCCCAGGATGCCCTGGTGCAGGCCGAGCTGCTGGCCGCCAGTGTCACCGCGTCGCTTGAATTCAACGACACGAAGGCCGCGCAGGAATATCTGAACGCCTTGCGCACGAATCCTGGCATCTCGGCGGCCGCTATCTACGGGCCGGACGGATCACTGTTCGCAAGCTACATTCGCGCTGGCAGCGAGACGACGGTCATGCCGCGGACGCCGGAGCCCGGGCAGCATTTCGAGGGCGACGAGCTCGTGACCATCTGGCTGGTGAAGCAGGGCACGCGGCGGGTCGGCACCGTGCACCTGCGCCTGAGCACCGAGCCGGTCGCGCTGCGCCTCGCTCGCTACGGCGGCATCATTCTTTTCGTGATGATCGCCTCGCTGCTCATCACGCTGCCCGTGGCCACTCGCTTGCACGCGGTGATTGTGAACCCGCTGCGTGACATGGCCGATGCGGCGCGGCGCGTATCGGCAGGCGAAATCGTGGTGCTGTCGCCCAGCGCGGCGCGCGCCGACGAGATCGGGCAGCTCGAAGATGCCTTCCGGCAGATGAGCGCATCGCTGCAGGAAAAAGCCCAGATCGCGCGGCAGATCGCGGAGGGTGACCTGGCCTTGAAAGTTGTTCCGAAGTCCGAGCAGGACGTGCTGGGCAAGGCCTTCGTCGACATGATCGACAACCTGCAGGCGAAGGCAGAGATCGCCAAGCTGATCGCCACCGGTGATCTCACCGTGCAGGTCACGCTGCAGTCGCAGCGCGACGAACTGGGCCAGGCTTTCGCGACCATGGTCGAGAACCTGCGCGACCTGAACCGGCAGGTCAGCGACGGCGTGGGCGTGCTGGGCAGCTCGACCAGCGCCATCTTGACTGGCACCACGCAAGTGGTTGCTGGCGCCACGCAGGCAGCGGCGGTGATCAGCCAGACGGCGGTCACGCTCGATGAGGTGAAGCAGACGGCCATCGTGTCCACGCAGAAGGCGAGGTACGTGTCCGAGGCCGCGCAGAAGGCGGCGCAGGTGTCGAAGACCGGCCGCCGGTCGGTCGAGGACGCCATCGAAGGCATGCAGCAGATTCGCGAGCAAATGGAATTGATTGCCGACAGCATCATGCGGCTGTCGGAGCAGACCCAGGCCATCGGCGAAATCATCGCGAGCGTGAACGACCTGTCGGAGCAGTCGAACCTGCTGGCGGTGAATGCGTCCATCGAAGCGGCTCGGGCGGGCGAGCACGGCGTGGGCTTTGCGGTCGTGGCTCTCGAGGTGAAGAGCCTCGCCGCGCAATCGCGTCAGGCCACGGCCCAGGTGCGCAGCATCCTGAGTGAAATCCAGAAGGCCACCAGCAATGCGGTGGTGGCGGCAGAGGAGGGCGCGAAGGTGGTGGATGCTGGTGCGCGGCAGTCCAAGGACGCGGGCGAGGCCATCCAGCGCCTGTCTGACAGCATCGCCGAGAGCGCCTCGGCAGCGAGCCAGATCGCAGTGTCTGCACAGCAGCAGCTTGTGGGCATGGACCAGCTTGCGCAGGCCATGGGCAACATCAAGACGACCACCGCCCAAAACATGGACAGCACGCGGCAAGCCGAGATAGCCGCACATCAATTGCATGAACTCGGCAAACGCCTGAAAGGAATGGTCGGGCAGTACAAGGTTTAAGGACATGGAAGACGACAAGTTCTTGAAGTTATTGCTGCAGACCTTCACGGTCGAGGCGCAGGAGCATCTGGCGGCGATGTCGCAGATGTTGCTGCAGCTTGAGCGCAACCCGCCGCCGGGCGAGGCGGCCGTTGCCGTGGAGACGCTCTTTCGCGAGGCGCACAGCCTCAAGGGCGCGTCGCGCTCGGTCAACCTGGCCGACATCGAACGCGTGTGCCAACCGATGGAGCGCGTGCTGTCGGCATTGAAGCGCGGCGAACTCGCGACCTCGGCCAAGTTCTTCACGACCATGTACGCGAGCATCGACGGGCTGGGCCGGCTTCTGTCGCGCGACGTCGGCACGGCGGGCGAGGTTGATGCAGGTTTGCCTGCATCCTTGTCACGGTCCTTGCTGGACTTGGTGCCTGGTGGGACGGGGCCGCCATTGGCTCAGGTCACACCGTCAGTCGCTGCTGTTGCGTCCGCAGTCACCATGCCTCACGCGTCACCCCTTGGTCCGGCCGTGACTCCGGCTGCATCCGACAGCGTGCGGGTCGCCACCCCCAAGCTCGACGCGTTGATGACGCAGTCGCAGGAGTTGCACGCGCTCAAGTTCAGCGGCACCCATCTTGCCGACGATGTACAGGCCATTGGCGACATGTTGGCTGCCTGGCGACGCGGCGCCGACAAGCGCTCGCGTCACGCGCGGCTGCTGCGTCGATCGGGCGCAGTGGAGGACATGGCGAACGCGAAGGACAAGCGGCTGCTCGAACAATTGCTCGACGCCTTGGATGCGGACGACTTGTTCGTCCGCTCACTGTGCGAGCGGCTCGGGCGGCACGCCCGAGCCGTGGCACAGGAACGTCGCACCCTCGGAACCCGTGTCGATCGCCTCCTCGACGACATGAAGCAGATGTCCATGCTGCCCTTCTCCTCGCTTTTCGTGTCCGCACCCAAGATGGTTCGCGACCTCGCCCACGACAGCGGCAAGGAGGTCGACCTGCAGATCGAAGGTGCGTCGCTGGAGGTGGACCGGCGCATCCTGGAGCAAATGAAAACGCCGCTGACCCACCTCATCCGCAATGCCGTCGACCACGGCATCGAAATGCCTGAGGAGCGGCACGGCGCTGGCAAGCCGCGGCGCGGACGCATTCTCATCGCAGTCTCGGCGCGCGATGGAAACCGGGTCGAGATCTCGATCTCCGACGACGGTGCAGGCATTGCCCTCGACAAGGTGCGTTCGCGGGCACAGAAGATGGGCCTGCGTACCGAGAGCGCGCTCTCAGGCATGGACGAGGTGCAGATTGGGCAACTGGTGTTCGAGTCCGGGCTGTCGACGAGTTCAATCCTCACCGATCTGTCAGGACATGGCCTCGGACTTGCCATCGTGCGCGAGAAGGTCGATGCCCTGGGCGGCTCGATCGCCGCACTGCGTCCCGAAGGCGGCGTCGGCACGCGCTTTCTCATCGTGCTGCCCGCGACCCTCTCGACCTTCCGCGGCGTGCTTGTGCAGGCGGGTGACCGACCGTTCGTGTTCCCCTCACGCCATGTCGAACGTGTGTTGCGGCTGCTGCCCGAGAACGTCGTCACTGAGGACGGGCACGACAGCATCCGCGTGGACGGCGCCATGTTGCCGCTCGTTTCGCTCGCCGCGACGCTTGGCGTGAAGGCACGTTCGGCCACACGCGACCGGCCACGCCATGTGCAGATCATCGTGGTCGCCGGAGCCGGCGGGCCATTTGCTTTCGCGGTCGACGAGGTGATTGGCGACCAGGAGGTTCTGGTCCAGCCGCTCGCCCCGCCATTGCGCCGCGTGCCCAACATCGCTGCAGCCACGGTGCTGGGCGCGGGACAGGTGGTGCCCCTTCTCAACATGGCAGACTTGGTCAAGTCGGCAACGCTGGCGCGCGGCGGGCGTGTGCCGTCGTGGCGTTCGGCGCAAGCGCCGAACGCTGGCGCGTCATTGCTCGTGGCCGACGACTCCATCACTTCGCGTACGCGCTTGCGCGACATCCTGGAATCAGCGGGCTACCGCGTGACGACCGCCGCAGACGGCGCGGAGGCGCTTGCCAGTCTGCAAAGCGGAGAGTTCGATTTGCTGGTGACGGACGCCGAGATGCCACGGCTCGATGGCTTCGGACTCACGGCGCGAGTGCGCCGGGACAAGCGCCTGGCCGAGTTGCCGATCATCCTCGTTACCGCGCTTGACACGCGCGAGGACAAGGAGCGCGGCGTCGAGGCGGGCGCCAACGCCTACATCGTCAAGCACGGCTTCGACCAGAGGCGATTGCTCGACACGATACGGACACTTCTATGAGCATGTGTGACAGTGCCAAACCCGTGCGCGTACTGGTGGTCGATGACTCGCCGACCTATCGCGCGCTGCTGGCCGGGCTGATCGATTCGGATGCTCGATTGCGCGTCGTCGGCGTCGTCGACGACGGTGAGCAGGCGGTCGAATTGGCTGAGCGCATTCGCCCCGACGTGATCGTGATGGACATTCATCTGCCGGTGGTCAATGGTTTTGCCGCTACACGCCGCATCATGGAGACCTGCCCAACGCGCATCGTGATGGTCACCGCGACCTTGAATCCGCACGAGGTCGCTGAGAGCTTCGAGGCCCTGGAGTCAGGTGCGCTGACGGTGCTCGGCAAGCCGCCTGGGCCGGGGCATGAGAACTTCGATGCCGCACGGCAGGAGTTGCTCAACTCCCTGGCGCTGATGGCCGAAGTCCCGGTTGTGCGCCGCTGGCCGTCGACCGCGTTTCAGTGCGCAAATCCGCAGGTGCCTGCGGTGTCGCATGCGAGCGCCATTTCACTCGTAGCCATCGGCGCGTCGACCGGCGGACCGCTTGCGTTGCAGGCTTTCCTCTCGGCACTGCAGCCCGGCATTTCAGCGCCCATTGTCATCGTCCAGCACATTTCGTTGGGCTTCACGGACGGGCTGGTGCAGTGGCTATTCCGTGTGTCTGGGTATCCGATCCGCGTCGCCGCGCACGGCCACCGGCTCGAGTCCGGCGTGGCCTACATGGCTCCCGAAGGGGCGCACATGCAAGTCCGAGGGGAGGGCAGGATCGTGTTGACGGATGGCGCTCCGGTGAACGGATTTCGCCCTGCCGTGGCGACACTGTTCGACTCCGTGACAAAAGAATATGGACGTCGGGCCGCTGGCTTGTTGATGACCGGCATGGGCGATGACGGCGCGAAGGAACTGGCCACCATGCGCAAGGCCGGTGCACTCACGATGGTGCAAGACCGCGAGAGCGCGGTCATCTATGGCATGCCGGGCGAAGCAGTTCGCCTCGGGGCCGCGATGCACATCCTTGCACCACATGACATGGCGTCGACATTGAAGCGGCTCGTTCCGACCTTGGGAGAGCGACGATGAGCACCCCTGATGACACTCGGCCTGCGGGCAACGGCTTGGCCGCGCCCTCGATCGAGATCCTGCTGGTCGAAGACAGTCCGACGCAGGCGGCAAGGCTCAAGTACCTGATGGAAAGCCACGGCTACCGCACGCGCGTCGCAGGCAATGGCAGGAAGGCCCTGGATGCGATGAAGCAGAGCAAGCCGCGCCTTGTGCTGTCGGACGTGGTCATGCCGGAGATGGGCGGCTACGAGCTGTGCCGCGCCATCAAGACGGACCCGGCCTTCAAGGACACGCCGGTGATTCTCGTGACCTCGCTCATCGATCCGAAGGACATTGTCAGCGGGCTCGAATCAGGGGCGGACAACTTCGTGCGCAAACCTTACTCCGAGGAATATCTGCTCAAGCGCATCCAGCACACACTCTTGAACCAGGACCTGCGCCAAGCCGAGGGCGGGCGCATCGATCTCGGCATCGTGGTGTACATCGGCGGGCAGAAGCATTTCATCAATGCCGAGCGGCAGCAAATCCTGGATCTGCTCATTTCCACCTATGAACAAGCGGTGGCGGTGAATGAAGAGCTGCAGATTCGCGAGCACCAGATCGTGGAGTTGAACGAGCACCTGGAGCGTCGGGCGCAAGAGCTCGAAGTCATCAACGCAGAGATCGCGCGAAAGAACCTGGAGCTGCAGCGTGCGAGTGGCATGAAGTCGGAATTCGTCGCCAACATGTCGCACGAACTGCGCACCCCGCTCAACGCGATCATGGGTTTTTCGGAGATGTTGAAGGACGGCATGCTGGGAGATCTGACCGAGCGACAGCGCAGCTCCGCCGCCGCGATTTTCGACAGCGGCATGCACCTCTTGTCCCTGATCAACGACATCCTCGATCTGTCGCGCATCGAGGCCGGCAAGATGGAGCTCAACCTTGAGAAGACCGATGTCGACGAGTTGCTGCAAAACAGCCTGTCCATGCTCAAGGTGCGCGCTACGGAGCATCAGATCGAACTGAAGCTCGAGTCGGACGTCAGCGATCGCATCGACGTGGACCGGCGCAAGGCGAGGCAGATCGCCTACAACCTCCTGTCCAATGCCGTGAAGTTCACCCCGGATGGCGGCGCTGTGGTCCTGCGCGCACGGCGGGTGTCGTCGGTGCAGCTGGACGACATGCAGCGCGTGGGCGATGCGCCTTTGTTCGCCAGCTCGCGCTATCTCGAGGTCAGCGTGATCGACACCGGCATTGGCATTGCGCCCGAGGACATTGGCAGACTTTTCCGACCTTTTTCCCAATTGGACAGCGGCCTGTCACGAAAATACGAAGGCACGGGACTCGGGCTCGTGCTTCTGAAGCAACTGGTGGAACTGCACGGTGGCGCGCTGGCGGTGCGCAGTTCAGTGGGCAAGGGGACAACCTTCAAGGTATGGCTGCCCTATCGTGAGCTGGCGCCGGTCTTCCCGACACCTGCGCAGACACTGGTCTACTGAGAGCAATACGGGCCAGATCGCATTTCGGTTCCCTCTCCCCCGGCGGGGGGAAAGGGTTGGGGTGAGGGGTTTCCCAAAGAATCACCCCCATCTCCATCACGGCAGCCCCGCAGACTGCTTGCGCAGTCCTGCCACCATGTGCGGAAGCGGCTGGCAATGAAGAAGGTGGGTGACTTCAATGCGATGCAGTGTTCGTGTCCGGCCGATCCGGCTCCGACGGCCACGACACGTCGCGCAGCACCTCGTCGACGTGCTCTGACTGGCGCGTCGCGAGATCGCCCAGCGAAACGATGCCGATGACTTCGTGCTCGGCGTTCAGCACCGGAAGCCGTCGGATCTGCACGTCGCCCATCTGCTTCATCACCTCTTCGGTGGACTGCTCCTCGGTACACCAGCGCGTCTGTTCGGTCATCACCTCGCGCACGATGTGATCGGCGGGGGCCATGCCCGCCGCAGTGGCGCGGACGGTGATGTCGCGGTCGGTGATCATGCCCACGAGTTCCATGCCTTCGCACACAGGCAGCGCGCCGACGTTGAGTTCATCCATCAACTGCGCTGCGCTTTGCAGCGACGCCTCGGGGGCAATGACTTCGACGCCGCGCGTCATCACTTCTCTGATCGTTGTCATGTTTACTCCTTTGGGGCTGGGTATTGGAAGCTCTTGGCAAGCGGCGTTCCCCGCGCCTGCGTACGGAGCAATTTGCCAACAGGGCTTGGCTCAGAGGCTGAGAGTATTTCGATCATGCCCGCTCATCACGCCAAAAGCCCCCCTGCTCGTCGTTGCAAATGCTCGCCATAGCCAAGCCATGGCTGCGCTTTGCGCCTGGATCAGGCGCCTTTTGACGTGGTGCTCGGACACGTTCGAAATACTCTCAGCCTCTCAGGCTTATTCCCGATGCATCCTGGCTGCGAAAGATGTCCAGGGACGGGAACTCTGTTTGCTTGCATGTTCCGCATGACCGATCTCTTGCAGCGCTATCGGCAAAAGCGTGACTTCGACCTGACCCCGGAACCCAAGGGGAAGACCGCCAAGCCGAAGAAGGCCCTCAGCTTCGTGGTGCAAAAGCACGCGGCTTCGCGCCTGCATTACGACTTTCGCCTGGAGCTCGAGGGCACGCTCAAAAGCTGGGCCGTGCCCAAGGGGCCGAGTCTCGACCCGAATGACAAGCGCATGGCGATCCACGTCGAAGACCATCCCTTGTCCTACGGCGCCTTCGAGGGGGTGATTCCACGAGGCCAGTACGGGGCCGGCACAGTGATCGTGTGGGACAAGGGCACCTGGGAACCCATTGGCGAGCCGAAGGCAGGCTATCGGGCGGGCAAGCTCAAGTTCCGTCTGCGTGGTGCGAAGCTGAAAGGGGCGTGGACCCTGGTCCGCATGCGCGGGCATGGTGATGAAAGGCAGGAGCCGTGGCTGCTGATCAAGGAGCGCGACGAGGAAGCGCGGCCGGCTTCGGCCTACAGCGTGGTGGTTGAGTTGCCGGACAGCGTGATTTCGGGGGACAAGCACGCGGCCGGGTTCTTGCCCGAGGGGACGGCGAAGGCGCAGAAACGGGCCGCCGCAGCGGTGGCTGGCAGGGCGGCGACCGCGGAAAAAACCGCCCCTCGAAATACTCTCAGCCTCTCAGGTGACGTCAACAAATCCGATGTCCCTGAAGGCGCCAAGAAAGGTGACCTGCCGCTCTTCCTCGCACCTCAACTCGCCACACTGGTCGACCGCCCGCCACCTGGCGACGACTGGATGTACGAGATCAAGTTCGACGGCTACCGTCTTCTCGCCCGCATCGACGGCAACGACGTGCGTCTTTTCACCCGCAACGGCAACGACTGGACCTCGAAGTTGAAGGGCCTCGCTGCAGTGGTCAAGGCACTCAAGCTGGCCTCAGCCTGGCTCGATGGAGAAATCGTCGTACTGGGTGCCAACGGCGCGCCCGATTTCAATGCGCTGCAAAACGCCTTCGATTCGGCGCAGACCGAGAAGATCCAGTACTACCTCTTCGACATTCCGTACTTTGCGGGGTACGACCTGCGCGAAGTGCCTCTGCAGGAGCGGCGCGTGCTGCTATCGAAGTTGCTCGACGGCAAGACCAGCGAGCGCATCCGATTCAGCGAAGCCTTCAAGGCCGAGCCCGACGAAATTTTCCAGAATGCCTGCCGCATGCAGCTGGAAGGCGTGATTGGAAAGCGCCGCGATTCGATCTATGTGTCTCGACGCTCGCCGAGCTGGATCAAGCTCAAGTGCACGCACCGGCAGGAGTTCGTGATCGTGGGCTACACCGACCCGGATGGCTCGCGCGTGGGAATCGGGGCGCTGCTGCTTGCGATCCACGATGAGGCCGGAAGCCTGCGCTATGCGGGCAAAGTGGGAACGGGCTTCGACACCAAGACCTTGAGCGTGCTGCAGCAAAAGCTCAAACCGCTCACCGTCGACAAGTCGCCGCTCATTGACAAAGCCCCGGACGCGCGCGGCCACTGGGTGCAACCCAAACTCGTGGCCGAGGTGTCCTTCTCGGAGTGGACGCCAGACGGGCGCATCCGCCACTCGGTGTTCCACGGTCTGCGCACCGACAAGCCGGCCACGGTGATCACGATGGAGGCGCCGGTGGCAGCGAAGGCAGTTGCGAAGGAGGCATCGGCGTCGGCATCTGCAAAGAGGGCGGCGAAGAAGACGTCGAAGAAGACCGCAGCGCCGATGGATGTTCCCGACCTGCCCAAAGACGTGCGCATCAGCAACCCCGATCGCGTGATCGACGAGAGCACGGGTGCCACCAAGCGTGACCTCGTCAACTACTACCTCGTGGCGTCCAGGCAAATCATGCCGCACCTCGTCAAGCGCCCCGTGGCGCTGGTCCGCGCACCTTCGGGCATCCAGCATCAGCTCTTTTTTCAAAAGCACGCCGAGACGCTGAAGATTTCCGGCATCACCTTGCTCGACCCTGAGCTGGACCCGGGTCATCCGCCGATGATTTCCATCGACAACTTCACCGCCCTCATCGGAGCGGTGCAGATGAACGTGGTGGAGTTTCACACCTGGAACGCGACGGTCGGGAAGATCGAGAAGCCTGACCGCATGACCTTCGACCTCGACCCCGGCGAGGGTGTGCAATGGTCCGCAATGCAGGAGGCCGCTCAGCTCACGCATGCGCTGCTCGATGAACTCGGGCTGAAGAGCTTCCTGAAGACGAGCGGTGGAAAGGGCCTGCACGTGGTAGTGCCGCTCACGCCGCGTGACGGGTGGGACACTGTGAAGGACTTTTCGCAGGCCGTGGTGGAGCACCTTGCCAAGGTCGTACCCAAGCGCTTTGTCGCGAAAAGCGGGCCGAAGAACCGGGTGGGAAAGATCTTCGTCGACTATCTGCGAAACGGCCGCGGTGCAACAACGGCATGCGCTTTCTCCGCGCGCGCACGGGCTGGGCTCGGCGTGTCGATTCCGGTGGCATGGGATGAGTTGGCGGAACTCACGAGCGGTGCGCATTGGACCATCGCGAACGCGCACGAGCGGATGGAGGCGGGCGTGGACCCGTGGAGCGACTACGCGAAGACGAAGCAGACCTTGACCAAGGCAATGAAGACGCTGGGGTTCGAGGTCTCGGCAGACAAGACGACGCAGAACTGATCATGGCAACTTCAGCCACTGGACGTCACTCGACTGCCAGTCGGTAGCCAACGCCTGTTTCGGTGAGCAAGTGGCGCGGCTCTGCCGGATCGGCTTCTATCTTGGCCCGCAACTGACCCATGTAGAGCCGCAGGTAATGCGTGTGCTCAATGAAATCCGGCCCCCAGACGTCGGTGAGCAACTGCCGGTGCGTCACCACACGGCCTGCGCTGCGAACGAGACGGGCCAAGATCTTGAATTCGGTGGGCGTGAGGTGCACTGGCTGCCCGCCGCACTCGACGGTTCGCATTTCGATGTCCACGAGAAAATCGTCGAGTGAATGCTTGATTAGCGCAGGCGCCAAGGCCGTGCCCCTGTGGCGCAAGGCCACACGGATGCGCGCCAGCAACTCACCCACGCTGAAGGGTTTGGTGAGGTAGTCGTCGGCACCCTCGTCGAGCACCTGGATCTTTTGTGCCTCCTGATGCCGAGCCGACACCACCACGATGGGCAGGGTGCTTCGTCTGCGAATCTCGCGCACGAGTTGCGCACCGTCACCGTCGGGCAGGCCCAGATCGAGGATGACGACGTCAGGCGGGTCGTGCTGAAGCAACGCCGATGCTTCGTTGATCGACACGGCGGTCTGCACCTCGAAGCCTTCGACTCCGAGCGAGGACTGCATCAGCGTGCGAATCTCGCGGTCGTCTTCAACGACCAAAGCTTTCAGGCTCATGGGTGCACCCGCGCGCTTCTGGATGTCCCGCCAACAAACGGGAATGAATCCTTGAGGCAACCGTGCGGGCGCATTGGATAGGCTGCGCGTTGTGACATCCCACGACTCATGTTCGCGCTTTCTCTGGTTGCTCGGTTTCGATGGGCAGCGCAAGGCAGAAGCTGCTTCCGCCACCGCTGCGACGTCGCACGGTGAGCCCCCCGCCGTGCGCCACGGCGATCGCGCGGCACACTGCGAGGCCAAGGCCCGCACCTCGCTGGCCGCTCGATTGATCACCACGCACGAAAGGCTCGAAGAGGCGGTCCGGGTCCTCGCATTCGACGCCTGGACCGCGGTCTTTCACTGTTGCGCAGAGTGTGCCCGCGTCCGTTTGGACTGTCAGGTCCACCGGGCCGTCGCTGTACTTGAGTGCGTTGTCGAGCAGGTTGCCAAGAAGCTGCGCAATGAGCACGGGATCGACCTTGACCAGCGGCAGATCGCGCGGCACCCGCGACTTGATGCGTCGCAGCGGATCGCGCTGGCGCACGCGCGCCAGCACCGATCCGATGATTTCCTCCATCGATTCCCAGTCGCGCCGAAGGCCAAGCGAATTGCCCGAAAGTCTCACCAGCTGCAGTGTGTTTTCAGTGACGGTGGACAGATACGCCGCCTCGTTTTCAATGCTTGCGAGCAGGCGCAATTTCTCGGCATCTGCGAGGCGATCGCGCTGTGACTGCAAGGACGAGGCCGCGCCGACGATGGCAGCGAGTGGTGTGCGCAAGTCGTGCGATACGGCGGCCAGCAATGTGCGTTGCACCTGATGGCGTTCGACTTCTGCCTGTGCGGCAAGAATTTGCGCGGAGAGTTTCAATCGCCACAGGGCATGTGCGAGCAGGCTGCACAGGGCTTGCGCATGCTCGCGTGCATCGACATCGCCGGCGACGGCAGGCCGTACACAGGCGGCACCAAACACATGGCCCTTGTCGCCCAGCGGGACGAACCAGGCATCGAGCCCGGGCCAGCGCGGTGTGCCTGGGCCGAGAAGGGCCGCTTCAGCGACACAACAGCGCAAACCATTGCGCGTGCTGTCGTGTTCGTGAGACTTGTTCAGATCGTCCTTGAGCGCCATGCTGCACGGGCCGGCGAACGCGAAATGCAGCTCGCGCAAACCGACGTCGAGCGCTTGAGCCTCATTGCCGGCTTCGGTCAAGTCCTTCGCCATGCGTTGCAACTGCCGCGCGCGTCGCTCCGACAGGCGCGCTGCGTTCGACTCGCTGCGCAAACCTGCCGCGAGGTGGCTCACTACCAGTGCAACCCCCAGCATGACTGCCAGAGAGATCAAATGTTCGTGGTGCTCGACGGCCAAGGCGAGGCGCGGCGGAACGAAGAAGAAGTTGAAGGCCGTCACCGAGACGACTGCGCAAATGATTGCGGGCAGGCGGTCGAGCTTGTACGACGCCACGACCACTGCGGCGAGGTAGATCATGGCCTGGCTGGTTTGCGAAACCTCGTTGTCCAGCAGTTTCGCGAACAAGGTCGCGATCGCCACGAGGGCGAACACCGCGCCCCAGGTGCGAAGGGGCGGGTCAGTGGCATGCAGCGCTGCTGCGGGTTCAGTCATGCGTGAAGCGTATCAGCGAGCGAATAAGGATTTCATATTGGCCTCCGCTTGGCTTGCTGAACGGAGGTATCGCACAGTGAACGAGAGCACGCGGTGGGCATTGCTCTCGGAATGGCTTTCCAGGTTCGTTCGGGCTGTGGCGCCGGGATTGGGGGCCTTCCACCTGCTGGAAACACGTTGGAGACGCCGCAGGCATGCATCGGCCATACCGAAGACATCGGAGTCACCCCGTCCAGTGGGGAGGTCATGCCGCCTGAATGCCGCCGCCCGAAGAAGATCGCCAACGGGCGGACTCCGCGAGGCCGTTGCTGCCAAGGCCAGGCACAGACCGATCTCCAGAGGGGCCACGATCGCAGCGCCCCTGGGGCTTGATATGCTCCCCCAAGGCCGAAGCCAGGAGTGGCCGTGGCTTTCATGCAGGGCTACTGAAAGGGAAAGGCATGTCCATCGGCGGCGCGGAAGACGAAGTGCCTTTCGCCTGCACGCTTCCCGACCGCCGTGCGCCGGCATGTTCCGCCGGGTGCCGGCGGCGCGCTCTCGCCGGGCTGCTGCTCGCGCCCTTCTGTAGCCGGGCCGAGGATATCTCCACGTCGCGGGCCGAGGAAGCGGTCGAGGCCGTCTTTATGCGCAGCTTCACCCGATACGTAACGTGGCCGCCTCATGCGTTCGCCGAGCCCAATTCGCCGTGGTCTATCTGCGTGGTCGGCAGCGACCGCTTTGACGAGGTGCTCGACCGGACGTTCGCCGGCCGCACCGAACTCGGGCGGCCGTTCGGCGTGACGCGTGCGCGCACCAGCGAGGAATTGCTTCGCTGCCATATCGTGTTCGTCGGTTACGACAGCCCAATGCGCCGGCGCGCCGCGCTTGAAGGCCTGAAGCACCGCCCCGTGCTCACAGTGGGCGATGCACCGGATTTTCTCTTCGAGGGCGGCATCATCCGCTTCGTGGTGCACGACCGCGTCGCGATCAGCATCAACCTCGACGAGGCGCGTTCGAGCTCGCTTGGCATATCGACCAAGATGCTCGAGGTGGCGCGCGAGGTGGTCGACAACGGAACGTTGAGGCGGCTGCGGTGATTCGACTCGAAGCGCTCGGCGTTCGCGGCCAGCTCGTGCTGTCGCTGTTCGCGATGACGCTGACCACGTTTGCAGCTGCCAGTGCGTCGTTCGTGCTGTTTGAGCGCATGACGCTTCAGCAGCGCGTCGAGCAGCAGGTGGAGCCGTACGCCCGGCTCGTCTCGGTCGGTGCCGAGTCCGCGGTGACCTTCGCCGATCCATCACGCGCACAGGAGATCCTCGAGACGTTCCGGGGCAGCCCGCAGGTGATCGAAGCCGAGATCGCACTGGAAGATGGCCAGTTGCTCGCGCGCTACGGTGCTCAGCCCCGGTCGCCGTTGCCGGCCGCTATGCTGCCCGACGGCGTCCATCTCGATCTCGATCACGACATCGCGGAGTTGCGCCGCAGCCTCCAGGACGGTGCCAGGCTGCGCGTGGTCGTCAGCCTCCACGAGCTGACCCGCCAGACGCGCGACGGCCTCATGGTCTTCGCTGGGGCGATGGCCGGCTTGCTTGCGCTCGCGGGGATCGCGCTGCTCGCCGCCCTGCAGCGAACGATCGTGCGTCCAATTTCCGTCCTCGCGACGACCGTCGCGCGCGTGCGGCTTCGCGCCGACTATGGGCAACGGGTGCCGACCGAGGGCGCCGTCGAGGTCGCACGCCTGGGCCGCGACTTCAATGCGATGCTGAGTGCGATCGAGGGTCGAGAACAGGACCTGCGCCGGCTGGGCCTGTTCCAGGGCGCCATCCTCGACAACGTGCCCTACGGCATCTTCTCCTTCGCGCCGGACGGAACGGTGACGAGCCTCAACGCCGCTGCCGAGCGTCTGCTCGGTTCGCCCGCGGCCGATGTCATCCGCCAGCGTTCGGCCGTTTCCTGGCACGACGCGTCCGAACTCCGGCGGCGCGCCGCCGAACTGTCGGCCGAACTCGGTGAGCCGGTCGCGGCGGGGTTCGACACCCTGGCAGCGCTGCCGCGGCGCGGCAGCGTCGACGAACACGAATGGACCTGCGTGCGCAGCGACGGAACGAGGATTTCGATTCGTCTGTTGATGACCGCGCTGCCCGGTGACGACGGCACGATCACCGGCTTCGTCGGCCTGGCGATTGATCTCACCGAGTCGCGTGCCGCCGAAGAGGCGCTACGGGAGAGCGAACGACGCTACCGGACCTTGCTCGGCTCGGTCACCGACTACATCTACACGGTGCGTATCGCCGGCGGTCGCCCGGCCTCGGTCGATCGGGGGCCGGGCTGCGCCGCGGTCACCGGCTACACGCTGGAGGACTTCGCCGACCGCCCGCAGTTGTGGGAAGAGATCGTCTTCGGGCCTGACCGCCCAGCGGTGCGCGCGCAGGCGTCCAGGGTGCTGGCCGGTGAGCGGGTGCCACCGCTCGAGCACCAGATCGTGCACCGGGACGGTTCGCTGCGCTGGGTCCGCGACACCTGCGTGGCCCGGCTCGACGGCGAGCGCCGCGTCGTCGGCTACGACGGGCTGATCGTCGACATCACGGAACGTCGCCGGGCCGAGGACGAACTGCTCCGCCACAAGGATCAACTCGAGGAAACGGTGCGGCAACGGACGGCCGAACTGCAACTCGCACGCGACGCCGCCGAAGCCGCAAATCGGGCGAAAAGTTCATTCCTGGCGAACATGAGCCACGAGATCCGCACTCCGATGAACGCGATCCTCGGCATGTCGTACCTGGCGCTGCGCAGCGGCCTGAACGAACGCCAGCGCAACTACATCGAGAAGGTGCACGGCGCCGCCGAATCGCTGCTTGGCATCATCAACGACATCCTCGATTTCTCGAAGATCGAGGCCGGCAAGCTAGAGATCGAGAACATCGGCTTCGACATGGGCGACGTGCTCGACCAGTTAACGAACCTGATGGGCATGCGCGCCGAGGAGAAGGGCCTGGAATTGCTATTCTCGCTGCCGCCCGACCTGCCCACCGCGCTGGTGGGCGACCCGTCGCGGCTCGGGCAGATTCTGCTGAACCTGGGCAACAACGCCGTCAAGTTCACCGAGCGCGGCGAGGTGACGGTGGTCGTGTCACTCGTCGAGCGCGCGATGCAAGAAGTGCGCTTGCGCTTCGAGGTGCGCGATACCGGCATCGGCCTCTCGCGCGAGACGTGCGAGGGGCTATTCCAGCCTTTCACGCAGGCCGATGTGTCGACCAGCCGGCGCTATGGCGGCACGGGCCTCGGGCTCGCGATCTGCCGCCACCTCGTCGAACGCATGGGAGGCCAGGTGGGCGTCGACAGCGACGTCGGACGCGGCAGCTGCTTCCACTTCACCCTGCCGTTCGGACTGCAGCCGGGTGAGCAGCCCGACACGGATGCGGGCGACCTGCAGGGCACGCGGCTGCTCGTCGTCGACGACAACCCGGCGGCGCGCGACTTGCTGAGCGCGCTCGCAGCGTCGCTGGGCCTGCAGGCCGAGACGGCAGCCGACGGGCAAGCGGCACTGGCTTCGGTGGCGCAGGCGAACGCGTCAGATCGTCCGTTCAAGCTGCTGCTGCTCGATTGGCGCATGCCCGGCATGGACGGCATCGAATGCATGTCGCGCCTGGCCAGGGCCGGCAGCCAGCATGGGTCGGCGACGGTGCTGATGGTCACGGCCTTCAACCGTGAGCAGGCGGAGCGCGAGCTGCAAACGCGACAGCTGCAGGCGGACACGCTGTTGGCCAAGCCGGTCACGCCATCGACACTGCTCGACGCCTGCCTCACGGCGCTCGGCCGTCCAGTCGCGCGCCGTCGCCGCGGCGAGCAGAGGGAGGAACTGCTGCAGACGAACCAGTCCGGGCTTGTCGGCACGCGCATCCTGCTGGTGGAGGACAACACCATCAACCAGGAGCTGGCGTGCGATCTCCTCGGTGGCGCAGGCATCATCATCACAATCGCCGCCGATGGCCGCGAGGCGCTCGCCGCGCTCGAGCGCGACAGCTTCGACGCGGTGCTGATGGATTGCCAGATGCCGGTGATGGACGGGTACGAGGCGACCCGCGCGCTGCGTCAACGACCAGCACTCAAGGACTTGCCGGTGATTGCCATGACCGCCAACGCGATGGCGGGCGATCGCGAGAAGGTGCTCGCGGCGGGCATGAATGACCACGTCGCCAAGCCCATTCACGTCGACGATCTGTTCGCAACCCTGGCTCGCTGGGTGCGGCCGAAGTCGCCGAAATCTACCGGCGTCGTGTTGGAAACCTTGACCGGTGTGAATGCCCGCGCCGGACTCAAAAGGTTGCGAGGCAACGAGGCACTGTATCGGCGCCTGCTGGGCATGTTCCGCGAGCGCGAGGCTGACTTCGAGGAGCGCTTTCGCGACGCGCGCAAGCAAGCGGATACGGAGGCCGCGCTGCGCTGCGCGCACGACCTCAAGAGCGTTGCCGGCACCCTGGGCATGCCCGGGTTGGAACATACGGCGCAGGCGCTCGAGGTGGCTTGCAAACAGCACGCCGGCGACGACATGATCGAGTCGCGTCTGACGGAGGTGATGCGTCTGCTGCGGCCGCTCGTGAGCGCGCTGCCCGAGCGCCCGAATGCGTGAGTTCACTCGGCACTTGGTCCGTGCCCGAACTCTGCCGGCCAGGCTGCTCCGGGCTCGATCGGGACGCCGGGCGGCCCTGTCCGGCAGGCAGGGGTCGCCCGTACGCGGGAAAACCGCTATCACGACTCTGCTGACTGGCCGAAAGGGCAGGAGTAGGATGCGCCGACGCGAGTGTCAAGAGGGGCGGGCCATGGTAAAGGTGCCATCGGAATTGCGATTCGCAGGCGTCGCTGTCATCACGAGCACACTGCTGCTCTGGCGTTTGCCAGACGCGTTCGCCGGCAATCTTCCAGATGGGGGTGAAAGCGCCTGCGATTCCGGCACGCCCTGCAAGGTGGCCCGCGCTTCACCGCCTGTCATATCCGTGCCAATCGACGACGGATCAGCCCTGGAGGTGCCGCCCCCTACCATCAATGTCCCCGGCAATTCGGTGGGGCGGCCGACAGACGTTCCGGACATGGACATCGTCGAGCTGTCGCAGGTTCTGGTCTACACCGCCAGCCGTCGCCTGACCTCTGTCGAGCTGGCTCCGTCGGTGGTAACGGTCATCACCGCGGACGACATCGCCCGTCGCGGGTACAAAACGCTGTACGAAGCCCTGGGTGATGTTCCTGGCTTCCAAGAGTTGGGTGTCGCCGCCTGGGGGCTTTTGTCCAACCGCGGTCTGGTAGCAGACAACAATGTCAGTTACCTATTCCTGGTCGACGGCCATTCCATGGCGAACATTGTGTTCCGTGGGTACTACGAGGAGTACCGATTTCCGCTGCTCGCCAAGGTGGAACGTATCGAGGTCGTCCGCGGTCCTGGCGCCACGCTGTGGGGCAGCGATGCCAGCATGGGCGTCATCAATATTGTCACCAAGGACGGCAGCTCGATGGACGACGGTAGCAGCGGGGCCGGCAAGATCTTGGCGGACTACGATCACGAATTCCGTCTCAAGCGGGACATCGTGAATTTGGCCTATGGCAAGCGATTCGGCCACGAACGCGATTTGTACATGGCGTTCAACGCCTCCAACAGCAACGCACCATGGACGGATGGCCGGATTGCCGGATTGCCGGGCCGAACGGACTTCAACAACCGACCTGGCTGTGGTTCCGGATGAATCAGTGGGACTACGATCCGAGCTTCGATTTCTTCGTCAAGTACAGGTGGGACGGATTGGGAATCGAAGCTGGCGTCAATCAGTCCGGCTACATGCAGCCGTTCTACACGCCGTTCGACGGCACCAAAACGGGGTCGTTCACAAGCCGGCGAAACTGGATAGACGTCCGGCGGCCGTTCAGGATCAGCGACACGCTGCAGCTGGACGCTCGGGTTTACCTAGATGACTACAGCAATAGGGGCAAGCAATGGCAGACCGCCGATAATTCAGTAGTCCTCACGAATGAGACAAAAGCCACCATTGCCGGGGTAGAGCCCGTCCTCCACTACGAAGGAGAAGCGGCGAATGCGTTGCTCGGACTATCCGCGAACTACGGACGCTGGACCGTCAACGACTACAACAGATCTCGCGGCACCGACCTGAATTACGCAGTCTTTGGCGAGGGAAGCTACCCTGTCCTCAAGAGACTTCGCCTGACCGCTGGGGTGCGGTTCGAGGGGAATCGGGGCAGGGGGACCAACACGCTCCCGCGATTCAGCGCGGTTTTCGGGCCTTGGCACAATTGGGCTTTGAAGTATTCGTACAACACTGGTTTCGTGCGCTTTGGGACCAATTTCTCGCCCAAGCCTGAGTTCGTAGACGGGTTCTGGCGGGTCAACGGAAGCGAGCCGCAACGAAGCCGGTCACATGATCTGCAACTGAATTACAAGTCCAACAGAACTGCGGCCGCCGTGACGGTCTACAGTCAGAGACTGACATCGCTCCCGGCCTATATTGGCGACAAGGGACCCGTGATCGGCCAGATCGACGGAGTCAACGTGTACCACGGCATCGTCGGGCTCTCGCCGCTGCAGACCTATGGCGTCGAGGTGGAAGTAGAGCATCGGTTCGGCGACTCCCTCAAGCTCTACGCGAACGCCGCCCACCAGCACGCGCGGTGGAGTCAGCGCTATCCGTTTGGCATCGGTGGCAACTTCGATATCGTGCGCGACACGTCTCTGTCCACGGATGGGCTCGTTCCCACGACCGTGCCGGCCTATACGTGGAATTTCGGCGTCAATCTCGACATCACGCGCAAACTGCTTTTTAACGTGCACTACCGAGGCAGCGCTCGCACGTACGTCAAGACAAACACGAGTCCGCCAGACTTCCAAACCGTGCACGCGGAACATTTCCTCGACGCCGCCATCAACTATTCTCCGCGCCCAGAGCTCGTTCTATCGGTCTACGGAAAGAACATCCTGGACAACAAAGACCCCATCCCTCACATCAATTCGGGCTTCATAGACCAACCTCTTCGCAGGCAGATAGGGCTTAAGGCGACTGTTGAGTTCTGAGCCAATTCCCACAAAAACCTATGGACACATATCCGTGTTTCCCCACCCTAAAGCCGGCGTGCGCGCAGCCGATATCCAAAGCTGACTACTACTGGCATCCACAACAACAACCGCGTCCAGGCGGTGCGTGGGACTCAGAAAGGGTTTCGACAAGCTCAGCCTGAAACTGATTTGGGGTCTTTACGGACTCGCACCCAATTCCGTTCGGGCTGAGTTTGTCGAAGCCTCCTTCCATGGTCAGAAGTCGATCCGTATCCAGGTCGTCTTCATTTCGGTGTACTTCTCGAAGGCGTGCAAGGACTTGTCCCTGCCGTTGCCGCTTTGCTTGAAGCCGCCGAAAGGCACGGTGATGTCGTCTTCGTCGTACTGGTTCACGTGCACGGTGCCAGCGCGCAAGGCGCGTGCGACCCGATGTGCGCGGTTGATGTTGTCGCTCCAGACGCTGGACTGCAGGCCATAGCTGCTGTCGTTGGCCATGCGAACGGCTTCGTCTTCGCTCGAGAAGCGGATGACGGACAGCACCGGTCCAAAGATTTCCTCTCTCGCGATACGCATCTGGTTGCTCACGCCGTCGAACACCGTGGGCTCCACGAAATAGCCGCCGGTCTCGGCGCGAACTCGCTCGCCGCCGGCCACTATCTTCGCGCCTTCCTCATGTCCTGAATCGATGTAGCCCAGCACCGTGCGCAATTGCGTTTCGTCGACGATGGCGCCCATCTCCGCGCTGCCCGACAGGGGGTCGCCCGGCTGGTACTTGGGCGCCTCGGCCGCCACCAGCTTCACAAACTCGTCCGCGATACGCTCGTGCACGAACACGCGCGAGGGCGCATTGCAGCTTTCCCCCTGGTTGAAGAACATGCTGCCCGCCACCGTCTTCGCGGCGCGTGTCACGTCGGAGAAGTCGTCGAACACGACGAAGGCCGACTTTCCACCCAGTTCGTTGAAGACGCGCTTGAGGTTGCTGCGGCCCGCGTATTCGAGCATCTTGCGGCCAACGCGAGTTGATCCAGTGAAACCGATCGCGTCCACGTCCATGTGCAAGGCGAGCGCCTCGCCGGCTTCGCCACCATGCCCTGGTACCACGTTGAACACGCCTTCGGGCAAGCCCGACTCGACGGCGATCTCGGCGAGCCGCAATGCCGTCAGCGGTGACTTCTCGCTGGGTTTCAACACCACGCTGTTGCCCGCGGCCAAGGCGGGGCCGAGCTTCCACGCGGCCATGATCATCGGGTAGTTCCAGGGCACGATGGCGCCGATCACGCCCATGGGCTCGCGGGTAATGAGTGCGAGCGCGGATCGTGGCGTGGGCGCGATCTCGTCGTAGACTTTGTCGATGGCTTCTGCGTACCAGGCCATCGTGCGCGCTGTGGATTGCGCATCGACGTTGAGGCTGTATTGCACCGGCTTGCCCATGTCCAGCGTTTCGAGCAGGGCAAGCTCTTCTTTGGTGGCAAGGATTTTTTCGGAGAAGCGCTGGAGAATCCTCTTGCGCTGCGCCGGCGACTTGTGGGCCCATCGGCCATCGTTGAAAGCCTGGCGGGCTGAGGCGACTGCGGCGTCTATGTCGGCCTCGCGGCCGCGGGCAACTTTCCCAATGACGCGCCCGTCGATGGGCGAGACGCAATCGAAGGTCTCTCCGGTGCGTGCCTCGACGCGCTGCCCGCCGATGTAAGCGCGGCCGTCGATTCGAAGTTCAGCGGCGCGTGCGCGCCAGTCGATGCTTGGTGTGGCCATGTTCGATTCCTATTCCAACTCTCTCAGTCCCAACCGCGTTGCTTCACGTCCGCGAGCGTCAAATCCAGACACTTGCGGATCAACCCCACCATCTCATCCACTTGCGCAATCGTCATCACAAGCGGTGGCGCCACGATCATTCTGTCGCCCACTGCCCGCATGATCAGCCCGTTGCCGAAGCAATGCCCGCGGCACACCATGCCAACTTCGAGTGAAGAATCGAACACTGCACGCGTCGCCTTGTTCTTCACGAGTTGCAGCGCGCCCATCATTCCGCAAGTCTGCGCTTCACCGATGAGCGGGTGTTCAGCCAGTTCGGCGAAGCATGTCGCAAGGTACGGGCCCAATTCCTCGCGCACACGATCAACCAACTTCTCTCGCTGAATCAAGCGAATGTTCGCAATGGCGACCGCACACGCCACCGGATGCCCGCTGTAGGTGTAGCCGTGGTTGAACTCTCCGCCTTGCTCGATGAGCACGTTCGCCACGCGATCGCCCACCATCACGCCGCCCAGCGGGATATAGCCCGAGGTCACGCCCTTGGCAAAGGTCATCAGGTCGGGCTTGAAGCCGAAGGTCTCGCAGCCGAACCATTGCCCCGTGCGACCGAAACCGGTGATCACTTCGTCCGACACCACGAGCACGCCATGCTTGTCGCAGATGCGCTGGATTTCCGGCCAGTAGCTCGCCGGCGGCACGATCACGCCGCCAGCGCCTTGAACCGGTTCTCCGATGAAGGCTGCCACCTTGTCCGCACCGATCTCGACGATCTTCGCCTCCAGCCACGATGCCGCCTTCAGCCCGAACTCATCGACGCTGGCCGACGCGCGACCATGCTCGAACCAGAATGGCTGCTCGATGTGCACGATGTCCGGCATCACGCCGCCTTGCGCATGCATGCCGCTCATGCCGCCCAGCGACCCCCCGGCCATCGTCGAGCCGTGGTACGCGTTGTTGCGGCTGATGATGACCTTGCGCTGCGGCTGGCCGAGCACGTCCCAGTAGCGCCGCACCATGCGAACGATGGTGTCGTTGCCTTCCGAGCCCGAGCCCGCGAAGAACACATGCCTGAACTGCGGCGGCGTCACTTCCGCCAGCAGTTCAGCCAACTCGATGGCCGCAGGCGTCGTGGTTTGGAAGAAGGAGTTGTAGAAGGGCAGCTGCTTCAACTGTGCCGTGGCCGCGTCGATCAAGGCCTGCTGCCCGTAGCCCACGTTGACGCACCACAGGCCCGACATGCCGTCGAGAATTTTGTGGCCTTCACTGTCCCGGAGATAGATGTTGTCTGCGCTCGTGATGACGCGCGTGCCCTTGGCCGCAAGGGCCTTGAAGTCGGTGAAGGGATGCAGGTGGTGCGCGGCGTCGGCGGCCTGCCATTCGGATGTGGTTCGTTGTCTCATGGGCTTGATGGGATGGGTGTTCACACATGAAGGAGCAAATGCTCGCGTTCCCAGGGTGATATGACCTTCATGAACTCTTCGTACTCGATCTCCTTCACCTCGGAGTAGACCGTCACGAAAGACTTGCCGAGCACATCGTGCAGGTCCCGCTCGTCGGCCAACCAGTTCAAGGCCTCGCTCAGCGAACGTGGCAACTGGTACTCGGACAGGTACGCGTCGCCCGTGCATTCCGGCCCCGGCTCGATCTTGTTCTTCATGCCGAGATAACCGCAGGCGAGGGTGACGGCGAGTGCGACATAGGGATTCGCATCGGCGCCGATCACGCGGTTCTCGACACGGCGTGAATTGGGCGTTGCCACCGGCGAGCGGATGCCCACGGTCCGGTTGTCGGTGCCCCACTGGATGTTGATGGGCGCGGCCGTCGAGCGCGTGAGCCGTCGATAGGAATTCACATAGGGCGCGTACAAGGCCATCGCTGCGGGCGTGTACTTCTGCAGCCCTCCGATGTACCAGTAGAACTCCTTGGACGGCGAGCCGTCTTCGTTGCTGAAGATGTTCCTTCCGGTGCTCTTGTTCAACACGCTCTGGTGCACATGCATGGCGCTGCCGGGCTCGTTCGCCATGGGCTTGGCCATGAAGGTCGCGAACATTTCGTGGCGCATGGCGGCCTCGCGGATCGTTCTCTTGAAGAAGAACACCTCGTCGGCCAGCCCGAGCGGATGCGCGTGGAAGAAGTTGATTTCCATCTGCCCCGCGCCGACCTCGTGGATGAGCGTGTCGACGTTCAGCTCCATCTTCTCGCAATACGCGTAAATGTCCTCGAAGAGCGGATCGAACTCGTTCACCGCGTCGATCGAATAGGCCTGCCGCGATGTCTCCGCCCGACCGCTTCTGCCCTTGGGCGGTCGCAAGGGGGTGTTCGGATCGGCATTGCGCTCGACCAGGTAGAACTCGAGCTCGGGTGCCACCACCGGGTCCCAGCCTTCATCGTCGTAGAGCTTGCAGATGCGGCGCAGCACAGAGCGCGGCGCGTAGCTGATGATGTTGCCGTCACGGTCGAAGCAGTCGTGGATGACCTGCGCCGTCGGGTCAGTCGCCCACGGCACGATGCGTACCGTGCTCGGGTCGGGTCGCAGGTGCATGTCACGGTCGGTCGCGTGGATCACGTCGTAATAGGGCCCCTCCTCGGGGAATTCACCCGTCACCCCGATGGCGACGATGGCCTCGGGCAAGCGCATGCCGCGATCCTCGGTGAATTTTTCTCTGGGAAGGATCTTGCCGCGCGCCACCCCGGTGAGGTCGGGCACCAGGCATTCGATCTCGGTCACCCGCCGTTCATTGAGCCACTGTTCCAGTTCGCTGAATGTGAAGTTGTCTCGAACCACCATAAGTCACCTGTTTGAGTCTTCGCGCGCCGCAGGCCGGCGCGGTCATTTCATCCGTTCGGTTGCTGTCGGGGCTTTCGACAAGCCACCTAGCGGTCCGGCTCAGGCATGGCTCGATGACGGTCCCGGTAAGTTCTGCAGGCGTCGCCGAATGCGGTGAGAAGCCGCATCGAGACGGGGTTGGATTCCGCCTGCCACTCGGGGTGCCATTGCACGCAGAGGTTAAAGGCGGGTGCATGTGCGACGGTGAATGCTTCCACCAGTCCGTCGGGGGCAAGGGCTTCCACCCGCAGCCCATCGGCGAGGCGGTTCACGCCTTGTCCGTGAACCGAATTCACCTCGATCTCGCCTGCGCCCAGCACGTCAGCAAGCAATCCGCCTGGCAGCACCTCGACCACATGGGCCAGGCCGTACGTGACTTCGGGCGCGGCATCTTTGGCTCCTCGGTGGTCGCGTTGTCCGGGCATTTCGTGGACGGCTTGGTAAAGGCTTCCGCCCAGGGCCACGTTCGTTTCCTGGAAACCTCGGCAGATGGCGAAGAGCGGAATACCGCGCTGGATCACACGAGGAATCAGGGGCAGTGTCCAGTTGTCACGCTCGGGGTCCAGCGGCAGGGTAGGGTCGTGGACGTCCTCGCCGAAGTTCACCGGGTGTACGTTGGAGGGGGACCCCGTCAGCAGGACACCGTCGGCGACTTCAAGGAGGTCGTCAATCTCATCGCCGGCGATCGCGGGAACGACCAGGGGCAGGCAACCGGCGAGCCGAACCGCCTCGGCGTATTTTTTTCCCGCGACGTGGAACGGGTGCTGACCGAGCACCCGGTTGCACGAAGGAATGATGACAACAGGTTTGCGCTTCATGGCGTGTGGCGCAGAGTGTTGCTTATGCCAGAAAGACCGGCAATGGCGTGTGCCTGCATGTTAGTAATGTGATGCAGGCGGTAATACATCATGCCGCCCGCTTGATCGCATCCGCCAAGGTCCCGACGATCTGATCGATGTGCGACCCCTCGATGATCAGAGGTGGCGACAGCGCCACCGTGTCGCCGGTGGTGCGGACCAACAGCCCTTTTTCCCAGCAGTCCAGGAACACGGAGAAGGCCCGCTTTCCGGGCTCGCCCGCGATCGGCGCCAGCTCTATACCACCCACCAGTCCGATGTTGCGCACGTCGATCACGTTTGGCAACGCTTCGAGAGAATGCACCGCCTCCTCGAAAGCCGATGCCATCTTCGCGCCCCGTGTGAGCAGGCCATCGTCTTCGTAGGTGTCGAGCGTCGCGAGCCCCGCTGCGCATGCCAATGGGTGAGCCGAATACGTGTAGCCGTGGAAGAACTCGATCAAATGCTCCGGTCCGTTCATGAACGCATCGTGAATGTGCCGCTTCGCGAACACCGCACCCATCGGAACGCTGCCGTTGGTGAGCCCCTTGGCGACGGTCATCAGGTCAGGCGTCACGCCGAAATGCGTGGCCGCGAAGGGTGAACCCAGCCGGCCGAACCCGGTGATGACTTCGTCGAATATCAGCAGGATGCCGTGCTTGTCGCAGATCTCGCGCAGGCGTTGCAGATAGCCCTTGGGCGGGATCAGCACGCCCGTCGACCCGGCCACCGGCTCGACGATCACTGCGGCGATCGTCGACGCATCGTGCAGCGCCACGAGCCGTTCGAGATCGTCTGCCAGATCCGCCCCGTGCTGAGGTTGCCCTCGGGTGTTGAAGTTGCGCGGATCGTGCGTGTGGCGGATGTGATCGACGCCGGAGAGCATCGTGCCGAACATCTTGCGGTTGGCCACCATGCCGCCCACCGAGATGCCGCCGAAGTTCACGCCGTGGTAGCCACGCTCGCGGCCGATGAGCCGAGTGCGCTGGCCTTCGCCGCGAACACGGTGGTAGGCGATGGCCATCTTGAGCGCCGTCTCGACCGACTCCGAGCCCGAGTTGGTGAAGAAGACCTTGTCCATGCCGTCGGGCGTGATCTTCACCAGCCTTTCGGCGAACTCGAAGGCCTTGGGATGGCCCATGTTGAATGGCGGCGCGAAGTCCATCTCGGCTGCCTGTTCCTGGATCGCCTGGACGATCTTAGTGCGGCCGTGGCCCGCATTCACGCACCACAGGCCGGCGATGCTGTCGAGTATCTGCCGACCCTCTGGCGTCCAGAAGTGCATGCCTTGCGCCTTGGCGAGCATGCGCGGGGATTTCTTGAACTGTCGGTTGGCCGTGAAGGGCATCCAGTAGGCGTCGAGGTCTTTGGTCATGGCGTTGATCTCCTATATTGAGTTTGTGAGCAGTCTAGTAGGCCAATCGGCTGTCTGCCCCGGCATGGCTATTGCACAACGGCAGGGCGATGAAACCAGTCTTGATCTATGCAAAGTGGCTTTCGTAGGCGTTTCACAATCAGAAATTGCCTTTTCATATCGCGAGATAAGTCTTGCTGCATTGCCGCAAGATTTTTCGCGACCGCAAAACAGGATTTCGCATCATGCAATGTGCACTTTAAGTCGTTGATTTCTAACGAGAACATTTCATGTCTTATATAAGACATAAGTCTTCCAATTTGCTTGCGTCCTTTGTATTCTTGGTCCCAGAGATTCGGTTTTTTTCAATTTCTGTCCTTACCTCAGGAGATCCACATGACGAACCTTACTCGCCAACAGCAAATCGCCGCCCTCGAAAAGGATTGGGCCGAGAACCCTCGTTGGAAGGGCATCAAGCGCGGATATACCGCCGCCGACGTCGTGCGCCTTCGCGGCTCGCTCGCCATCGAGCACACGCTTGCCAAGCGTGGCGCCGAGAAGCTGTGGAACCTCGTCAATACCGAGCCCTTCATCAACGCCCTTGGCGCGTTGACTGGCAACCAGGCCATGCAGCAAGTCAAGGCCGGCTTGAAGGCGATCTACCTGTCCGGCTGGCAAGTCGCCGGTGACGCCAACAGCAACGGCGAGATGTACCCCGACCAGTCGCTGTACTCGGTGGACTCGGTGCCCAAGGTCGTGAAGAAGATCAACAACACCTTCAAGCGCGCTGATGAAATCCAGTGGTCGGAAGGCAAGAACGACACTGACTTTTTCGCGCCGATCGTGGCTGACGCGGAAGCCGGTTTCGGCGGCGTGCTCAACGCCTTCGAACTGATGAAGTCCATGATTGAAGCTGGCGCCGCGGGCGTGCACTTCGAAGACCAGTTGGCCGCCGCCAAGAAGTGCGGCCACATGGGCGGCAAGGTTCTTGTGCCGACCCGTGAAGCTGTTGCCAAGCTCAACGCAGCCCGTCTGGCTGCCGACGTGAGCGGCGTGCCCACCGTGCTGCTGGCCCGCACCGACGCTGAGGCCGGCGACCTCGTGACAAGCGACGTGGACGACAACGACAAGCCTTTCTGCACCGGCGAGCGCACCGTGGAAGGTTTCTTCCGCACCCGCAACGGCCTTGAACAGGCCATCAGCCGCGGCCTCGCCTATGCCGAAGTCGCCGACATGATCTGGTGCGAAACCGGCAAGCCCGACCTTGCGTTTGCCAAGGCCTTCGCCGACGCGATCCACAAGAAGTTCCCGGGCAAGCTGCTGGCCTACAACTGCTCGCCGTCGTTCAATTGGAAGAAGAATCTGGACGATGCAACGATCGCCAAGTTCCAGCGCGAACTCGGTGCCATGGGCTACAAGTTCCAGTTCATCACGCTGGCGGGCTTCCACAGCCTGAACTACGGCATGTTCGACCTGGCCTACGGCTACGCGCGCAACAACATGAGCGCCTTCGTTGAACTTCAGGAGAAGGAATTCGCCGCTGCCGAGAAGGGCTTCACCGCAGTGAAACATCAGCGCGAAGTGGGTACGGGTTACTTCGATGCCGTCACCACAACGATCGAGCGTGAAGCCTCGACCGCCGCCCTGAAGGGCTCGACGGAAGACGAACAGTTCTTCGACGCGAAGCATGCTTGAGTACTGCTGAGTAAAGTACGCGTCGTCTCACCGAGGAGCCCGGGAGCCGCAAGGCTCCCGGGCTTTTTTGCTATATCGCTATGTCGCCAGCGCTCGCGACCGACCACTTGGGTGTGGCGGTCGCGTTCGATGTGCAGGAAGCCGCGCTCCAGCCCCGTCTAGTGCAGTGTTCCGCGCTATGCGGAACTCAACTATGAATGCCATGATGCTGCGCCAAGAATCTTCTTCCGAGTATCCTCGCAGCCGATTCCTTTGCACCTTCCCGGTTTACTCCGTCCTCCACCATTCGCAACCGACCTTGACACCCCCGAAGTTGACTACTCGAATGGCCGATGTGCTGGACAAGGTCCGCCGCGCCAATCGTCCTCCGTTTTACGCCATGAGCGTGCCCGAAGCGCGCGAGGCCTACGTGGCTGCGTCCGAGATTCTCGAAGTGCCGCGCGCGCCGCTGGCCCGGGTTGAGGACATCGCCATTCCGGCCGCCGACGGAACGTCTCTGCCGGCTCGCCTGTATGCGCCGACTTGCGAAACGCTGCCGGTGCTGTTGTACCTTCATGGCGGCGGCTTCGTCATTGGTGGCTTGGAGACGCATGACAGTTTGTGCCGGCAACTCGCCCTGCGCAGTGGCGCTGCGGTGGTGGCGGTGGACTATCGCCTCGCGCCGGAGCATCCATTCCCGGTTGCCGTGGAAGACAGTTGGTCCGCCATGGAATGGCTGGCGAACCAAGGCCACACCGTCGGACTCGACGGGTCGCGCATTGCAGTTGGTGGCGACAGCGCCGGCGGGACCTTGGCGGCGGTCGCGGCCATCCATGCGCGAGACATCGGCCTGTCACTTTGCGCGCAATTGCTCATCACTCCCGGCACGACCGCCAATGCCGACACGCGCTCGCACCGCACATTCGCCAACGGCTACCTGCTCGAAGCCGAGGGCATTGCGTGGTTCTTCGACAAGTACATCCCTGCCGGACTGCGTGAAGACTGGCGCTTCGCACCGCTGCTCGCTGACGATGTCGAGAGCGTCGCACCCGCCTGCGTGATCCTGGCCGAGTGCGACCCGCTGGTGGACGAGGGCGTGGCCTACGCGGACAAGCTTCGAAGTGCCGGTGTGAATGTCGAACTCGAGTTGTACCGGGGCGTCACCCACGATTTCATCAAGCTCGGGCGCGTGCTGCCCGAAGCCCATCACGCTCAGTCTGCCGCCGCGACCATGCTGAAGCAGGCATTCGAACCATGACGGGTCAGAGGCTGAGAGTTTTTCGATCATGCCCGCTCATCACGCCAAAAGCCCCCTGCTCGTCGTTGCAAATGCTCGCCATAGCCAAGCCATGGCTGCGCTTTGCGCCTGGATCAGGCGCCTTTTGACGTGCTGCTCGGACACGTTCGAAATACTCTCAGCCTCTCAGCCATGAAGCGAGCAGACTTCAGATTGGCGGAGCGCATCCGCGTGCGCTGGGCCGAGATCGACGCGCAGAAAATCGTCTTCAACGGGCACTATCTGACCTATATCGACACGGCCGTCGGAGCTTACTGGCGGGCACTTGCCTTGCCGTACGAGCAGACCGTGGTGTACCTTGGCGGCGACATGTACATGCGCAAGTCGACGCTCGAGTACCAGGGTTCAGCGCGGTACGACGACGTGCTCGAGATCGGCATTCGTTGCACGCGTGTCGGCACCTCGTCGATGATCATGTCGGCCGGTGTCTTCAGGCAGGACGAGCTGCTTGTGAGCGGTGAACTGGTTTACGTCTTCGCCGATCCGGCCACTCAGACGTCCAAGCCGGTGCCACAGGAGTTGCGTGATGTGCTGCAGGCCTTCGAAGCGGGCAAGCCCAGGGTGGATGTGCGTGTGGGCACCTGGAACGAACTCGGTGGCGATGCGCGGGCCATCCGGACCTCCGTCTTCGTCGACGAACAGAAGATTCCCGCCGACATGGAGTGGGACGAAGCCGATGCGAGCTGCATTCATGCCGTTGCGGTCAATCGCTTCGGCGTGCCGCTGGCGACCGGCCGCTTGCTGGAGCACGTACCGGGCGTGGCGAAGATCGGCCGCATGGCCGTCGTGAAGAGCATGCGAGGCAGCCGGGTAGGGCGTAGCGTGCTCGATTCGGTGATGCTGGCGGCGCGGGCACAGGGCCAGCACGAGGTGGTGCTGCATGCGCAGACATCGGCGGCGCCGTTCTATGCGCGAGCGGGGTTCAGCGAGCGTGGACCGGTGTTCGAGGAGGCGGGGATTGCGCACGTCGAGATGGTGCGGGCACTGTGATCGTTGTCGTCATCCGTCCCTGTTGAGGTGCCATGTCCTAAGATGCCCTGATGACAAGCAATGACACCCTCGACGCCGACCCCATTCACGAAAACCGCTTCTGGCGCGACAACGGCTGGACTGCCCGCGTCGTCAAGAACGAAGACGACGACGGCTGGGCCGTCGAGATGATCAAGGACGGCGAACCCGAGCCGGCACTGGTCGGGCCGTGGACGATGGGGCGGGACAAGAAGAATCCCAAGCCGCTCGACACATCTGCGTTCAACACCCTGGTGAAGACTGCATCCGAGGTGTTGCGCAGGCACGAGCAACAACTCCACGCGTTGCATCACAAAAGCATCGACGTGTCGACCGCGAGATCGAAGATCGTCGTGACGCTGGATGTGGTGCCTGACGAAGACGATCCGCACGCCATACTGACCGCGCACGATCCGCTGGGCGAGCAACTCGCTCAGGTTCGCGTGGGGCCGGGCTTCAAGCTCAATGCGTCAAGCGCGTCGGCGTGGATAGACGACGAGTTTCGCAAGCCGAAGTAGAAGTCGAAGCCAGCCTTCCCATGATGAGACCCGGTGAAACCCGGGATTCAGCGTTTCCACAAAAGCCAGTCCCCGTTTGCAAACTCGGGTTGCATCCGGGCTACTTTTTCAGGGTCGCCACCAAGGTGATTTCGGGCACTCCGCCCAGCGCCTTCGACACCGGACACCCTGCCTTGGCGCTTTGCGCGATCTGCTGGAACTGCTCTTCGGTGATTCCCGGCACGCTCGCCTGCATCGTCAGCGCAATGCGATCGATGCCGAATCCTTCGCCTTGTTGCACCAGCCTCACGCTCGCATTCGTGTCCACTGCCGACGTGCCGAACCCGGCCTTGTCGCAAGCAAACGAAAACGCCATCGTGAAGCAGGCAGCATGGGCCGCTCCGAGTAGCTCTTCCGGATTCGTGCCGCGCTTGTCGGTCTCGAATCGGCTTGCAAACCCATAGGGATAACCTTTTAGCGCATCGGTCTCGGTGCTGACCTTGCCCTGGCCGGTCTTGCCTCGGCCTTCCCAATGCACAGTCGCTTTCTTCTCGCTCATGTCGATTCCTTTCGAGGTGATGACGGTCTCTGCCCGACACGCTTTGTACTCCACGCAGGCGACCATCGCACATTCGACTGCAAAGCCCGAGGCCGCCCAAGGGCGGGCCGCTTGCTTCTGCAGATCTGCAGAGGCCAAAGGCCTTACCGCAGCCCTCCCAGAGTGCTGACCTTTACGTACGCTGGACACGCGGAAGATGGCCGTTGGAGCAAATTTTTCCCCTACGAGGTTCGAAGAAGGCGGGGTTGACGCATGACAAGTTCATGTTTGCTCAGAGGCCCAGGCCCCTCACCCCAGCCCTCTCCCCGAAGGGCATAAGCGCTAACTTAATAA
>Ga0136846_1237620_pt1 | contig 38209 bp, 37 predicted proteins | sample HopSoiMetagenom2_FD_96841 | JGI IMG/M metagenome (GOLD analysis project Ga0136846, IMG submission 96841) | Grasslands soil microbial communities from Hopland, California, USA - 2 Assembly 2016 (version 4) | ecosystem: Environmental > Terrestrial > Soil > Grasslands | place: USA: Hopland...
AGGAGCTCGACGGTGTGGTGAAGAGCTTCCGCGAGCGGCCGCTGTCGGGCCCGTACAAGTACGTCTGGCTGGACGCGCTGTTTGTGAAGTGCCGAGAGGATGGACGCATCGCGAACGTGGCATGCCTCGTAGCGGTGGGCGTGAACGCCCACGGCCGCCGCGAGATCTCCTCGGCCTCGGCGAGCATCTTCGCTGCCGCGGCGAAGCGAGGCTGGAGTTGCTCCACCGTGCGGCTGTGCTGTGCCTTCACCGACTCGGCGTCGGGTTGGGCGAAGATGGTCCGGACAAACGTGGCGACGAGTCCGTGCGCCGCCTTCGGCACCTTGGTGAGCAGGTTGCGGATGAAGTGCGTTCGGCAGCGCTGCCAGGCTGCACCGCGCAGCACCGAGGCGATCGCGTCCTTGAGTCCCGGGTGCGCATCCGAGATCACCAGCTCGACGCCCTTCAGTCCACGAGCTCGCAGGCTGCGCAGAAACGCCAGCCACCCGGCGCCGTCCTCATCAGCCACCACGTCTATCCCGAGGATCCTGGCCTTCACCGCTTTCCCGAAAGAGCACTGGCGTCAGATCTGGAGCAACAACCCGCAGGAGCGGCTCAACCGTGAGATCCGCCGGCGCACCGACGTGGTCGGCATCTTCCCCAACCGCGAGAGCATCGTGCGACTCGTCGGTGCCGTGCTCTGCGAGCTCAACGACGACTGGGCCGTGGTCCGCCGCTACATGACCATCGAGAAGCGAGAGGAGGTCATCGAGACGAAGGCTCTGGTGAAGAAGAGCGCAGCGTAGTCAACCTCGGATGACGCGCTCGTACACCACCTTGACGGACGTGACCCGGGCCGCACTGACCTGACGCGAAGGCGGCGGCCCCGATACACTGCCCGCATGTCTCGCTGGGACCGGATCCTCGAGCAGAAGCCGCAGGCCCTCAAAGATTACGTCCTCGACCGGGTGGCCGAGCAGCTTGCCAAGGACCTGCGCGACTTCCCGCCCCCCATCGAGGAGTGGCTCGACGAGGCGGTGAAGGCCCGCTACGCGCAGGTGATGGCCCGGACGGCGAGGCCGGAGCTGGACACGTACCGGGTGGCCTGTGAGCTGGCGCGGGAGGAGATGCTGCGGGAGTACGAGCTGATCGACCGATTCTGCCGCAGCCCCGAGTTCAGGAAACTGCTCCCCGACGCGCTGGAAGAGCAGACGGCGCACTTCATGACGCGCTACCTGGTGGATTCGGCGCTGGCCTTCCAGGAGCACGCCCAGGGCAAGTTCAACCGCGGCGATCTGGCGAAGCTGATGGAGAGGATCGAGGACCGGCTGCTGCGCGGGTACCGGCTCCGGATCTGAGCATCACTTCTTCTTCTTGCGGCACTCCCCTGCGCGCTCGCGCGCCGTCTTCGCCGACGCCGAGCTCTTGTGGCTCTGCTGCACCTCCTCGTAGAAGAGGAGCGCGTTCTGGCAGTCGCCCTGGGCCTGGAAGGACATGCCGATCTTGAGCAGGGCATCGGGCACCTTCTCCGAGCCTTTGTACTCCTTGAGCACCTTCTGGAACTCGACGATGGCGTCGTTCCACTTCTTCTCCGCGTAGTACGTCTCGCCCAGCCAGTACTGCGCGTTGGCGGCGAACTCGTCCTTGGGGTAGCGGGTGAGGAAATCCTGGAGGAGCGGCCGCGCCTGCGCCGGCTGGTTCGCCTCCAGCTTCTGGCGGGCCAGGTTGTAGAGGCCCACCCGGTCGGTGGGATGCTCCAGCTCCTTCTGCCGCTGCGCCATGAACTGGGAGACGGTCTGCAGCGTCATGCGCTCGTCCTGGCCCTGCTTGTCCAGCGCGTCGAGCCGGTGCTGCAGCACCTCGATCTGGCCGCGCAGCGCCGCCACGTCGTTCTGCGCCTTCTCCAGATCCACCGCCATGTCCGCGCCGCTCTTGCGCGACGCGCGGGAGAGCTGGTCGAGCGCGTCCTGCAGCGCCTTGGCGCGCTGCTGCTGCTCGGCGGCCGTCTTGGTGCGCTCGGCGTTGGCGGTGGCGATCTCGTTCTTGAGATCGGACTTGAGCGAGGCGATGTCCTGGCGCATCTGCTCGCCTTCCTGCGAGGTGGTGACGCAGGCGGAGGTGAGCAGCAGCAGGGCGAGAAGCAGGTTCTTCATCATGGCTCCGGGGCCAGCTCGACGCGGCGGTTCTTCGCCCAGGCCGCCTCGTTGTGGGCAGGATCGGCCGGGCGCTCCTTGCCGTAGCTGATCGACTTGAGCTTCTTTTCCTCGGCGCCGAGCCTGATCAGATACCGTCGCACCTCGTCGGCGCGGCGCTCGCCGAGCGCGAGGTTGTATTCGGTGGTGCCGCGCTCGTCGCTGTGCCCCGCCAACACCAGCCGGCGGAACTGCGCCTTGGAGAGGCACTGGTACTCGGCTTCGAGCGCGGTGCGCGCCTCGGCGGAGAGGGTGACGTCGTCAAATCCGAAATAGAGGGGCGCGAGATCGCAGTCGCCGTAGCGGCGGCCCTTCTCCGCCATCACGTCGCCCTGCGCGCGGCAGAGGTTCTGGACGCAGGCCTCGCCGTCGCCGCAGTCCGCGTCGGCCTTGCAGCTCTTCTGCGCGGAGCAGCGCCCCTGCTCGCACTTGTGGCCGGCGGCGCAGTCGGCGTCCGCGGCGCACTCGGGTACGCACTTCTGCTGCGCGCACTTCATCCCCGCGCCGCAGTCCTCGTTTCGCACGCACTGCGGCTTGGCGGTGCAGAGCGCGTCCTTGCAGACGGGGCGGTCGGGATGGCCCTTGGCGCAGTCGGCGTCGTCGCGGCACTCCTTGCAAAAGCCGTTCAGGCAGACCTGTCCGTGGTCCGCGCAATCCTCGTCGGTCTTGCACTCCGGGTACTGCGGCTTGGGACAGCCCGCCGCCAGGAGCGCGACACAGGACAAGAGGAAAAGCGGCCGGCGCATCCTCGCGCACCTATCCGCGGGAGCGCACGGTGTCAAGGAAAGCAAGCTTGGCCTCGCGCCGCATCCGCTTCAGCTGGTACTCGCGTTTCAGCGCCGCAGATCTGGTCCGCGCCGGCTCCTGGTGCAAGAGCGTCAGCGGGCCGCGCCCGCGCGTGTAGCGGGCGCCGCGGCCGCTGCGGTGGGCGGCGATGCGCTGTTCGAGATCGTTGGTGATGCCCGCATAGAGCGTGCCGTCTCCGCAGCGGATGACGTAGACGCACCAGCGCACGGCGCGCAGCATGGCGGACGCGGCTCGCGCGCGCAAGAATCCGACGCATGGCGATCAGGAGACTCACGCTGCGCGACTGCGAGCTTGCGCAGCCCCTCATCGAGGCGCAGTACCGGGAGCACGGCATCGCCATGGGCGGGCCGCGGCTCGCCGGGGCGCTGCGGACACTGGTGCGCGGAAAGGGCCTGGTGCTGCTCTCGACGGAGCGCGTGACGCCGGTGGGCACGGCGGTGTTGAGCTGGAACTACGAGCTGGAGCGCGGAGGCGCAGTGGCGTGGCTCGACGAGCTGTACGTGGTGCCGGAACGGCGCGGCAAGGGTATAGGCCGCGCGCTGCTGCGCCATGCGCTGCGGGAGGCGCGCAGGGAGGGTTGCGAAAGCGTGCAACTGGAGGTGGTGCGCGGCCACGACCGGGCCGCGCGGCTCTACGTGCGGGAAGGCTTCGCCAGGCTGCCCAGGACCCGGTACATGCGAGTTCTATAGAAAGGGCTTCCGCCTCAACGGCGGCGACCTGCGTTTCCGGCATGGACGCCCCGGCCCATGTGTTGCATCCTTGCACCCGACTCCCACTATGCCCTCCTCGAAGCGGCCATCGGCGGACGCCGTCCCGACAACCACCGAGACCCTCGACCTCGGCGACGACGCGCCGCAAGTCGCACCCGAGCACACCTTTCCCGAGGCCCCCGGGTCCACGGCCGTGACGCGCCCGCGCCCGCCACCGCCCGCCACCGCGGACGAGGCTCCGGGTGCTACAGCCTTCGTCCGCGTGGATGCGCCCGGCGCCAGCGCGCCTCCGATGCCGCGCCGCACCGAGACCGCTCCATCCGCCCCGAAAAAAGGACTTCAAGTCACGCTCCCCGACGAGGAGCCGGCACCGCCGCCGCCGCCAAAGCGGCCGCTGCCGCCACCGCCTCCGGATCACAAAGGCCGGCGCGGCGCCTGGTGGGACGAAAAGCAGGAGCAGCTTCCCGAGCCGGACCCGGACGATCTGCCGGGCGCCACGGCCATGGTGCAGGCGCCGATCCCTGAACCGGAGCCGGAGCCCGAGCCGCCCCCGCCAGAGCCCGAGCGGGAGATCGAGGTCGAGCCCTACCGGCCCGTTCCCGCCGACGACTACGCTGGCCATCTTCCCGACGGGCCTCCGCGCTGGAAAGTGCGTCTGCGCCGCGCCGCCTGGATTGCCGCCGCCCTGCTCGTCGCCGGCATGGTCACCGTGATCGCCGGATACCTCTATATCTCGCGCGAGATTCCCACCTTCGACTCCGTCCGCGACTACCATCCCTTCGTGGCCACCAAGGTGGTCGCCGCGGACGGCTCGGTGGTGGGCCAGTTCTATCGGGAGCGCCGCACGGTGGTGAAGATGGACAGGATCCCGCGCGTGCTCGTCCAAGCGGTGATCAGCGCCGAGGACAAGGACTTCTACAAGCACCCCGGTTTCAATTTCCTCGCGCTCCTGCGCGCCGCCGTCGTGGACGCGGTCTCCGGCAAGAAGCGGCTGGGCGCCTCCACCATCACGCAGCAGGTGGTGAAGAACTTCTTCCTCAGCCCGGAGAAGCGCTGGAAGCGAAAACTAAAAGAAATCCTGCTCGCCTCGCGCCTGGAGCACAATCTCTCCAAGGACGACATTCTCTTCCTCTACCTGAACCAGATCAACTTCGGCAGGGCGCATTACGGCGTGGAGGAGTCCTCGCTCTACTACTTCAACAAGCACGTCGAGGACATCGATCTGGGGGAGGCGGCCATCCTCGCCGGCCTGCCGCAGAATCCCTCCCGCATCAATCCGCGCCGGCACGCCGAGCGGGCCAAGAAGCGGCAGACCTACGTGCTCGATCGCATGCTCGCCAACCATTTCATCTCGCGCGAGGACCACGACCGCGAGGTGGAGAAGCCCATCGTCCTGCCCCCGCCCGCGCCGGAACCGCCCGGCGCCTGGTACCTGGACGAGGTCCGGCGCCAGCTGATCGCCCAGTTCGGCGAGGCGGCGGTGGAGACGGCCGGGCTGCGCGTGGAAGTGGCGATGGACCCACGGCTGCAGGCGGCCGCCGAGGCCGCGCTGCGCGAGAACCTGCGCGCCATCGACAAGCGACAGGGCTTTCGCGGCCCCGAAGTGAAGCTCGATCCCGCAAACCTCGACGCCTATCGCACCGCCCTCGGCCGCCGGCTGGGCTCGGTGGCGCAGTCGCCGGACCAGGCCTGGGTGCTCGATCTCGAAGGCATCCACGCCGCCGCCGTGCGCCGGAACGCGGGGAAGAAGCCGAAGCAGCCGGAGGAGGCCGAGGACACCGACACCGCCGCCGAGAGCGCGGCGGGAGCGGGGGAAGGAAACCTCACTCCCGACATGCTGGCGCGTGCGGCGCAGGTGCGACCGCTGGTGCCCAACGAGATCTACTCGGGCATCGTCACCTCGGTCTCCGCCAACGACGCGGTGGTGGAGCTGGCACCCGGCATCGCCGGCAGCGTGCCCTTCTCCACCATGTCGTGGGCGCGGCCCTTCAAGCCCGAGCGCGCCACGCCCGCGCCCAGGTCTCCTTCCGACGTGCTCTCCGTCGGCGACGTGGTGCCGGTGCGGATCGGGCACCTGGTCGCGCAGCGCACGCCGGCGGGAACGCGGGTGCAGCGGCTCGACCTCGCGCTGGAGCAGACCCCGAAGGTGCAGGGCGCGTTCGTCGGCATCGATCTGAAGACGCGCGGGGTGCTGGCGCTGGTGGGCGGCTACGACCCGGCCCTCTCCTCCTTCAACCGCGCCACCCAGGCGAAGCGGCAGCCGGGCTCGTCGTTCAAGCGCTTCCTCTACGCGGCGGCCGTGGACACCGGCAAGTACACGCCCATCACGCGCGTGGACGACTCGCCCGAGGTGATCACCGATCCCTGGACGGGCAAGGCCTGGAAGCCGCAGAACTTCGAGCGCGACGAGTTCGACGGCCCCATCCCGCTCCGCAAGGCGCTGGCCGAGTCGAAGAACACGGTGGCGGTCAAGCTGTTGATCGACGTGGGCCTGGACAAGGTCCGCGCCGAGGCGCGCGCCGCCGGCCTCTCCAGTGAGATCCCGCAGAGCTACACGGCGGCGCTGGGCACCGGCGAAGTGGGCGTGCTGGAGGAGATCAACGCCTACGCCACCATCGCCTCGCAGGGCCGCCACGGAGATCCGATGCTGATCCGCAGGGTGCTCTCCCGCGACGGCAACACGCTCCTGGCCGCGGAACCGAAGCTCGAGGAGACAGTGAAGCCCGAGGTGGCATTCGTGGTGGCGGACATGATGCGCTCGGTGATCGACTCGCCCAACGGCACCGCGCACTCGCTCTCGGTCCTGGGCCTCGCCGCCGCGGGAAAGACCGGCACCGCCAGCGAGCACCGCGACGCCTGGTTCATCGGCTTCACGCCCTCGCTGCTCGCCGGCGGGTGGGTGGGGTTCGACACGCACGAGATGCTCGGGACGCTGGAAACCGGCGGGCACGCCGCCGGACCGATGTGGCTGCAGTGGATGCGCGCGGCCACTTCCGGGCAGCCGGCGGAGGACTGGCCGGCACCGCCGCCCGGGGTCACGCAGGTGGAGATCAACCGCAACACCGGCTGCCTCACCACCGATACCGATCCGTACGCCATCCGCGAGGTGTTCATGGCGGGCAGCGAGCCCACACAGTCGTGCAATGAAGAGCGCCAGCCGGGCCAGGAAGACTGGTATCAGACGCCGCGCTGAGCGGGCCTAGCGGATGGCCGATGCCTTGATGGCGGCCTTGCCGTCCTTCTCGTAGACCGCGAAGCGCACGCCCTTGCAGCGGTGCTTGGTGATGAGGTCCGCGCGGTTCTGCTTCAGCTTGGCGACGAACTTTTCGAAGGTGATGCGGTCGACCGGCTCCCCCAGCCTCGTCTTCAGCTCGCGGAAGCGATCGTACGTCTCGCGCCAGTGCCCATCGTCGGGATCGACCTCCTGCCCTGCCGCCGGAGGGAGCTCCTCCGCGGCAGAATGGACGGGCGCTGCCGCAGCTTGCGCTGCCGGCGGGGCCTCGGCCGCCGTCTCTTCGTCGCGCTCGCGCAGCTTGTCGAGCAGCGCCGCGCTGACCGGTTCGATGCGCGTCGGCTCGTCGCCGGGGAACGGCGTTTCTGGAGCCCCGGCAGCCGCTTCCGGCGCGGCGGCAGGCGTGGCATCCGGCACCGCCGTCTCCGTGGCTGAGGTGCCGTTGGCGCCGGGACCGCGCGTGCCGTCCCGTGACGCCGCCCCGTCGTCGAGCAATCCGGCGAAGCTGAAGTCGGTCTTCGGGCTCGCGGACTGCGCCAGCTCTTCGGGCGGAGGAGGCGGTGGCGGCGGCATGTCCCAATCCGGTGCGGCAGTCGGCGCGCCCTCGGCGGCGGCGGCGAGCGGTTCGGCTGTCTCCTGTTTTCCCAGCGCCGGCTCGGCGGTCTCGTCCTTGGTGAACTGCCCCGCGGTCGGCGCGAACGACCACGCCTGCTCCCCGGTGGGCTCCGCTTTCGCGGGCGCCTCCGGCGCGGGCGGTGGCGCCGCCGGATCCAGCTCCATCGGCGCTTCGGGCGTCGGGGCGGCGCTCGGTCCCCGCTCCACCAGAGGAAGCTCCCCCGACGGCCCTTCGCCGGGCGACCAGGGCACGTCGCGGCTCCGCGGGGGCGGCTCCGGCCGCGCCTCTCCCACGTCGGTCGCGGTGAGCGAAGGGCGAGGTTGCCGGCGCGGCGGGCTGACTACGCCGTCCGGCGCCTCGGTCAGCTCCACGCGCTGCACCACCTCTTCCGGTTTGGCGAGGATGCCCCAGAGAAACCCGAACAGGAGCAGCAGCACCAACCCGGCAATGTAGAAGGCCTGGTAGCGGCCGAGCCAAGCCAGATAGGGCGAGGCCGGCAAGGTGATCGCGGCATGGACTCCGCCGTCCAGCTGCAAGAGCGCGCCGCGCACCGCATAGCGGGTGGCGCCGCGGGGAAGCCTTCCCGACAAGGCGGCGCCTGCCAGCGGCAGCCTGATCTGGAGCACGCCGTATCCCGGCGCGGGCGCCGCCGCCCAGCGGGCCAGCCGGCTGCGCTCCTCTCCCGGCGGCAGCGAGCTGGCGATGATCTTCCCGCCCTGGAGGAGGGTGACGTCGGCGTCCACCTGGCTCTTGAGTTGGGCCGCGAGCCGGTCGTCCACCAGCGTCCCCACCACCGCCGCGGCCTGTGCTCCCGGGACCCGCGCCGCCTCGAAGCGGTAGACCGCGCCGTCGAAGGTCGCGAAGGTGGGTACCGGAATGCCCCCGCTGGCAGTCTGCGAAAGGGGAAGCTGCGAGACGTCGTCGAACACCTGGGCGGGCCTGGAGCGGCGCGAGACGATGGCGCCCTGTGGCGTGACCACCGCGAACAGATCGGGCTCGGGGGCCAGCGCCCCGCCGGCCGCGCGCAGGGCGCGCTCGTCCGGCTTGGCCGGGGCCTGCCCCGCCTCTGCCGGCGCCCGCACCAGCTCGACGAGATCGGGCATCTCGGCCACCGCGCGGGGCGCAAGGCGCGCGTCCAGCAGATCGAACTGGCCACGCAGCGCGTTGCTGGCCGCGGCGATGCGCGCGCGCATGGTGTCCTCACCCGTCTGCGCCACGCTCAGTGACAGCCGCGCCAGGTTGAGGGCCAGCGCCAGCGCCACCAGGACCGTGAAGATCCACAGCCGGGCTCTCATATGCCAGAGCTACCCCCAGTCGGGGGCGGGGTCAAACATCATGTTCAGGCGGAAAAATCCGCTTCCGCGACATCGGTTTTCAACACCTCGCGCAGGACCGCCACCGCGTAGCTTCCCTTTGGGAGGACGAAGGTCAGCGCCAGCCCCTCTGGATCCGGGGCCGAAATCGCCAGCTCCTCCACGGGGACGCGGTAGGGTCTCCTCGCACCCTCCATCTCGTCGCCGCCGGCGGCGAAGCAGGCGGGGTCGATGTGTGCCTCGGCGAGCACGGCCTGCTCCCTTGCGAGCGCCTCGTCGCGGGCGGCGAAGAACGAATGGCCGGGCAGCGGACCCGCCGGGTCGACTTCGCCCGACTCCACTCGCGGTGTGTCGGCAGCCGCGTCCTCGCAGACGAACAGGCCGCCGGTGGCGCGCTTCTTGAGCACGTCGCCGCGGACGGCGGTCGAGAAGAGGCCGTCGGCGACGCGCGCGGCGAGGCAGCGGTTGAAGAGCTCCGACTGCAGCGCCGAGAGCGCCATCCGCCGCAGGAAGCGATCGCGCACCTGCTTCTGCCGCAAGAGGATCGCCTCGCCCAGCGCCGCGTTGTCTCCGTACTTGCCGAAGCGCTGCGGCCCGAAGAGGTTGGCCGCGCCCAGCGCGCGCAGGCGGTTGCAGACGGCCTCTGCGCGGGCCTGCGCCTCCGGCCCCACGCCCCGCACCACGATGCGGAAGCGGTTGCCGCGCAGGTGGCCTGGGCGCAGCTTGCTCGAGTGCCGCGCCGCGGAGAGCACGCGATAGCCCGGGCCGGCCAGCTGCAACGCCTCCTCCGGCGACTTGCCGGTCCGCACGCTGATGCGCTGCACGGTGACGGCCCGCTTGTCCTTGAGCCCCGCGGTGCCGGCGTCGCGGTCGCTGGCGCCCAGCGCGCCTGTCAGCGCACGCACCAATTCGGGCGTGCTCAGCCCGCGCTTCTCCACCGTGAGCAGCAGGTGCTCGCCTGCCCCACTCGCTTCGTAGAGCGGCAGCTCCTCGACGGAGAAATCTTCCTCCGCCACCCGGACCAGGCCTCCCGTCCCCGGCAGCTCCGGCGTGAGCAGTGGGACGGCCCGCTGGGCCAAGGCGTGGCTCAAAGCCGCAGGTATCCGCGCTCGATCAGCGCGTACGCGGCGCGGGCCGCCTCGTACTCGCCCAGCGCCGTCGTCTGCGAAAGATCGGCGAGGCTGCGGCTCCCGTCGGCCAGCGCGAGCAGCCGCCGCTCGTCGGCGCCCAGCTCCTCGCTGGCCGCCTTGCCGGTGGGCCTGGGGACGACGTCGGGGCTCGGGACCAGCGTCCGGAACACCTCCATCTCGTCCAGACGGCGCAGGCCGTCGAGCAGCAGGCCCTGCATGTCGAGCGCCAGCGTGCTGGGCAGCGCGGCTCGATCGACGCCGCGGAGGAAGACGAAGCTGCCCGCCTTCGCCACCAGGAGGCCGAGGAAGATCTCCATCACTTGATGACGCAGGCCGCGGGACAGCGCCTCCTGCGAGAGCACGCCGCGGTCCACCAGCAGCTGCCCCAGCCGGCGGTGCGGCGTGGCCGCTCCCTGCTCCGTCAGGACGGCCTGGACGCGGGCGCGGTCGGCGTGGCCGGCGCGGGAGAGGAGCTCGCCCAGCCGCTCGCCGGGGCAGGTGGAACAGGCCCAGGCCACGTTCCCTTCGAGGATGACGAGGCCGCGTTCCACGCCAGAGGCGCGGGTGAGCAGCACGCCCGTGCGGCGGCCCTGGTGGAGGAAGTTGAGCAGGTCGCTGGGCTGCATCTCCGCCAGATCGCCCGCCAGCACGGCGCGGTTCGCGGGAGGCGCTGATCCGGGAGCCGGCGGAGACGAGGCCACCGCTCCCTGATGCACCTCGCTCAGCTCGGTGAAAAGGGTCCCGCCGTGATCGCGCAACGCGACCAGCAGTTCGGAGGGCGTTTCCAGGAGCTGCCAGGCACCCGGCGCCTGCTCGAGGCGAACCTTGAGATCGTCGTCCACTCAGCTCTTGTCCCACCCGCCTTTGTTGCGCTGCCACTCGTCCTCGTCCTGCGCGGAGAAGACGAGGAACTCTGGCTTGATGGGCAGCACGTACTGGCGGCCGTTGAAGAAGAGGGTGGGCGTGGCGTTCACCCCGGCCATGACGCCTTCCTGTTTCTGCTTCTCGATTCCCGCATCGAACCTGCCGGCATAGACCTGCTTGAGCATGGCCTCGCCGTCCACGCCGATCTGCCGGGCGTACTCTTTCAGCTCGCCGTCGCCCAGCTCTTCCTGGTGGGCGAAGAGAAGCTGGTTCATCTCCCAGAACTTCCCTTTCTGGCGCGCGAACTCCGCGCAGCCGGCGGCCACCTGCGCCCGCGGGTGCCCGGGCAGCGGGAAGTACTTGGAGCAGAGTCGGATCTTGCCCGGCAGCGCCTTGACCATCTCGTGGAGCGGCTGCTGGGCGCGCGCGCAATGCGGGCACTGGTAGTCGGAGTACTCCACCACCACGACTTTCGCCTTGGGATCGCCGAGGACGGGGCAGTCGCTCTCGTCCAGCTTCTTGCGCTTGGCCGGCGCGAAGCTCGCGTAATAGCGCTCCACCTGGTCGACGATCTGCGAGGCGTTGCCGCCGTCGAGCAACAGCGCCTTCACCAGCTCGGCCATGCGCAGCGCGTGCCGGTCGCTCACGTTGGCGGCGAGGCAGCGCGCCAGCGTGTCGTTGCAGCCCGCATAGTCGAAGGTGTCGCCGGCGATCTCCAGGAACTGCGCGCGCTGCGCGTCGGAGAGGTCGTGAAGGTCGGCGCGGGGGAGGATCTGCCGGGCGCGCTCCTCGGAGAGGGAGCCCTGGGCGAGGAGGACGGCAAGGAAGAGGGGAAGCATATTGGACGCGGGAACCTAGCATAAGACCCGGCGCCCCCGCGGGCCGGATCGATAGGTAATTCGGGGACACCTTACGTAATTCGTCGTATCGTGTCCCCGAATTTAGCGCCCCAGGTCCTCTGGTGGCAGGCGGCGCAGCCCGAGGAGCGCGCGCACGTCCGCTCTCTTCCTCAGCGTCTTCAGATCCTCGTCGTTGCGGCCCAGCACCTGCACGCGCGCGGGGTCTACGGCCGCGGCCCGCCGCAACAGGGCGACCGCCTCCTCGGCGCGGTCGGCGATGGCGGCCGCCGCGGCGGCGTTGTAGAGGCCGTCCACAAAGGCGGGGTCGCAGGCGATCGAGCGCGCGAATTCCCGGCGCGCGGCGTCGATGTCTCCGGCCGCGTACTCCTCCAGGCCGTGCTGGTCGTGCAGCTGCGCTTCGCCCCGGCCCAGCGTTGCCCGGCGCATTCCGGCGGCGCGGTGAAGCGGATCTCCGCCACCGACCGAGCCGGCCAGGAGCCAGACGACTCCCGACTGGATCCATAGCTCGGGCGCGATGGGCGGACCGGCAAGGCTCATGCGCGCGAGCTCCACTTCGAGTCCAGGCCCACGCTCGCCGAGGAGCAGCGCAAGGCCGTCGTCCACCGGCGCGAGCCGCAGCGCGAGCGGGAGCGCGCCCGCGGCAGCAGCCCCTTCCACCAGCCACCTGCGCGTCCCGGGCTCCGGCTGCGCGGGCTGGCGGGGCGCATAGCCCGCCTGACGGAGATGCGCCAGCGCTTCCGGCCATTCCTGCGCGACCGCGGCGGCCAGCACCGGAACCAGGGCGTGGCCCCCCTCGAGGATGCGCCGCGCGACCCGAGCTGCCACCTCCGCGCTGGCCACCAGCGCAGTCCGGGAGGGCGCACCCGTCCGATCGAAGAGCAGGAGCTCCAGCTCCGCTGGCCTCCCGTCGGCGTCCACGAGCTGGGCCACCGCGGCGTCGCCGCCGTCGGAAAGCCCCATCACCGCCTGCTCCTGGACGACCGGCCGCCCCGCCGCCTCCACGGGAAAGGTGGGCGCCATCCTCCACTCCGCGCACGCGAGCAGGCAAGCGAGCATGGAAGGCCGCAGCATTGGCGGAAAGAGCCGGGTCCCACGGCGCATCGCGTCTTTCTATCTTACAATGCGCGGTTCCGATGCGTTGGCCGCTCCTCGAACCCCTCCGCGCCCGTCTCGCCGACGAGCAGGGCACGCTGCGCAAGCAGGCGCGGACGCGCATCGGCCTGTGCTACCCCAGCCCGTACCACGTGGGGATGAGCTCCTTGGGATTCCAGACCATCTACCGCGAGATCCACGCCCATCCCGACGCAACGGCGGAACGCGCCTTCCTCCCCGACGACGTGGACGAGTGGCGCGCGGCGCGGGTGCCGCTCTGCACCTACGAATCGCAGCACCCGCTGGCGGAGCTGGACTGCCTCGCTTTCTCCGTCTCGTACGAGCTGGAGATCGCCGGCCTCTTCGAGATGCTGGAGCTCTCCGGCCTGCCGCTCCTGCGCGAGGAGCGCGACGGACGGCATCCGCTGGTGGTGTGCGGCGGGCCGCTCACCTTCTCCAACCCCGTCCCCCTGGCGCCGTTCGCCGACGTGGTGGTGATGGGCGAGTCGGAGGAGCTGATCCACGTCCTCTGCGACGCCCTGACGCTGCCGCGCGGCGAGCTGCGCGCGCACCTCGCGCGGCAGCCCGGCTTCTACGTTCCCGGCATCTCGTCGTCCTGGCCGGCGGTGGCCAGGGCCGACGACGACCGGCTCCCGGCTCGATCGCAGATCGTCACGCCGCACACCGAGCTGCGCTCGATGTTCCTGATCGAGCCGGAGCGGGGCTGCTCGCGCGGGTGCACCTACTGCGTCATGCGCCGCACCACCAACGGCGGCATGCGCACGGTCGAGCCCGAACGGGTGCTGGAGCTGATCCCGCCACACGCCGTCCGCGTGGGATTGGTCGGCGCCGCGGTCACCGATCACCCCCGCATCGTCGAGCTGGTGCGGGCGCTGATTGAAAGCGGGCGCGAGGTGGGCATCTCGTCGCTGCGCGCCGACCGGCTCTGCGCGCGGCCCGAGCTGGTGTCGCTCCTCGCCCGGTCGGGCGCGAAGACGTTGACAACGGCCGCCGACGGCGCCTCCGAGCGGCTGCGCGTCGCCCTCGACCGCAAGACCAACGCCGCCCAGCTGCTGCGCACTGCCGCGCTGGCGCGCGAGGCCGGCTTCCAGCGGCTCAAGCTCTATCTGATGCTCGGCCTGCCCGGCGAGGAGGACCGCGATCTCGACGAGCTGGTGCTGCTGGCCGCGGAGATCTCGCGCATCGTGCCCTTGAGCTTCGGCTGCGCGCCCTTCGTCGCCAAGCGCAACACGCCGATGGACGGCTCGCCCTTCACCCCCATCGAGGAGACCGAGCGCCGCGTCGCGTACCTGCGCGCAAAGCTGCGCGGGAGGGCGGAGATCCGGCCCACCAGCCCGCGCTGGGCGTGGGTCGAGTACATGCTGGCCCAGGGGGGCGAGGACGCGGGGCTGGCGGCGCTGGATGCCTGGCGCGCCGGTGGATCGTTCGCGAGTTGGAGGCGCGCCTTCCGCGAGCGCGGCGTCAGGCCGTTCGGCGCCCGCAGGGTGGACGACGGACGCTTGCGGCTGCCACAGCTCGCGGCCTGGCCCACGGTCGCCTGAATCTCCGTCGCGCCTGCGGCAGCGCGGGATCCGGCGCGCTTGCGCGTCGCCCAGCGCCCCCGTAACGTCCCGCCTCCATGCCCGCGCTGCAGATCTGCTACCACGACCATTGCTTCGACGGAGTGGCATCCGCCGCCACCTTCCTGCGCTTCTACCGCGACAAGGTGCGGCCCGTTCCCGACCCGGCGCTCAAGGGCATGGCGCACAAGGCCGGGCAGCTCTTCTCCGAGGAGGCTTTTGCCGGCGAGGAGAACGCGGTGGTGGACTTCCGCTTCTCCCGCGATCCGCGGCTGACCTGGTGGTTCGACCACCACCAGAGCGCATTCGAGACCGCGGCCGACGAGGCGGCGTTCCGGGCAGACCGCACCGGCAGGAAGTTCTGGGATCCGGCCGCCAAGAGCTGCACCCGGTTCCTGGCGCGCACGGTGGAGGCGAAGTTCGGATGGGATCCGTCGCCCTTGCGCGAGCTGATCGACTGGGCCGAGGTGATCGACGGCGCGCTCTTTCCCAACCCGCAGATGGCGGTGACGCTGACCGACCCGCCCATGCAGCTGATGCTCCTGATCGAGGCGACCAAGGATCCCGAGCTCTGCCCGCGGCTCATCCGCGAGCTGTCCGTGCGGCCGCTCCCGGAGATCCTGCGCGAGCCCTGGATCACCGGGCCGCTCTCGCCCTTGCTGGCGCGGCACCACGAGGTGGTGAAGCTGGTGACCGCGCGCATCCGCCTGCAGGGTGGCGTGGCCACCTACGATCTGGCCGACCTGGGCGTTGACACCGTCAACAAGTTCATCGCCTATGCGGCCGACGAGAGCACCATCTACACGGTGTCGGTCTCGCGCGGGCCGAACCGGAGCAAGATCTCGCTGGGCTCGAATCCCTGGAGACAGGAGCAGCGCCGGCACAACCTGGCGCGCATCGCCGAGCGCTACGGCGGGGGTGGCCACCCGGCGGTGGCGGCCATCTCCTTCCCGCCGGACCAACTCGACCAGGCTCGCACCGCCGCCGCCGTGATCGCCGACGAGCTCCGCAGCTAAGCGCCTTCAGCGCGGAGCGCGCAGAACTACTTCTTCGGCGCCTTCGTCTCCGCCTGGGCTTCCTTCTTGGCGTCGGCCGACTTCTGGACGAGCTCGAGGTTGATGTCCAGGTTGACGTCGTCCGACACCATCATGCCGCCGCTCTCCAGCGCCTTGTTCCAGGTCAGGCCCCAGTCCGAGCGCTTGAGCTTGCCGGTCACCTCCGCCGCGTAGACGGTGGTGCCCATGGGCGATTTCTGCGGCTGGTCGGCGAAAGCCACCTGCAGCTTCACCGGCTTGGTCACGCAGTGCATGGTCAGGTTGCCGCTGACGTCGTAGTGGTCGCCGGCCTTGTCGATCTTGTCGGACTTGAAGGTGATCTCCGGGCACTTTTGCGCGTCGAAGAAGTCGGCCGACTTGAGGTGGCCGTCGCGCTTCTCGTTGTGCGTGTCGATCGAGGCGGTGTCGATCTTCATGTCCACGGTGCTCTTGCTGGGGTCGTCCTTGTTCCACTGCAGGGCGGAGGTGAACTTGTCGAACTGTCCCCTCACCGTCGTCACCACCATGTGCTTCACCGAAAAGCCCGCGCTGCTGTGCGCCGGGTCGGCTTCGAGGGTGATGGGCGCGGCCGCCAGTAGGGCTGCGAGAACGATGGTCATGGTTTGGATTCTCCTTGGAAAATCAGGCAATTTGCCACAAGCGAAGAACTGAGGTGGGGTCTCCGCCGGAAGCCTTATACGCGTCGAGCGCGCGCTCGGCCAGTGTCCGACCGGAGTCTAGGATGTCGGACAGCGGATCGAGGTGCGCCGACTCGTCGGCGCCGGAGAGCTGCCGCCAGGCGGCGAGGCCCTTTCGCGCGATCCCCACCAGATCCCGCGCCAGTTCCAGCGCGGTGACGCCGCCGGGTCCTTTCGCTCGCAGGGCGTGCCGCGCCACCTCGCCCTGGAAACGAACCAGCTCGGAGAACGACCAGCGGGCCGTCAGCTCCGCCGCCGCCTGCCGGGCGGAGGCGTCGTAGAGCAGCCCCACCCAGAGCGCCGGCATGGCGTAGAGGAGCGGGGGCGGCACCATGTCCGCGCCGCGGAGCTCGAGGACGCGCTTCACCCGCACCTCGGGGAAGAGCGTGCTGAGGTGATCGACCCAGTGCGAAAGGGTGGGCTGCTCCTTCTCGCCGCCGGCGAGCCTGCCGGTGGTCAGCCAGTGGCGGAAGGTCTGCTGGCGCGCATCGCGGTATTCGGTGCCGCTGCGGACGAAGAGCATGGGCACGTCCAGCGCCCACTCCACATACCGGCGGTAGCCCCAGTCCTTCTCCAGCATCTGCTCCAGCAGGCCGCAGCGCGCGTCGTCGGTCTCGCGCCAGACCTGGTAGCGGAAATCCAGCCAACCCGAATCGCGGCCGGCGATCAGCGGGCTGTTGGCGAACATGGCGGTCACCACCGGCGAGACGGCGGTGGCGGCGCGCACCTTGGAGGCGAGGTCCTGCTCGTCGCTCCAGTCCAGGTTCGCCTGCACCGTGGCAGTCATCAACATCATGTCCAGCGCCAGCCGCCCGCGCGGTCCCAGCGACGACTTCATCGCCGCGTAGCGGCCTTTCGGCATCCAGGGCACCTGGTCCCGCGAGCCGAACGGCCGGTACCCGGCGGCCAGCCACGCGATGCCCTTCGAGTCGCGCCGCACCTCCGCCAGATGCTCCTCGATCTCCCGCCGGATGTCCGCGAAGGTGCGCCACGGCGCGCCCGAAAGCTCCAGCTGGCCGCCCGGCTCCAACGTCACCGAGGCGTCCTTCGAGAGCAACGCGACGGGCTGCCCGTTCTCCCTGTGGGTGTGCTGGGCCCCTCCCGCCGAGCGGGCGATGGCGTCGAGCAGCTCGCGGATCCCTTGAGGGCCGTGGTACGGCACGGCCTCGAGTTCCGGTCCGCGCACGCCGAGCTTCTCGTGTTCCACGCCGATCAGCCAGCGCGCGGCCGGGCGCTCGGCGCCCCGGATGTACGCCACCAGCTCGTCGACGTTGCCGACCGGTGCGGAAAGACCGCCGAGATCCAGAGACATGGTCAGGACAACAGATGCCGCGCGCCGCGATTCGGAGCGCCAGGGAAAACTTCTACCGCAGAGGCACAGAGCGCTTCGCGATCACACCTGCATCAAGTCCTTTTCCTTGCCCCCGATGATGTCGTCCACCTTCTTCACGCCGCCGTCCACCTCGGCCTGGACCTTTTCCATCGCCTTCTTGCCGTCGTCCTCGGTGAGGTCGCCCTCCTTCACCGCCTCCTCGATCATCTCCTTGGCGTCGCGGCGCTCGTTCCGGATGGCGATCTTGTGCTCCTCGCCTTTGTGCTTCACCACCTTGACGTACTCCTTGCGGCGCTCCTCGGTGAGCGGCGGGATGGGCACGCGCACGATCTCCGCGTCGGACATGGCGTTGATGCCCAGCCCGGCCGCGTTGATGGCCTTTTCGATCACCGGGATCATCTGCTTCTCCCACGGCTTGATCACGATCAGCCGCGGGTCCGCAACCGTGACGTTGGCCACGTTCTGCAGCGGCGACATCTGTCCGTAGTAGTCGACCCGCACGCCTTCCAGCAGGGCCGGGTTGGCGCGGCCGGTGCGTACCTTGGCCAGCTCGCGGCGCAGATCGTCCAGCGTCTTGTTGATGCGCTGCCTGAGATCGTCGACGACGTCCTCTGCCATGCCCATCTTTAGGTCTCCTGGTGCACCTGCGGCTTCAGCTCGCCCACCAGCGTGCCCACGTCCTCGCCCTGCACCACCCGGAGGATGTTCCCGGGCTGCCCGAGGTCGAAGACGATGATGGGCAGTTCGTTGTCCATGCACAGCGAGATGGCGGTGGAGTCCATCACCTTGAGGTTCTTCTTCAGCACCTCGATGTAGCTGAGCGTCTTGTAGCGCGTGGCGGTGGGATCCTTCATCGGATCGGCAGTGTAGATGCCGTCCACCTTGGTGGCCTTGAGGATCACCTCGGCGTGGATCTCCATCGCGCGCAGCGAGGCGGCGGTGTCGGTGGTGAAGTAGGGGTTGCCGGTGCCGGCGGCGAAGATGACCACGCGGCCCTTCTCCAGGTGGCGCACGGCGCGCCGGCGGATGTACGGCTCGGCCAGCTGCTGCATCTCGATGGCGCTCTGCACCCGGGTGAAGACGTTGAGCTTCTCCAGCGAGTCCTGGAGGGCCAGCCCGTTGATCACCGTGGCCAGCATGCCCATGTAGTCGGCGCTGGCGCGATCCATGCCCTCGGTCGAGGCGGAAACGCCGCGGAAGATGTTGCCGCCGCCGATGACGATGCCGACCTCGACGCCCATCTCCACCAGCTCGCGGATCTCCTGCGCGATCTGCTGGAGCGTGCGCGGAGAGATGCCGTACTTGCCCTCCCCCATCAGCGCCTCGCCACTCAGCTTGAGTAGGATTCGCTTGAAGCGCGGCGATTTTTGCGAGGGCGCGGTCACGGGGCGCGGAAGCTATCTTGCACCCCTGGAGTGGTCAAGGCGGCTGAAGACCATCGTGGCCGCCTTCAGTTCGCGTCGTCGGGCAGCGGCAAGGCGGGATCGGCGGAGCGCAACTCGCGCGGGGCAAGCTCGACGTCCGGCAAGGCCGCGAGCTCGGCATCGATCGGGGCCGCCTTGTCGCGCAACTTGCGGGCTCCCGGGACGACCATCCGCTCGAACGAACCCACGGTTTCGTTGTAGGCGGCCACTGCCGTCCCCAGCCCCCGGCCGACCTTGGCGAAATGATCGCCCAGCCGCGCGAGGCGCTTGTGCAGGTCGCGCCCGAGCAGAGCGATCTCCTGGGCATCCTGCGCGAGCCGCTCCTGGCGCCATCCGAACGCCGCGGCGCGCAGAAGCGCGATCAGGGTCGTGGGAGAGGCGAGCAGCACCTTCTCTGAGAAGGCGCCCTCCATCAGGGAGGGATCCTGCTCCATGGCAGCGGAGAAAACCGCCTCGTTCGGTACGAAGAGCACCACGAACTCCGGCGTGTGCTCGAACTGATCCCAGTACGCCTTGCGGGCCAGCTGCGCCACGTGGTTGCGGAGCTGCCGCGCATGCGACGCCATGTGCTCGCGGCGGGTGCACTCGTCCTGGGCCTCGAGCGCGTCCAGGTAGGCGGCGAGCGGCGCCTTCGCGTCCACCACCAGTTGCTTGCCGCCGGGCAGCTTGACCACGAGATCGGGCCGCAACCGACCCTCTTCACCCTGCACCGTCTCTTGCTGCGCGAAGTCGCAGTGCTCGAGCATGCCCGCCATCTCGACCACCCGCTGCAGCTGCATCTCGCCCCATCGGCCGCGGACCTGGGGCGCCCGCAGCGCCTTGACCAGGTTTCCCGTCTCCCGATGCAGCGCCGTCTGCGATTCGAGCAGCGAGCTGACTTGCTGCCGGAGCTGCCCGTACGCCTGCGCGCGCGCGTTCTCCATCTGCTGGATCTTGCCGTCCACCTTCTCCAGCGACTGCTGCACGGGCTTCACCAGCTCGGCGATGGCCTGCGAGCGCTTTTCCAGATCGCCCCGTGCGCCCTCGTGGAACGTACCGAGCGATTCCTTGGCGAGCTGGAGGAACTGCTCGTTGTTCTGCTTCAGCGCCCTGCCCGCGAGCGCATCGAAGCTGTCGGCCAGCGCCCCCTGCGCCTTCTGCAAGAGCTCATGCTTCTCGCTCCCGGCAACACGCTCTGCTGCGAGCCGCGCCTCCAGCGCCGCCCGGTGCTGGCGCTCGGATCCGAGGTCTTCGCGGAGCCGCGCGGCGTCGTCTCGCATGCGCTCGAGCTCGGCGTCGCGCGCCCGCAGCAGCGCGCCGAGCTGGGCGCCGTGGGCCCGCGCCGAGGCGAGCAGATACAGGGCGAGCGCAAGCGCGACGCAGAGCACGGCGAGCAGCGCGGTCATGAAGATTCCTCCATGCGCGCGAGCTTGCCAGGGGGGTCTGACATGCGCTGCCCAAGCTCCTGGAATTCCTGGGAAGATCGCTCCGCCCAGAACCCCTGCTCGCAGGCCTGGAGAAGCTTTGCGGGCAGCGCGAACAGCCGGTACACGCAGGCGTCGATGCGCCGGTCGAGCGCATGCGCGGCCCCGTCCGCCGAGTCCGCGCGCAAGCGGGCCAACCCGGCGAGCTCCGCGGGCGCCGCTAGCAGGGGACGCGGCACCGGCAGGCCGCGCAGCGCGGTGGGCTTCACGTTGACGTCGGTGGTCCGCAAGCGATGGTAGCGCTGCAGCGGCACCGACTGCACCAAAGCGAGCAGCGCCCACAGCCGCTCTTCGTCGGAGCACGCCAGCGTCGAGAGAGAGTCGAGGCAGACGTGATCGGGCGGCACCGGCGCCGCCTCGAGCCAGCGCGCCCAGGGAGCGGCCGCGTTGGTGCGGATGCGCTGGACCGCCATGCGCGGCACGCCAAGCTGCCGCGCCACCAGCGTGCGCATCGGCCCGGCATCCAGCAGCGCCTTGGGCCGCCAGCGCAGCGCGTAGGGCACCACGTCTTCGCCGCCCACCAGCGCAACCTCGGAAGGCCGCGGCCCTCGCCGCGCCACGTGGCGCTCGTTGCTCCCGGTGCGCATGCCGTACGCGACGGTGCAGGCCTCGCCCAACGGCACGGCAGCGGATTCCATGGCCGCGCACAGCTCGTGCTCGCGGCGGGAGCGGTACACCATCCAGCCCGCGCGCGCCGTCCTCAAAAGCTCCGCGCGCGACGCCGGGGCCAGCGCGGTCTCCCCGCGCGCCACGTACGCCGCGCGCACAGCGGCGGGCCGGCGCTGGAGGACGAGCGCGTGCACGCGGGTGTCCTTGGCCGAGGCGAAGGGCTTGCCCAGATCGACGATGGCCGCCACCTCAGCCTGCGCCAGGATCTCCTCCCGCAGGCGGCCCGCGCGGGAGAGATACATCCAGGTGTCCGGCACCAGGAGCGCCGCCACGCCGCCCGGCCGCACCAGCTGCAGCGCGCGGAGCAGGAAGGCGGCGTAGCGATCGATCTCCGCGCCGCGCAGGGCGGGAAAGGCGCGGGAGAGGAACTGCCGCTCGGCGGGCGCGGCGACGTGTCCGTAGGGCGGATTGGAGACGATCAGGTCGGCGGGCTGCGCCGGGGTGAAGCGGAGCGCGTCGGCCCTGCGCAACCGGGCCGTGGCTCCGCAGAGGCCCAGCGCCTCCCGCGCCACCTCGAGGGCGGATCCGTCCAGGTCGAGGCCGCGCAGATCGCGCAGCCCGGCGCGGGCGGCGGCCACCAGGAAGGCGCCGGCCCCGGCGCAAGGGTCGAGCACGCGACCCTCGCGCACGCCGCCGTGGCGGAGCGCGACCGCAACCACCCGGGCCGCCAGGTCTTGTGGAGTGTAATAGAGGCCCGCCTCCCGCCGGGAGCTCCCCAGCGCGCGCGACCTCTCCCTCTCGTACCCGGCGATGAGCGCCTCGGCGCTCAAGACCTGCGGCCCCGGGGAAAAGCCTTCTGGTGCTGCTCCAGCAGCTTGGTCATCTCCTCGGCGGGGATCGGCTGCGCCCCGCCCAGCGCGCGGGCGTGGTGGAGGATCTTCGCCAGGTGCTCCACCAGCTCCATGCGCAAGAAGCAGAGCGAGACGTCCGGCCCCAGCGTGAGCGCGCCGTTGCCGGGCAGCAGCATGGCCTCGGCCTCCGCGGCGCAGCGCGAGACGGCCTCGGTGGCGAGCGGCGTCCTGGGCAGCGCGAAGGGCGCCAGCGGGATGCGGCCCAGGGAGACCACCGCCTCGGGCAGGCAGACGGGCTCGAGGGGCACGCGCGCCGCACCGAAGGCGGTGGCGTAGGGCGGATGGGCGTGCATCACCGCGTCCACGTCGGGACGCGCCCGGTAGGCGGCGAGGTGCAGCTCCGTCTCGCCCGGTGGCTTGCGCGTTCCCTCCACCACCGCGCCGTTTCCGTCGATCACCACCAGCGACTCCTCGTTCACCTCCGCCTTGGAGGTGGCGGTGGGGGTGATGACGAAGCGGTCGCGGCCGATGCGCACCGAGACGTTGCCGTCGTGGTTGGCGGCCCAGCCCGCGGCGTGCATGCGGCGCGCCGCCTGCGCCAGCTGCGCGCGCAGGAGCGGGTGCATCAACCCACGACCGCTGCGTCGACCACGCCGACGATGCAGGAGCGGATGGGCAGCTTCGCTTCCTTGGGCAGCCCGAAGAGCTGGCGGATGCCGGTCCCTTCCCGCAGCACCAGCACCGTGTCGCCCTCGCCGGACTGGACGGCGCGATCGACGGCGAGAAAGCTCTTGCCGGAGGGCGCACCCGTCTCGTCGATGGGCTGCACCACCAGCAGCTTGAGCCGCGCGAACGCGGGATGCTTCTCGGTTGCGATGACCGGGCCCAGCACCTTGCAGAGGATCATACCGCCACCCGATCGACGATGCCCACCACCGCGGCGTCCACCGGCACGAAGCTCGGCTCCAGGGCCAGCGCCGCCTCGCGCGAGCCCACCAGGAAGACCAGGTCGCCGGGCCCCGCGCGGACGGTGTCCACCGCCACCTCGAGCCCGCCGCTGGGCTTCTGCAGATGGTCGAGCGGCTGCACCAGCAAGAGCTTCTGCGCGCCGAGGCCCTCCGCCTTGCGCTCCGCCACCACCGTGCCCACCACCCGGCCCAGGTACACGCTACTCCCCCGCCGAGACGACGATGGGAATGTCGACGTCGAAGGCCTGCCCGCTGAACTGGGGGAAGACGATGCGCCGGGTGGCCTTGCGCAGGCACGCGCCCAGCGGCGCCTCCTCGACGGCGCGCCGATCGATCCGGGCCGCCGTGACCTGGCCCGAAGGCGCGATGGTGGTGGCGATGTGGATCTTCCCCACGCGCAGGTGGGGATCGTGCCGCAGCGCCTCGTCCACGCAGCCCTGCAGCGCGGGCTTGTTCTCGTCCAGCTTCCTGCGCACTTGATCGGCGGTCAGGCCCGTCGAGAGCGCCGGCGGCGCCGCGGCCGGTTTCGGCGGAGGAGCCGCAGGCTCGACCGGCTTGGGCGGGGGAACCGGCTCTGTCTTGTCGGGCGGCGTCGCGGCCTGGACCGGGGGCGCTTCCACCTTGGGCTCTTCGGCTTTGTGCCCGGAGGGCCCGAAGGCGATCCAGAGCGCGACGGCGGCCGCGGCCAGCCCGGTGAGGACCAGGAAGACGGCGAACGGGCCCCGGTTTTCCGGCGCTGCCGCTCCCTCGAACATGGTGCCCGCGTTCGCCTTCAGCCGCTTCTGCCGGGGGTTGGTGTCTTTCTTGCGCGACAGCTCGTCGGTGGCCCAACGCGCCAGATCCAGCGCGCTCTTCTGCGGTCCGCTGTTCTCCGCCGGGGTGAAGAGGCCGTGCGCGATGTCCTCCGAGCGGGCGCGTTCTCCGGCAGGCGAGGCTTCGGGCGCGGCGGCGACCGGCGCCACCGACGCCGGCGTGGCCAGAGGAGGAGGAGGGGGCGGCTGGGACACCGCCGGGGGGGCCGACGGGACCGGCGGAAAGAGCGAGGACAGCTCCGCCAGATCGCGCGCGCGCTGCCACGACTCCATTCCCTCCCGCCACAGGTACGTGCGCGGACCCACGTCGCCGGCGTTGGCGCGCCCTTCCAGCTCCGTCCGGGTCATCGGGCCGGTCTGCTTGCCGTGCAGCATGGCGAACCAGATGGCGTCGTCGGCAGGCGCCGCCATCTCGCCCTGCGGAACGCCGTTCTGCGAGGTGGCGTCCCGGGTTCCGCCCGCGCCGTCCGGTTCCTTCGAGGCCTGCAGCGCTTTCTCCAGCACGTCGCTCGCCATCGCCCGCGTGCTCTCGGTGTCGGTGTCGTGCCGGGCCGGGGCGGGTCGTGAGACAGGCTGGATCGGCTGCGTCGTCGAAGGCGGCCGCGATGGCGGTGGCGCGCTGGCGACCAGCCGAGGCGCTTGCGAGCCGGTGAGCAGCGGATCGGAGATGGCGATCTTCGCGCCGCATCGCTTGCAACGCACGACCAGCCGCTTGCCGCGCACCTTCTCGTCGGCGATCTGCAGCTGGGTTTTGCAACTTTCGCAGGCGAATTGCATCCCGCCCCGACTCTACAACAAAATTCCGCCAGCCCCGCAAAACCGGCCGCTACGAGGGAATGGCCTGCGCGGGGACCGTCTGCTGCGCCGCCCGCCGGCCGCGCCGCTTGCGGCCCCGCGAGACCAGCGTTCCTTCCTTCTGCGCGCGGTACCTGGCCCGATAGTAATGGGACCGGCAAAGACCCTTGGCCAGCACCGGCTTGCCGCAGCCGGCCTCGCTGCACTCGGAGCGGCCCGCCACCGGGCGCCCGCGCCTGCCGTTGACCGCGCCCAGGCGGCGGGCCAACGCGTTCACGTCGATGGAGCTCTCCAGCGTCCGCTGCACGCTCTGCGCGATCACCTGGCCGAGCTCGGTGCCGATCTGCTCGCCGAGGCTGTGCACCCACTGCGTGAGGCCTGGGGGGCGTCCGCGTCCTCGTGGCATGATCGCTCCGATCGATAAAGGAATTCGATAAAGAGTTGCGGTCAATAGGCGTGCGAAAACCGTTTGTCAAGCAACGCCGCGGTGAACTTGCAATCCCTAAACCTTGACGCCGCGTTCTTCCAATGCGCGCAGCAGCGCGTCGAGCCGCTGCTCCTCGCGCCCCACCGGAAGCCCCGCGGCGCGCGCGCCGTCGAGCAGCGCGATGCAGACGAGGATGGCGCCGAGCGCCTCCTTCTCCCGCCCCTCTTCGGCGAGCAGCGCCTCCACGCCAGAGGAGAGGTGCCGGAAGTCGCGGAAGCAGAGCGTGGGCGGCAGATCGGGCAGCGGCCCGGTATTGACGGTGGCGGGCGCGAAGGCAAAGCCCACGTCGGCCAGCGCGACCTGACGCCCGTCCTGGAAAGCCAGCACCAGCCAGGGCGCCGGCCGCAGCGGGCTCCGCTTCTCCTCGACGTCGGCCAATTCGTCCCAGCGCAGGCGCAGATCCTTGCCGGTGCCGGGCTCGAGCAGTCGCACCGCCCTGCCTTCCTCCTCCTCCACGGCGGCCACCGGCGCGAAGGGCCGTCGCGTGAACTCCAGCACCTTGGCGCGGGCGGCTTCGGGCGTCATGCGGCCTGGGCGTCCTCGGGCTTCTCCACCTGCGCGAACCTGGCCTGCACGGCGATGCCCATCTTGCCTTTGTGCTTGTTGGCCGCCATCAGCGCGTGGGCGTGGGCGGTCTCTTCGAAGGGGAAGACCTGGTCCAGCACCGGGCGGATCTTGCCTTCGTGCACCAGCTGGTTGGCGCGCTCGGCCTGGTAGGCGTTGGCGAAGTGCGAGCCGAGGATCTGCTTCTGCCGCATCCAGAGGTGGCGGACGTCGAACTCCAGATTGAAGCCGGTGGTGGCGCCGCAGATGACGATCTTGCCGAACTTCTTGGCCAGGAAGACGCTGGTGGGGAACGTCTGCTGGCCCACGTGCTCGAAGACCACGTCCACGTCCTTGCCGCCGGTGAATTCGCGCACCTTCTTGCCGAACTTCTTGCACGCGTCCATGCGGGCGCGGTTCCGCTCGGGCGTCTCGGGCGGCTTGTACATGAGGTCGGGAAATTCGTTGCGGTCGATCCACGCCGAGGCGCCCAGCGACTGGACCAGCTCCACCTTGTCCTTGCCGCCCACCACCGCGATGGGGTTGGCCCCCAGCATGCGGCAGATCTGCACCGCGAAGACGCCCAGGCCTCCGGCAGCGCCCCAGACCAGCACGTTGTCGCCCGCGGTCACCTCGGCCTGGTGCACCAACATGCGGTAGGCGGTGAAGTAGGTGAGGCCGTAGGAGGCGGCGCTGAGCCAGTCCAGCTGCCTGGGCTTCTTCAAGAGCTGCTGCGCCTGCACCTTGGTGAACTGGGCGAAGCTGCCCCAGCTGGTCTCGTAGCCCCAGATCTTCTGCTCGCTGCAGGCCATGGGATCCAGGCCGTTGCACTCCGGGCACTGGCCGCACGACTGGTTGCAGTGGACCACCACCTCGTCGCCCACCTTCCAGCGCTTCACCTGCGCGCCCACCTTCCAGACGATGCCCGAGGCGTCCGAGCCGGCGATGTGCATCGGCTCGCTGTGCATCTTGAAGACGCTGACGGGCTTGCCCCGCGCCGCCCAGACGCCGTTGAAGTTGACGCCCGCGCCCATCACCAGCACCAGCGCCTCGTTGGGCCCGGGCTCGGGAATGTCCACCTCCTCCAGCTTCATCGCCTTGTCCGGATCGCCCTCGCGGTCGGGCCGGATGCACCAGGCCAGCATCTTCCTGGGCATCTCGCCGAGGTTCTTCGGCACCTCGCCCAGCGGAAGAATGTCGCTCATGTGTGGGTCCCCTCGGGCTCGTGGGCTTCCACGAGCTCCAGCAACGTGCCGCCGAACGCCTTGGGATGCAGGAAGGCGACCCGGTGTCCGCGCGCGCCAGGCCGGCCCACCTTGTCGATGAGCGGCACGCCGCGCGCGTCCAGGCGCCTGAGCACTTCGTCGATGTCCTTCACGCGCAGCGCCAGGTGGTGGAGACCGTCGCCGCGCTTCTCGAGGAATTTCTCCAGCCCGGCGTTGCCGCGCGGGCAGACCAGCTCCAGCGAGGCGCCGTTGGGGAAGTCGAAGAAGGCGGCGTCCACTCTCTGCGCCGGCACGTGCTCCTCGTGCGCGACCTTCGTGCCGAGGATCTCCTCGATCAGCGCGATGGACGCCTTGATGTCCTTCACGCAGATGGCGGTGTGATCGAGGCGAGTGGCGGGAATCCCCGCCGCCGTGGGCTTCTCCGACGCGTCGGGCATGGGTTGCCCTGCCGCGAGCGCCTTGACCGCCTCCACCACGGCGCCGAGCGGCGACTCCGGTCCGAAGACCGCTGCGACCCCCAGCTTGCGCAGCGGCTCGTGATCGGCCGCGGGGATGATGCCGCCCACCACCACCGGAATCCGCGCCTGGCGCTGCTTGAGCTCCTCCATCAGCCGCCGGCAGACGCTCTCGTGCGCGCCGGAGAGGATGGAGAGCCCGATCACGTCCACGCCTTCCTGCACCGCCGCCGCAGCGATGGCGGGAACGCTGGCGCGCAGCCCGGTGTAGACCACCTCCATGCCGGCATCGCGCAGCGCCGCCGCGATCACGCGCGCGCCCCGGTCGTGCCCATCGAGGCCCGGCTTGCCGACGAGGACGCGGATGCGTGTGGTCACTAGAACCTCGTCGGCGGCTGGTAGGTGCCGAACTTCTCTTTGAGGGCGGCGGCGATCTCCCCCACCGTGCAATACGCGCGCACCGCGTCGCGGATGTGCGGCTGGAGGTTCTCCTTGCCGGCTGCCGCCTCCGAAAGCGCGCGCAGCGCCGCCTGCGCCTTGCCGCCGTCGCGCTCCTTCTTCACCCGCGCCACCCGCTGCGCCGCGTCCCTGGCCGCCGCCGGCGAGGCGCTGGTCAGCTCCATCTCGGGCTCGGCGTGGGCATCGCCCACCGTGCGGAACTTGTTCACGCCCACCACCGCCACCTCGCCCTTCTCCACCGCCCGTTGATGCTCGTAGGCGCGCTGGGCGATGCGCTGCTGCACGTAGCCCTGCCGCAGCGCCTCCACGAAGCCGCCGCGGCCGTCGATCTCGCCCATCACCAGCCGGATGGCCTCCTCCATCCGGTCGGTGAGCGCCTCCACGAAGTAGCTGCCGCCCAAGGGGTCCACCGTCTGCGCCACCTCGGTTTCGTAGGCCACCACTTGCTGCACGCGCAGCGCGGTGCGCGCCGACAGCTCGGTGGGGATGGCGAAGGCCTCGTCGTACGCCGCGGTGAACACGCTCTGCAGCCCGGAGCAGGCCACCGCGAAGGTCTCCAGCGTGGTGCGGGCGATGTTGTTGAGCGGCTCGGCGCGGGTGAGCGAGTGGCCGCCGCAGACGCAGGCGGCGCGCAGCCGCCAGCTCTCCGGCTCCTTCGCCCCGTATTGCTCCTTGAGCAGCCGCGCCCAGATGCGGCGGCCGGCGCGGTACTTGGCCACCTCTTCGAAGAAGTTGGTGTACGTGTAGAAGAAGAAGCTGAGCCGCGGCGCGAAGGAGTCAGCCGGCAGGCCGCGCGCGAGCAGATTCTCCACGTAGGCCTTGCCGGCGCAGAGCGTGTACGCCATCTCCTCGGCGGGATTGGCCCCGGCGTCGCGGTAGTGCGAGGCGATGCTGACGGGGTTGAAGCGCGGCAACCGCTTCACGGTGTCCTCGATCAGATCGCAGGCCAGCCGCATCGACGCTTCGATGGGGAAGAGCCACGCACCCCGCGCGCCGAACTCCTTGAGCAGGTCGTTCTGCACGGTGCCGCTGATGCGCTCGTCGGGCACGCCCTGCTTGCGCGCCGTCTCCTCGTAGAGCGCGAGCAGGATGGGCGCGGTGGCGTTGATGGTCATGCTGGTGGAGACCTTGCCCAGCGGAATGCCGGCGAAGAGCTCCTCCATGTCGGCCAGCGAGCCGATGGAGACCCCCACCTTTCCCACCTCGCCCTCCGCCTCCGGATCGTCGGCGTCGAGGCCCAGCTGGGTGGGGAGGTCCAGCGCCAGCGACAAGCCGGTCTGGCCCTGCTCGAGCAGGTACTTGAAGCGCTGGTTGGTCTCGCGCGGCGTGCCGAACCCCGCGTACTGCCGCATGGTCCAGAGCTTCCCCAGGTACATGTTGCGGTGGATGCCGCGCGTGTAGGGGTACTCGCCCGGCGGAGGCGGGACCTGCTTCACGTCGTCCGGCCCGTAGACGGGCTGGATCTCGATCCCGCTCCGCGTCGCGCTCAAGGCCGGAACTCCTTCTTCAAGATGGCCAGCTCGCGGGTGATCTCCAGCACCACCTCGCCCTTCTGGTTCTTGCCGCGCAAGAGGAACTTCACCACGCCAGCCTGGCCGGGCTTGCCGAACGCGGCAAGGCGCGCGTCGTCCTCGGTCTTGGAGAGCACGGTGCTCTCGGCGAAGAGCGTGTCGCCGGCGAAGACGGGGTTCAGGTGCCGGCCCTCGTCGTAGCTCAGGTGCGCCAGCGCGTTCTCCTCCGTCTCCTCGGAAGCGAGCCCCGCCACGAAGGCGAAGACGATGCCGCCATACACCACCCTGCGCCCTGCGAAGTTCACCTCGGGCTGGTCGTCCACCATCTTCTGGTTGAAGTGCAGCTGCGCCGTGTTGAGCACGAAGTTGGTCCACATCATGTGCTCGTCGGAGACGGTGCGTCCGCGTGGATGCACCAGGGTCTCCCCCGGCGTGAAGTCCTCGTAGAGGTTATCGTCGCGCGTAAATCGATGGCGGTCGGCCACGGTCACCCCTCCAGGAGCCGCTTGGCGATCACTTCGTACTGGATCTCCGAGGTGCCTTCGAAGATGCGGAAGACGCGCGCGTCCCGCCAATAGCGCTGGGCGGGGAACTCGCGCGAGTAGCCGTAGCCGCCGAAGACCTGCATCGCCTCGCTGGTGACGTGCTCGACCATCTCGGCGCAGAAGGCCTTGGCCATTCCCGCCTCCAGGTCGCACCGCTTGCCCGTGTCCTTCATCCGGGCCGCGTGGTACGTCAGCTGCCGCCCGGCCTCGATCTGCGTCGCCATCTGCGCGAGCTTGTGGCCGATCACCTGGAACTCGCTGATCGGCTTGCCGAACTGCGTGCGCTCCTGCGAGTAGCGCAGCGCCGCCTCGAAGGCCGCCTGCGCCACCCCCACGGCGCGCGCGGCGGTCTGGATGCGCGCGATCTCGTAGGTGCTCATCAGCTGCCGGAAACCCTTCCCCTCCACGCCGCCGAGCAGGTTCTCCGCAGGCGCCTGATAACCGTCGAACTGCAGGGAGTAGGAGTTCATCCCCTTGTAGCCGATGGTGGGGATGGGGCTGCCCGCGAGCTGCGGCGGGTGGAAATCGTCGCCCGGCGTCTTGGGGATGAGCAGGATGGAGATGCGGTCGTGCTTCCTGGCCGCGGAGGGATTGGTCAAGACCGTGGTGCAGAGGAGGTGCGCCTTGTTGGCCCAGGTGCACCAGGTCTTCTCGCCGGAGATGACGTACTTGTCCCCCTGCTTGACCGCGCGGCACTTGATGCCCGCCGAGTCGCTGCCCGCGTCCGGCTCGGTGAAGGCGGCGGCCGCGAGGATCTCGCCGGTGCAGAGGCCGGGGAGGAACTTCTTCTTCTGTTCCTCGGTGCCGTTCGACTGCACCAGGCCCGCGGTGATGATCATGCGCGTCATCACCGAGCCCACCGACAGCCAGGCTTTCGACAGCTCCTCCGCCACGATGGCCATCGACAGCGTGTCGAGGCCGCTGCCGCCGTAATCGGGCGAGAAGATGAGGCCGAAGTACCCCAGCTCGGCCATCTTCTTCACGATGGGGCCGGGGATCTCTGCGGCCTTGTTGTCCAGCTCGTTGGCGACCGGCACCACCTCGCGCTCGGCGAAGTCGCGGACGCTCTCGCGGATCTGGACGTGCTCCTCGGTGAGCGCGCCGCCGTTCGGATTGGGAATGGGCATCACACACCTCCGTGGAAGGCGCGCTTCTTGACCAGGATCTTGCGCTCGTAGACGCAGACCTCCTCGCCGCGCTGGTTCACCCCGGTGGTGCGCACGTGGACGATGCCGCGGTCGGGCTTGCTGCCGGACTCGCGCTTGTCCAGCACCTCGCTGGAAGAGAGGAGCGTGTCGCCCGGATAGACGAAGCGCGGAAAGGTCATGTTCCAGTAGCCCAGGTGCGCGATGGCCCGCTCGGAGAGATCCTCCACGGTCATGCCGAAGACCACGTTCATCACCAAGAGCGGATGTACCGGCGGCACCTCGTGGCCGAGCGCCTGCGCGTGCAGCTTGTTGAAGTAGAGCGGCACCGCGTTCATGGTGGCGGTGGCGAAGAGCTGCGCCTCGCCGTCGGTGAGCGTGCGGCCCCAGTGGTGGCGGTAGAGATCGCCCACCTTGAAGTCCTCGTAGTACCTGCCGCGCTCGATCACCCGGCGTGATTCGGCCATGAAGCGAGGGGTAGGTCGCCCGCACGATTTCGTCAAGGCGCCGCAGCGCGTCGAGACTGGTGGGGATCGGAAAAGTGGACGCCATTCTCCTGCGTGTTTTCATGACGGAGTGATCGATTGGGAGGATCTGAACTCGGATCACCCTCGCCGACGCCACTCGCGGCGGCCGGTGAAACTGCTGGCTCGCCTGTGGATGGGCGGCCGCGCGATCGTGGCCACCTGCGAGAACATTTCCCCGGGCGGCGCCTATCTCCGCGTGCAACTGCCCGAAACCACGAAGGATGTGGTCGCCTCCATCGGGCTTCCGCACGGGCGCGGCCTGCACGTGCGCGCCCGGGTGCGTTGGCGGGACCGCGCCGGCATCGGCGTCGAGTTCGCCGCCTTCCTGGAGTCGACCCGCGAGGCGGTCAGCGAATCCGCTTGATGATGTGGTAGGCGACCTTGCTGCGGACCACCGCGCACTCGTCGGGCTGCAGGCAGAGGGCAGCCGCCTTGTAGGGGACGTCGGAGTTCGCGCCCAGCAGCAGCGAGCCGCCCTGGACTTCGGAGTACTTGTCCTGCAGCGGCTCCATCCTGGCGCCCTGCCGGCACTTGACCAGGACCTCGTTGGCCAGCTGCTCGGCCTGGCGCGGATCGCGGCTGGGGCGCTGGACGTCGACCACCGGGGGCTGGTCTCCGGGGTCCAGCCGGTTCCACCCGATCTGCACCTGCTCCACCTCGACGCGGTCCACCGGCGCGGAGCAGGCGGCCGGGTCGCGTTGGGTCGGGACGGAGACGCAGGCAGCAGCCATCGGAATCGCCACCCAGCCCTTCATCGATCCCCCAGCGCGAGGACCCCGGAGAAGAGGTGCACGCCCATGAAGTCGCCGGCGGGACCCAGCTCGAAGCTGGTGCGCAGCGAGAGCAGTGGAAATGCGCCCAGCGACTTCTCGATCAGGCTCAGGTCCAACCCGTCCACGCCGTAGAGCGCGGTGCCGCGGCTGGCGCAGTCGAAGTAGATCCCCCAGGCGGGCGGATGCGCGGAGGCCCGGTCGAGCGCGTGCTGCAGCGTGCGCCGCGCGCCCATGCCGTCGCGCAACGTGAAGGAGATGCTGTGGCCCTCGGGCACCGGCGCGCCCGCCTCCAGCGTGCCCTGCTCCTCGTCCACGCCGAGCAGCGGCACCAGCACGAAGTCGTCCGCGGAGAAGGCCTCGCCGGGACGCGGCGACAGGCCGAGCGCCACGAACTGCAACGCGTCGCCCGCCAGGCCGGGCTGCTCGGACAGCGTGGCCAGCGCTTCCAGCGCAGGCCTCGAGTCCAGCTCCAGGACCGACCTTCCTTCCGACCGCGTCACCAGGAGCGGCTTGCCGATGGGCTGGTGCGACTGCGCCACCAGCACCCTCCCCGCCTGCGGAAAGAAGGCGCCCACCGCCTGGGCGTCCGCCAGATCGTCGTCGAGCAGGAGCCCGCCCTCCACCGCCACGCCGCCGCCCGCAATGCGCGCCTTGGCGGCATCGCGCCCCAGCGCGCCGATCAGCCTCTGTAGGGGTGCCGCGGGATCGGCGAAGACGATGCCCAGGGCTCCGGGCCCCGCCCGCTGCGCGGCGGCGCGCAGCTCGTCCGGCGCGTCGGTGCGGAAGGAGAAGATGTGGGCGCGCTGCTCCAGCACCAGCACGCCGAGCGCGGGGCCGTCCTCCACGTCCGCGTCGCCGGGGACCAGCGCGGCGGAGGTGGCGCCGCCCACGATCTGCGCGCCTTGCCCGGCCACGTCACGCAGCGACTCGCAGAGATCCAGCGACTGGTCGAGGTGCTCCGGGGTCGCGGCCACCACCAGGCATCCAGCCTCGTCGAGCCCGGCGGCGTCGAGCGCGCGGGTGACGGCGTCGCGCGCGGCGAGGTGGACGTCGGGGGAGCGGGAGACTGCGGCGCCGGCGCGCATGGCAGGAGCATAAGGCAGTCTCGAACCTGACGCCCTGTTGTTCTGCGCGCCCGCGGGCGGCGGGTTGGGGTACAAGGCACGGGAGGAGAAGGCGTCCAGATGCGACCTCTCGTCTTGCTGCTTGCTGCTCTTGGCTGTGCCGGATCTCCCACCAAGGCCGGCGGCGCATCCGCGGCTGCCGCAGGGCGGAAGCTCACCGTCGTCGGCATCAACGATACGCACGGAGCCCTGTTGCCGATTCCGGCTCCCAGGTGGGCGCAGGGTCTCACAAAGGACGAGATCGGTGGGGCCGACTGGTTCGCGGGTTACCTCGACGCCATCCGCGCCGACGCCGAGGCGAAGGGAAACGCGGTGGTGGTCCTGGACGGCGGCGACGAATTCCAGGGGACGCTCATCTCCAACGAGTTCCAGGGCCGCAGCGTGACCGACGTCTACAACGCCATGGGCGTGACCGCGGGCGCGGTGGGAAACCACGAGTTCGACTTCGGGGTGCCGGCATTGAAGGATCGCATCGCGCAGGCGAAGTACCCCATCCTCGCGGCCAACATCTTCCGCAAGGGGACCCGCGAGCGCCCGGATTGGGCGCGGCCCAGCGTGCTGATCGACGTGTCCGGCATCCGGATCGGCATCGTGGGGCTGGCCACGCGCGAGACCGCCACCGTCACCAATCCGATGAACGTGACCGAGCTCGAGTTCGCCGACGGATCCCCCATCGCCGCGCAGGAGGCCGACGCGCTGCGCGCCCGCGGCGCCACCGTGGTGCTCCTTGTGGCCCACGCCGGCCCGCTGGGGCCCGACTACGAAATCCAGCAGATCGCCAAGGCGGTACAGGGGAAGGTGGACGCCATCGTCAGCGGGCACCACCACACCGTGCTGGGCCCGCCGCCCCTGGTGGTGGCGAACATCCCCATCGTCCAGTCCGGGTCCAAGCTGGTGAACTTCTCCACCATCGACCTGACGCTCGACGCGCAGAACCGCGTCCGCTCCTTCGCGGTGAACGAGAACACGCTGCCACGCGCCGGCGGACCGCAGGCCATCCTGCACACGCGCGACGGCGCACCGGCGCAGTTTCGCGGCCGGAAGATCGAGCCGGACGCGCGCATCGCCGCCATCCTGCGCGACTACGACGTACAGGTGAAGAAGCTCCGCGAGATGCGCATCGGCGAGACCACCGTGGCGCTGCGCAAGGATGCCGCCGACGACCTCCTGGGAAGCCTCACCGCCGATGCGCTGCGGTCGGGGGCCGGCGGGAGCCTGCCGGCGCAGATCGCCCTGCAGAACTCGGGAGGGCTGCGCGTCAACGAGATCCCTGCCGGGCCCATCACTTTTGGCCAGATCTTCGACCTCTACCCGTTCGACAACGAGCAGGTGGTGGTGACGCTGCCCGCGGCAACCTTGCGCGACGCGCTGGAAGGCGTGCTCCGCGCTGGAAAGGGACCGCTGCGAGTCTCCGGGGTGCGGTACGTGATCGATTGGGAGCGGTTCGGCGCGGCCAAGGACGCGCGCAAGGCGCCTGCAGGCGCGATCGTCACGCGCATCGTCGACGAGGCCGGCAAGCCGGTCTGCGAGACGAAGAGCTGCACGCAGACCGCCTGCGACGCGGTCTGCGCGCCCGGAAAGTTCACCGTCTCCGTCACCGACTTCCTCGCCAACGGCGGCGACGGCCTCTCCATGCTGAAGGACGCCCCGCGACAGGTAGGCAGCGTGCTGGCGCGCGACATCATCGTGGACTGGGTGAAGCACCACCAGCCGCTCACGGCGGAGCTCCTGGGCGCGCCGTCGTCGGGCAAGGAGCGCCGCTGGACAGTGATCGGCACGGCCCAGAACATGCCGAAGGGTGACTGAGCTGGACCTGCTGCTAGATCTGGGCCTCCCCGGCCTCGTCTTCCTGGGCCTTTGCCTCTGGCTGATCCGCAAGGCCGCCAAGGCCGCGCGCACCGAAGGCGACCTCGAGGGCGAACGCCTCCAGGGCTCCCTGGCCGACGAACTTTCCGCCGGCCGCGCCCGCGCCGCCGCCTCCCAGCAACCGAATCTCTCCGCCGTCCCCGACACGGTCTCGGAAATCACGGGCACTCGCACTGGCCCAAGCACGACGTCAGCCACCACGTCGAGCCCCAGCACCAGCAGGGAAGTTCTGCTCGGCGCCAACCTCGACGCGGCAGACCCGGCCCACCTCCCACTGATCTCTGCCCTCGTCGCCGAGCGCGAGTCCCAGCTTCGCTCGCAGCACACCGGCCCCTCCGACGTCCCCCGCCGCATCGAAGTCCTCTGGGTCCGCTCCACCGCCACCCACGCCGCCTGGTGCGAGCGGCGCCATGCCGCGACCCTCGCCGCCCGCGCCATGACCCGCGACGTGATCTGCGTCGCGCAAATCGACCGCGGCCTCGTCGTGGGTCGCTGGTCCTACGGCTGAGAAGCTTGAAGCGCCGCCGCGGTGGCCTCGAGCATCGGCTCCGCCACCACCGGCTTGCCGGTCGCGTGCTCCATCCAGATGTCCGGCAGGACGCGCCCGAACGAGGCCGCGTTCTCGAACGCCTTCCCGCTCTGCGCGCCGCGCAGCTTTTCCTCCAGCTGGAAGGCGATCAGGTGCCCGATGGGATACCGGTACAGGTAGAGGAAGCTGTTGATCATGTGCGAATAGATGCCGAGCTGCGGGTTGCCGGGATGCCCCAGCACCTTGGCGTAGTACTTGTCCCAATACCCGCGGGCGATGGTCACCGTCGCCTCGCGAAGCTGCGCCGGCGTCGCCTCCGGGTGGGCGTACATCCAGTGCCACACGTCCAGGTCGGTGAGCGCCACGCCGGCGATCTCCCACGAGTCCCAGAACGCCTTCAGCGCCCGCGCGTGCTCGCCGCGCGCGTCGGACTTCGTCACGCCCAACAATTCCAGATCCCGGTGCTGGCAGGTGAAGGCCAGCGCCTCGGTAAACGCCGTCCCGGGCACGCCCTGCAGCAGCGTGTCGTCCACCTCGTAGAGCGAGAAGGTCTGCTCCACGTTGTGGCACATCTCGTGGACGGCGATGTTGTAGCCCTTGTAGTCCATGCCGTCCGGGTTCACGCGCGTGCGCAGGTGGGACGAGTCACCGGGCCCCCACCACGGGTACATCTCGCTGCGCCGCGCCGACTCCAGCGCGTGCCCCGAGCCGCGGGCCGGATCGACCACGATGTGCGAGTCGACGAAGCGCGCCTTCTCGGGCGTGAAGCCCAGGCCTTCCAGGAGCCGCGGGATGTCCTTCTTGTAGGCGTCGGCCGTGGGGTAGCGCTGGCGCGTCAGCTTGGACAGCTCGCCCTCCGGCTGCTTCTCGATGAACCCGTCGTACCAGATGTCGAACGGCTCCAGCGGCCGTCCCAGCCGCTTCTGGATCAACGCCGCCACCCGCGGGACCAGCGGCGACTCCAGCACCTGCGTGAGCAGCGCGCGCACCCGCTGCTCGGGAATCTCGTCGTCGAGCTGGAAGTGGCGATCGATCTCGGTGCGCGCCATCGGCGAGTCCTCGTCCAGCTTGCGCGAGGCGCGGAAGTCGGCCAGCAGCACGGCGTAGCGCGAGTCGGGCTCACGGTCGGCGGAGACTTTGGGCTGCGGGGGCCGCTTCCCCTGCGCCTTCATCTGCTCGGTCTCGATCTCGTCGGGCGGGCTCGCGGTCACCGCGTTGGTGGCAGGGTTCCAATCGACCCGTGGATCGTCGATGACGCCCTGCGGGATCGACTGGGTGACGATCCGCTCCATCACCTCGCGGATCAGCCGCTGGCGGGCGAGCGCCATCGCCTTGTCCTTCTCCGCGTAGTCGGCCTTGATCTGGTCGCGCAGGTTCCAGTGCGTGAGCAGCCGCACGCCCTTGGGAAAGATGCGCTGGCCGTCGGGCGCGAGCACGTGGTGCATCCAGATGTTGTACCCGGCGATGTACGCCTCGGCGTCCGCGCTGGCCTTGGCCACCGCCTGCCGCGCCGCGCCCGAAGGCCGCAAGGCGAAGGTGCGGGTCAGCCGCGCCGCCGCCCACTGCTTGCGCGACCAGCGCGGGCCGCTCGCGACCATCTCGTTCAGGTCGGGCAGGTCGAAGTTGAGCAGCGCCACGAAGGCGAGCTTGGAGGAGAAGAGGTCCTCGGAGAGGTGGGCCGAGACGTCGAGGGCGGCGAAGAGCTGATCCACCTCCATCTGCGGCCCCAGCTCCAGCTCGCTCCAGCTGCGCAGCGCGCGGCCGATCTCCAGCATGTGCCCGTCCATCTGCTCGAAGGCCGCGGAGAAGCGCCGCAGCAGCGCGTCGAGCTGCTCCGGCGCTACGACGAAGCTCTCCTCCACGAAGGTCTTGAGGCCGGCCGCATCTCCGTCCTCGGCGCGCCAGTAGGCGGCCACCTGCTTCACGCCGCGCTCGGCGCGCGGCCGCGCAGCCTCGCCGTGCTTCTGGACCACCGCGGCCACCAGCGCGGCCTGGTCGGCCTGGACGGATTTCGACGGCGCCGCCTCCGCGCCGGAGGGCTTCTCGGCGCCGGAGGGAGTCTTGCAAGCCAGGACCGCACAAAGGACGAGGGGGATGGATCGCATGGGGCGCGATTTGTAGCATGGCCCCGCGAAGCGCGAAGATGCGGTGGACGCGCTCACTTCGGGGGAACGCATGGCAAGGATCCCGCGGCGGACGGTGCTCGGCTGGGGAGTCGCTCTCGCCGGGCACAAGGCTCTTGGACAGGACAAGGCAACCGCAGAGGTCTTCAAACCGGAAAAGGACGCCTCGCTGCGCCTGCTGCGCTGGTCGGGCTTCGTCAAGTCCGACGAGGAGCTGTGGAACGCGAACACGAAGAAGTTCACCGCGGCCACGGGCGTGCCCGTCTCGGTCGAGTACATCACCTGGGAGGACGTCCGTCCCAAGGCCGCGCTTGCCGCCAACCTGGGCAGCGGTCCCGACATCATCATGGGCTGGTTCGACGACCCGCACATCTACCCGCAGAAGCTGGTCGACGTGAGCGACCTCGCCGAGCTCCTGGGAAAGCAGCTCGGCGGCTGGTACGACGTCGCGCGCACGTACGGGTACAGCAACCGGATGAAGCGCTGGATCGCCGTGCCGGTGGGCGCGACCGTCGAGTGCCTCACCTACCGCAA
>Ga0136846_1213411_pt1 | contig 38198 bp, 26 predicted proteins | sample HopSoiMetagenom2_FD_96841 | JGI IMG/M metagenome (GOLD analysis project Ga0136846, IMG submission 96841) | Grasslands soil microbial communities from Hopland, California, USA - 2 Assembly 2016 (version 4) | ecosystem: Environmental > Terrestrial > Soil > Grasslands | place: USA: Hopland...
ATGTCGGACGCCTTGCTCTCGCCTCACTCGCCCGCTGCACGGGATCGTTGGCTCCTCCCCGTTCTTGCCGCCACACTCGACGAGGACACGATTCACTCGCTCGAGCTCTCGTCCGCGCGGAGCATCTGGGACGCTGTCACCACGCGTCGGCTCTTCGACGATCGCGCGCTGACATCGCTCATCGCGCGACATTTCCGACTTCCAGTCGCTGACCTCGACCAGGTCAGCAGCCAGGCCCTCGAGCTTGTACCCGAGCGCTGGGCGCGCCGCTTCGGCGTGCTCCCACTTTCCATCGATGACGACGCGCTCATCGTCGCGACGTCGAACCCATGCGACGTCGACTGCGAGCGCGCGCTTGCCTTCGCCGCTGCGCGGCCCGTCCGCTTCGCGATGGCGTCGCCTAACGATATAGCCGCGCGCCTGGACGCCGCGTATGGCGGCGACGGCGACGCCGCACCTAACGAGCAGCCCCGACAGAGCGACACTGCGCGCCATGTGGATGTTCAGCTCCTCGCTGGTGAAGCCGAGCAGTACGACGACTACTCGCTGGTCGCGGATGATGCCCCGTCGATCTCATTGCTCGTCGACGAGATCCTCGGCGCCGGAATTGGAGAGCGCGCGAGCGACATCCACATCGAGCCCGAAGAGCAGAGCATCGTCGTCAGGCACCGCGTCGACGGCGTCATCAAGGTCGCCAGGCGGCTGCCGCGAGCCATCGCCCCCGCTCTCGCCTCGCGGATCAAAATCATCTCGGGCCTCGACATCGCCGATCGCCTGCGGCCGCAGGACGGGCGCGCCCGCGTCGCCGTCAACGGCGTCCCCGTCGATCTGCGTGTGTCGAGCTTGCCCGCGTCGCATGGTGAAAAGATCGTCATTCGCGTGCTCGATGGCCGGACTGCCGTTCGCACGCTCGATGCGATCGGCTTTGCTACCGACGAGCTGGCGCGCATCGAGCGGCTGCTCCAGTCGCGTGAGGGACTGCTGCTCGTCACCGGGCCGACCGGCTCCGGCAAGACGACTACGCTCTACGCGGCGCTCCGTCTCCTCAAGCAGCGCGGCGTCAACATCGTCACCGTCGAAGACCCGATCGAGTACCGGCTCCCGGGAATCGTGCAGGTTCAGGTCAATGAGCGCGCGGGGCTGACCTTCGCCGCCGCGCTGCGCTCGATCATGCGCCAGGATCCGGACGTCCTCCTCATCGGTGAGATTCGCGATCGTGAGACCGCCGAGATCGCGATCCAGGCATCGCTCACAGGCCACCTCGTTCTTTCTACGCTTCACACGAACGACGCCGCGAGCGCCGTCACTCGGCTCATCGACATCGGCGTCGCACCATACAAGATCGCGACCGCCGTGAAGGGTGTGCTCGCTCAGCGGCTGCTCCGCCGGCTCTGCTCCAGGTGCCAGGCGTCGGGACAAGCGTCGGGATGCAAGCTCTGTGGCGGCAATGGCTATCACGGCCGATTGGCAATCGTCGAGGTGCTCATCGCGACCGCCGAGTTCGAGCGACGCGTCGCGGCGGGCGAGTCCGCCGAGCGCATCGCCGACGCCGCGCGCAACGATGGGATGCGCTCGCTCTGGCAATCAGGACTCTTGCGCGTCGAGAATGGCGAGACGACGGAGGAGGAGCTGCTGCGCGTGGCCGCGCCCGACGCCGCGCGACAGGTGCCGACAACGAGGGCGACGGTGGACGCGACGCACGCGGTACATTATCTCCCGCACCGGCACGCGTCCTCACAACGCCTTGGCGAGCCCTCCGTGTCCCAGCTCTCGATCGGCACCATCGATGTGTACGTGATTCGCCCGCTCCGCGACGGCTGGCGGGTGCTCGTGCTGCAGCGTGCGCTCGACACGCGTTGCCCCACGGCATGGGAGACGGTTCACGGCCATATCGAAACGGGAGAGGAGCCGGAGGACGCCGCGATTCGCGAGGTGCGCGAGGAGGCCGGTCTCGAGCCGAGCCGTCTGTACAATGTCACCGTGCAGCCGTTCTATCTGCACCGCACTCACACCGTGCAGCTCGCGGTCGTCTTCGCGGCCTTCGTCGACGAGCCCGCGGCCATCACGTTAGGCAACGAGCATCAACGCGCCGAGTGGCTCACCGTAAACGAGGCGCTCGATCGCTTCCAGTGGCCGCGCGAGCGCGAGGCGCTCCGCGAGATCGCGCACCTGCTCCGCACCGGCGACGCCGGTCCTGTCGAGGACGTGTTGCGCGTGAAATGAGTGGCGAGTGGCGAGTGACGAGTGTGCACTTGCTCGCCACTCGCCACTCGCCACTCTCAGCCCCCACGTTCGTGCGACGTCCGCAACACCGTACCGGTGCCCGTCGCTGGCGCGTTGGGCTTCACCCGCACGCTCTTCGCCGGGATGCCGACATACACGTGATACGGACGCACGTCCTTGGTCGCGACCGCCATCGCGCCGACCATGCCCTGCTCGTTCACGTGCACGCCAGCGAGCACCGTCGCGTGGTAGGTGATCCGCACGCCATCGTCAATGCGAGTGCAGGCGTTCGTCACGTCCTTCTGATCGACGATGCTGTGGGTGTGGCTATAGATGTTCGCGTAATCGCTGATCGACACGTTGTTGCCGAGCACGATGCCGCCGCGGTCATCGAGGAGCACGTTCCGATGCACGACGACGTTGTCGCCCACTTCCATATTGTAGCCGAACGAGAACTCCACGTTGTGGAATGCCTTGAAGTTCTCTCCGCAGCGCTTGAAGATGTGCCGCGCCAGGAGGCGTCGGAGCTCGACGCCGAGCCACACGTTCTGTCCGCCGGCGGCGGTGCGATCGAACGAGTACCAGAGCCAGAGCAGCGGCTTCACGCGCTGGAACCGCTCCTGGTCGCAGTCGGCGTAGTACTCCGGCTCGAGCGTCACGTTGCACGGATCCATCGCCGCCAACGCCAGACGCGTTGCCACAGGGACGTGCGCGTCGTTCACCGCCGTCTCCCAGTTCGCCGCGTATTGCGGATACCAGAGCTGCGCGAGCGTCTCGCGGCAGAGGCGATTGCGATTCGTCGTCGTGTCTTTTAGTTGTGCCCCGAGGTGCGCGAGCCAGTCGCGCGCGGCCGTGGTCACCGGTCGGTCTTCGAGTGCGCGCAACGGAAGCAGTGCCATGGGAGCGAGTGGTTGAGTGGCCGTCCGACGTCGCCTTCCAGAACGGTAACGCGCTGGTCCAGCCCTCGACGCGCTATGGCGCCGTGCCCGCTCGCCAGGCTGGCTGTTCGACGAGCGCGACGACGGCTTCGGCCAGCTCGTCGCGTCCCTCGCCCGTCACGGCGCTGAACGGGATCACCTGGTCCTCGCTCACCTCCAGCGAGTCGAGGAGCGCGGCGATGCGCGCCTTCCGCTGGTTCGCCGTCAGCTTGTCGATCTTGGTCAGCGCGAACATCGTCGGCACGCCGACCGACGCGAGAAAGGCCAGCATCTGGCGATCGTCGTCAGTCGGGTCGTGCCTAACGTCGAGCAGCTGCACGATGCCGCGCAGCTCCTTGCTGCTGCGGAGATAGCCCTCGATCAGCGGCTTCCACTCCGCGCGCCGCTCCTTCGAGATCCGGGCGTAGCCGTAGCCCGGCAGATCGACGAGCACAAAGCGGTCGTTCACGAGAAAGAAGTTGACCTCGCGCGTCCGGCCCGGCGTGTTACTCACCCGCGCGAAGCGCTTCCGCCGCACGAGCTTGTTGAGCAGCGACGACTTCCCGACGTTCGATCGCCCCGCGAACGCGACCTCGGGCCACTTCGACTCCGGACGCCACCCGGTTGGCGTCGCCATCGGCCCGATGAACTCGAGGCTCCGAATCACCAGCGGATCCCGCGTCGACTCGGTGGCATCCATACTCGTTAGGCGACCATCAATGGGTGATCATCCCCGGCGCCGGCACCACGAGCTCCTCCGGCTTCTCGCCGGCGCTCTCGCGCCGATCGAGGGCGAGCTGCAGCACCTCGTCCATCGTCCGCACCGGGTGAAAGCTCACCGACGACCGGACTTCGGCCGGCACGTCGTCGAGGTCGCGTGCGTTCTGATGGGGAATGAGCACGTGCGCAACACGATTCCGATGCGCCGCCACCGCTTTCTCTTTGAGCCCTCCGATCGGAAGCACGCGCCCGCGAAGCGTGATCTCGCCCGTCATCGCCACGTCGCCGCGGACGGGAATGCCGGTGAGCGCGCTCACGATCGCCGTGGCGATCGCGATGCCCGCGGACGGTCCATCCTTCGGCGTCGCGCCAGCCGGAATGTGAACGTGCAGATCGCGATTCCGGTGGAACTCGCGGTCGATGCCGAGCGCCCCCGCACGGGAGCGGGCGTAGCTCAGCGCCGCCGACGCGGACTCCTTCATGACGTCGCCGAGGGTGCCCGTGAGCTGCAGCTTGCCGCGGCCACCAACGACGCTCACCTCGATCTCCAGCACTTCGCCACCAACGCTCGTGTACGCGAGCCCGGTCGCGACACCGACTTTGCTCTCGAGATTGAGCTCGGATGGATCGAAGGGCGGCGTGCCGAGCAGCTCCTTGAGGTCGCCGACCGTCACGCGAGCGAGCGATGCCGGCACCGCTGTGCCGTTAGGCTGCCCAGCGCCATCAGTCTGCGTGGCATCGGCGACACTGACCGATGCCGAGCCATGCTGCTCCGCCTTGCGACGCGCCAGCTTTCGCGCGATGCGCGCGATGCGCCGCTCCAATTCCCGGACGCCCGCCTCGCGCGTGTAGCCCTGAATCACCGCCGAGATCACGTCGCCGTCGATGGCGACGGTCTCCGGAACGAGCCCGTTCTGCCGCAGCTGCCGCGGGACGAGAAACTGGCGCGCGATCGCGAGCTTTTCCTGATCGAGATAGCCCGAGAGCCGGATGATCTCCATGCGGTCGCGGAGCGGCTCCGGCACCTGCGGCAGATAGTTCGCCGTCGTCACGAACAGCACCTGCGACAGGTCGTAGTCGACCTCGAGGAAGTGATCGTTGAACGCGCGGTTCTGCTCGGGGTCGAGCACCTCGAGCAGCGCCGCGGAGGGGTCGCCGCGATAGTCCTGCCCGAGCTTGTCGACCTCGTCGAGGAGGATCACCGGGTTCACGACCTCGGCCCGTCGCATCGCCTGGATGACGCGTCCCGGCATCGATCCGATGTACGTCCGGCGGTGGCCGCGAATCTCCGCCTCGTCGCGTACGCCGCCTAACGACATGCGCACGAACTTCCTGCCTAACGCCCGGGCGATCGAGCGGCCGAGCGATGTCTTGCCCACACCAGGAGGGCCCACGAGACAGAGGATCGGACCCTCCATCCGCCCGACGAGCGACAGCACTCCGATGTAGTCGAGGATGCGATCCTTCACCTCCTCGAGGCCATAGTGGTCCTCGTCCAGCACCCGGCGCGCGTGGGCGACGTCGAGCACGTCGTCGCTCCGTTCGCTCCACGGAAGCGCGAGCAGCCAGTCCACATAGTTGCGCGCGACCGTCGATTCCGGGGACAGCGGGGACATGCGGCGCAGCTTCCGCACCTCACGTAGCGCCCGCGTCTGCACCGTTTCGGGCATGTGCTTCGCCGCGACCTGAGCCTCGAGTCCCTCGACGTCCTCGCCGTCGTCAGATCCCAGCTCGCGATGAATCGCCTTGAGCTGCTCCTGCAGGTAGAACTCGCGCTGGTTCTGGAAGAGCGAGCCCCGCACCTCGTCGTCAATCTTCCGCTCGAGCCGCAGCAGCTCGATCTCCGAGCGCAGCAGCTCGGCGAGCATCCGGTACAGGGCGAGGAGGGAGCTCGTCTCGAGGAGTGCCTGACGAGTCTCGACGCGCACGCTCAGGTGCGCGGCGATCCCGAACGCCTGCCGCGCGGTGCTGTCGGCGCCCTGGACGAGCGTCACGACCTCCGGCGGGATGCGGCGGTGCAGGGAGACGTATTCCTCGAAGAGGGCGATGACCCGCCGCGCCAGCGCTTCGACCTCGGAGATCTCCTCTGGCGACGACTGCTCCTCGACAGCCACCACCTGCGCCCGCAGGTGGTCGCCGGTCGACACATAACGACTCACCCGTACGCGGGCGAGCCCTTCGACGAGAATCTTCGCCGCCCCACTCGGCGCCCGCGCGAGCTGCACGACACGAGCGACGACGCCACCGCGATACAGATCGGCGGCGGCCGGCTCGTCCGTGTCGCCGCTCCGCTGGGTGACGAGCAGAAGGTACCGGTCCTCCGCCATGGCGCTGTCGACTGCGGCCAGCGATGCCGGGCGCCCCACAAGCAGCGGCATCGTCACGTGCGGAAAGATGACAACGTCGCGCAGTGCGAGCACGGCCAGGCGGTCGGGAACGTTGAAGACTTCGGCGTCTCGTCGGATGGTGGGCATTGGGGGAAAGATAGTGGTGGTTGGTGGTGGTTGGTGGCTGGTGGTTGGTGAAAAGGAAAGCCCGCGAGCGGAGCTCGCGGGCCATCAGAATTACCTACACCAGTCACCAACCACCAATCACCATACTACGCCTCCTTCTTCTTCCTTTGCGGCGAGATCTCGAGGAGCGGCGGCGTGCCGTGAATCACCGAGCCTTCGGTGATCTTGACCTCCTCCACGTCCTCGCGTGTTGGAAGATCGAACATCACGTCGGTGAGAATCTCCTCGACGATCGCGCGCAGACCGCGGGCGCCGGTGCCGCGCTTCAACGCCTTCTGCGCCACGGCACGCAAAGCGGCCTCGTCGAAGCTGAGCTTCACCTCTTCGAGCTCGAACAGCTTCGCGTACTGCTTCGTCAGCGCGTTCTTCGGCTCCTTGAGGATGCGAACGAGCGCTTCCTCATCGAGCGCCTCGAGCGCTACGACGACCGGTAAGCGGCCGACGAGCTCCGGGATGAGCCCGTAGCGGAGCAGATCGTCCGGCTCGACCTCGGAGAACGGATTCTTCTGCTTCTTCTCACTCACCTTCGCCGTGTCGACACCGGAGAAGCCGATCTGCCGCCGGCCCGTCCGCGCCTCGATGATCTTCTCGAGGCCGTCGAATGCACCGCCGCAGATGAAGAGAATGTCCTTCGTGTTGATCTGGATGTATTCCTGCTGCGGATGCTTGCGTCCGCCCTGCGGCGGCACCGAAGCGATCGTTCCTTCGAGAATCTTGAGCAGCGCCTGCTGCACGCCTTCGCCCGAGACGTCCCTCGTTATGCTCGGGTTCTCCGATTTGCGCGCGATCTTGTCGATTTCGTCGATGTAGACAATGCCGCGCTCGCACTCGGCGACGTTGAAGTCGCCTGCCTGGAGAAGCCGAACGAGAATGTTCTCGACGTCTTCGCCGACGTACCCGGCTTCCGTGAGGGTCGTTGCATCGGCGATCGTGAACGGCACGTCCAGAATTCGGGCGAGCGTCTGCGCGAGCAGGGTCTTGCCGACCCCCGTCGGTCCGATGAGCAGGATGTTCGACTTGTCGAGCTCGACGTCGTCGTCACGCACCGACGACGAGTTGATGCGCTTGTAATGATTGTAGACCGCCACCGACAGCGCCTTCTTTGCCCGTTCCTGACCGATGACGTACTGGTCGAGAACGTCCTTGATCTCCTGCGGCGTCGGGACCTGGGTTATTGCTTCAGCAACCTCGCGCTCTTCGTCCTCGGCCAGGATCTCGTTGCAGAGGGCGATGCACTCGTTGCAGATGTAGACCGACGGGCCGGAGATGAACTTCCGGACCGAGTCCTTCGACTTTCCGCAGAACGAGCAGCGCAAGTGTTTGTCGTGCGACATGGCGAATCTCTACAGAGAATGCGGACGCCCGGAGGCCAAAGCTGGCTCGGCCGGGGGGACAGCGCGTGACGTGCTAGAGAATAAGGAGCGGCGCGTCACTCGGTCAAGCAACACCCTGAGACGACCGATCCTCGTGAATGTTTTCACGAGGCTCAACGCGCTGCCGCGGCCGCGGCAATGACGGTCTCCGGGACGACCTCGCCGCGATGCGTAATCACATGGTCGACGATGCCGTAATCCTTTGCTTCGTCGGCCGACATGAAGCGGTCGCGATCGATGTCGCGCTCGATCTGCTCGAGCGCCCGGCCCGTGTGGCGCGCCATCAGCTCGTTCATCTTGCCGCGAAGATACAGGATCTCCTTCGCCTGAATCTCGATGTCGGCGGCTGTGCCCTGCGCTCCACCCGATGGCTGGTGGATCATGATCCGCGAGTGCGGCAACGCGTGTCGCTTTCCCTTGCGCCCTGCGGTGAGCAGGAACGCACCCATGCTCGCCGCGAGACCCATGCAGATCGTGTTGATCGGCGATCTCAGGTATTGCATGGTGTCGTAGATCGCCAGCCCCGACGACACGCTTCCGCCAGGTGAGTTGATGTAGACGTGAATGTCCCGCTCGGGATTGTCCGCCTCGAGGAAGAGCAACTGCGCAATGATGATGTTTGCAACATCGTCATTGATCGGCGTCCCGAGAAAGACGATCCGGTCCATGAGCAGGCGCGAGAAGATGTCGTAGCTCCGCTCGCCGCGGCTCGATCGCTCGATGACATACGGGGGATACAACGTCGGCATTGTTCAGAACCTCATTCGACCGTGTTTCTTTCCAACAGCCACTTGAACACTTTCTCTTCGGTCAATCCCTGCTCGATCTCCTTCAATCGTCCTGCTTTCTGTAGCGAAGCGTAAACCTGACCAGGGTCGGCGTTTCGCTTCTTGGCGAGCTCGGCGATGCGATCGTCGAGATCCGCTTCCGTCGCGCGAAGCCCTTCCTTCTCCGCAATGCTGTCGAGGATGAGGTCGCGACGGACCTGGCGCTCCGCGATCGGCCGGAATTCGCCAGCAAATCGCTCGCGTTCATCGTCGGGCACTCGATAGGCTTGCACGTAGCCGTCGATGAGTTGGCTCACCCAGCTCGGCGGCACCGCGAACGGGTTCGCCCCCGCGATCTCGTCGAGCAGCTGCTGCCGCACGCTCGCCTCCGCGTCGCGGCGCGCGTTCTCCTCGAGATCCTTGCGCACCGTGGTCTGCAGCGCCTCGAGGGTCTCGAAGTCACCAACCTCACGCGCGAAGCTGTCGTCGAGCGCGGGAAGCTCCTTCCGCTTCACGTCCTGCAGCGTCACCCGGACGGTCTTGCTCTTTCCGCGCTGGGCCTCGTCCGGAAAATCATCGGGCCAGCGAACTGACCGTTCGGTCGTCTCCCCCGGCGAGAGCTCCATGATGAGCTCCTCGATACCCGGAATCGCCTGGCCTTCGCCGAGCACCAGCGGATACGCGTGCCCGTCGGGCATCGTGCCGTCTTCCTCGGCCGTCGCGAGCGCGACGTTGACACGATCTCCGGGCGCGGGCTTCCCCTCGACGGGGTGCCAGATCGCTTTCTGCTCCCGCATCTGCTCGATCTGTTCGCTCACCTGCTCATCGGTGATCTGCGCAACCGGGCGCGAGACGCGGAAGCCCTGTGTGCGCGCAAGCGCGACGTCGGGTCTAACCTCGACGTGCAGCTCGAACGTGAGCGGCTCGCCCTCGTTGAACTTCAGATCGTGGACGTGCGGCTGCGAAGCCACCTTGAGCTGCTCGCGATCGACGACTTCCTGAAACGCTTCCTGGACGAGCGACTCGATGACCTGCTGCCGAATCGCGTCCTTGAAGCGCTTCTTGACGAGCTGCGGAGGCGCCTTCCCGGGCCGGAAGCCGGGCAAACGAACGCTCGTTGCATAACGACGCGCCGTCTTTTCCTCGGCCTCGCGAATAGCCTCGACCGGCACCTGCACTTCCAGGAGCCGCTCTGTGCCTTCGCTCTTTTTCGTCGTGATCTGAATATCCATGAACCGAAAGTTAACGTCTTCCTTCATCCCGGTTGATTCTTCGCGATGCGGGAGCCGGGACTCGAACCCGGAAGCCTCGCGGCGCCAGATCCTAAGTCTGGTGCGTCTGCCAGTTCCGCCACTCCCGCGAGCCGCCGAAAGCTAAGAGTGTAAAGCGTTCCGGGCCACTCTAGTCGATCGGGCAGGAAACCCTATCGGGGCAGCCGCCCCTGTCATCCCGAGCGCAGCGAGGGATCTGCTTTTCCTTTACGCAGAGAAGAACGAAAGAGCGGCAACGCCTTTGAAAGGACGTTGCCGCTCTTCTGTCAGTGGTCTCAGTGCCGTGTCAGTGGTATCAGCGGCCCTCGAAAACAAAGCGCCGCCAGGATCTCTCCTGGCGGCGCTACGCTCGGAACGACGTCGACAGCTACTGCACTTTCAAAGTCACCGTCGTCGTTGCTCCGGGGGGACGAATGTCGTAGACCATGAGGGTGATAAGATCACCCGACTTCAATTTCGACACGATATCCTCGAAGTCCGCGGGAGATCGAATGTCGCGCTTCTGCGGATACAGTACGCGCTCGATTATCGAGGTGTTCTCACTCAACTGTCGATAGGCGGGACCACTCGGCGAGATGTCCGTCACGAGCAGACCATGACGCCATTGCTCACCGACACGCGCCTGCTGTGCGAGCTCCGGCGGCACCGCTTGCACCGAAATGCCAAGCTTGTCGTAGCTCCGCTCGGTGCCGCGCGAGACGGGCTGTCTGCCGCTTTCATCTGCTGACGCAACATCTGTCGCGCGATCCGCCGGTGGCTCTCCGAGCTTGACGTTTAGCGTTTTCTTATCGCCGAAGCGCATCACGTCGAGGCGCACCGTCTCACCGGGCTTGAAGCCGCGAATCACGCGCTGGAGCGTGCTCACGCGATCGATCGACTGGCCATTCACGGCCACGATCACGTCGCCTACCTCGACGCCCGCCTTTTTCGCCGGGCTCGCGTCTGGATCGTCGGCTGGATCGAAGCCGCTGACCTTCACGCCGTGGATGTCCTTGAGCCCTGCGACCTGCGCATCGTTAGGATCGACCTCGCCGATGTTGATGCCGAGCACCGCGCGCCGCACCTTGCCATACTGGATGATGTCGTCCATCACCTGCTTTGCGAGCGTGATCGGAATGGCGAAGCCATAGCCCGCATAGAAGCCGGTGTTGCTCGCGATGGCGCTGTTGATGCCGATCACCTCGCCGCGAATATTGACGAGCGGCCCGCCCGAGTTGCCGGGGTTGATCGCCGCGTCCGTCTGGATGTAGTCCTGGATCGCATAACGCGTGTTGAGCAGCGCGCCGAGCGAACGGCCGCGGGCGCTGACGATGCCGGCCGTCACTGTGAAGTCGAGGCCGAGCGGGTTTCCGATTGCCACGACCCACTGGCCGACGCGCGCATTCGCGTCATCGCCGAGCGCAACCGTGGGAAGATCGCTCACGTCCACCTTGATCACCGCGATGTCCGTCGTGGGATCACGGCCGATCACCTTGGCGTTGTAGGTCCGGTTGTCCAGTAGCTTCACCGTGACCTTGTCCGCGTCGGCGACGACGTGATTGTTCGTGAGGATGTAACCGTCCTTGCTGACAATGAACCCGGAGCCGCTCGCCTCACTCGGCTGATCCTGTTGCGGATCGAACTGTCTGAAGAAGTCTTCGATCCCGCCGGGCAGGCGCTGGCGCTGCTGCCGATTGTTGGTCTTGGTCCGAGCGAAGCGCTCGGTCTGAATCGAGACGACGGCCGGCGTCACGTGATCGGCGATGGCCTCGAACGCATTCTGCGTCTCGACAAGCGGCTGGACCTGCTGGAGGGTCGGCTTCGGCGCCGTCTTCGACTGAGCCCAACCCAGGTGGGTGAGGTTCGAGCCCGAGGCGAACACAAGGCCGCACAGGAATGCCACGACCACCGCCGCGGTCAGTCGGGCACGAGGGTACTTGGTCATACGCTGCCTTCCCACGTCTGATGAGTTTGGGGACGGTACACGAAATGGATGGTGCAAGTTCCGGTGCTACGAGGTGCTAGGTGCCAGCTGCCTTCGTCTTCGACAGACACGATTGGGCTTACGAAAGGTTGCTTCCGGGCGTTGCAGAATGAAGTGAAGAAGTGGTAAGGAATGCCACTGACGCAGGAAACCGCCGAAGCATGGCTCCGGCGGTTTCGCTAGCACCTAACACCCAGCACCTAGCACCTCAGACCTACTTCTTCCCTTCGTCCACGATCTCGTAGTCCGCTTCGACGACGTCCTCCTTCGGAGCGCCGCCCTGGGCGGTGCTGCCAGTTGGACCGGCGCCGGACGCCTCGCCTTCGGGCGTAGCACCAGGCTGCGACTGCGACTGCGCATAGAAAGTCTGCCCCGCCTCGCTGTATGCGCGGTTGAGCTCCTCCTGCGCGGAGCGAATCTCGTTCATGTCGTCTCCACGAAGCGCTTTTCGCGCCCGCTCGATCGACGATTCGAGCTTCGACTTGGCGTCTGCCGGGAGTCGATCGCCCCATTCCTTCACGTTCTTCTCGACCTCGTACGTCATGCTGTCGAGACGGTTGCGCGTGTCGATCTCTTCTCGGCGCTTCTTGTCTTCAGCCGCATGCGACTCGGCGTCCTTGACCATCCGCTGAATGTCGTTATCCGACAGACCGCTGGACGCCTCGATGCGAATCTTCTGCTCCTTGCCGCTCGCCTTGTCTTTCGCCGAGACGTGGAGAATCCCGTTCGCGTCGATATCGAACGTCACCTCGATCTGCGGCATGCCGCGCGGAGCGGGTGGAATTCCCGTGAGCTGGAACTTGCCGATGGTGCGGTTGTCCCGCGCCATGTCTCGCTCGCCCTGGAGCACGTGGATCTCGACCGTCGTCTGATTGTCGTCGGCTGTCGAGAAGGTCTCGCTCTTCTTCGTCGGGATCGTCGTGTTCCGCGCGATGAGCACCGTCGTCACGCCGCCTAACGTCTCGATGCCGAGCGAGAGCGGCGTCACGTCGAGCAGCAGCACGTCCTTCTGCTCGCCGGTGAGCACCGCGCCCTGAATCGCGGCGCCAATGGCGACCACTTCGTCAGGGTTGACGCCCTTGTGCGGCTCTTTCTTGAAGAAGTTCTTGACGATCTCCTGAACCTTGGGAATGCGGGTCGAGCCGCCGACGAGAATCACCTCGTCAACCTCTTCCGGCTTCATCCCGGCGTCTTTCAACGCCTGCTGCATGGGCGGAATCGTGCGCTGGATGAGGTCGTCCACCAGCTGCTCGAATTTCGCGCGCGACAGCGTGTAGTTCAGGTGCTTCGGGCCGGACTGGTCCGCCGTGATGAACGGCAGGTTGATGTCCGTCGACATCGTCCCCGACAGCTCCATCTTCGCCTTCTCGGCCGCTTCCTTGAGTCGCTGAAGCGCCATTGGGTCCTTCGACAGATCGATGCCCTGATCGCGCTTGAACTCGCCGACGATCCAGTCGATCACGCGCTGGTCGAAGTCGTCGCCGCCGAGGTGGGTATCACCGTTCGTCGACTTGACCTCGAACTGCCGCGACCCCTCGACGTCGTACAGCTCCAGCACGGAGATGTCGTACGTGCCGCCGCCAAGGTCGAAGACGGCAACCTTCTCGTCCTTTTTCTTGTCGAGACCGTAGGCGAGCGCTGCCGCCGTCGGCTCGTTGATAATGCGCAGCACGTCGAGGCCGGCGATCTTGCCGGCATCCTTCGTCGCCTGACGCTGCGAATCGTTGAAATACGCAGGCACGGTGACGACCGCCTTGGACACGCTGTGTCCCAGGTAATCCTCGGCCGTCTGCTTCATCTTCTGGAGAATCATCGCCGAGATCTCGGGCGCGGAATACCGCTTTCCCTGGACCTCGACAGTTGCAAGATCGTTCTGGCCAGACACGACCTTGTACGGAACTCGCTTAATCTCCTGCTGCACTTCGGGCATCTTGCGGCCCATGAAGCGCTTGATGGAGAAGATCGTATTCTGCGGATTGGTGACCGCCTGACGCTTGGCGACCTGTCCAACGAGCCGCTCGCCGTCCTTGGTGAAGCCGACCACCGACGGAGTGGTGCGTCCGCCTTCCGAGTTGGGAATCACGACGGGATCGCCGCCTTCCATCACGGCGACGACTGAATTGGTCGTACCCAGGTCGATACCGATGACTTTATCCGCCATTGCTACCTCGAGTGTGGAGTCGGGCGGAGCGGATCATGCGACACCCGGCCGCTCCGCCGATGCTGGTGAGGCAAGGCAAGTAGGGGACCGGGCGACTGCGCCAACTTGGCAGCGGTCACCGAGCGACCCGTTACATTTCTGACGCAAGCGCGCCAGCACGACCCATGATCCCACTGAGCGACGAAAACCCGACGCTGCACACGCCCTACATGACGTGGGCGCTGCTCGCGGCAATGTTCGGCGCTTTTTTCATCATCCAGGGCGCCGGGCTCGACGAGGTCAAGCTCGCCACGAGCATCTGCAACCTCGGGATGGTGCCGGGCGAGCTCACCCATCGGGCGGCGCTCGGGACAGGGGTGCCAATCGCTCGCGGCCTTGCCTGCGTTGTCGACAACGACCCCATCAATCGATGGACGCCGCTGACATCGATGTTCCTCCACGGCGGCTGGATGCACATCCTCGGCAACGCGCTCTTCTTCTGGGTCTTCGGCAACAACATCGAGGATAGCATGGGGCCGGGGCGATTCCTCGCCTTCTACCTCATCTGCGGGCTCGCGGCGGCGGCGGCGCATGTCCTCATGCAGCCGGCCTCACCAATCCCGACCGTCGGTGCGTCCGGCGCTATCTCCGGTGTGCTCGGCGCCTATCTCGTGCTCTATCCACGGGTGCGGGTCAACATGCTCTTCATCTTCATCATCATCTTCCGCGTCATTCCGGTGCCGGCGTGGCTCGTGTTGATCTGGTGGTTCGGCGTCCAGCTCATATCGGCATTGCCATCGCTCTCGCAGGTGAATCCTGACGTGTCAGGTGGGGTGGCCGTGTGGGCGCACGTTGGCGGCTTCGTCACCGGGATGGTCTTGATCAAGCTCTTCGAGAAGCCGGCGCTCGTCGCCGAGCGCGAGTCGGTGCGCCGCGCACACCAGGCGTGGCCGGGGCTCTAGCCAGCGCGGACTTTGACGTCCGGTTGGGCGCGGGTATCTTCCGGCCGCCCTTACAGGGAAGGCCGGAGTGGGTTTGCTCGCTAAGCTGATTCCGCACGACGAGCAGTTCTTTGACCTCTTCGACCAACTCACCGCGCACCTGACTCAGTCTGCGCGGATGTTGGCGGAGCTGTTCGATGATCCGCAGCACGTCGCCGATCATGTGCGGGCGATCAAGGACGTCGAGCACAAGGCAGACGTCCTCACGAGCTCCATCAATCAGCGCATCGACAAGAGCTTCGTCACGCCGATCGATCGCGAGGACATCCACATGCTCGCCTCGCGTCTCGACGACGTCATCGATCTGCTCGACGGGACCTCCCGTCGGTTCGAGATGCTCCACATCGACGTCGTGAAGGAACCGGCCCGGCAGCTTGCGCAAGTGCTCATCCAGGCCGCGGAGCACATCCAGACGGGCGTCAAATCGATTCGTCAGACGAAGGCCGTCGGCGTCGAAGCAACGCACATCAAGAAGCTGGAGGAGGAGGCGGACGCGATCTACCATGCCGCAGTGGGTGACCTCTTCGCCGGCCACCCCGATCCGCTCGAGGTGCTGAAGTGGAAGGAGATGTACGACACGCTCGAGCGCGCGACCGATAGCTGCATGGGCGTCGCGCAGGTGATGCAGAGCATCTCCTTGAAGAACGCGTGAGGCAGCGCGCCGCGTGATCGGGTACGTCATCGCGATCGTCATCATCGCGTTCGTCTTCGACTTCATCAACGGCTTCCACGATTCGGCGAACTCCATCGCCACGATCGTGGGCACCCGTGTTCTGAACCCGTTCACCGCGGTGCTCTGGGCGGCGACGTTCAACTTCGCCGCGCTCTTCACTGTCGGGACGGCCGTTGCGAGCACGATAGGCAAGGGGATGATCGACATCTCGTTCGTCGATGCGAACGTGATCCTGGGCGGCTTGCTCGGCGCGATCATCTGGAACTTGATCACCTGGTTCTTCGGCTTGCCGTCGAGCTCCTCTCACGCGCTCATCGGCGGCTATGCCGGCAGCGCCATTTCCAAAGCCGGCCTCGCGGCGATCCTCTGGGGACGAAAGTGGATCGAGACGCTCGAGTTCATCGCGCTCTCCCCGATCATAGGCCTCATGGCCGGTTTCGGTCTCATGATCGCGGTGTACTGGATCTTTCAGCGGGCGTCGCCGCACCGCGTCGATCGGGTCTTTCGCGTGGCGCAGTTAGGCAGCTCGGCGCTTTTCTCATTCTCGCACGGCGCGAACGACGCGCAGAAGACGATGGGAATCATCGCCGGCCTGCTCGTTTCCACGCGCGAGCTCTTTCGACTTCAGCCGGGAATACTCCGTCACCTCTATCTGGAGTCGGCGAGCCACATACCACTCTGGGTCGAAATCTGCGCCTATGTCATGATCTCGCTCGGCACGCTCTTCGGCGGCTGGCGCATCGTGCATACGATGGGCTCGCGCATCACGCGGCTGCGGCCAGTCGGTGGCTTCTGTGCCGAGACCGGTGGCGCGTTTGCCATCCTGTTCGCGACGCGCCTCGGAATCCCGGTCAGCACCACGCACACGATCACAGGCGCCATCGTGGGCGTGGGCGCCACGCATCGACTCTCAGCCGTGCGCTGGGGTATTGCTGGCCGCATCGTCTGGGCTTGGGTGCTCACCATCCCCGCGGCGGGCATCATGGCGGCGATTGCCTACCAGATCCTCAGCCGCATCGTGCCGATGTGAGGCGAGAGCCGGGCATAATGTCCGGACACGCCTCGCGCTGGACGCAAGCCGTAACGAACCCGTGACAGCCGCGCCGTTCTGGAGCTATACCTTCCATAGCCCGAACCGGACTCGAAGCGGATGCAGGAAGTCGTCAACCAGAGCTCGCTCTTCATCAATCGAGAGTTGAGCTGGCTTGCCTTCAATGGACGCGTGCTACAGCAGGCTGTGGACGCGCGCACGCCATTGCTCGACCGCGTGAAGTTCCTCTCCATCTTCAGCAGCAACCTGGACGAGTTCTACATGGTGCGCGTGGCGGGGCTGCGCCGGCAGGTGGCCTCCAACGTTCAGGCCACGCCGCCAGATGGCATGAGCCCTCAGGAGCAGCTGGAGGCGATCGACCGCCTCGTGCGCGAGCAGCTCGCCCTCCAGCGCCGCTGCTTCGAGGATCTCCTCGAGCAGCTGAGCGCGAACGGCATTCGGCTCGTCGGGGTCACCGATCTCACCGCCCGCGAGTGGGGCGCGCTCGACGAGTATTTCGAGTCGCAGGTCTTTCCGGTGCTCACGCCGCTCGCTGTCGATCCTGGCCATCCCTTTCCGTACATCTCGAATCTTTCGCTCTCGCTGGCAGTCGAGATTCGCGATCCCGAAACCGGCGAGGATCACTTCGCGCGCGTGAAGGTGCCAAGGAGCCTGCCGCGCTGGGTGCCCGTCATCGGGCGGCCAACTCATTTCGTTCCGCTCGAGGAAGTCATCGGTGCGAATCTCGGAGCACTCTTTCCGGGAATGGAAGTGCTCCGCTGGCACGCGTTCCGGATCACGCGCTACTCGGACCTCGAGATGCCGGTCGAGGAGCCCGAGGATCTCCTCGCGACGATCGAGGAACAGGTCTTCAAGCGCCGCTTCGGCGAAGTCGTTAGGCTCGAGGTCGAGGACGAGATGCCCTCGCATCTCCGCACATTGCTGCTCGAGGAGCTGCGCGCCGAGGAGGTTCCGCAGAGCGCCGCTCTCATGGAGGGCGACATCTTCGAGGCAGGCGAGGTGCTCGGCCTCGGCGATCTCCTGGTCCTGAACGCGCTCGACTGCCCCGCGCTCAAGGATCCGCCATTCACGCCGTCGATCCCGCCCGAGCTGCGCGATACGCGTCGCTCGATCTTCGACGTCATCCGCGAGCGCGACCTGCTCGTGCACCATCCCTTCGATTCGTTCTCCGCCACCGTCGAGCGATTCCTGGAGACGGCGGCGGAAGATGACCAGGTGCTGGCGATCAAGCTCACGCTCTACCGCACCTCCGGCGACACGGCCATCGTCGAGTCACTGATCGAGGCGGCGCAGCGCGGCAAGCAGGTCGCGGTGCTCGTCGAGCTCAAGGCGCGCTTCGACGAGGCGAACAACATCGGCTGGGCGCGCCGACTCGAGAGCTTCGGGGTGCACGTTGCGTACGGCTCGGCGACACTCAAGACGCACACGAAGCTGGCGCTCGTCGTCAGGCGTGAGGCCGATGGAATTCGCCGCTACGTCCATCTCGGCAGTGGCAACTACAACTCTCGTACGGCCCGACTTTACTCCGACATTGGCTTGTTCACCTGCAGTCGATCGATCGCCGCCGACGTTACAGATCTTTTCAACTCGCTCACGGGCTACTCGCGCCAGCGCCTCTACCGAAAGCTGCTCGTGGCTCCAGCCAACATGCGTGCCCGGCTGATCGATCTCATCGATCGCGAGGCGGAGCACGCGAAGGCGGGTCGCAACGCGCGCATCATCGCGAAGATGAATGCGCTGGTGGACCCCGAGATCATCGAGTCGCTCTATCGCGCATCGCGCGCCGGCGTGGAGATCGATCTCATCGTCCGCGGCATCTGCTGCCTCCGACCCGGTATGCCGGGCCTCAGCGACCGCATTCGCGTCGTGAGCCTCGTCGGCCGATTCCTCGAGCATTCGCGCGTCTTCTCCTTCGCGAATGGCGGGGCGGAGGAGTTCTACCTCGGCTCGGCGGACTGGATGCCGCGCAATTTCGATCGCCGCGTCGAGGCCGTCGCCCCGGTGGAGGACTCGACCCTCCACGTGCGCCTGCGCAGCCTCCTTCGCACCTCACTCGAGGACAATCGGCTCGCCTGGGACCTCGGTGCCGACGGACGGTGGACGCAGCGCACGCCTAACGGCGTCGTCCACAACGCCCATGAGGTGCTGATCCGCGAGTCTTGGGGCCTGTCATTGTCTGACCACCGTCCCAGCGGAGAAGCGCGTCCGGTCGGCTCCCTCGTCTAACCGGCCACCAACCACGAACCACCCAGCACCGCAGCTGTCACTCCGCGTTCGAGTCGGTGTCCTCCGACGACAGGACGCTGCCGTCCGGTGCCACGATCTCCACGGGAACGCCCGCGAGCTTGGCGAGGAGCGCGGATTTTCGGTGCGCGCCCCAGCACTCGAGCCGCAGGCTGGAGCGCGGATCACTCGCTTCGGGAGTGATCCGGATCGCGCGCTGGAGCCAGCGCACACGCAGGCTCTTCACCGCGCCGGTGTGACCGCGGTCGAAGCCGTCGGCGATCCGGAGAATGGCCGAGAGCCGGCGCACGCTGCGCCGCAGCTCGCGGTCGAGCGCACCGTAGTTCCGATGCTTCTTCTTTGGCGGTGAGCCACGGTGATAGCGCGCGACGTTCGCGATCACGATCTGATCCGCCGGTTGAACGCCGAGCAGCTCGGCGTGAACGATGAGATGATACGAATGCTTGTGGTGGCGGTCGTAGCTGATGTGGTAGCCCACATCGTGCAAGAGCGCCGCGTCGGCGAGCAGCGCGCGTTCCGGCGCCACCGCGCCGAGCCGAGCACCTAACGAGTCGAAGAGCCGAAGCGCCAGCCGCTGGACGTTCGTCGCGTGCGGCACCTCGTAGTGGCTGCGCTCGGCGAGCTCCCGCACCGAGCGCTCGCGCGCTTCTCCGGGATCGGCGATCACCGGGCGAACGCGCGCGGCTTCGAGCAGGATGCCTTCGCGGATACCGTACCGGGAGACCTGGACGTCGCGCGCCTCGAGCCGCGCCATCACTTCCGCGATCACGGCGAGCCCGGCGACGATGATATCGGCCCGATCCGAGTTGAGCCCCTCCACTTCGCGCCGCTCATCGGGCGTCATCGAGTGCAGCATCTCGAGGAGGTGCTCGACGTCGCCTCGCGGAACTCGCGCCGCGTGGACGCTGCGCGCGGTGAAGATTCCCTGTCTCGTGAGGTAGAGGCCAGCGAGGTTGGTGAAGGTGCCGCCGGAGCCGATGAGCGGTGCGCCGCGCCAGTCGCGCACCGGCAGGTGAGGCCGAAGCTGCGCCCGAACCTCGCGCCGGAGCGCACGCAAGAGCTTCGGACGCGTCGAGCCGTCGGAGAGAAAGCGCTCGGTGAGCCGTACCGCGCCCAGAGGCAGGGAGGCGATGCGCTCGATCACGCCGTCGACGCTGAGCACGAGCTCGAGGGAGCCGCCGCCGATGTCGGCGACGACGGCCCGTCCGCTCCCGAGCTCGAAGTGCGCGAGCGCGCTCCGAAAGCTGAGTCGTGCCTCTTCCTCGCCGTCGAGAACGCGCACGCGCAGCCCCGTGTCGCGCTCCACCCGATGAACGAAATCATCGCCATTCGCGGCGTCGCGTACGGCACTCGTCGCGACTGCCTCCACGCGCTCCGCGCCGAGCTGTCGGGCGAGCGTGGCCATTCGCGCAATGGCTTCGACGGCGCGCGTCACCGCGTCTTCATCCAGCAGCCCAGACTCCGCGAGCCCCGAGGCAAGTCGGGGGGCGGCCTTCATCTCGTCTACGACCTGGATGCCGCCGCCGGTGGAGACGTCCGCGACGATCTGGCGAATCGAGTTCGATCCGATGTCGATCGCCGCGATGCGGCGGGACTCAGTTCCCTTTGGTGGGGTCGACGCGGCCACTCGAGCGGTTGGGTGAACGGTGATTGCCGGCTACTGCTCGGTGACGTCCGACGCGGCCTGTCAGCAACCGTTCAGCCGTCTGGAAGGACGACGGCGACCTCGGTGCCGACGCCTACCGTGCTGGTTGCACGCACCGATCCACCGTGGGCTTCGACGAGGTGTTTGACGATCGCCAGCCCGAGCCCCGTGCCGCCAACCTCGCGCGACCGTCCCGCGTCCACTCGGTAGAACCGCTCGAAGATGCGCGGCAGGTGCTCGCGCGGGATTCCCACCCCCGTGTCGCGCACACCGATAATCACGCCGACGTCTTCGCGGCGGGCAAAGACGGTGACGTTCCCAGACTGCGTGTAGCGAACGGCGTTCTCGACGAGGTTTTGCAGGATTTGGCGGAGCGCTGTGGCGTCGGAGAACACATGATCCGCGCCCGCCGCGATATCGGTGCGAAGGTCGAGCCTGCGACGCGCGGCTTCGGGCTGCACGAGCGCGAGCGCGTCCGCGGCCGCGACTCTCAGATCGACGTCGACGGGATTCGGTACCCAGCCGCCGGACTCGTAGCGCGCGAGGTCAAGAAGGTCGTCGACTAGGCGTTGCATGCGCACGACGTTCGACTGGATCGTGCCAACGAACTGCTGTCGTTGTGCGGGCGCGAGGTCAGGGTCGAGGAGCGTCTCGGCAAAGCCGCTGATGACCGTCAACGGTGTCTTGAGCTCGTGCGACGCATTCGCCACGAAGTCGCGACGAATCGTCTCCAGTCGCCGGCGCGTGGTAAGGTCGAGCAGGGCGAGCACAGCGCCGCCACCCGGAAGTGGCCGCGCGGTGAGCGCGATCGTACGACCGAGGAAGCTCATCTCGCGGGGCTCCGTGGGAACGCCCGACATCGCCTCTCGCAGTGCGGCGCGAATCTCGCGCGCCTGAGGCAGGACGTCGGCGGAGAATGGCGTTTGCGCATCCACGCCAAGGAGCCGGCGCGCACTTTCATTCATGCGAATCACGCTGCCGCGATCGGTGACGGCGACGACTCCTTCGTTGATCGATTCGAGGAGGGTCGACATCAACGCGTCGTCCGCCTCGAGCGCGTGGAGACGCGTTGCCAGCTGCTCCGACATGCGGTGGAGCGCGACGGCGAGATCGCCGATCTCGCCGGGAGCAGAGATCGACGGCCGGCGATCGAGATCGCCGTCGGCGATCGCGCGCGCGACATCGCGCAGCTCCACGACCGGGCGTGTGACGCTGCGCGAGAAGAGCAGCGCGAGCACGAGAGCGCCGACGAGCGCGATGAGCCCCGCGACGAGCACGTCGCGGCGCGCGCCAGAGACGATGTCGCGGAGAGTCGCGGTGCTGATCGAGACGCGCACGAACCCGAGCTGATGCCGGATGGCCACGTACAGCTCGTCGTCGCCCGCGGAAGCGCTGCGGCGTCGTCCCATTCCGGCGCCTCGATCGCGCGCCGCAACGATCTCCGGGCGCGTGGAGTGGTTCTCTAGGTGCTCGAGCTCTTCGCCGTCGAATTTGGAATCGCCGCGCACCACGCCTGAACGATCGATGAGCGTGACGCGCCGCTGCAGCGCCGAACCAGCGGAGTCCGCGAGAGCGTCGGCGTTGGTACCAGGCTGCCACGACAGCGCGATCAGTCTCGCCTCACGAGTGAGCTCATTGGTCGTTTCCTCGACGAGTCGCTGCTCGAGCCGCCCACCGGAAAGCGCAACGATCGCCGCGACGAGCAGCGATACAAGTACGAGCGACCCGAGAAGCAGTCGCTGCGGCAGCGTCACGGGACGCGTGCCTGATCGGCGCGCAGTCGGTAGCCGAAGCCGCGCACCGTCTCGATCAGGTTGCCGGCGCTGCCGAGCTTTGCCCGCAGCCGCTGCACGTGCATGTCCACCGTTCGGGTCTGAATGTCGGGCGCCGCATCCCAAACCGTCTCGAGCAGATGCCCGCGAGCCTGCACGCGGCCCCGGCGCTCGGCGAGGGTCAGCAGGAGCTTGTATTCCGTGGGCGTCAGATCGACGGCACTGCCGTCGACGCGTACGCGATGCTCGCTCCGATCGATGTGAATCGGCCCGATGGCGAGAACATCGCTCGGGCTGGATGACGGCATCGCCATCCGTCGCAGGATCGCGCCGACACGCAATACGAGCTCCTGCGGGCTGAACGGCTTCGTGAGATAATCATCGGCGCCCAGCACGAGACCACGAACACGATCCGGCTCCTCCACCCTCGCCGTGAGCATCAGGACGCCCACACCCTTCGTTGGCTCCGCCGCGCGCAGCTGCTCGAGGACGTCGTAGCCGGAGAGACCAGGAAGCATCAAGTCCAGGATCACGAGCGCGGGACGCTCGCGCCGCGCCGCCTCGAGACCATCAGTGCCAGTGCCGGCGGTGGAAACGCGGTATCCGGCCTTCGCGAGGTGATAGACGATGAGCGCGACGATATCAGCTTCGTCGTCGACCACGAGGATGCGTTGGTCGGACGGAATGGGCGTGTCCGTCACGCGGGTGTGCCCTTCGATTCGCTCACCCCGTCAGTGCGGGGCGCGGCCAATCGACGGCCAATCTTCGCCACGATCATCTCGATGGCCACCGGATTGTGCCCGCCCCGCGGGACGATCACGTCGGCGTAGCGCTTGCTCGGCTCGACGAACTGCAAATGCATCGGCTGGACAGTCGTTAGGTACTGGTCGATCACGTCATCGAGGGTGCGGCCGCGTTTCGCCACGTCGCGGCGGATGCGGCGGATGAGGCGAATGTCGGCGTCGGCATCGACGAACACCTTGACGTCGCAGAGCTCGCGGACACTGGCGTCGGTGAAGAGGAGGATGCCGTCGATCACGACGACTTCGGCGGCCGGGATGCGCACCATCTGCGCGCTCCGCGTGTGCGAAACGAAGTCGTAAACCGGTTTGTCGATCGCCTCGCCGCGCACCAGCGCCGAGAGCTGGGTGAGGAGGAGCTCCCAGTCGAATGCATCGGGGTGATCCCAGTTGATCTGTCGCCGTTCCTCGAGCGGCACGTGCGCGAAGTTGCGGTAGTAGGCGTCCATGTCGATGAACGCGACCGACGAGGTCGAGAGCGCCTTCGCCACGTTCCGGGCGACCGTCGATTTGCCGGAACCGGTGCCGCCCGCGATCCCGATGATGAGCGGCTTCATGCGGAGCGCATCGACGGCTGAAAATGACGCGCCGCCCGGTGGGAGTGAAGCGGCCACTCTGTCACAATCATGTATAAGCATACACTGCCACGCGTTTCGCCGGACGGCTAGCTTGTCGCCATGACGCATCATTCTTCGCTCGGCGCGGCGTCGCGTCGTGCGCTGTCTGCGGCAGTGGTGCTGCTCGTCGCGCTTTCCTGCTCCCGTGCGGTACGGCCGGCCGAAACAGCAGCTTTGGCTAGGAGCTCGGCGGTCACGAGTGGCGCCGAGGTCGAGTTGGTTGTCGCGGCGACGACGGACACGCATGGCCGTCTGCGATCGTGGGATTACTACGCGAACAATCCAGAACCACAGCGCGGTCTCACGCGCATCGCCACGATCGTCGACTCGCTCCGGGTCGCGAATCCCGGCCGTGTGTTGCTGGTGGACGCCGGCGATCTGCTGCAGGGGAATCCGCTGACCTACGTCGCCGCGCGCCTCGACAGCTCGTCGCGGGCGCCGCATCCGGTTGCCGCGGCGATGAACGCCATGGCGTACGACGCGGCGGCGATCGGCAATCACGAGTTCAACTACGGTCTGCCGACGCTGCGGCGCATGATTCACGACGCGCGCTTCCCGATGCTCGCCGCGAACGCGTACACGCCGGCTGGAACGCATGCGTTCGAGTCGTGGAAGATGATCGATCGCGATGGAGTGAAGGTCGCGGTCATCGGCGGGACGACACCAGGCTCGAATCTCTGGGACCGCGACAACCTCGCCGGACGCGTGGTCGTGCGGGACATCGTGCCGTCGGTGCGGGAAGCGGTGGGCGCGGCGCGGGCCGCGGGCGCGGACGTGGTCGTGGTGGTCCTCCATTCCGGGTTGGACGAGCCATCGAGCTACGACACGGTGACGAGCGGAGTCGCGAGCGAGAATGTGAGCGCGCGCGTTGCTCGCGAGGTGCCCGGCATCGACCTCATCGTGTACGGCCACTCGCACAAGGAGCTCGCGGACTCCGTCATCGGCGGCGCCCTGCTGATGCAGCCGAAAAACTGGGCGACGAGCCTCGGTGTCGCGCGCCTGCGTCTCGCCAGAGAAGGCTCGCGCTGGCGGGTCGTCGAGAAGCACGCGCGGCTCATCCCCGCCGCTGGCCACGTGGAGAACGCCGCCGTGCTCGCGGCAACGAGCGCGCTGCATAACGAGACGGTCGCGTATGTGACCGAGCCGATAGGCACAACGCCGGTGACCTGGCGAGCGGATTCGGCGCGGGTCGTCGACACGCCGCTGATCGACTTCATTCTCGAAGTGGAGCGCAAGGCCGCGAACGCCCAGCTCGCGTCGACCGCCGCGTTCTCGCTCGACGCGACGCTCGCCGCCGGGCCGGTGACGGTTGCCCGCATCGCCGCGCTCTACCCGTATGACAACACGCTGCGCAAAATCTGGATCACCGGCCGGCAGCTCCGCGACTACCTCGAGTTCAGCGCCCGCTATTTCCGGAGCGACGCGAGTGGTAACGTCGGTGTCGATCCAGCCATCCCCGGCTACAACTTCGACATCGTCGCCGGCGTCGACTACACCATCGATCTCACGAAGCCGATAGGCGCGCGCCTAACGAAGCTGACCTACGAGGGCCGCCCGGTCGCTCCGTCCGACAGCTTCACCTTTGCGCTGAACAATTATCGACAGACGGGAGGCGGCGGGTATGCGATGCTCGCCGGATCGCGCAACCTCGACGAGCGTCAGCTCGAGATTCGCCAGCTGTTGATCGACGAAGTCCGCGCGCGGCGAACGCTCGATCCAGCCGCGTACTGGCATCACAACTGGGAGATCGTGCCTGGCACTGCCGTCGGGAGTGCGTTCGCATCGATGCACCGGATTCCCGGAGAGGGAGCGACGCGGGCCTCAGCGGCTGCATCGGCGCGCACGATCTCGGGCCGCCGACTCCGTCTCATCGGCACGAATGACGTCCATGGCGCGCTCGAGCCGCGGCCTGACGCAAACGGCGTGATGCGCGGCGGACTCGCGTACGTCGCCGCCGCGATCGAGCGCGCGAGGGCCGAGTGCCAGACTCCGGACTGCACGTCGCTCCTTCTCGATGGCGGCGACGAGTTCCAGGGTACACCCGCCTCGAACTTTGCGTTCGGCCGCCCGATCGTTGACATCTTCAATCGGCTGGGCTACGCCGCCGCCGCGTTAGGCAATCATGAGTTCGATTGGGGACAGGATACGCTCCGCGCGCGGATGCGCCAGGCGCGGTATCCGTTCCTGAGCGCGAACGTGCGCGACACACTGGGCCGCGCCGTTCCCTGGATCCGGCGCGATACACTCATCGTACGTGACGGTCTCCGGATCGGCATCATCGGTGTCTCCACACGACAGACGGCGACGTCGACGCGCGCCTCCAATGTCGTCGGCCTTCGTTTCGATGATCCGGCGCCCGTCGTCGACACGCTGACGCGAGCACTGCGTGCCAACGGCGCTCAGGTCGTCGTCGTCGTCGCGCACGCCGGCGCGTTCTGCGATCGTTCGGGCGAGAGCGCATGCGCGGGTGAGATCGTCGATCTCGCCCAGCATCTCACTCAGCACGTCGACGCCATTATCAGTGGGCACACGCACTCGCTCGTCAATTCGATCGTCAACGGCATTCCCATAGTCCAGGGACGCTCGAGTGGTCAGGCCATCGATGTCGTCGACCTGCCGCTCGATCCGGGTGAATCCGCGATGCCCGCGCACGAGGTGCGCGAAGTATTCCCCGATTCATTTCCTCCAGACACCGCGGTTGCGGAGATCGTGGCGCGGGCGACCGAGGCCGTCGCGTCGCGGGTGAAGCGCCCCGTCGCCCGCATCGCTGAGTACATGAAGAAGTCCGCCTCGGGCGCGGAGGAGCAGGTCCCGTTAGGCAATCTCATCGCCGACGCCATGCGGGTGGAAGGAAAGGGAGACATCGGCATGATGAACAATGGCGGCATTCGGGCGCCGCTGCGGGCGGGTACGGCTACCTACGGCGATCTCTTCGAGGTGCAACCGTTCGGGAACATTCTCTATCGCGTCAGCATTGGCGGCCGCGACCTGCGCGATTATCTCGAGCGTCTCGTTGGCCGTCGGCGGCCCATCGTGCACTTGAGCGGCGTAGTCGTGGAGTATGACACGACGCACGCGCCGGGTTCGCGAATCGTGAACGTCCGCGTCGGCGGGACGCCACTCGAGGACGCTCGTACGTATACCGTCGTCGTCAACGATTTCGAGTACACTGGCGGCAGCGGCCTCGGTTTCGGTAGCGCAGCCAAACGCGCCGAGAATCTCGACATGGTCGATCTCGATGCCTTCGTCGACTACCTCGCGCATCTCCCGCAGCCGGTCACAGCGCCGGCGGACAACCGCTTCGTGATCGTGGCCCCGCAATGACAACCGAAGGTGAGAAGACGGTGCGCGTCTTCGTGAATGCCGCGGGCGTGATGGTGCCCGCCGGCTCCTCGATTCTCGACGCCGTGCGGAGATGGAACGAGTCGGAAGCCATCGCTATCGAGCAGGGCGAGAAGCTGGTGACGGACAGCCGTGGACTCCCGATCGACGTGGACGAGCGCGTCAGCGCCGGATCGATCTTCCGGCTCCTCCCGGTGCGGAAGCGCGGTGGCGCGCGCGAGCGCGACGACGATACGGGATTAGAGGATTAATAACAGCGCCATGGTATCGTCGATCGATCGGGAGCTTCTCCGCCGGCTGCCGAAGGCGGAGCTGCACTGCCACCTCGATGGCTCGCTCAGGCCGTCGACACTCCTCGATCTCGCGGACGAGTACGACGTCGCCCTGCCGCAGCGGACCGCGAGCGCGTTGCGCGACTACATGCGCGTCAGCGACGCGGCGAGCCTCGAGGACTACCTCGAGCGGTTCGACGTGACCCTCGCCGTCATGCAGACCGCCGACGCACTCGAGCGCATCTCGTACGAGCTCGCCGAAGACGCGGCGGCGGATGGTGTCCGCTACATCGAGGTCCGCTTCGCGCCGATCCTCAACGTCCGGCGCGGGCTCTCGTTAGGCGACGTGCTCGACGCCTCGCTTCGTGGACTCGAGCGCGCGTCGGCGAAACACCCGATCGTCGCGCGCGTGATCGTCACCGCGCTTCGGAACATGTCGCCGGAGCTCTCCCGGGAGCTCGCGAGCCTTGCCGTCGCCTATCGAGGCCGGGGAGTCGTGGGATTCGATCTCGCCGGGGGCGAGCGGGGACATCCCGCCGCGCAGCACGCCGGCGCGTTCCGCTATGCGCTGGAGCACGACCTTGCCTGCACCTGCCACGCTGGCGAGGGTGACGACGCCAGTTCCGTGCGGCAGGCCATCCACGTGTGCGGCGCGAATCGGATCGGCCACGCCACGCGACTCATCGAGGACGAATCGCTCGCGCAGTACGTGAATGACCGCCGCATCCCGCTCGAGATCTGCCTGACGAGCAACGTCCAGACGCGCGCCACCGAACGCTACGAGACGCATCCGCTGCGACGATACTTCGACCGCGGCATGAACGTAGTACTCAATACCGATAATCGGCTCATGAGCGACACCACGCTCACCGATGAATACGAGCTCGCGGCGACTCACCTTGGCTTCACCTTCCACGAGCTCTCAGAGATCGCGCGCAACGGCTTTGCCTCCGCGTTTCTCCCCTGGGAGGAGCGGCGGCAGTTGCTCGCGCAGGTCGAACGGGAGATCACCGCGCTCCGTGAGCAGCGTGATTGCCTCGATGCCTGAGCTGTTGCACGATGCCTCCGCGGCTCGCGCGGCTCTTGAGTACATCAGCGCCCGCCTCCGTACCGAGCCGCCCGTCGCGGCGATCATCCTCGGCTCCGGACTCGGCGGCCTGGCGAGCAGACTGACCGACGCCACGCGCGTGCCATTCGCCGAGATACCGGGCTTTCCACGGGCGACCGTCGCCGGACACGCCGGTGTGCTCATCGCCGGACGACTTGCCGGCCGCCCCGTACTCGCCCTCGCCGGCCGATTTCACATGTACGAGGGCCACGCCGCCGCTCTCGCCGCCTTTCCGACGCGGGTGCTCCACGCGTTAGGCGCGCGAACGCTCATCGTCTCCAACGCTGCCGGCGGGATCGGGCGATCGCTCACCCCAGGCGACCTGATGCTCATTCGCGATCACGTGAACTTCATGTTCCGGAACCCGCTGCTCGGCCCAAATGGCGCGGACGAGCCCCGCTTTCCCGACATGTCCGCGCCGTACGACGCACGGCTCGGCGAGATCGCCCGCGAAGTCGCGCGCGCGAACGGCATCGCGCTCGCCGAAGGAGTCTACTGCGGTCTCCTCGGCCCGACCTACGAGACGCCAGCCGAGGTGCGGATGCTCGCGTTCATGGGCGCCGACGCCGTTGGCATGTCGACTGTTCCGGAAGTCATCGTGGCCCGCGCGCTCGGTATGCGCGTGCTCGGCGTGAGCTGCGTAACGAACATGGCGTGCGGCCTAGCGACGCAGCCCATCACTCACGCCGAAGTCATTGAAACCACCGCGCACGCCGCCGCCGATTTCGAGCGGCTGATCACGGGGGTCGTGGAGAGACTTTAGGCGGGCAGAGAGTAGAGAGTAGAGAGTGAACGGCACACTCTCTACTCACCACTCTCTGCTCTCTGCTCAGTGCCCACTCCGCGTCGGCGGCGGCGCCGGCAGCGACTGGACCCGTTGCTTGAACTCGAGGAACCGCGGTGAGTTGTAGGTCAGCGTTCGCATGATCGCCGGATCGATCTTGTCGATGATCCGCTGCGTGTCGGCGATGCGGCTCTCCTCGGTGGGGTGTGTTCCGAACCAGAGCTCCACGGCACTGGGGTCGGCCTGCCGCTCGTCGAGGAGAATCTGGAACATCTCCGGAATTCCCTTCGGGCTGATCCCGGCCCGAACGACGTTGTCTATCCCTACTTCGTCCGCCTGCGTCTCGTCGTCCCGACTGAACTTGGCGAAGATCGCCCCGCCGGCCACGTTGATCGCGGCGCCCGCGATCTGGCTGTTGCACACGTTGAGCAGCACGCAGCCGAGCGTCACGCCGATCTGCGCGCCCTGCTGCTGCTGCATCTGCTTGATCGAGTGCCGCTTCACGACATGCCCGATTTCGTGACCCAGGACTCCCGCCAGCTCGCTGAGATTCCTTGCGCGGTCGATCAGCCCACGATTGACGTAGATGTACCCGCCCGGCACAGCGAACGCGTTCACCTCCGAGCTGTTCACCACGAAGAACTGCCACGGCAGGTCGCCGCGCGCGGTCAGCCGCGCAATCGAGTCGCCGAGGACGTTGATGTACCGATTCACCTCGGGATCCTGGACGATCGGCAGCTGCGCGTTGATCTGCTGCATGTACTGCGTCCCGAGCTCCACCTCCTGCTGCGTCGATACGCCGCAGCCTGCGATGGTGACGGCCAGCAGCCCGCCGGCTAAGATTCGTCTCATTGTCCTACCCGTGCTCGTAGTTAGGCTCGCCAAAAGCAAACTCTGGTCCGTATCACACTTCAAGGTACCATCCCCGCCCTGGTCCCCGTTCCGTGCGCGTTCTCTCGGTAGCGCGAGACCTCCAGCGCCGGCAGGCGCGCGAGCGCCAGGGTCTGTTCGTCGCTGAGGGCGCTCGCGCGGTTCACGACCTCCTCCGTTCCCCGCTCGTGATTCGGGCCGCACTCACGATCGCGAACCCCGAGCTTCCACGAACCCGTGAGCTCGTGGCCGCCCTCCACGACCGTGGCATTCCAGTGCAGGAGGTAACGCCCGCGGAATTCGCCTCCGCTGCCGACACCGATAGTCCACAAGGGCTGCTCGCAATCGCGGAAATACCTCACCGCCACCTCTCGGCGGTTGCCTTCGATGACGGGCTACCGGTTCGCGTCATCGTTCTCGACGCCGTTCAGGATCCAGGGAACGTCGGCACCATCGTCCGGACTGCGGCGGCCCTGGGAGCGGCCGTAACGGTGAGCCTGCCGGGAACCGTTGACCTCTGGAACGCCAAAGTCGTCCGTAGCTCGATGGGGGCTCTCTTTCATGCCCCCGCACTTGCTTGTACCTGGGCTGAGTTCGACGCGTTCCGTTCACGAAATGGCGTCGAGCTCTGGGGAGCGGAGGCGGGCGGGGAGCCGCTCTCGCTCGTGACGCGGGACCGCTCGACGATTCCTCATCGCCTGGCGGTCGCGGTAGGGAACGAAGGAAGCGGTCTGTCCGCGCAGACGCGACAGGCCGCGGGCAGGCTGGTGGCGGTGGAGATCGGGCCGGACGTCGAATCGCTCAATGTGGCAGTGGCGACCGGCATCATGCTTTATGAGCTACGACGATGATTGCTATTGATCCCCTATTTGCACCGTTCTTCGCCTTTCTCTTCGGCGCGTGCATCGGTTCGTTCCTGAACGTCTGCATTGCGCGCTGGCCGCGCGAGCAGTCGGTGGTCCGGCCCAGATCTCGCTGCCCGAAATGCGGACATCAGCTCGCATGGTTCGAGAACATTCCACTCGCGAGCTGGGTCGCCCTGCGCGCCCGCTGCCGATGCTGCACAGAGAGCATCTCCGCGATGTACCCCGCGATCGAGCTCCTCGTCGCACTCGGGTGGCTTGGCGCGGTGCTCGTCTACGGGCCAACGTTCACGGCAGTGCGAGTTGCCGTCTTTGGCACCGTGCTGCTCGGCGTCGCGATGACGGACCTGCAGACCTATCTCATCCCCGACGGATTCACGCTTTTCGGGCTCGGGTGGACGCTCCTCACCGCGATTCTCGCATTTTTCCTCGGGCAGTCCTCCCTCTTCGCGGGACCCTACGAAGCCCTGATCGGTGCCTGTGCAGGCGCTGGGATGATCGCAATCGTCGGATGGCTTGGTGAGGTCGCGCTCAAGCGCGAGGCGATGGGACTCGGTGATGTCACGCTCATGGCGTTCATTGGCGGAGCTTTGGGTCCTCAGCGCGCGATCATGACGGTGTTCGTCGCCTCCGCGATCGGTGCTGTCACTTTCCTCGCTGTGGTGTATCCAATCACGTGGCTGCGCCGTACGCATTCTCGCGACCAGACCGAGCTCGCGCTCGGCGGCGCACCATTCGCGGCGCCCCTCGTTCCATTCGGCGTCTTCCTTGCGCCGGCTGCGATGCTGACGTTGCTTTGGGGAGAGACCTGGCTGGGATGGCTTTTAGGTAGCTAGGGCCCATCGAGACGTCATCCTGAGGAGCGCAGCGACGAAGGATCTGCTCGATTCGGCTAGATCCTTCGCTGCGCTCAGGATGACAATGGCCCGTTTCCCCAGACCCTCGCCTCGTGATTGGTGATTTCCTGCAGCCCGAAGGGGACGCGCTCAAGCGCTTTACCCGAGACCTGACTGCCGACGCGCGTGCCGGGCGTCTCGAGCCCGTCCGCTGCCGCGACGCCGAGGTCGATCGGGTGATTGACATCCTCCTTCGTCATGGGAAGAACAATCCGACGCTCGTGGGTCCTGCCGGCGTCGGAAAGACCGCGATTGCCGAGGGCCTCGCGCAGCGTATCGCCGAAGGGCGCGTTCCACTCGTGCTGCGCAACGTGCGCCTCCTCTCCCTGGACCACGTGGGCCTCCTCGCCGGAACGACCTACCGTGGCCAGTACGAGCAGCGCATCACCGCCCTCGTCTCCGAGACTACCGCCGCGCGGAACGTCATCCTCTTCATCGACGAGCTGCACAATCTCATCGGGCAGGGGACTGCGCTCGGCGCCGCGATGGATGCCGCGAACATGCTCAAGCCCGCGCTCGTGCGCGGCGACTTCCGGGTCATCGGCGCGACCACGAATGAGGAGTACGAGCGCTGGATCGTCGGCGACCCCGCGCTCGAACGGCGCTTCCAGAAGGTCGTCGTTCGCGAGCTCGGGACGGAAGAGGCGCTGGAGATCCTGCTCGCGCGGCGGGAGCGGCTCGAGCGTCATCACAACGTTCTCATTTCCGACGAAGCGCTGCGATCGTCGGTGACGCTCACCGACATGTTCGTCACCGACCGGATGCGGCCGGACAAGGCAATCGACGCGTTGGACGAGGCCTGTGCGCACATGCAGGCAGTCGCCGCCTACCCTCCGCGCGCCGAGGAGCTGATGAAGCGTCGGGCCTCGCTGCTCCGTCGTGAGGCGGCGGCCAACCGCGACCCGTCGACGGAGCGCCGCGGCGCCAGGCAGGAGAGCCCCGAGCCGGATGACGATCTCCCGCCGTCCGACAGTGGCAATGCCGATCCCGTCGAGCGCTTCGCGCAGGATGGCTTCGGGGCCCTCGAGCGCTTCGGCGCAGAGCTCGAGGCGCTGTTCATGGGACCACCACCGCGACGGACCGCGCCTAACGCCACGGCCGAGCCCCAGACGCCCCCGGCACCAGCGGCCCCGCCCGCGACCGGCAGCTCGCCGGTGTCACTCACCGAGATCGAGGCGGAGCTGAGCCGGCTATTGATGGAGCACGGAATCGTCGTTCGCGGGCACGACATCGCCCGCGTCGTCAGTCTCATGTCCGGAAAGAGCGTGGTGTGGGCAGAGTAAGCATCCGCCGCCTCGTGGTCGCGGCGGTGGTCATCACGGCCGCCTGTCGTCGCGAGGGGCCGGAGAAGGCGCAGCACGGACCGTACGCGGATCGGGTCGCCGAGGATGTGCCGCTGATTGAGAAGTCCGTCGGGGTGTCATTCAAGCGTCCGCCGAAGCTCGAGGTCAAGTCGCGCGATCAGGTGCGCGCGTTCGTGCTTGCGCAGCTCGACGATTCCGCGACCCAGCGCGAGCTCGCCGGCAAAGAGGCTGCGTACAAGGTGCTCGGGTTGATTCCGGACACCATGAACGTGCGCAAGCTCTTCGTCGATCTGCTCACGGAGCAGATCCTCGGGATCTACGATCCCAAGACGAAGGTGCTCTACGTCATGAACGGCGCTCCCGACGAGATCGTCTCCATCACGATTTACCACGAGCTGGTGCACGCGCTGCAGGATCAGTACATCGATCTCGACTCGCTGCAGCGGCAAACCGGGGATGACGATCGCGTGCTCGCCGCTCAATCTGTCATCGAGGGCGAGGCCACCTACGAGCAGATGATATGGGCTCTGGGCGGCCGAAACGTTGCGACGCGATTGCCGGGCGGCCAGGATCGCATGCGCGACATGATTCGGGAGTCGCAGGCGTCGCCGATCTTCAGTGCGGCACCGATGGTCATCCAGGAAGAGCTGCTCTTCCCCTACATCAACGGCCAGGACTTCGTCGGTCGCCTCAAGGAGCGCCGGCCCGGCACCCTGCCGTTCCGCGCCATGCCGCAGTCGACGGAGCAGGTGATGCACGACCGCGCGTACTTCGCGTCGGCGCCCGACCTGCCGGTGCGTGTCACGCTCCCGCCGCTCCCGAATCAGATCTACGCGAACACGCTCGGTGAGTTCGACACGCGACTCTTTCTCTTCGAGCATCTGCAGGATCAGCAGGTCGCTTCCCAGGGCGCGATTGGCTGGGGTGGCGACCGGTACGCCGTCGTGCGCACATCGAGCGGTCCCGGTCTCGTGTGGGTGAGCGTGTGGGACACTCCAGTGGACGCGGCGGAGTTCGTGGACGCACTCGGCCAGGCGACGCAGAAGCGCTATCGCATCACCGGTCCGGCGCTCGGCGCGGGCGGCGCACGCACGTATTCCGGCCGCGGACGGACGGTCGTGATCACGCCGCGTGAGATCGGGGGGAGGAACGTGGTGCTCGTCGTCGACGTGCCATCCAGCGCGTCGCCGCAGCTCCTCGATCTTGGACGCGTGACCATCGGCGGCTAGCCGGCACCCATGCAACTGTTGCAGGACGAAGCCACCCGTCAGGCGCAGCTCGACCGCATGAAGCGGCGAGCGACGGCGCTGCTCGTCGCCGCGACGGTGATCTTTTTCGTCGCCCGGTTTTTCGAGTCGCGATTTCCATGGATCGGGATCCTTCGCGCGACCGCCGAGGCGGCGATGGTCGGCGGTCTCGCGGACTGGTTTGCCGTCACGGCGCTCTTCCGCCACCCGTTAGGCATTCCGATCCCGCATACCGCGATCGTGCCCGCGCGCAAGGATCGCGTCGGCCGTACGCTTGGGGCCTTCGTCCAGAAGAATTTCCTGACGCGCGAGGTCATCGCCAATCGGCTGCGCAGCCTCGACGTCGCGACGCGACTCGGGCAGTGGCTCGCCAGCCCCGAGAATGTGCGTCAGATCGCTCAGCACACCGCCTCATCGCTCGCCTCAGCGGCGCAGCTCGTGCGCGACGAGGACGTCGAGGCATTCATCGATCGCAGCGTCGAGGAGCGCGTTCGGGCCGTCAAGGCCGCGCCCCTGCTGGGCCGGATGCTCTCCGTCATCACGGCGGACAACCGGCATCAGGAGCTGCTCAACGAAGCGATTCGGCTCGCGGCGGGCGCCGTCGAGGACAGCCGCGCCCTCATCCGGTTGCGCGTCGAAGAGGAGACGCCGTGGTGGGTGCCGAGCGCGATCGACGACAAGATCTACCGGAAGATCGTCTCGGCGATTGAGCGAACGCTCATCGAGGTACGTGACGACCCCGAACATCCGCTGCGCGAGCGATTCGACGGCGCGCTGCAGGACTTCATCGAGAAGCTGAACTACTCCCCGGCCGTCGCCGCGCGTATCGAGGCGCTGAAGGAGGAGGTGCTGCTCAGCGACACGGCGCGCAAGTTCTCATCCGGCCTCTGGGGCCGGGCGAAGACGGCGCTCGTGCGCTACGCCGAGGCGCCGGACGGGCTCGCGCCAGGTGCGATCGAGCGCGCGATCAACACGTTCGGGGAAGCGGTCGTCAAGGATCCGGATCTCCTGCACAAGGTCGACGAGTTCGTCGTCGACGTCGCGATGTTTCTCGTCGATCGCTATCAGAGCGAGGTCGCCGATCTCATCGCGCACACGGTGGCGTCGTGGGATCCGGACGTCACGGCCCGGCGCGTGGAGCTCGCCATCGGCCGCGATCTGCAATTCATCCGCATCAACGGCACCGTCGTGGGCGGCCTCGCGGGTATGGCGATCTATCTGATCTCGAAGCTGATGCCCTAGCGAGTGGCGAGTGGCGAGTAGCGAGTAAAATGGAAAGGCCGGCGCGAAGCGCCGGCCTTCCGAATTCACCAACCACCCGCCACTCACCACTCGTCACACACCGCGTGCCACCCGCTCCTCGCGATCGACGCGGGTTGTCGAGCCGGCGATGCCCGGCGATGGCTCAGGCTCCGTGATGTCAGCGACACCTAACGCGGCAGGGAGAAGCGCGAGGTGCAGCACCTCGTCCATCCGCTCCACGAAGGTGAACGCCATGTTTTGCTTCACCTCCACCGGCACGTCGCGGAGATCCTTCTCGTTCGACTTCGGCATGATCACTTCCCGCAGGCCGGCGCGATAGGCGGCTAGCACCTTTTCCTTCACGCCGCCGATCTCGAGCACCTTGCCGCGGAGCGTGACCTCGCCCGTCATCGCGACATCGCGCCGAACCGGACGCCCGCTCAGCGTGCTCGCGATCGTCAGGGTGAGCGTGATGCCCGCGCTCGGACCGTCCTTCGGAATCGCGCCCGCGGGAAGGTGGATGTGCAGGTCGTACTCGCGGAAATCCGAGTCCGGAATCCCGAGCTGGCCCGCGCGCGACCGCACGTACGAGTAGGCCGCATCCACGCTCTCGCGCATCACTTCCCCGAGCTGGCCCGTGACCGTTAGGCGTCCGGTGCCCGGCATCTTCAGCGCCTCGATGATCATCAGGTCGCCGCCCGTCGCCGTCCACGCCATGCCGGTCGCGACGCCCACTTCCGGGACCTTCTCGGCTTCCTCCACCGCATAGCGAGGTATGCCGAGGATCTCTTCGACCTTCTCGAGATCGATGACCCAGGCGCCTTCCTCACCCTCTGCCTTGCGGCGAGCCCGCTTTCGCATGATCGCCGCGAGGTTGCGCTCGAAGTTTCGGAGGCCAGCCTCGCGAGAATACCGGCTCGAGATGAACGAGAGCGACTCATCCGTGAACTGGATGTCCTTGTCGGTGATGCCGTGCTCCTCGAGCAGCCGCGGGAGCAGATAGCGCCACGCGATCTCGACTTTCTCCTCGACCGTATACCCGGCGATCTTGATGACCTCCATGCGGTCGCGGAGCGGCGCGGGGATGTCGTACAGATTGTTCGCCGTGCAGATAAAGAGCGCCGAGGAGAGATCGAACGGCAAGTTGAGATAATGATCAACGAAGCCGTTGTTCTGCGACGGATCCAGCACCTCGAGCATCGCCGCCGTCGGGTCGCCGCTCGGGCCACCGCCCGACATCTTGTCGATCTCGTCGATCATCAGAATTGGGTCGCGCGTCTGCACGCGCCGGAGCGCCTGCAGGATCAGCCCCGGCATCGCGCCGACGTACGTCCGGCGATGGCCACGAATCTCCGCCTCGTCGCGCACGCCGCCAACCGAGATGCGGTAGAACTCACGCCCGATCGCCTTGCCGATCGCCGCGCCTAACGACGTCTTGCCCGTTCCCGGCGGGCCGACGAAGCAGAGAATCGGCCCGTGCGGGTCCCCGCCGCGCAGCTTGCGCACGGCGAGATACTCGATGATGCGCTCCTTCGCCTCGTCGAGGCCGTAGTGGCCTTCGTCGAGTGCCTGCTGCACCTTGTTGAGATCGATCTCCGTGTCGCCCGAGCGCTTGTTCCACGGCAGCGCCAGCACCCAATCGAGATAGGTCCGCACCACCTGATACTCGCTCGACGCCGGCGAGAGCATGCGCATGCGCTCCGTCTCGCGGCGCGCCTCCTGTGCGACTTTTTCCGGAAGTCCTATTTCTTCTATCTTCTTCAGGATTTCGATCGCCTCTTTCTCACCGGGATCGGTTTCCCCAAGCTCTGCTTGAATGGCTCGCAGCTGCTGGCGCAGATAGAACTCGCGCTGATGCTGCTCGATCTTGATCTCCGTCTGCCGCTTCACGTCTTCCATGACCCGCGCGCGTGCGACTTCGCGTTCCAGGCGCGAGAGGATGAACCGCAGCCGCTGGCCGACATCGAGGCGTTGCAGCACCTCGTCCTTGTCGGCGATGCGGAAGTTCATATTTGTCGCCGCGAGATCCGCGAACCGCCCCGGATCCGAGACGTTCATCTTCAAGATCGCCGGGACTTCGTCCGGAATCCGATCGACGAGCTCCGCGAGCGTCTCGGCGGAGGTCACGATGCGCGCCACGAGATCATCGACTTCGGTCGCATCGGCCGGCGTCTCCTTCGCGGGGCGCACCGAAGCGACGGGGTACGGCTCCGTGCGCGCGATGTCTTCCACCGAGATGCGGCGCAGACCCTGAAGCGTGATCTGCACGGTGTCGCCCGGAAGATTGATTCGCTCGTGCACGCGAGCAGCGACGCCGATGCGGCCCACGAACTTCGACGAGTCGATCGGCTCGTCATGATCGCCGCTGGCGACGACGAGTGCGACGATCAGTCCCGGCTCATCGTGCGCGCGCAGCAGCGCGAGGTTCTCGGGTGCCCCCATCTGCACCGCGATCGTTCCGAGCGGATACACGATGGTAGAGCGTAGCGCCATCAACGGTAACGTCGGCGGCAATTCGGACTTCAGGATCTCGTCCTTGCGCTGGACTTTGGCCATGAGGAGGAAGGTAACGAGTGACGG
>Ga0136846_1207625_pt1 | contig 38171 bp, 28 predicted proteins | sample HopSoiMetagenom2_FD_96841 | JGI IMG/M metagenome (GOLD analysis project Ga0136846, IMG submission 96841) | Grasslands soil microbial communities from Hopland, California, USA - 2 Assembly 2016 (version 4) | ecosystem: Environmental > Terrestrial > Soil > Grasslands | place: USA: Hopland...
ATCTACGGCCTGCGCGACGACCTGCTTTTGTGCGGCACCAAGGAAGCCGCTTTGCGCGGCGCCGACGCGCTGTTGATCTGCACCGAATGGAAGAGCTTCCGTGCGCCGTCCTTCGACGCACTCAAGGACGCGCTGACCACACCGGTCATCTTCGACGGCCGCAATCTCTACGATCCGAAAGTGATCGCGCGCTACGGCATCGAATATTTCTCGATCGGCCGGATGGCGGCATGACGGTGTAAGTCGGCATTTTATGCCGACTGGCTAGGACGATATTTCTGTCGCGCGCGTTTGGCCGCTCGTCATAGCCGTGATCTCAATCAGATTCGTGATCCCGACTTTCGAGCGCCTCAAGCATCGTCGAAAAGATGCTTCCGACCTCCTCGGAAATCTCCTCCGGAGGAATTCCAGCCTCTTTTGCATCGTTTGTTAGTCGCGTCGCAAGCTCTCGCGCGAGCGTCGCATCAGATGAAGAATAGTGCGGCAGATTGCCATCCATCCAATCGTGCAGGAATTTCAAGCCCCGTGTGCTCAATGTAAAACCATTCCTGGGTTGCGCAAAACCGTTCCTGGGTTGCATTCATGACAACTTGCAATCAAGCGCGACAGATTATCCCCACTATAATTTGCCGACTCCAGAATCGTTCCCTATTCAAACGCATTCACTGCCTTTATGGTCCCGCTTAAACGCACTCACTGCTCTTATGGTCCGCGCATGGAACAACGGCACGCCATCCGACGGGGAATGGACAAGCTTTGGGAAGTCTACGATGTAGGCAACCAGAGAGTTTTGCTGGTTGACGGAATTGCTTTGGCGCATTTGCAGACAGAGGAAGCCTTGGACGCCTTGGAGTTGCTAGAAGGCGGCTTCCTCGTTCCGAGTGATGTGTCCCTCAACGGCTGAAGTCATTTCCGACCGTCGCTCTTCTCTCACAGTCACTGCGACTGCCTTGCACACCGCCTGCCCCTTGGAGCGAGCGTATCGAAGCGGCAAAGATGCCGCCCTTCCTTATTTTCATACGCGCACCTAGTTCGTTCGCATGTTTCGCCCAGAATTCGCCCGACTGCATATGCTCGCTAACCGGCAAGTCCCCTAACCCGAGCCGGCTAGGCCCGGCGGCCGACCGCTGCCACCCGCCTCTGAGCCGCTGGGCCGCCCTTAAACCACGACACCGACGCGACCTCTCCAAATCGTAGCGTGTTTATGCGTTAGAATAGGTGAACCACTTCACATTGCGCCGACGCAGGCAGCCTGGCCGAATCCCGAGGATTTGGGCGAAAGCGCATTCTGATAGCGGTTGATGCCGCCTCTTCATTCATTTGGCCGATGCGCTGCCTGCCAGATCGCGGATGTTGAAGGATTGCGGGCGCTATCGGCCACGATTTGCAAAGGCTGCAGCAATCTTGAAGGAATCACTCCGTTTGTCGCGCATAGATTCTTATCCGGTGGCGGCGAGGACGATCTTCCCTTTTACTTTGGTGCTGGTTCTCCTGCTTGCACTCTTGCCCGGCCGCATCCTCGAGATGCTCGGCTTTGGTTTCACGTTCGGTCACGACAAGCTCAACCATGCCACCGCCTTCGCAGTTTTAGCGGTACTTGGCTGCCTCGGTTGGCCCGAGCAACGGGCGAGGCTAGTCGGATTTCTTTTCGTTCTCGGCGCAGCGATCGAAGTCCTTCAGGGCACACAATTGGTGGGCCGTGATATGGATTTGTTCGACTGGATTGCCGATTGTGCGGGTGTTACCTGCGGGCTGATCATTGCGACCTGGACAAAGAGAATTGCCGACCGATTGCGCAAGCTGTCATAGACACGAAGCCATCCCTGGGGATGGAGTCCTGAGACATTGAACGGCTTCGCTCGCGCAAGGCGCTAGCGGCAGGCCGCCAACTTTTTCCAAAATACATGTTTTTAGGTATCGCGCATACCGAGACTCGGGCGCGGTAGACATCTAGCCGAAACAGGAAGTGAGCTCGGGTAACCAGACGACTATTAAGGGGGCGAATTCTGCCTCCCTAATAGGCAGCGTTGCGCTGACATTAACTGTTGTTGCCGTGTGATGGCTCTCCAGGTGCCGCTCGCCGTCACCAGGCGCTGCGAAAAGTTTCGATATGCACCGCATGCGCCGCAAGCATCATCAGAATGATCGATGAAATGGTTCGGGTAGACAGCGATAACTGACGCTAACCTTAGCGTGAGCCAGTCATGTCGCCAGCCTATCTAGGATCAGAACGCACGATTGAGGATCCGCGGACGGATTTTCAATTGTCGGCCTTAAGCAAATGGTCAAACGTCCCGGAATACGCGCTGGACCAAGACGGCCCTGTCATGCGCCCGTATCAGAGGATGGACATCGATTTCGCCGACGTGGCGGTCCTCGACCATCTGAGGAGCGTCGCCGGTCAATATCCCGGAAAGCTGGCGATCAGCGACGGCACCAATCGTTTTACATACTCGGAACTCCTGTCGGCTGTTGAAATAATGGCCAACCGGATCATCGCCATCACACCCTCCGGAAATGCCGTCGGTATTCTTCTGGCGAACTCCGCCTTTTTCCCGCTGGCAATGCTGGCAAGCATGGCCGCGGGGCGACCCATGGTGCCTCTCAACACCAGGGACCCGGACACGAGGATCAATACGATCGTGGCCGAGGCGCGGTTGTCCACCGTCATAGGCGATGGAGATGTCCGGCCTACGGGCCTGCCGCGCGTTGTAGGTTGGATCAATGTTGCGTCCCCCGGCACGCCGCAAACAAATCGAGTTCCCCAACTCTATCCGGTCTCCGTGGATTCGCCGGCGATCGTGCTCTACACCTCCGGCAGCACGGGGCGGCCAAAAGGCATTGTCAACAGTCAGCGCAGTCTTCTGTGGCGTGTTCAGCAATACGTAAACGCCTGCCACATCAACGCGCACGACGTCTTCTTGCCGCTGACGGGACCAGCGACCATTGCCGGATGTCGGGAGGTTCTCGCAGCTCTTCTCACCGGCGCTACGCTGCATCTGCTTGAGGTCGAGGCTGTTGGCCTGCGCGCGGTATTGGGGCGCATGCAAGCCGAGGGAGTGACAATCACCTACCTGGTGCCCGCCCTGCTCCGCGCGCTTATGGCGAACAAATCTGAAGACGCCTTCCGGACCCTCCGCGTCGCTCGGATTGGAGGCGAGAAAGTTTCGTGGGTTGACATCAAACTGCTGCGCGAAGCGATTTCCGAAACTTGCCTCGTGCAGATCGGCTACTCGTCAACCGAGACGACTGGCTCGCAGTGGTTTTTGCCGACCGATTGGCCAGAGCAAGATGCTTCGGTTCCCGTTGGCTGGCTCCTTCCAGGAGTTACATTCGCGATTGTTGACGAAGGAGGACGCCAAGTAGCGCCGGGCAAGACCGGAGAGCTCTTGATAAGAAGCCCTTATGTGTTGCTTGGCCACTGGGAGAATGGAGCCGTCGCGCCGGCGGCTTCGGACCCCGACAACCCGTCCCTCCGCATCTTTGAAACAGGTGACCTCGTTCAGCTGGATAACCATGGCCTGCTGCGGATCGTGGGTCGCAAGGGACGTCAGATAAAAATCAATGGCCGGCGCGTTGAACCCGCGGAGCTAGAGCGGGTGCTGCGCGGCGCGCCGTCCGTCCAGGATGCTGTTGCGATTGTGACAGCAGCTACCGAGCTTGTCGCATTTGCCGTGCCTCGAGGGCCTGCCAGCTCTAACTTTGCGGACGACCTTCGTCACCTTGCCAGAACAACGCTGCCGCCGGCCCTGTGTCCTTTGAGGTTGCATGCGATCGCCGAAATTCCACGCCTGCCGAGCGGGAAGATCGACATGGCGAAGCTCAGCGAAGTGGACAGCTCGAGCGTGAGGATGGACCGCGGCGTCCAGAACTCAAATGCAGGACAGGAGCGGACTATCCAGCAGATCGTGCAACGTGCCTGGTCCAAGATCCTGAATACGCGCGTTGCCGCGGGACGTTGGGATGATGCCGGCGGCGATTCGTTGAAACTGCTGCATTGTGTCATGGAGATCGAAAGCGCTCTTGGCCTGGAGATCGACCTTGAACCTTTCACCGTCGGAATGAATTTCGACGAGATGGTGAAAGCCGTCACAGCGCAGAAAGCAGGTAACGACCAGGCTGGCGCGCGTAAAGAGCATCCACCAATTCTCTTTCTGCTCCCCGGATCTGTCGGCTATGGCCCCAGCCTTGCCGCCTTCGCATCCTCCATGGGCAGGACGGCTCGGGTAGTCCCAGTCAGGTACCCGGCTTTGGCGCTGATACTACAGGGGAAAAACTCCGTCGGAGACATGGCTGATGCCGCGCTCGACCAAATTCGACGGGCCCAGCCCGAAGGCAACATACGCCTTCTTGGTCATTCACTTGGCGGCGTTGTTGCTTTTGAAGTTGCCGCAAGGCTGGAGGCAGCCGGCCGGAATGTGAAATTTCTGGGCATCCTTGACACAAGCCTCCTGGGCGAGCGGAGCAGTTACCGGGAGACCATCATCCGCACATATCATCGCATTCGAACCAATCGAATGACGGCCAACCGCATGGCTTGCCGCGCGCTCGCGAAGGCCATTGTGAGATGGGGCTACGAACAGCAATTCGCTCGCATGCTCGATCGTTATGCCCAAGGGAAGTTCAACGCCACGAGCTTCAGGGCAAAGCTGGAACTTCAAGAAGTATTGCGTGCCAAAGCCTTCTTTCAATGGCTGCAGGCGCCAAGGCCCAGACTACCGATTACGGGTACCTTGTTTCGCTGCGCCCGCCCTGGAATGCCTCGGGACATCGGGTGGGGCAGCGCGTTCGCAAACCTGGATGTGATCCCAATCGTCGGCAGCCACATCGACATGGTCTCAGAACCGAATGTCGGGTCGAACCGCCCGCTCATCGAGGCGGCCGTGGCCCAAACTTACCTGCCAAATGAATCTCGCCAGGGGGAGGAACGGTCATCGACGTGATCTCAGGGTTTGGCAAGGACACCCTATTGCTCGATGCTCGTGTTGAGGTCGATCGCATCATAGAAGCCTTGCGCCAACAGGTCTTTGGCACACTTCGGCGCCGAGGTGTGGTTGTCGGCCTCTCGGGCGGCATCGATAGCTCCGTCGTCGCGGCCCTTTGCGTCGGTGCATTCGGGAAAGACAAGGTCCTCGGTATATTCATGCCCGAGTCCCATTCTTCTGGCGACTCGTTGCGGCTTGGCCGAGTGGTTGCATCGCAACTCGGTATTAACTCGATCGTCGAAGAGATCACGCCAGCACTGGAAGGCATAGGCGCCTATTCGCGGCAGATCGATGCGATCCGAACTGCCGTTCCCGCCTATGGTCAGGGCTGGAAATGCAAACTGGTGATGGCTTCAGTTCTAGAGAATAACGGCCTCAACATCACCAGGCTGACAGTGGAAGATCCGGACGGCAAGGTCGACACCGTGAGACTGTCGCCCGCGGCCTATTTGCAGATCGTTGCCGCCACCAACTACAAGCAACGCGTGAGAAAGATGACGGAGTATTACCACGCGGACCGTCTCAATTACGCGGTGGCGGGCACGCCAAACCGGCTGGAACACGATCAGGGCTTCTTCGTCAAGCAGGGCGATGGAATCGCCGACATATTGCCAATCGTTCACCTCTACAAGACGCAGGTCTATCAGCTGGCGGAGTATCTAGGCATAGACGCTGAGGTTCGGCGCAGACCTCCGACCACGGACACGTTCTCCATGGCGCAGAGCCAGGAGGAATTCTATTTCGCATTGCCCTATCAACTGATGGACCTGTGTTTATATGGTCTGAATCATGGAATTTCTGCCAGCGAGGTCGCGGCGGTTGCTGGCCTTACTGCTGATCAGGTCCAGAAAGTCTTCAAGGACATCGAAAGCAAGCGGCGCGCTGCGCGTTATCTTCACGCGAGACCTCTGCCCGCCGTTCAGATGAACGAGGGGTGACAGCGTGTGCGGTATTGCCGGAATCGTGACCCTTGACGCTGCTGCGGCACGACCTTCGCGAGAGGCGCTCCTGCGCATGGCGAGCTCGCTCTCCCATCGCGGCCCGGACGAACATGGCCTCTACCGCGACAGGCGCGCAGGGCTGGCCCATGCACGCCTCTCCATCGTCGACCTTTCGGGCGGTCAACAGCCGCTCGCCGACACCGACGGCAAGACCTGGATTGTCTTCAACGGCGAGATATTCAACTACGTTGAGCTTCGCGAAAAGCTGGTCGCGCTCGGCCACCACTTCCGCACACGTAGCGACACCGAAGTGGTGGTTCATGCCTATCGCGAATGGGGTGACTCGGCCTTTGAGCGAATGAATGGACAATGGGCAATCGCGATCTGGGATTCACTGGCCGGCCGCCTGGTTCTGTCGCGCGACCGGTTCGGCATATGCCCCCTGCATTTCTGCGAGCATGCTGGACGCCTGTATTTCTCCAGCGAAGTGAAGGCGATTTTCGCGGCCGACACAGCTTTGCAACGTGCCTTCGATCCGGCCGGCCTTGATCAGACGTTCACGCTGTGGACTGTGGTTTCGCCGCAAGGCGTGTTCAAGGGGATTCGAGAACTCAAGCCAGGGCACGTTCGCGTGTATGAAAACGGCACCGTCCGTGAGCGAGCTTTCTGGAAGCCCAGCTATCCTGAAGATGAGCAACGTGAGTTTGCCGGGTCGCTCGATGATGCCGTCGACAGGGTGCGCGAGACGCTACAGTCCGCGACGGCGCTGCGGATCGAACAGGCCGATGTGCCCGTTGGTTGCTACCTCTCCGGCGGACTGGACAGCTCGCTTGTAGCCATGCTGGCCAGGCGTATCGCCGGGGACCGCTTCCGGACCTTTTCGCTGCGGTTTGCCGATGCAGAATATGACGAGACCCGATACCAGCGTCTGGTTGCAAGTGAGACTGGCAGCGAACACCACGAGGTGACGGTTTCTCGCAGTGACATCGCCGATGTCTTTCCCGAAGTGATCTACCACACCGAACGCCCAATCCTCAGGACCGCGCCGGCGCCGCTTTTCCTTCTTTCAAGATTGGTGCGTGAGCATGGTATCAAGGTCGTACTGACGGGAGAGGGCGCCGACGAAATGTTCGGCGGCTACGACCTATTCCGGGAAGGCAAGATCCGCCGCTTCTGGGGCCGTCAGCCGTCCTCTACGCGACGCGCGCGACTGCTGGAACGCCTCTACCCCTATCTCACGCGCTCACCGGTGCATCAGCAGGCGATGGCGCGCCAGTTCTTCGGACGCGATATCGAAGCCTGTGACGCGCCAGGGTTTGCACATGACACTCGCTGGCGCACCACCAGCGCCGTCAAGCGCCTGTTCTCAGCCGACATGCGGGCCAATACGGAATCGAGGAATGCAGTCTCAGAACTTCTTGCCCGCCTGCCCGTCGAATTTTCGCGCTGGGGGGCTCTCGCGCAGGATCAGTTTATCGAAATTCAGACCCTTATGTCGGGCTACCTGCTCTCCTCGCAGGGCGACAGGATGCTAATGGGAAACTCTGTTGAAGGGCGCTTCCCGTTCCTCGACGACGATGTTGTAAAACTCGCGAACTCGCTACCGGCCGACTACAAGCTGCGCGTGCTGGATGAAAAGCATGTGCTGAAGCAAGTGGCCAAGCCGATCCTGCCGCCGGAAGTCGTTGCCCGCAAGAAACAGCCCTACAGAGCACCAAATGCTCAATGCTTTTTTGGCGATGATGCGCCAGCCTATGTGCGCGAGGCACTTTCGGAGTCGGCATTGCGGGACGCAAATGTCTTCGATCCGAAGTCAGTGGAGCGTCTGCTCGGTAAGTGCCGAGCGAGACCCAAGGACCAAGATCTTTCCAATTCCGACAACATGGCGCTGGTGGGCGTGCTTTCAACTCAGCTGCTTCATCAACAGTTTATAGCGAGCCGCCCAGACGGCACCCGAAAGGTCAGCCTCAGCGTCGATGTCGACTATGAGACTAGGGAAGAGGTGTTGGCATGATGCATGGCGCGATACCGCTTCTACATGACTATCTCAGACACTCGGCCGACCGGCTGGGCGACAAGGTGGCCTTGGTCTGCGGCGGACAACACCTGACTTATGCCGAGATCGAGACGCGCGCCAACGGCGTGGCTGGTCACCTGGCAGATGCCGGCGTGGCGCGCGGCGATCGCGTGATGATTTTTGCCGATAACACCATCGAGACGGTCATCAGCTTCTGGGCTGTCCTCAAGGCGAATGCCGTGGTGTGCATCGTCAACCCGCTTACCAAGAGCGACAAGCTTCATTACCTGCTCAACGATTGTCTGCCGACCGCGCTGATAACGGACAGCCATTTGACGTCGGTCTTTCGCGAGCCGGCTCAGAAGTGCCCGTCACTGCGCCGGACCATCATCTCTGGGCCGATGGATGATGCCGAGTTGAAACAGCTGCCGCATGCTGTGCGCTGGAATGTTGCTGCTAGCGGCGACGGTGCGGCACGGGCGCGCGGCTGCATCGACATCGATCTCGCCGCCATAATCTACACGTCGGGTTCTACGGGCGAACCCAAGGGCGTTATGCTCACGCACAGAAATATGATGACGGCGTGCACCTCGATAGCCTCATACCTTGAGCTTGAGGAGAGCGAAGTCATCCTGAATGTCCTACCGCTGGCCTTTGACTACGGCCTGTACCAAATGATCCTAGCGTTTCGCACAGGCGCCCGCCTTGTGCTTGAACGCTCGTTTGCGTTCCCTGCCCAGATTCTTGCACTGATCAAACAAGAGCGTGTCACGGGCTTTCCCGGCGTCCCCACCATCTTTGCGGCGTTATCGGAACTCAAATCGCTGAAGGACCAGGACTTTTCGAGCATTCGCTATGTGACAAACACCGCGGCTGCCCTACCGCTGAAGCATATCCTGATGCTGCAGGATCTTTTTCCCAGCGCACGCATCTACTCCATGTACGGCCTCACCGAGTGCAAGCGCTGCACTTATCTGCCGCCTGAGGATCTCGCGCGAAAGCCGTTGAGTGTCGGAGTGGCCATACCGAATACGGAAATGTGGATTGTCGACGAGGACGATAAGCGGGTCGGCCCCGACGTCGTAGGCCAGCTCGTCATCCGGGGCGCGACCGTGATGAAGGGCTACTGGGGCAAGCCAGAGGCGACCGCAAGGAAGCTCAAGCCAGGTCCTCTTCCGGGTGAGCAGGTCCTCTACACCGGCGACTACTGCCGAATGGACGCGGAAGGTTACCTCTATTTCGTAGGTCGCGGCGACGAGATCATCAAATCCAGAGGAGAGAAGGTCGCCCCCAGGGAGGTTGAGAACGCGTTGATTGGCATTCCGGGGGTGCGCGAAGCCGCTGTGATCGGCGTTCCGGACGAACTACTCGGGCAAGCGGTGAAGGCGTTTGTCGTGATGGAGCAAGGCAGATTCATCGACGAGAAACAACTGCAGAAAGAGTGCCAGAAACGATTGGAAAATTTCATGGTCCCGAAGTCGATTGTTATCGTATCCAGCTTGCCAATGACAGATACGGGAAAATTGAAGAAAGCGGCTTTGTCATAATTGGCTTCCCACCAAAAACATCTTCCAAATACCGTGCGCAGTGGAGAAAATCCGATGTTATCCAACAAGGACATAGAAGACGCTTATAGCGAAAAAATTCGTGGCTTTTTAGCTTCGAATTTCTACGTAGCAGACGCCGAGGCTTTGGAAGACCACACGTCTCTACTTGACCAAGGCATCGTCGACTCAACTGGAGTACTCGAAGTTATCGGCTTTATTGAAGAAACCTTCGGCATTATCGTCGAGGACAGCGAGCTCCTGCCTGAGAACCTCGATTCCGTTCACGGAATTGCACAATACGTCATCCGAAAAAAGAACTGATCATAGCAGTATGTGCAACGACGCCGTAGAAAGAAAGGTAGGTCTGTCGTGAGCCAGGAAATCAGCGTCGAAGACGCCTACCGCAAAGGGCATACCACCTTCATGGGGCTGGAATTGCTCGTGGCACCTGGCGCGCTTGTGCCACGATCTGAGACCGAGTTGCTGGGAACCGCCGCCCTAGATGCCTTGCGTCGGTTGACGATTGCGGAGCCCCGTATTGTCGACATGTGCTGCGGCGCCGGCAATCTGGCTTGCGCCATGGCGCATTATGCCCGCGCGGCTCGGATCTGGGCGAGCGACTTAACCGATGGATGCGTGGAGGTATCGCGTCGCAATGTGGCCTTTCATGGATTTGCCGATCGCGTTTCGGTCCATCAGGGCGACTTGTTCGAGGCTTTCTCGGACCTTGAACTGGAAGCCACAATCGACATGATCGTCTGCAATCCACCATACATTTCGGAAAAGCGCCTCGAGGGCGAACGCTCTCACCTGATCGACTTGGAGCCGCGCGAAGCCTTTGCGGCTGGTCCCTATGGGCTGAGCATCCACATGCGGGTGATAAGAGACGCGCAGCAATATCTGCGCCCTGGCGGGATCCTGCTCTTCGAGGTCGGCCTTGGTCAGGATCGGCAGGTCATGGGCTTGCTCGACCGCTCGAAAGCCTACGAGAATATTGGATCGATCGCCAACCAAGGGGGCGAGGGCCGTGTCGTCGTCGCTCACAGAAAGAGCTTGGGCGAATCACTCGCTCCGGAAGTCTGACCCAATCACGTTTCAACTCAGCAGACAGGCAAACGTGTCTCGACAGAGACGACACATCAGTGGTCCGTCATATGACGATGCATCGGCCCTCTGAGGCCGGTTATCCCCAGGCAGATTCACGATTTAGCGCCTCGATGTCACGATTTTGCTGCATTTTGATAAAAATAGGCGAACGTTAGCTTGGCGTAATATTTGGGGTGGGCAGGGTCACAACGAAAGGCAGGATCTTGTCCTACGACTACCGAGCCCTTGAGCTCGTGCGACAATCCCAATCGGAAGGTCGCACATCGTGAAGGAACATCGCACGCAGCAATTGCCCTCAGCCATGTCAGGCTGTTGGCATGGACTGGTTGGCGTCGGTCTCTTTTCGGCAATGATAAACGTTCTAGCCCTCACAGGCTCAGTTTACATGCTGCAGGTGTACGACCGTGTGCTTCCTTCGCAGAGCGTTCCAACGCTCATCGGATTCACGATCGGCATGCTGGGTGTTTACGCCATATACGGGCTGCTCGATTTTGTGCGGCTTCGCCTGCTGGTTCGAATAGGCAATCGCCTGTACAGAAATTTGCAGCACAAGGCCTTCACCATATCACTGTCAGTGCCCTTGATAGCCGGGCAGGACGCGGGCCGGGTGCAGCCGCTTCGCGACTTGGACCAACTGCGAGGTTTTCTCTCCGGCCTGGGGCCGACCGTTTTTTTCGACGCCCCATGGATGCCGTTTTATATGGTGATCATTTACCTGTTGCACCCTTCCCTCGGGATACTAGCGACCATTGGCGCCGCCGCGGTGGTGTTTTTGACGACGGTCGCGGAAATTGTCAGTCGCAGACCCGCGGCCCGGGCTTCTGAAACGCTTATCGCTCAGCGCATTCTTGCCGAGGCAGGCCGGCGCAACGCGGAAGTCGTCCGGGCGATGGGTCTCTCCGCCAGGCTTGGCCGACGCTGGGAGGAAATCAGCCATGCGTATCTCAAAAACCAGGAACGGCTTTCCGACATTGTGGGCGGAACGGGGTCGTTGTCCAAGACACTCAGGATGGCCTTGCAATCGAGCGTACTCGGGCTTGGCGCTTATCTGGTGATCGAGGGGGAAGCCTCCCCAGGTGTGATCATTGCGTCCTCCATATTGCTCGGTCGCGCTTTGGCGCCGGTCGACGCAGCGATCGCAAACTGGAGAGGATTTCTAGCTGCCCGCCGAAGCTATTCCGACTTGATGGCAGCGCTGGATGCTTTCGGCAACCAAAAGCCCCCTATGGAGTTGCCGCGGCCGCAGGGACAGCTCTCCGTCGAGGAATTGACGATAGCTCCCCCAGGCGTTCAACGACCAACGGTTCTAAACGTAAGCTTTCGCCTGGCGAGCGGTGCCGGTATGGCAATCGTCGGTCCTAGCGGCTCCGGCAAAACGACACTGGTGCGTGCCCTCGTCGGGGTATGGGCGCCAATCCGGGGAGCCGTTCGACTGGACGGAGCCGCTCTCGATCAGTGGAGATCGGAGTTGCTCGGCGCTCATATCGGCTATTTGCCGCAAGACGTTGAACTGTTCGATGGAACGATTGCCGACAACATCTCGAGATTTGGGGGCCAGAGCGACCCGAAAGGTGTCATGGCAGCCGCTCGAGCAGCCGGCATCGACAAGATGATCATGCGATTGCCGCAAGGATTTCAAACGCGAATCGGCGAAGGCGGGACGGCTCTATCGGCCGGACAGAGGCAGCTCGTAGGACTCGCCAGGGCACTTTATGGCGATCCGTTTCTTGTCGTTCTCGACGAACCAAATTCCAATCTGGATTCAGACGGCGATATTGCGTTGGCGGGAGCAATCCTGGCGGTGCGTCAGCGTGGCGGCATCGTAGTCGTCGTTGCGCATCGCCCTTCGGCGCTCGTCAACATTGACCAGGTGCTCGTCATGGCAAACGGAATGATGCATGCATTTGGCCCGCGAGAAGACGTTCTCGCAAATGTGATCCGACCTTTCCCGCTTCCCGAAAAGCCAACGGTCGTTCCGTTACAGAAAGGTGTTAGCGGGCATGCTTGAGGATTTGCTCCGTGTCTGACGCGATTATTTCCACATATGCTCGCGTCGATGGCGCGAGCCAATGGTCCGGGACGACTCTGACCAACTATCCGGATGGTATCCGGGCCAATCTGCTTCTGGGCGTGGCAACCACCGCCTTCTTGATTGTCGGCGGAGGAATGTGGTTGGGAATGACCAAGATCGCCGGCGCTGTCATCGCGCCGGCGACAGTCGTGGTCGAAAGCAGCGTAAAGAAAGTCCAACACCGGACGGGCGGCACCATCGGGGGGATCTTTGCCCAGGATGGGGATCATGTACGCGCTGGCGCCATACTGGTCAGACTTGACGACACGCTCACGCGGTCCAACCTGCAAATCGTCAGTGAAGATCTCGACCGAGTCACCGTCCGCTTGGCGAGGCTCGAAGCAGAGCGGCAAGGGCTGTCTGAAATGCAGATACCACCCAACCTGCGGGTCCGCATGGCCGACCAGCGGGTGGCGGCGCTCGTCAACGGGGAACGCGCCTTGTTCGAAAGCCGCGCTACTGCGTTGGCCGGCCAGAAGGCGCAATTGCAAAGCCGCTCGATACAACTCGGACATCAGATCGATGGCCTCAAGGCTCAGTTGGCAGCGACGAATGATTCCTTGGACCTGCTTACCCACAGCCTTGCCGACGTCCAATCTCTTTACTCCAGGAAGCTGGTCTCCAAAGAGCGACTTAGCAATGTCGCCCTGGAAGAGGCTCGTACTCGCGGTGAGTCTGGTCGACTTGTTGCGGCAATCGCCGAGGTACAAGCGCACATCAGTGAAACGGACTTGCAGGTGCTTCAGCTCGATGAGCAGAGGCGCAGCGATGTGACCAGCGATCTAAGGGAAAATGAAGCCAAGCGCACCGAGCTTGAAGAGCGCAAGATCGTTGCGGACGACGAACTCGCGAGGACCGATATCCGTTCTCCTCAGACCGGTACGATACAAGAATCCTCGATACACACCGTCGGAGGCGTAATTGGGCCGGGAGAAGTGCTGATGGTGGTTGTGCCAGACACTGACAATCTTGTCGTTGATGCTCTGATTCCGCCAACCCGAATGGACGACGTTCAGCCGGGGCAGCGGGTATCAATCCGCTTTCCTTCTTTCGATGTCGGAACGACGCCTGTCTGCGAGGGATCGGTCAAGCGTATCTCCGCGGATTTGATCAAGGACCAGGAACACCAGCTTTCCTATTTCTCGGCTCGCATCCACGTCGACAATCAGGCAACCTGCCTGAAAGGTGACAAAATACTCAAACCAGGCATGCCTGCTGAAGTTCACATAAGCACCGACGAGCGCAGTGTCTGGTCGTATTTGCTGAAGCCTTTCGCCGACCAGATTTCCAGGGCTTTCAAACAATAGGTCGACCGATTGGCCGGTTGCGAGCCGGTTCAATAGCCTATTGAATGGCCACCCCTTCGAGGCCGCTGCTGAATCTGACCTCTATCGTATCTCCTGGCAGCACCTCCGTGTCTTCCTCGACGGGCTGCTTTCGCCATTCTTCGCCAACCTTGCGGACGATCGTGATCTGAGTCTGGATGGTTTCGCCGCCGACTGGCAGCGGCTGCGCCGCGGCGCCAGCGGGCTGTAATTTCTGGCTCGCGGCTTGAAGCCTCGCGGTGGTGTCGGCAAGGCGCACCTCGGTGTCCTTCAACTCCGTCAGCAAACCGATCTTGCGCGTGTTGTCGTTGCGCTCACGTTGCCGGAGGAAGTCCTCCTGCTGACGCCGCGCCCGCATGAGCTCGACTGATGTCTGGAGCGCCCCATTGGAGGAGAGAAGCGCCGAGCGCCTGACATCGGAGAGCCTGGCGTTGGTCAGGTTGCCCGCTTGAAACAATTTTGTAACCCTCGCCAGATCATCTTCATCCGCCTTGACCCCATCGTTCTCAACCTGTTCGCGCTTGGTTAGAACGTCGACCTGCGCTGCGGCATCGTTTGCGCCCTGTTCAACGTAGCTTTGCTCCTGCTGGAAGTTGTCGAGGGAGATCTTCAGCGATTCTGCCTCGGCCTTCGCAATCGCCGAGCTGAAAGCGGCGGACAATGGCGACCCTTGGGGCGGTTTTGTATCGAAACCTGCCTGATCCTGCAGTTCGGCGCGAATGCGAGCACCATGGAAGTAGTCTCGGGTGTATTCACCCCAAAGCGATTGATAGTCGCGCTGTAGATCCACGGGATCAGGACCGGCCTGACTTGCACGTGATCGCAGAAGGCTAAGCCCCCCGGAAACTGCAACCGCCTGCCTCACAGTCATGAGCGGCCGATAGGCCTGCTGACCCGGAGTCAACACGTCACCTGTCACATAGATCGGACGATATTCCGCGACTATGGCCGTCACGTCACCGGGCTTGACAACGATCATCTGCTCCCGGCCGTCGGGCAGACGCTGGTGCAATATCTTGGTAGGCAAGATCGTTGCCATGTGGGCCTGCAGTTCGGCGGGCGTCAGGCCGCCGACTGTTATCATCCCGACCTCCGGAAGCGCGATCGTTCCGTCCATTTGGATTACGGCGCGTTGAGTTCGCTCGGGTAGTGAGGAGATCCCAATTTCGACTATGTCGCCAGGAGAGAGTTTGTAAACGCCTCCCGCGTCTGCCGCGGAAGCAGTATCCACCGCAGCCAGCATGCCAAGTGCTACAAGAAAGCTTCGCTCAGTGAATACCATGGGTAGGTCTCCATTCAGTTCGACTTCGGCTCTTCCGGCCAGTCGACATGAGTGACGAAGTCATAGACAGGCCCGCCGGGCACACCCCAGTTGCTCGACCAGATTACCTGTGAGCCATCAGGGGATGGCGAGGCATGGGTCTCGCTTCGGTAGTCAAAATCAATGCTATGTGTCTGCGCAATGCGCCGGACCTCTCCGCTGCCATCGAGGCGCAGTGCAATTATCTCTCGGGCATAAGGTGCCATTTCAGGACGGCTTGAAACCTCGTCCGGTTTACCGCCGTAGCTCAGGAATACCCAGCCCGGTTTGGCCAACGCGCGCAGCGAAGCATGCGAAGCCTCACCGTACTTCATGAGAGACGTCACTCTCCCGTCAGACAGCCGGCGCTTGATCACCTGATACTTGTCAGGGTCGGACTTGCTGATGCCAACGTAGACTTCGCTGCCATCGGCGTCGACGGTCATGTCGCCATGTCCGGGCCGATGATGTTGTGTCCACTTCTGGCCTGGAGTGCCGTCGACCGAAAAAACAAATGCCTGTTCGGTGTCGTTTGCCAATTCCTGGATGCAGATAATGTTCTCGCCAAGCGGAGAAATCGAACAATTGTCATTGTCGCCAGCAAGCTGCCCAAGCGCGATATCCACGAACTTGCGTTGCAGTTTGAGATCGTAGGCAAAGACGACCTCCGCACCATCAGCGCGAAGCGCACGCACCGCTATACGGTTACCGTCTCGGCTTGGGTTGCCTTTACCTGGGCCGAAGTGCAGATCCCGATAGTCCTTTGAATCGAACAGCACATCCTCGCGGTTGGTCCGAGGCGCCCAGGTCGATATCTGCTGGCCTTGAACGCAGATCATCAGGTCCGCGTTTTTGGGATGCCATTCGCATTCGCCCGATCGATCGCGCATCAGCAGCGGGACGAATGCGTGGCCGTCGAGAAAGCACATCCCGTTGCAGCCATTGGTAATAACGAGGAGGGTCTGGTCGGCATTCCAAGCTTGGGCGCTGGAATAGCGGTGGCTGCAATAGTCCTTCACGCACGCGACCCCATTGCCAAGCGGCCCGGGTTTTGTGATCCGGGTGAAAGTTTCCCCAAACGCGGGATCGATAGTCGGGCGCAGATAGTCAGGCAGGTCCATCGCTGCCGTCGCAACAAACGACCTTGACGTGCTGCTGTCCTGACCTGCAGCAGCGTGCAAACCAAGAAATGCGACAGCGGCAATCAATGGCAACGTGAACACTGGTCGGCGAAGAAAGGTCATGTCATGTAACTCATTTCTCGCCGTACTCGGCCTTCGCTAAGGCGCCCTCTCCACCATGAAATGGTGCGCTCCAGTCCATCCCGCAGATTGGTACGCGCTTGCCACCCGGTTTGGGTTTCGAATTGCGTCGAGTCTGCAAGCAGTGCACGGACCTCGGAATTCTGCGGGCGCAAGCGGCTTTCATCTCTATGGACAGGTTTCCTTGAACCGCTCAGCTCGATTACCAGATCCAAGACTTCCGCAATGGTCGCGGCGCGCTGGCTTCCGGCGTTGTAGGCGTGGCCGAATGCGAGTTCCGCCGTGCCTGCGGTCAAAAATGCCGCGGCCGTGTCTTCGACAAAGGTTAGGTCTCGGATAGGACTTGTGTCCCCAACCATGATGGCCGAACAATTGTTGTCCAGTGCCTGCCTGATTATGGTCGGTACTATGGCTCGTTCGCTTTGGCGTGGGCCGTAGGTGTTGAACGGCCGCAGAGTGACGACAGGGACGCCAAATGACCTTGCGTAGGCTTCCGCCATCATATCGGCCCCAATCTTGGACGCGGAATACGGGGATTGGCCCTGCAACGGATGAGTTTCCTTGATAGGCATGGTCAGCGCAGTGCCATAGACCTCGCTGGTCGAGGTGTGCACCACACGCTCGGTATCCCACTGACGCGCAGCCTCGAGGACATTCATTGTGCCCAGCACGTTGGTTTCCACGTATGACTGGGCGGCGGCGTACGAATATGGAATTGCGATCAGTGCCGCCAAATGGAAAACCACGGTCTGGCCACGTATGATCCTGTTCAGGAATGCGCTGTCGCGTACATCCCCACGTACGAAGTGCAGCTGGCTGCGAATGTTGTCGGGCGAATCGTCGAGCCAGCCATGGCTGTCGAACGAATTGTAAAGCGCCAATGCCGTGACATCCGCCCCGCTGCGGACCAGCGCTTCTGTGAGATGCGACCCGATAAATCCATCGGCGCCCGTGACCAGAACTTTCTTGCCTTCGTAGCCCATGACTAATCGTCTCTCTTGCCCGGTCGGGATCTGATCGTGGAATTGACCAGAGCTTCTATCCCGAATGCGCTTGCATATTGATCGGTGATGGCGGGACCCTGCCGAAAACAGCCAGAAAACCGCGAACCATCCAGATGGCGTCAGCTATCAGAGTTCGTTGTGGATAATAGGAAAGGTCGATTCTGGCCTTGGCGGGAAATAGAATCTCCCGATAATACGTTAATGGATCTAAACACTGTGGATATAATCTGGCTTCATTTCGAAAAAGAACTTGTGTAGGGCCGAGCAATCCAGGCTTGTACCGCAAGACAGCCTCGACCCCTCCATGGAAACAATCAGCAAACGCCAGGCTCTCGGGTCGTGGCCCAACAATTGCCATGTCACCTATGATCACATTCCAAAGTTGCGGCAGCTCATCGAACTTTGTCGCTGCAAGGACCCGGCCTACCGTCGTCATGCGGTTGTCACCGGCGACGGTCAACGCAAAGCCATGAGGATCGGATCGCACATCAAATTTGCGGAACTTGTACATGCGGAAGGGCCGGGCGCCGGCGCCTAGACGCGTTTGCGCAAACAAGACGGGCCTGCCGCCTTCGACCAGAAGAGCGATAGCAATCACCAGCATCAAGGGAGCGAACAGGACCGCAGCAAAGCATGCGACAGCAATGTCAATCAGGCGCCGCGCAAGCCCGTGGGCCGAGACGGCAACGAAATGTCGGTGAAGGGATCTATCTGTTGCATTCATGCGGCTGTTCCTGCTTGGGCGCAGCTGTTCACCGCGGTTGCCAAAGCCTCCACAACGGCCTCGACAGTTGCAGACGTCATCTGCGGGTGAAGTGGAATCGTCAGCTCCCGCTGCGCAAAATCTTCCGTTCGTGGCAAATGGGTCCCGGGAGAAAGCTCGCGATACAGTGTCATCTGGTGCACTGGCGAATAGTGAATCGTGGTCTGGATCCCCTGGTCGCGCAGTTCGTCGATAACGTCCTGCCTGTCGGCGTATCGCGGTAGAAGGACCGGCATGATGTGATGCGCCGAAGTCCTCGGTCCGCTGAAGGGAACCGTGACCGCTGGGCAACGTGTCGCAATGTGACGCCGATAGAGGACGGCAAGGATACGTCGTATCTCGTTCCATTCCTGCAGGTTCTGCAACTGGACGAGTCCAATCGCCGCCCGCATCTCGTCCATGCGATAGTTGAACCCAAGCATGGTAACGTCATACTGCGGCGTGCGACTGTTCAGCCGCTGGTGTGTGCCGCTGGTCATACCGTGCCCGCGCGCCTGGCGAATCCTCTGAAGCAGTTCGGGATCCTTGGCTATTACGGCGCCTCCTTCGGCGGTTGTCATGTTCTTGTTGCCGTAGAAGCTGAAGGCTGCAGCAACGCCATACGTCCCCACTTCCCTCAAGCCAGGAGCATGCGCCGCGTCTTCGATGATGTGCAGTCCCCGTGCACGAGCGAATCTTTGCCATTGTTCCCGATTGGCGAGATATCCTGCGAAGTGAACGAGAATAATGGCCTTCGTGCGCGGCGTGCACCGAGCCTCGGCTTCCGCAAGCGACATCAACGGCAGGTCGGCTGACTCGATATCGACAAAGACAGGAGTAGCGCCAACATAGAGGACCGAATTCGCGGTTGCCACAAACGTTAGCGACGGCACCAGCACCTCATCGCCTGGACCGATACCAAGTCCGTGCAAAATGAGATGAAGTGCTGCCGTACAGGAACTGACCGCAACGCAATCCTCCGCACCATGCATCCGGGCGAACGATTCCTCAAACAGTTGCACCTGCTCGCCCATGGTCAACCAGCTGCTATCAATGACTTTCGACAGAGCTGCCTTCTCCGGAACACCCAAAATTGGGGCACTGACCAAGAGCATGGTAACCTCACTTCCACATTGATTATTCGTGTTTGAGTTTTTCGCGGCCGGCGATCTGTCAGGCGGCCGCTGCCGCGACTTCGATCGAAGCCGATTGCTCTTCCCAGGAAATGGCTTGGGCATTCTGAAAGTCATCGACGCGGCCGATATCGAGCCATAGTCCTTCGTGCTTGTAGACATGAACGGGCGTGCCCTGCTGCATCATCTGAAGCATCAAGTCGTCGAACCCGAACGGTATCCCGGACGGGATAAAGTTCAGAACGTCTGGGTTCATGCAGTAGATGCCCATGCTCACGAGATGAGAAAGCGTGGGCTTCTCGCGGAACATCTGCACTGTATTTTCGACTTCATCGATAACGCCGAAATCCATCTTGATGAGACGGTTGGCCGTAGCGATGGTCACCGGGTCCTTGTGTTTGCGGTGCGCGGTTATAAACCGGCTCAGGCTTAGGTCGGTGAGGACGTCGCCGTTGAGCACTATGAAGGGTTCATTCAGTTCATCTCTGATCAGCGAGAGTGGCCCAATGGTGCCCAGTGGCTCCAACTCCTGCGTGTATCGTATCCTCAGGTTCCATTGCGAACCGTCGCCGCACACGCTGCGGATGAGATGTCCGAGGTATCCAGTCGTGATGTAGACGTCTTCAATGCCATTGCGTCGCAGCCACTTCAAAAGCAACTCGAGCACGGGCCGAGCACCGATCGGCATCAGGGGCTTCGGCAAAACCGAGGTGAAGGGACGAAGTCGTGTTCCCATTCCACCGCATTGAATAACCGCTTTCATCCGATCCTCCATTAGGTCAAGGCCAGGTCCATGGTTGGTGCCTGGATGGACGCGCTTCTTGCCGCTTCGAACATGAAGGTTCGGATGGAATCTTGCCTGCGCGTCAGTCCGAGCATCTTATGAAGAACGGTATTTGACCGCTGCAGGGATGTCGTCGTGCAATCGAATGGCACCAGTCGATCGCCTCCGGTGTCGAACGACTACGCCGGTCCGTCGCGGGAGCGACAGCGGCAAGAGTGCCGGCCAGGATCGATAAAATTGCTTAGCCACGAAACTTTCAAAAGGACAACAAGCCGGTATGGAAAATCGGGAATTTTCACCTGTTGGCATTGGCTTGCTGCCGCCCCGCAAGCGGCTGAATATCAGACGGAATTTTCCTTAGCTGGCCACCGACACGCCGGATCGAAACATAGCTTTTTGACGAAGCCGGAGACGGCGCATTCCAGACGGTTAATCGATCCTTGGAAAAAAAAAGAGATTTTTCCGACATTTACGATTATATTAGCCAAGCGGTGTGCAAGTGCAGAGGACTAATCTGGACGTTCGACGAGTGGTTGGCCAGCCCGCCAAGGCCTCCCGCCGATTGTTCGTTCGGCGCGGTAAACTTTCTAAGGCCTCGTTTGTTGGGCCTGCGTTGGGGTGGCAACCATGTATCGAATCGTCATTGCCGACGATCACGGTCTGTATCGTCGTGGCTTAAGTCTGGCGCTGAGCGCTGCTTTCCCGGAAGTCGAAATATTCGAAGCCGGGTGTCTTGAGGCGGTCGTCAATCTCCTGGCGCAGCGGGAACATATTCATCTTGCCATTTTGGATCTGAACATGCCGGGGCTGTTCAACCAGCAAGCCCTAAGCGATGTTTTGTCGGCGTATCCCGACACCCGCTTCGCAATTGTTTCAGGCAATGATTCACGGTCAGAAATATTGAGAGCATTATCGATCGGGCTTCACGGCTACATCGTGAAATCTCAGAAAGACGAGGAAGTGGTATCGGCAGTGCGCGAGATTCTAGCCGGCCGCATCTATGTTCCGGCGCTCTTATCGCGAACGTCTACAGGTTCTGGGGCAAACGGACCCCAAACAGCACGAGCCGTGGCGCAGCGGCGGATTGTAGCCGCCAGCCTTAGCAAGTTGACCTCGAGGCAGCGAGATGTGCTCAAGCTGATGGCCGAAGGATTCTCGAATAAAGAAATAGCTCGCAATCTGGACATCGCTGAGGCAACGACAAAAATCCACGCTGCTGCGGTTCTGCGAGAGTTGGGAGTACGGAACCGAACAGAGGCAGCCGTTGCGCTGCAGAACTGGCATTCAAAGAATCTTGACTAGGGTTCGATTTCGCGTCGCGACAACCGCACCGAATATCGTAAGCCGCCCGCCAATATTTCCAGCTTTGAAGAATGGCCGATAAGCGGCGCGGTATTGACGCCCAATATCATCGAACCGATGCCATGGCCAACGGCGTTGGCTTTTCTGCGTCGCCCCGATTCAATCCAATCGAACACGACGTCACCGCTTTCCCCACCTTCTGGCGCGAATGCCCATTTCACCTCTAGCCGCCCCCGTGAATCGCCGAGTGCTCCATATTTCACGGAATTCGTCGTAAGCTCATGAACAATCATCGCAAAGGTCTCGGCGGCGCCACTCGTCATCACGACGTCAGGGCCCTCGGTCGCGATCTTTCGCGATTCCAGGTAGGGCAGCAATTCCTGGACCACGAGATCCTGAAGCAGTACGGAATTGCCGTTTCGGCGTGACATCAAGTTGTGCGTCTGTTCGAGGGCCCTTATGCGATCGATCAGATCCTCCTTGAATTTGGCGATATTATTTTCTGGAACAGTGACCATTTTCACCAGCGCTGTGACGATCGAGAAGAGATTGCTGGATCGATGGCGCTGTTCAATCAATATGCGTTCCCGTCGCCTTACCGTGGCACGCAGGAGCGTGGTCTGCCGGCGCTCAGTCAGGTCGGCTGCTATTCCAATCAGCAGCGGTTGATCATGGTGCTCTTGCTTTCTCCCGCGCAGCGCGACCCAACGAACAGGTCCATCCGGTCGCCGCACTCTTACTTCAATGTCGTAGTTCGAGACGGATCTTTTAGGCACTGCGAGCTTGAACCGATCCGCCGGATGTACAACGGCGGCAAGCTCCTCAATCGACAGACCGGTGGAACAGGGCAGACCAAGAATCTCCCAGAATTTATCTGAACCTGTGACCGTGCCGCTTTCAAAATCGATTTGCCAGGTTCCCAACCGTCCAGCCGAAAGGGCTAGATCCAGGCGTTCCTTCTGAGATCGGATCGCTTCACGCGCCGTCCGTCGTTCCGAAATGTCATCGATAACGACGATCACGCTCTCAGAAAGAAGCCCATCGGACCGCGACGAAGACAAGCTCAGGTGAGCCCAAAATGCAGAACCGTCCCTCTTCAACAAACGGACTTCCGCACCAAAAGGTGCTGTGGAATTACCTTGATCGGCAAGCGCCTTGACCACGACATCACGATCATCGGGATGAACAAGACGCACAAGCGGAAATTGAGCAAGGTCGGCTTCCCCGTACTCTGTCAGTTCACTCAGACGCTTGTTGGATTGTAGGATCTCGCCTTTTTCGTTGGTGTTCGCAAAGCCGATCGCCGCCCGCTCGAACAGCGAACGGAAGCGGCTTTCGGTCGACTCGACAACGGCCAATCTGCTTTCAGCGACCTCCAAGGCCTTCCTCAGATCCTGGCGTAAGCGGCTGAATATGAAGGCAATCATAAAGCCAGAAACCAGGAGGGAGATTGCTCGCAGCCAGTCTTCCGAGGGAATCGGACCGCGTAGAATCCTTTCAGCTCCAAGGCTGGCCGCAGCTATCCCCAAGGTTGCCGCGATTGCGGCGCCGCGTCCCACAAGATAAACAGCGACAATTATAGCTGGTATAGATGAAATAAACGTTGCTTCGTTTTTCGCACTATATAAGTTTGCTATTTCCAGAATTACTGTAATAACCAGCACCAACATGGAAGCCACGTGAGCTAGCGATATACCTTTTAGACGCGAAGCCAATCCATCCGAACGCAACCCCATATGCCAGACTACAACTTTTGGATTAGTCCGTCGAGCCTAGAACGCTACCACCTGGTCTAGTACCCCTGCCGGATTGCGAGACCCAAATCCCAGATTACTATTAACCCCTGAAGAGCCAAGGGTTCGTTCGGCTCATCGTCAATATGCGGGCAGGAAATCGCTGCAAGCTCCTGAGGAACAAACGCCTTCTGGGGCAGAAGGCGCGGGTTTTTTCGCGTGACGCAGCGAAATAGTAGGAGACCTGAAGAGTTTAATTCGGCCAAACACGGGTGGGGTAAGGCTATGTCTTTCATTGATAGACGCAACGACACCGTTGCGAATAAGAGACACATTGTTTTGAGCGCTGCCTATCGCGGGGCTGAGCGCACTACACGCGACATTCCAGGCAAACAGGGCGCCACTGCAAGCGAATCGAAACGACGGAGCATGGAATCCGTCACCGGCATGCTTGATCGCATTGGTTGCGGCTTTCTTGTCCTGAACCGCGAAAGGAAGGTGGTAGAGTGGAACACCGCTGCTCAAAGCACCTTTGAACGCCAGGGTGAGGCGGCCGGTACGGCTCTGGAGCTTACGGCTTCGCTAAGACGGCTGGTCGCGAATGTTCCAACCAATTTTCTACCAGGCTCGTTGTCCTGGGTGGTGATCCGCAGCACTGACGACCGGCCGGTGATCCTCAACGAGGGCGGGGTCATTACCCCCGATGGAACGAGTATCGTGGCGTTGTTGGATCGAGAGAACCGGTCCTCGGCCAATCCTCACACACTGCAAAAGATGTTCGGCCTTACAAGTGCGGAAACTCAGCTTGCCATGCGGTTGGCTCAGGGGGACGCTCCCCTTGAGATCGCCCGCAGCTGGCGCCTCAGCCGCACGACGATACGGTCCCAGCTTGCTGCGCTATTTGCCAAGACCGAAACGAAGCGCCAGGGTGAATTGGTCGCTCTTCTCGGGCGAATTTCCATATTGCCGTGAGGGAGCCGCCTCGATCGCGGGGCGGCGCTTGTCCGGGGATCTGGATCGGAATGGCATGGCGATTGTGCAAACCGCAGCCTCACCCGACCCAGCTGACAACTTCAACGTTGCAGGACTCGAAGCGAGGAAATTCGTCATGGTCGGAGAGAATTCCAAGCGCAAGGTCGCGGACAGTCCTACAGGGATGAGATCTAATCGATTCGATGCGGATATGGCAGCTATGCGCCTGGCACCATCGGGACCCATCGTAGTCACCGGCGCCGCCGGGTTCATCGGGTTTCATGTGGCTTCTCGGCTTTTGCGCCACGGTGCGGAAGTCATAGGCGTGGACAATTTCACGCCCTACTATGATACGAGACTCAAGGAAGCCCGTTTCGCACACCTCTGCGCCGAGCCAAAATTCACTCCGATACGCATGGATTTGGCCGATCGGTTGCCGGTACAGTCTCTGTTTTCCGACTTTCGACCTTCGCATGTCGTCCACTTGGCTGCTCAGGCGGGCGTACGCTATTCCCTTCTCGACCCGCACGCCTATGTTCAGTCCAACATTGTGGCGTTCCTCAATGTTCTGGAGGGCTGCCGGCACGTCGGCACCAAGCACCTGGTCTACGCCTCGTCGAGCTCGGTCTACGGCGCCAACCAGACCATACCTTTTTCCGAACACCACGGCGCCAACCACCCACTCAGCTTCTACGCCGCCACCAAGTGTTCCAATGAAGCCATGGCGCATTCGTATAGTCATCTGTTCGGCTTGCCGGCGACAGGATTGCGGTTCTTCACTGTCTACGGGCCCTGGGGTAGACCCGACATGGCGGTCTACGCATTCACCCATGCCGTCGCCGAAGGACGCACGATCGATGTATCCAATGCCGGCCGTGTCTGGCGGGATTTTACCTACATCGACGACATCGTCGAAGGAGTAGTCAGAGTGCTTGGCGCGCCACCGTGTGCCGATCCGAATTGGGATGCTCGTGCTGCTGATCCTGCCATCAGCTCAGCTCCATACCGCCTCTACAATATCGGCAACGATCGTCCTGAAGAAATTAACCGGCTGATCGAAATTATAGAGTCAGCCCTTGGTCGTCGGGCCCTTCGGAGGGATATGCCTTTGCCTCCAGGTGATGTTCTTGAGACACGCGCTGATGTCGGCGACCTTCGTCGCGCCGTAAACTTCGCGCCCGCGACCTCTCTCGAAGATGGGGTGAACCGCTTTGTCGAATGGTATCGACACTTTCACGGAAGCAGCGCGAGATCCGTGGCAGGGCAACAAACGCTCGTACCCGTGTAAGCTTGCCGGTGCTGTCATCTGGTGTGTCGGCGAGTCAAGGGCTATGTCGCGCCACGGGGCCGGTGCTCCGAGCACGCACAGGTCTTCCTGGCGCGAAGTGATCCATACCAGACAGCAAAGCTCGGATAAGCGGTTTGCGTATTGGCGTTTCGATGAAACGCCAGACCAAAAAAGAAGCAAGAAGCACCGCTAGCAGTACGACAAAGAACGCGGCGTTCTTGCCGACAAGCGGGGACAGAGCGTTGAGTGAGATGTAACCGATATACTGATGCAAAAGATAAAGTGGGTAAGTTAATCCGCCGAGCATCAGAACGGTTTTTGAAGCACCCACGATGGAGCGGACCAGCAGTGCGCCCACAAAAATCCCGAAGACAAAGCCATTGGCGACAAAGAGAGCGGAATAGGAGACGGCCATTCCGTAATGCTCCTGCATCCAGCCTTGATCGAATCTGATCGTCTGGCACGACAACGAGAATGCCGCGGCAAGAAGGATAAGCGCCGCCGGCGAACGACCTTTTGCAACAACCTGTTGGGCCAAAATACCGAAGGCAAAAAAAGGCGCGTAGCCTGTGATAAACAAAATTCGTATCGCTGTGTTTCCGAAAAAGAGCTCATTTCCTGCCGAAATTACGAGCCAGACGGCAACGATAGCCAGCTTCCAACGCTGGAAGGCTCCCGCAAAAATAAGCGTCGCAATCCAGCCATAGAACACGATCTCGAGCATGATCGACCAATAGACGCCGTCCATCGACGGTCTGCTGAAAGCGCGGGCGAACATGGAAAGATTGGCGAGATATGTAGAAATGCTTGTCGGAAATCTCGGATTGTCAGCGATCGTGAGAATTAAAAACGTCAACGTCATGCAGACGAGAAATCCAGGATAAAGGCGCACGAAGCGCGCAACGGCGAATTCCTGCCATGTTCGGCCCTCGGCCGACCACGTGATGACAAAACCGCTGATAAGGAAGAAAAGACTGACACCAAGATAGCCATAGATAGCGAACGGCGCAGCGGCAGGATATCCGGCGCCCACATCTCCGGCGATCGGCCCCCGAAAAAGGTAGTGAAAGCACACAACCGCCAGGGCAGCGACCAACCGCAACAGGTCGAGTGATGCCAGGCGCGATGAGTTGGTGTTGCCACCTCGTTCCATTGCCCCTCCTCGTCGCTACGGGCTTTTTGACGCGGACTGCAAGCTTGGTCTCAAGGCTTCAAGGTCACAGAGAAGGCCTCAAGCGCGCATCAATAGTGCTTGTCGCTTCCGCCTACATCATCGTGCGTTTGCATGAGTTTGGCTTCGTCACCAGAACCGGAGAAAGGGTTCACGAGGCCCCCGCAATAGAATGCGGGCTGCGATATCCCGATGACGGCCAAAGCCGACCTGGATCAAGGTAAGAACCAATACCGTTGGTGGGTCTGGACCGTGCGCGCTTTCAATGACGTCAACGCATGAATCAGTCCAGGCGTGATCTTCAGCCGCTTTCGGATGTAGACCGCCATTGCAACGTTCCATACAACCAGGGCAAGGGCGAGCCCAATCGCGGCACCTAGTGGGCCGTATATTTCTATCCCGATGACGCAGCCGATAACGCCAATGGCCGCACCCATGATCATCGTCACAGCGGCAGCCCACTCGTTGCCAGTCATGGTCAAGAGATTCAATTGCGGTCCGCACAAGGCCACGAATACGTAGCCGAGCATCAGCACACGCGCGATGGGCGCCCCGCTACCGAAGTCTTCACCGAACCAGCTCAAGAGCGGCCGAACAATCACCAGCAAAGGGATGGCCATTGCTATCGCGGCGCCGGAAGACAGTATGGCAGCGCGCGAAAACAGGTCCTGCAAGCCCTTACGGTCGTTTCGTGCGTAAAGCGTGGCCGCTGCCGGAGAAAACATCGTGGAGACCGCAACCAGGGAGAGGCCAACAAGCAACGCGACATTGAGCCCCAAGGCAAAGATGCCCGCGTCACGTATTTGGCCGGTCCAGCCCAGCACCATCACGCCCGCCCGGTTGATGAAGACGTCAAGACCCGCCATAAGCATGATGGGTGGAACCGCTGACCACCAATCCTTCGATGCGTCCGCGGGTTCAGCCTGCCGCAAGCCTGGCGGTTGAAATCTTGTCGCCAGGATGATTACCAACCCGACTGTTACGGCTGAACTTGTCAGCACCGCCTGCATGACCAGCGGTGCGTTCAAAGTCCACGAGCCAGATAGGGCTGCGATGCCCAGCAATGTCAGCAGCAGCCCGTCACGCACAATGCGTTCTGGCAAGAGGGCAGAAACCCCGCCGCCGAAAGCACGGATGAGAGCGGCTCCCAGGGCCGAGGTCGTGACCAACGGGACAGCTGCCATGCCAAGCAGTTGGCTGATCTCGAGTTCTCTGTTTCCGGAGCTCGACGACACGCAGATATAGGCCGCGCCCGCAACGCCGAAGAGTGTCGCCACCGCCACCGCTCGCTGAAAGGCAAATCTGATTACACCGTGCGCCAGGTCAAGACGCCCTTGGGCTCTGTAGGCGGATACGAAACGCAGCAATGATACGTTGAAGCCAAGCGTCGCTAGATAAGCGAGGACCGACGTTGTTGAAAGAACATAGGAATAAATACCGTAGCTGGTCGAACCTACGATACGCGCGATCAGCAATTGCGCCAGGCTCGTCAGACCGGCCCCGGTCACGTAGATCATAAGAGCAAATACCGTGGCATAGCCCAGGCTACGTTTTATCTCCTCCTTACCGAGCGCCGCTGGATCCACCTCAATTGCAGATGCGATGGCCTTTGGTATCGTTATCGTATCGCCACCGTCGTCTAGATAGGCTGTGTCCGCTGTCAGCGGTTGATGATCGGCTTTGTTTGGGCGCATCGGAATAACCCGATCGTGAACAATCTCGGAGATGATCTTGCGACTGACACGCTGAACGCTTTCCGACAATGACCGGTCGTCCAAGGTTTCAACCGAAACTGTCTTGCGGCCGCTTGCCACAAGAATGTCATCGATATTTTGAAACACGCCGAACGATCGCATGTTTGCGTCGAAATCCGCCTCGAGAATTCGCTCGGCCGGAGCCTCATGCCTTATTCGTTCCAGCAAGCGAGCCTCAACTGCTGAACGAGGCAACACCACCCTGAACGTGAAATCCGCGGCGGGGGTGACTTTTAAAGCCCTTGCTATCGAAATGCTGTCAGCACATCCACGAAAAATCGTCAGCGACGCGACTGCCTGAACGTATCCCTGGTCGAATATCGTTATCTCTTTTGATTGTCGAGCCTGATCCCACCGATAGGAAAGGTTGACAATTTTTTGCCATATCCTGGCTTTCCAAATTAGCTTTCTTGGCTGTATTTGCTTTATCATCGACGACGCCGTCGATATGTATTTTATTAAATCCGGTGTATAGACAAATAGTTTCGCAGTTGAAAATATAGCCGCAAACACCCTAAAAACAAACATAAATATTCCAAGATCTACACTTCTTGTCCTCCTGCTTGGCTTATGACTCAGGACCACCTCCGTGGCATATCCCTGCCCACGCAGCCGGCGGGCAAGCGCATGAGCAAACACTGTCTTGCCGGCGCCAGGTGGCCCAAAGAGTTCGATAATCATTTCCGGTGACCGCAGCTCGAGTGCTCTATCAGTTCCCAACCAGCAGAAGATCGCCACTGTCTCCAAAACGATGCTTGGCGTGCTGTTTGAGGTTAACTTCAGTGAGAACGATACCTACCGGGACAGATCTCGGCCCGTCGGGCTGCAGCGCCCCCAGAATGTTGCGCGCTATACTGCGCGGTGTCCTGGCCCAACGAACCGCAAATAGAACGGAATCCGCCCAGCTGGTCAGTAGCCGTGATTCCGGACCTTCCAGGGCAGGCCGCCCGTTTAAGACAACGAGATCGTATTCCGCGCCCAGCCTGTCAGCGAGGTGGCGCGGCTCATCGACTTCGAACAACAGCTTCAAAAGGTCATCTGAGACAATGGGAGCGGCCATAAAATCCATGCCGATCTCAGGCAGGCTTACAACCACATCGTCTAAGCCACTGCGGCCCTTCACATAATCTTCAAACGTTTTGCGAGGCTTCGAAATACCGAACTCGCTCACAAAATCATCGGTCAGCTGTTGATCATGCGGATCAAGATCAATGAACAGCACACGACCGCCCAGACGCGTGGCCGAGAGTGCCAGACTCCATGCAAGCTCTGTTTTCCCATCGTTTTCGCCACTGGAAGTAACCAGAACGATTTGCGACGATCGCCCTGTAACCGGTTGAGGTACCGCATTGATCAGCAAGGACAATGCAGCGCGGCCAAAGGTGGAATTCCTCTGGCCCAAAATGAGACTCTGCAGACGCCTGGCGTGAAGTCGCGAAGTCTTGGGGAGCAACCCCATGCAAGGGAAACCAAGGGCGGCTTCAGCTTCGGCTTCACCGCGCAAAGTCCGATCGAGACGATTGCCGAGAAGGGCCAGGACGCCACCGATGAGACCGAACACGACGATGCCCGGAGGAATGAGATATACCGGCGAAAGACTCTTGGGCACCGTTGGCGGCCAGGCCGCAGAAATGATTGCGACTCCGGGTGACGGGCTCGCGATGCGCCGCGTCAGATCCTGTTGCCTGGTCAGCAACTCATTGTATCGCTGCGTCAGGATCGCAACAGTCGGCTCAAGCGCGCGCATCCCGGAAACCCGGCCTGCGGTATCAGCCACCACAGCGTCCACGACGCTCTTGCGTTCATCCAATGCGGCAACCTGGGCGCGATAGATATTTGCCTCAGAGGAAATGCCGGCGATCCCTTGTTGGATCTCGAGCTTGATTGCAGCGCCAACACTCTGGTCAGCCGGGTCTTTTGCTTGACGGGTCACGAGGTCTGTTAGCGTCGGTGACCCGATGGCATCTGCCAGCGAGGCAATCGGCGCGCCCGACGCTTGCAAGTCTTCGATATGCTGAAGGCGAGACTCGACACCGGACAGACTGGCCTTCGACATCGAGATCTGCTGGTTGAGATCAGCTGTTTCTCTCGCGGCGTTGTCCATCGCGCCTTGATCGACCGTGCCGTGGGTTAGCCGGTATTCCTCCAGGCGGTCTGTTGCCTGCGCCAGATCAGACTGGAGCCTGGGCAGAGCGGCAGCGACAGCGACCAGCTCTGCCTTGTCGGCTGCCTGGCTATTGCCCGCAAGATCATCGACATAAACTTGAGCAAATGTGTTTGCCACCAAGGCTGCCCGGACAGGATCGACATCGGTAAAACCGACAGTGATGACCCGGGACCGCAGCTCTTGGCCAACTCTTATGCCGCGCCGCAAAATCTTCAATTCGGCTGCATCCGCGGTCGCCGGACTGAGCTTGACGTCATCGCCACGGTGCCAGATCCGTTCCAGCAACTCCGCTGCAAAGGATTGTTTCTTCACCGAAGGCGTCGGAAGGGTGCCCTGCCCTGCAGTGTTGTCCGCCTCATTTTGCGCCTCGATCTCGATCTTGCCCAGTGCAACAGCAACACGGCGCATATGACCTGGCGAAGTCAGCAAGGTGATATTGTTGTCTATGCTGGTATCCAGCATGTCCTGACCCGCAGCACCATCACCAGTGCTTCTGACTGTACCGTCCACAATTATCTGCGTTGTCGCCTCGAACTGAGCGGGGCGGGAAAAACCCACAAGCGCTGCAATCACTCCGCCGAGGAGTGCCATGGCCACGAGGAACCATTTCCGTCTTGCGATGGTGATCCACAGTTGGCTGAAAGGAGTCTGCGCCTCTCCTGGATCACGCAGTGGCCGCCTCATGCGCGGATTTGGCTCACGCATTGCGAGATGCATTTCTGCGGTTCGCGGCAGCTGAATTCGGCTGACTATGGATCCTTCCATCTTAAACTCCCGTCATTTCAAGCGTGCGCGACCGGTTCGCCGGCGCCGGCGCCGGACCGGCGTCGCCGCGCCATGCCAAGAACATCAATGTTGCCCAAAGATCGCGGGAGTGATCCCGCTTCCCGTCGAGGTGATCGCGCCAACATGTCTGGACCTTGTCAAAGTCCAGAAGCCCATCCCCGGATTGGCGCATGTCGGCGAACAGGTCGCTTGCCCATGCACGGAGCGATCCTCTTAACCAGACTGCAATCGGGACGTCGAAGCCTTGCTTGGGTCTGTCTATAAGGCGCCGCGGGACGTACCGATTTAGCACCTGGCGAAGGAGCCATTTGCCTCGACCATGGCGAACCATTGCATCCGATGGCAGGCGCCACGCGAATTCAACAACCCGATGATCAAGCAGGGGGCATCGCCCCTCAAGCCCGTTCGCCATGCTGGCGCGGTCCAGCTTCACCAGGATGTCGCCGGGCAGGTATCCCTCCATATCGGCGTAGATCAGCCGGGAAAGCAAATCGTCGAGCCGTGGCGCGGGGCGCGCTGATGCCCGGGATCCGTAGCGGGCCAGGGTTGTCGTCGACGACCCCGTCAGGCGCTGATACAGCTCTTCTTGATCCGATGCGGCGAGCAGTTGGGCCAGTCGTTGCAGTCGATCGCTGCGCAAAGAATGCCCGACCAGGGCCGAAAGCGGCAACTTGCTGAAGGCATCATGACGGGTAGCACGAGCCACAAGTCCAATGGCCGCAGCCAGTGAATCACGCAACTGCGACGGCAGACGATGCTGTCGGTTTGCGCGCGCCGCCATGAGATGGCGAGCGTAGCCGGCAAAGCACTCATCGCCACCGTCGCCCGTCAGCGCCACCGTGACATGCTGGCGAGCAAGTCGCGCCACCAGCAGGGTGGGAATCTGCGATTCGTCGGCGAACGGCTCGTCCCATGTATGGGGCAATTCCGGAATGATATCGCGCGCCGAAGCAGGGGAAAGATGCAGTTCAGTGTGGTCAGTGCCTAGATGCCGAGCGACCGCTGCGGCATGAGGGGCTTCATCAAATCCGCGCTCGCTGAAGGCAATGGTGAAGGTGCGCACGGATTTTTGCGATTGAGCCTGCATCAGCGCCGCAACGGTCGAACTGTCGACGCCGCCAGATAGGAACGCGCCGAGCGGCACATCCGCGCACATGCGTTCTCGAACAGACAGCCGAAGCAACCGATCGAGTTCGTTCGTCAACTCTTCGTCGCCACCCACCATTGGGTCCTGCCGGCCTCGCGTGGCGACATCAGCCAGTGACCACCAGAACCGCACCTTGTTTCGAACGGATCCCGTACGACGCGCTTTGGCGAAATCCGCAGCTGTCAGAGACAACGTCGATCCCGGCGGCAACTTGAAAACGCCGCGCCAGATGCAACTGTCATCGGGCACCCAGCCCTTCGAAAGCATGGCCCTGGCTGCACTGAGATTGAGTTCCGGATGGAAATCCGGGAAGCACCGAATGGCTTTGAGCTCGGAGCCAAAAATCAAGGCATGGCGGGTCGGGGCGACATAGATCGGCTTTTTTCCCATCCGATCGCGGGCTAGATGAAGCGTTCTGGTTTTTGCGTCCCACAATCCAAATGCGAACATGCCGGCAAATCGCGTGAGCGCTGCCTCAAGACCCCAGTGCTCGACCGCGGCAAGTACAACTTCTGTATCGCATGTCCCTCGAAAGTTATGACCGGCACTTTCGAGCTCTTGGCGCAAGTCGTGGAAATTGTAAATTTCGCCATTGAACGTGATGACATACCGGCCACTCGCTGAACGCATCGGCTGACGTCCAGTCTCGGACAAATCTATGATGGCCAATCGATTGTGACCAAAAGCAATACCGGCTTCGGTGTCGGTCCAGAAACTTTCACCGTCTGGCCCGCGATGGCGAAGAGCCCCTGTCATTTGCACAACGGACCTGAGCGCTCTTGCAGCGGGTGCGTCAGGCGCTAGGAGAATTCCGGCGATACCGCACATTTCTATCGCCTCACAGCTTGGGCGCTTGGCACAATCAGCCTGGGCGTTCCGGATACGAGGCAAAGCGTGAGTAGGAACCACACGATTGGATGGCGAACGATCAGGTGCGGGAAGCCGAAAATGCCGATTGACACCAGCATTGCCACCAGGGCGTCGATTTTGGAGCGCCACGCGTAGATTGCACTGACGCCGAGTATCCAGAACAGGGCGAGAACCGCCAACAGCCCGCCTTGCGTGTATAAATCGAGAGGCGTGCTGTGGGCCTCGAACGGTAGATCGCTGAACTCCTTATAGACGATGGATCTATCCACATGCGGGCCGGGACCGAGGCCCATCGATCCGGATTCCAGCCCTTTGGTAATTGCGTCGTTCCAAAGATTGATACGAAGGGCAGCGGTCTCGGCCGTAGCGGCGCCACCGTCGCCCTTGGTCAGGCTCTTGGCGAAATTTTCCACATTGGTGGTTTCAGCAAGAACATAAGGCGAGAGGGAAAGGGAAAGCGGGAAAAGGCCCACCAGCAACCAGAGTGCCGCTTGCCGGCCAAGTGAGGCTCGTTGGCCAGTCGTGATCCAGGTCCGGAGCCGCAGGCCCAGAAACACCAGACCGGTCAGCACGGTTGTCACAAGGTAGGTGTCGCTCTTGGTCAGCCTGCCAACATAAACAATCAGAATCAGGCTCGCTATTGCGAACAGCCCTGCCAGTCTGTTGCTGCTGGTGGTTGCCAGGTTCAACGCAATGGGACCAAACATTGCACAGTAGAGCGCGAGCTGGTTGGGATTGTCGGACCAACCCATGAACCGATCCCAGAACCATGGATTAACGCCAGACTGGTGTATCAAGCCAAATCCAAGCGCCAGCTGAGCGGCAAAACACACGTCAGCAATGGCGAGTATCCACCAGGACGTGCGGCGCAGATGCCGATCCGCGTTGGGATCCGCCGCGAGCAGGCAGGTTACGGAAGCGAGCAGCAGATAGGCGATCATGTCATGAACTGGCGCCGCCAGATACCACACGGTCGTCAGGAGCCCGACGATCAGTCCCGCAGCGAGAGCGAAGGTAAGGACCAGCCAGAAGGTCGCGAGGATGGAGAGGGCCGGCGTGACCTGCAACTTGCCGCCGGCTAACACGCGCCCAATGGAGAGCATGACCCAAAGCGCAAGGAACAATTCGCTATATCCAAAGGGTGCTCCCGGGATTTCAAGCTGAGACGCGTAGGCCAACGCAACACCAGCCGCCAGCAGCACATCGCGGATCATTGGCGTACCCCGTCGAGTCCGCCGATCACCGCGCCCTTGCTTATCCGCGAAACTTGATGCGCCGTTCCGCTACGCGGAATGGCGCCAAGAACACGCTCGTAAAGATCACAGTACTGGTCGACCACCAGCGGCAATGCGAAGTGCTGCTTCACGAATTCGATGGAGCGAACGCCCATCACGTTGCCCCGGGCACGGTCCGATAAGACTTGGTTTATTTGAGAAGCAAAGGCATCCGCGTCTCCGGGCGGAACGAGATATCCATTCCAGCCCGGTTCGACCACCTCGTTGCAGCCAGGCATGTTCGAGGCCACGATAGGCAATCCGGCCAATCCCGCCTCAAGCAGGACGCGTGGCACTCCCTCCCGGTATTGTGTGGGAAAGGCAAACAAATCGGCCATGCCGAGGAGGGCAGGAACATCGCGCCGCGGGCCCAGCGCGATGACATGAGGGGAATGGCGCTCGATTTCCGATTTCTCGACAGCGAACGGGCCCTCGGATTCCCATGGCCCGACAAGCACGAAACGCGCATTGGGCCTTTTTTCAAGAACGCGCGGAACTGCCTTGAGCAGCGTTGGAATGCCCTTCTCGCGCGTTAGTCGGCCAACAAAAATGATCACTTCGGCCGACGCGAGACCGAGTTCCTCACGCATTGTCTGCGACGACGGCGCGCTCTGCCTTGACCTGGCGAAGCCATCAACGTCAATGCCTGAGCTGCGGATCAAGTGACTGGTCCCGCGCGCTACAAGTCGGCAGCGCTCGAAGAAGGTTTGATCATCACGATTTTGGAAAACCGTGGCCGCTGTCCAGCGCGACGAAACCCACTGCAATCCGCAAAATACCGGACGCAGCGCCATAGCTCTCGGCTCACGGGAAGAAAACGTCCAGCCGAGGCCATTTATGGTGCGGATGACCGGGACGGCTCCGCGCACCGCCAATGGCGTCACCAGGTTGGGCTTGGTATCAAAGCTCTGCACAATGTCCGGGCGCAGTTCCGATATCAGTTTTCTGATCGTTCCTATGGCGCCTCCGCTGCCGCTGGAAAATCGGTCGAAACCGTAGCGGTTGTGTGGAATGTCGTGCTGCAAGAACGCCGCGTCACTGCCACTTGATACCGCGGTGACTTGAAAGCCCTTCTGACGTAGCGACAGCAAAAACGGGATTCTGAAGGCATGGTCCTCCCCGCCGACACACACAAGATGCGGGCCCATCATGCCTCTCCCGACCGCGCGTCTGACCAACATCGCGTGACCTGGTCAGCTTTCTTTCCTGCCTTCATGATCTTGTTCGCTACTTGGATACATGTTGCGCCTAGGTTCAGGGTACGGGCAGGCTTGCCTAATGTCCTCGTCCGTTTGAATGAGCGGACCCGTCTCCGGGCGCGGCAGGCCGCCCCGAAGCACGAATTGAACGTCCATCTTTTGCGAAGGGATTTCAGGCCAAACTTTATAGAAGTTGGCGGCGAGGCCTAGCGCTCCGGTTCTTTCGACTGAGCGGTCCGTCCGAGTGCCGGACCAGTCTAGCCTGGTATTCCGCTAAACGTGTGGAGGGCTTTTTGAGCAGTCGTTTACGATACCGGCAAAAGCGCTTGATCAATCATTCTATCAACGCATTTCCTTATTTGATTTGGTGCTAATAGAGACTCTCGTTAGGCAGGGGTCGGGGTGGTACCGATCAGAAGAAGGATATCTTCGCATGGCTACCATGCACTACGCATACGGCGCCCCTGCCTCAGCTGCGATCGCTGATGGCTTCAACCTGGTTGATCTTCAGTACGCGTCGTCAGTCAACGCATTGCCGAATGGCACCAAGGCCTTGATTTACCTGAATGAAGGCAACGGGGTGACCCAGTCTTTCATAGACAAGGTCACGCCTCTCCTCGGCAATTCCAAGGTTTTTGGCTTCTATCTCACCGATGAGCCGGATCCGACAGGCAAGTATCATACACAGGTCACCGCCGCGAATCTGAAGGCCGAATCAGACTGGATTCACTCTCATTTCCCGGGGGCAAAGACCTTTATAACTTTGATGGAAATGGGGACGTTTTACAACTCCGATTACACCAACACGTACAATCCGGCCAACACCGGTATCGACTACTATGGGATCAATCCCTATCCGGTGCGCTCGACCGTGGTCGACTTCAACTACATCGACAGAGCCGTCGCGGCAGCGGAGAAAGCAGGCATTCCGGAGAGTGCAATCGTTCCGGTGTACCAGGCATTTGGCGGCGGCGGCTGGGCAACCAACACGGGCGGGTCTTACGTGATGCCCACCACCGCCCAGGAACAGACCATGTTGGACCATTGGGCAAAGCTCGTGCCGTCACCGGCCTTTGACATGGTCTACAAATGGTCCTCGCAGAATGGCGAGACGTCGCTTGGCAACACGCCGTCAATGCAGGCCTTCTTCCTGGATCATAATGCCCATTCCGGAACCGGGACGACAACACCGCCTCCTGTCACGCCGCCTCCAGTGACCCCGCCACCCGTCACGCCCCCGTCCGCGGATATGACGGGCACCAGTGGCAACGATATCCTACGCCCGGCCGACAGCGGCGCTCACACCATGGCCGGCTTGGGCGGCAATGACGATTACTATGTCAACAATGCCGCCAGTAAGGCGATCGAGGTCGCTGGCCAAGGCCAGGATCGGGTGTGGACCTCTGTGAGCTACGCGCTTTCGGCCGGCTCGTCGATTGAAGTCCTTGGCACCCAGAAGGATGCCGGCACCACGGCAATCAATTTGACCGGCAACGAACTCGCTCAGCACATCATTGGTAACGCCGGTAACAACATCATAAACGGCGGCGGCGGCAACGATACGCTGACCGGCAATGGCGGGCATGACACGTTCGTTTTCAACAGCGCTCTTAGCAAGGGCAACGTCGCCACGATCGACGACTTCAACCCCGCCGATGACAAGATCCAGCTCGATCACGCTATCTTCAAGGGGCTAACGACGGGCGCGCTCGCAAGCACTGCCTTCTATGCTGGCGCGGCCGCGCACGACAGCTCCGACCATATTGTCTACAACAGCGCTACTGGAGCGCTCTACTTTGACAGCGACGGGTCAGGCAGCGCAGCTCAGATCCAGTTCGCTACCCTTGCCCCGCATCTTGCGGTTACGGCAAACTCGTTCGCAGTGGTTTAGGCTACGTCACATCCTTCACGGTTGCGGTCTAGCAAGTCCACGTGGCAAGGTTCGCTGCCTGTAAGCACGCGCCGCTATGAGCCTCTGATCGCCGCAAAACCGCGCAGCGGTTAGCGGCGAAATAGAGCAAACAAAATTGCCGGCGACGTCGTTTCGCCGGCAAATCTACTCCACCGTCACCGACTTCGCCAGATTGCGCGGCTGGTCGACGTCGGTGCCCATGAACACGGCGGTGAAATAGGCCAGCATCTGGATCGACAGCGCGTAGATGATCGGCGAAATGATCTCCGGCACTTCGGGCAGGATGATCGTTTCCATCGTCTTGACGCTGGCCTGGGCAGCGCCCTTGGCGTCGGTGATCAGGATGATCTTGCCGCCGCGCGCCGCCACTTCCTGCAT